>Ga0255338_1001045_pt1 | contig 61074 bp, 56 predicted proteins | sample MeOH1_35cm_T4_19_FD_203715 | JGI IMG/M metagenome (GOLD analysis project Ga0255338, IMG submission 203715) | Sandy soil microbial communities from University of British Columbia, Vancouver, Canada - MeOH1_35cm_T4_195 | ecosystem: Engineered > Artificial ecosystem > Sand microcosm > Unclassified ... | reverse complement strand
TCGGGGCGCAACTGGCATACCGACAGCGTGAAGCCAGGGAAATCGTGCACCTTGCCGCCGGCCATGTCGGCGCTGAGCGTGGCGACGTGGAACTGAATATCGGGCGTTTTCGATTCCGGCATCAGCCGACCGAACAAACCGCCTTGGTTGATGCCGATGGCGAGCGCACCGCTGCGGAACAACAGCCATTCGAGGCCGAGCTTGGCGCGGCCCCAGAGCGAGCGCAGCGCGTCGTTCGTCGTGATCGGCTTCGACGCCTTGTAGATCAGACGGAATTGCAGGTGGTCCTGCAAATTCTGGCCGACCGCCGGGCGATCGATGAGCACCGGCACACCGGTCTCCTGCAAATGCTTGCCCGGCCCAATACCGGACAACATCAGCAATTGCGGCGACTGGATCGCACCGGCCGACAGGATGACGCCGCGCCGCGCCTTGATCGTGCGGGTGCCTTGCGGCGTGTGGCAGACGATGCCGACGGCGCGGCGGCCCTCGAACAAGACGCGCAGCACCTGCGTGTCGGTGACGATCGTCAGGTTCTCGCGCTTCTCGGCCGGCTTGAGATAAGCGGCGGCGGCCGACATGCGCCAGCCGTTCTTGGTGGTGAGCTGGAAATAGCCGGCGCCTTCCTGCGAGCGGCCGTTGAAGTCCTTGGTGCGCGGCACGCCATTGGCTTCGGCCGACGCGATGAAAGCTTCGATCAACTCGTGCTTGCGGCCGATGCTCGAGACCGGCAACGGGCCGTTCGCGCCGTGAATCTGATCATCGCCGAACTCGGCATTGCTCTCGAGCTTGACGAAGTAAGGCTGCACCTCGCTCCAGGACCAGCCGGGGCAGCCTTGCGCATCCCAACTGTCGTAATCCTCTTTCTGGCCGCGGATGACGATCAGCCCGTTGATCGAGCTCGAACCGCCCAGCACGCGGCCTCGCGGCCAATAGACCTGCCGGCCAGCCATGTTGGGCTCGGGCTCGGTCTGGAATTTCCAGTTGACCTTCGGATCCCACATCGTGCGGCCGTAGCCGATGGGCAGATGGATCCAGAAATTACTATCGCGCGGTCCAGCCTCGATGACGGCCACCTGCGCTTTCGGGTCCGCGCTCAGCCTGTTCGCGAGCACGCAGCCGGAAGAGCCCGCCCCAACGACGATGAAATCGAATTCCTGCCCCGCCATCTGTTCGTTTTCTCCCTTGGTAAAATCGTGGGGGCCGGGCTGGATTTAGTCAACGAATTTTGGAACATTTTGTCCCGTAATATGAGATGATTTTCCCGAATTGGTCGGGATGCGTGCAAACTTGTTCTCAAGCGGGGTCGGCGATGGCGCAAACGCAGGAAGCGGCAGAATCGAAAGTGAGCGGCAGCGCGGTGGTGCTGCGCAGTCTGCAATTGATCGAGACAGTCGCCGCGTCCGACCGGCCGCTGACATTGCCGGAGTTGTGCGCGCTGTTGAATTTACCGAAAGCGACGACGCACCGATTGTGCCAACAGCTCGAACAGAACGGCTTCGTCGTGCGCGAGCCGGGCGGGCGCCGCTACGCGCCGGGCGCGCGTCTTCTGCGCATCAGTCTGAACACCTTGCGCTCCGGGCTTACGGCCGAGCGGCACCAGATCCTGTCGGGCCTCGTCGACACCATCGGCGAGACCTGCAACTTCACGACCTTTGCCGGAAACGAGGTGGTTTATCTCGACCGCGTCGAATCACGCTGGCCTCTGCGCCTGCACTTCGACATCGGTTCGCGCGTTCCTGCGCACTGCACCGCGAGCGGCAAGCTGCTGCTGGCGGCGATGAAGCCGGCCGAGCGCAAGCGTGTCGTCGACGCCATCGGCCTACCCGCCTATACGTCTCACACTATCACCTCGCGGAGTGCCTTCGAGGCCGAGCTCGCGAAGATCGCGCAACAGGGGTACAGCGTCGACCGCGAGGAATTCCTACTCGGCATGGCGGCCATCGCGGTGCCGGTCACGGACAAAGACGGCGCAGTGATCGCCGCCGTCGCCTGCCACGCTCCGAGCGTGCGCTTCAACATCGAGCAGGCCAAGGAGCATCTACCGCAGTTGCGGCAAGCGGCAAAGAAGCTCTCGGAGACGCTGGCGCGGTAGGGCGCCACTATTCGACGTGCGGCGTGAGATATTTCCGCCGCACCATGTCGGCGTTCTTCGGGTCGGCGCGCACCGTCACCGCCAACCGGCCATCATCGCGCATGTCCTTCGACAGCACTTCAGAGTGGCGATAGAGCCAACTCAGGCCGGCTCCATCGGATGGGTCAAGCGACAGTTCGAGTGTCAAACGGCTTTCGCCGAGCCGCGCTTCGATGGCCGCGAGAAGCTGTGGCAGCCCCTCGCCGCTCAGCGCCGAAACCGTGACTGGCCGCCGTTCCGGCGCCTGCCGTTCGGCCAAATTGAGAAGCCGCGCGCGGCCTTCCGCATCGAGCCGGTCGATCTTGTTCCAGACTTCGATCAAGCGCTTGTCGCTGGGCGCTATCCCTAACTCTTCCAGCACCTTCTCGACGTCGTGCGACTGCGCCGCGGCGTCCTCGTGCGACATGTCGCGCACATGAAGGATGACATCCGCCTCGATCACCTCTTCCAGCGTGGCGCGGAAGGCGGCGACCAGCATGGTCGGCAAGTCGGAGATGAAGCCGACGGTGTCGGACAGGATCACGCGCATGCCGTGGGGCAGCTCGATCGCGCGCAGGGTCGGGTCGAGCGTGGCGAACAACATGTCGGCCGACAGCACGGTCGCCGCCGTCATGCGGTTGAACAATGTCGACTTGCCGGCGTTCGTATAGCCGACCAGCGCCACGATCGGATAAGGCACGCGCTTGCGGCTTTCACGGTGCAGCGTGCGGGTGCGTTTGACCTTGTCGAGCTCGCCCTCAATCTTGGCGATGCGCTCCTCGATCACGCGGCGGTCCGCTTCGATCTGCGTTTCGCCGGGACCGCCGAGGAAGCCGAAGCCGCCGCGCTGACGTTCAAGATGAGTCCAGGCGCGCACCAGCCGCGTCTTCTGATACGACAGATGCGCCAACTCGACCTGCAGCGCGCCTTCCTTCGTGCGCGCACGCCGGCCGAAGATTTCCAGGATCAGGCCGGTGCGGTCGATGACCTTGGTGTTCCAGGCCTTCTCGAGATTGCGCTGCTGCACCGGCGAGACCGGGCAATCCATCACCACGACGGACGCCTCCAGGCTCTTGGCGAGCCCGGCGATCTCTTCGACCTTGCCTTTACCGATATAGGTCGCGGGCCGGATCTCGTTGAGCGTAACGAGGCCGGCCTGCACGACATTGAGATCGATGGCGTGCGCGAGACCGACCGCCTCGGCGAGGCGGGCTTCGGGCGTACGCGCGTCAGCGCCCGCGCGGCTCGCTTCGTTCCGCGCGCCCGACTGCTTCAGCCACGGCTCGATCACGATAGCACGGCCGGTCTCTTCGCCCGTTGTGGTAGGGCTCAGACGATCGGCACGCTGATCACGACGACGTGGTTCCAATTACGCCTTGTCCCCGGCCCCTTCCTCACCGCCTTCAAACAGCGAGATCGGATGGCCCGGCATGATGGTCGAGATGGCGTGCTTGTAGACGAGCTGGGAATGCCCATCGCGTCGCAGCAGCACGCAGAAATTATCGAACCAGGTGACAACGCCCTGCAGCTTCACACCGTTCACCAGAAAAATGGTGAGCGGGATTTTTGCTTTGCGGACGTGATTGAGGAAAGTGTCTTGCAGGTTTTGCGCACGTTCGGCGGCCATGGCCGTTGTTCCACTTTTTTGCTCGCGTCTTGAGGCGCGAGACCTTTCGTTGCCCGGGTCACTTTACATGCGCTGTTGCTGCGCACGCCGCTTTGCCCCACGCAAAAGCGGTTCAAGCCCCGGGAGGGTGCTATTAGATGGCAGGGACGCGCCCGGTGCAAGCAGAAGTTGGCGCCAATCCGGCCAAGCCGCTGAATTAAATAAGATTCTTCGCTCTATCCGCGAGGCGGGAACTGGCCTCGCGCGCAGCGCCGCGTCTGTCACGAGATTTCGGCGTGGCCATGGTAATCCCGCCGCAAGGCGGTCGCGATCAGCCCCGGTGCGCCGTTACCGACCGGACGTCCATCGATGCTCGTAACCGGCATCACGATCTGGCTTGCCGAAGTCACAAAGGCCTCGCGCGCGGCATAGGCCTCCTCCAGCGAGAAGGCGCGCTCCTCGAATTTCAGGCCTTGCGCCTTGACGAGATCGAGCACGACCGAGCGGGTGATGCCGGGTAGAATGTCGCGGCCGAGCGGGCGCGTGATCAGGACGCCATCGCGGCTGACGATCCAGGCGTTGGAGGACGCGCCCTCCGTGACCCGGCCCTGCGCATCGACGAGCCAGGCCTCGCGCGCGCCCTGGTCGCGCGCGGTCTGCTTGGCGAGCACGTTCGGCAGCAGCGCCACCGACTTGATGTCGACGCGCTGCCAGCGGATGTCCGGCACGCTGACGACGGCGATGCCCTCCTCCGCCACGCTCTCCAGGCGCGCGAGATCGTTGCTGCGCGCGGTGACCACGACCGACGGTCGCGTGCCGTCCGGCGGAAACGGGAAGTCGCGCGGCGCAACGCCGCGGGTGACCTGGAGATAGACGATGCCGTCGCGCACCCGGTTGCGGAGGATGGTCTCGCGCAGCACGAGGCCGAGCGCGGCCGGTGACATCGGCCGCGGAATGCGCAGTTCGTTCAAGGAGCGGTCGAGCCGCGCCATGTGGCGGCGCTCGTCGATGAGTCGTCCGCCGCGCACCTCGCAGACCTCGTAGACGCCATCGGCGAACTGATAGCCGCGGTCCTCGATCGACACCGCGGCTTCATTGCGCGGCAGATAGCGGCCGTTGACGTAGGCAATGCGCGACATGAGAGTTCCTCGCGGGCGACGCTTCTTAGCCGATTCCCAGCGCCTTGAGCTTGCGGTGCAGGGCCGAGCGCTCCATGCCGACGAACTCCGCCGTGCGCGAGATGTTGCCGCCGAAGCGGGAAATCTGCGCCACCAGGTATTCGCGCTCGAACACCTCGCGGGCATCGCGCAGCGGCAGCCCCATGAGCTGCTCGCCGCCGTTGCCGGCCGGCATGCTCGGCACCATCGAGCCAACGTCCGGCGGCAGCATACCGGCGTCGAGCACGGCGTCGGGATCGCCGCCGGCGAGGATCATCAAGCGCTCGATGTTGTTGCGCAGCTGGCGCACGTTGCCCGGCCAATTGTGCGATTGCAGCACCGCCATGGCGTCCTCGCCGATGCGCCGTTTCGGCAGGCCGGTCGCCTGCGAGATCTGGTCCATGAAGTAATCGACCAGATCGGGGATGTCCTCGCGCCGCTCGGCCAGAGGCGGCACGCGGATCGGCACCACCGAAAGCCGGTGATAGAGGTCCTCGCGGAATTTCCCCTCGCCGATCAGCGCCTCGAGATTGCGCGTGGTCGACGACACGATGCGCACGTCGACCGCGATCTTGGCGCTGCCACCGACCCGCTGGAACGTCTGATCGACCAGCACGCGCAGGATCTTGTTCTGCGTCTCGCGCGGCAGGTCGGCGACGTCGTCGATGAACAATGTGCCGCTGTGCGCTTCTTCCAGCGCACCCGGCTTGCGGCCTTCCGTACCGTTCGATTGGTCGACGCCGAACAGCTCGACCTCCATGCGCTCGGGCGTGATGGCGGCGGCGTTGATGACGATGAAGGGCCCGCTGGCGCGGGCGGAAAGCTGATGGATGGTGCGTGCCGCCAGTTCCTTGCCGGCACCGGAGGGGCCGACGATCAGAATGCGGCTGTTGGTCGGCGCAACGCGCTCGATCGCCTGGCGCAGTTGCGACACCGTCGCCGAACGACCGATCAGCGATGACGGCGATGGCGCGAGTTGCTTGAGCTGCTTGACCTCGCGCTTGAGCCGCGAGGTCTCCAGCGCGCGCTCGGCGACCAGCACCAGCCGGTCGGCCTTGAACGGCTTCTCGATGAAGTCGTAAGCGCCGTGCTTGATGGCGGCGACCGCAGTCTCGATATTGCCGTGGCCGGAAATCATGACGACCGGCAGCTCAGGATGCTCGTGTTTGATCGCCTCGAGCAGTTGCAGGCCGTCGAGCTTCGAGCCCTGCAGCCAGATGTCGAGGAATACGAGGCCCGGCCGCCGCGCGGCGACAGCGGCGAGCGCCTCGTCGCTGTTGCGGGCGGTGCGGGTCGCATAGCCCTCGTCCTGCAGGATACCCGCCACCAAGTCGCGGATATCGGCTTCGTCGTCGACGATGAGAATTTCAGCGGACATTAGAATCACTCGTCACGGTCTTCTGTCGTTCAGGCTCTTCCGCCTTGCCGGTGGCGGTGAATTGCACGCGCACCCAGGCGCCGCGCTGGCCGGGGATCTTGTCGGCGGCATCGCGCAGCTCGATGGCGCCGCCGTGCTCTTCGACGATGCGGCCGACGATGGCGAGACCAAGGCCGGTGCCCTTCTCGCGCGTCGTCACGTAGGGCTCGAGCAGGCGCGAGCGGTTTTCCTTCGGCAGGCCGATGCCGTTGTCGACCACATCGATGACGATGTTGTCGCCCTCGCGCGCGGCAAAGACATTGATCTTGCCCTTGCCGAGCTCTTCCGGCGGCACGGCGGCGATCGCCTCGGTGGCGTTCTTGATGATGTTGGTCAGCGCCTGCGAGATCAGCCGGCGGTCGAAGCGCGCCGGCATGTGCTCCTCGGCGATATCAGCCTCGATGTCGATGTCGGCATGGCCGACGCGCATCAGGAACACCGCCTCGCGCACGGTGTCTGCGACATCCTCGGCGGCAATCACGGGCTTGGGCATGCGCGCGAAGCGCGAGAACTCGTCGACCATCCGGCGGATGTCGTCGACCTGCCGCACGATGGTGTCGGTGCACTGGTCGAACACCGCGCGATCCTCGGTGATCAGCTTGCCGTATTTGCGGCGGATGCGTTCGGCCGAAAGCTGGATCGGGGTGAGCGGGTTCTTGATCTCGTGCGCGATGCGCCGCGCGACGTCCGCCCAGGCGGAGGTGCGCTGCGCCGCCACCAGCTCGGTGATGTCGTCGAGCGTCACCACAAAGCCGTGATGCGCTGCGCTCGACTGTTCGCTCGTCACGCGCACCGACAGATTGCGCTCGCGGCCATGCCGGGTGATGGTGAAATGATCTTGTGCCGGCGCGCCCGATTGCGCCGACGCCATGATCTCCGCGAGTTCCGGCAGCACCTCGGTCAAGGGCTTGCCGAGCACATCGGCCTCGATCCTCCCGATCAGTTTTTCCGCCGAGCGGTTGAGGATGCTGACGCGGCCCTCGGCGTCGACGCCGATGACGCCCGCGCTCGCACCCGCGAGCACCGCTTCGGTGAAGCGGCGGCGGCTGTCGATCAGATCGCGTGCGCGCATGATGTCGTCGTGCTGCGTGCGCAGTTCCTGCGTCATGCGGTTGAAGGTCTCGCCGAGATGGGCGAGATCGCCCTCGGACTGACGCACCGGCACGCGCACGTAGAGATTGCCGGTCGACACCGCGTTGGCGGCGCCGATCAGGCGCCGGATCGGCGCCACCAGACGATTGGCGAAGTTGAGCCCGATCCACACCGCCGACAGCAGCACGATTAGCGCGATCACGGTGTACATCAGCCCGAAGGCCACCTGCACGCCGACGCGACGCGCCTCGATCGCGGCATATTCGGTGACGCTTGCCCGCGTCGCCTGCAACTGTGGCACCACGCGCGGATCCAGAAGCCGCGTCACGTAGAGCCAGCGATTTTCGTATTTGTCGAGCTTGACGACGGCGGCAACGTAATTGGTGTCCGGCAACAGCACGATCTGTGGATCGGTCGAGCCGATCTTCGGCAGCGCGTCGCGCGGCGGCAGCGCGAAGGTCTGGTTCATCCGCACATCCGCCCGCGCCACGGGATTGAGATTCTCGTCGAGCATGATGACGGCGGCGAGCCCACGCACCTGCGCCTGGAAGGTCAGGAACTGGCGCAGCTTGTCGGGCTCCTGGTCGAACAGCGGCTTGGTGCGCGCCACGTCGAACGCCATCACCATGATGTCGGAGCGCACGATCTGCGCATGGTCGCGCAAATATGCTTCGGCAACGATCAGCGAGTTCTCGATCGCCGCGCGCGTGCGCGTCGAGAACAACCGATCGAGGCCGCGGTCGAGCGTGACGCTGGCGACGATGGCCACCAGGATCGCCGGCGCCGCCGCGATGATCGAGAACAGACCGACGATGCGCACGTGCAGCCGTGCCGCCGCCCGGCCGGTCCGCCGTGCCTGCACGACCTGCCAGACTTCCCTGACGATGACGCCGAGCAGCAGCAGCACCGTGGCCGCATTGGCGAGCAGCAGCGACACCACGACGTAGTGGGTCGGCGAGATCGGGGTGAGGTCGGCAAGGACGACGAAGGTGACGAAGGCCGACAACAGCGCCAGACCGACGGCCACTGGACCCAGGATACGGCCCTCGCCCCTTTTGGGGGCGTTACCGGCGAGCGTAGTTTCGGCGGTGGCAGCCTGTTCGACGCTCATAGACCCAGCCGGCGGAAAAAGGGGCCTGTGGCCCGAAATGGATAGGCGCCGTCGAGGGTCGCGATCCCTCCCCGGCGCTGAGGCATTTATACGACAGTGTTGCCGAATTGCGACGATTCCGGGGCGCCGCTCAAGCGGCTAACTGCCCCGGGCTCTGACCCTGTGAAAACGCTACCCGACCATCTCCCGCACCAGCGGGATGACCCTGCGGCCGTAGAGCTCGATCGAACGCATCATCTTCGCGTGCGGTAGCGGCCCGGCGCTGTATTTCATGTCGAACCGCGAAGCCCCCAGTTCTTTCACCGTCGCGGCAATCTTTCTGGCCACGGTCTCGGGCGCACCGACATAGAGCGAGCCGTGCTCGATCTCGCGCTCAAATTCGGCCCGGCCCATCGGTGGCCAGCCGCGCTCGGCGCCGATCTTGTCGCGCATGCGCTTGTAGTCGGAAAACAGGTCGTCCTTCGCCTGCGCATCGGTCTCGCCGACGAAGCCATGCGAATGCACGCCGACCGGCAATTCCGGCTTGCCCGCTTCCTTGAGAGCCCGGCGATAAAGATCGGCGTAAGGAACGAAGCGCTTGGGGTCGCCGCCGATGATCGCCAGCATCATCGGCATGCCGTAGTGCGCGGCGCGCATCACCGACTCCGGCGTGCCGCCGACGCCGATCCAGGTCGTCAGCCGCCCGGACTCAGTCTTGGGAAACACGTTCTGGTTTTTCAGTGGCGGGCGCGTCTTGCCCTGCCAGGTCACCGGTTTTTCGGTCAGCACCGCCGCGTAGAGGTCGAGCTTCTCGTTGAACAGCTCGTCGTACTGATTGAGATCGAAGCCGAACAGCGGGAAGGACTCGATGAAGGAGCCGCGGCCGAGAATGACTTCGGCGCGGCCGTTCGACAGGGCATCCAACGTGGCGAAGCGTTGAAAGACGCGAATGGGATCGTCGGACGAGAGCACCGTCACCGCGGAGCCGAGCCGGATGCGCTTGGTTCGGGTGGCAATCCCGGCCAGCACCATCTCCGGCGAGGAGACGGCGAAATCGGCGCGGTGATGCTCGCCGACGCCGATGAAGTCGACGCCGACCTCGTCGGCCAGCACCGCCTCGTCGATCAGATTGCGGATCACTTGCGCGGCGTGAAGCGGCTTGCCATCGGGACCGTCGGTGACGTCGCCGAAGGTGTCGAGACCGAGCTCGATCGTCGTCTTTGTCATCCGCGGCTTATATCAGCTTCCGCCGCGGTACACCTGGATGTCGAGATCGCGGATCTTCTTGCGTAGCGTGTTGCGGTTGACGCCCAAGAGATCCGCCGCGCGGATCTGATTGCCGCGCGTGGCGGCGAGCGCGGCCGTCAGCAACGGATACTCGATCTCGCGCAGCACGCGATGATAGAGCCCGGCCGGCGGCAGTCCGTCGTCGAAGCCGGAGAAATAGCTCGACAGATGCCGCTCGACCGCGGCGCCCAAGCTCTCTTCCGCGCGCGGCTCATCGCTGCCGGCAGGCAGCACCGGTTGCGCCAGTTCCGCGTCGATGACGGCCGCTGTGATGGTCTCCTGGGGATAAAGCGCGGCGAGACGGCGCGCGAGGTTTTCAAGTTCGCGCACGTTACCCGGCCAGCGATGCCGTTTGAGACGGTCGAGCGCGGCCTGGTCGATCTGCTTTGGCGGCAACCCCTCGCGCTCGGCTTGCGCGAAGAAATGCCGGATGAGATCTGGGATGTCTTCGGTGCGCTCGCGCAACGGCGGCAGACGCAACGGCACCACGTTCAAGCGGAAGTACAGGTCCTCGCGGAACAGGCCCTGCTGGATGAGCTGGCGCAGGTCTTTGTTGGTCGCCGCGACAATGCGCACGTCGCTCTTGATTGGCGTGCGGCCACCGACGGTCGTGTACTCGCCTTGCTGCAAGACGCGCAGTAATCGCGTCTGCGCCTCCATCGGCATGTCGCCGATCTCGTCAAGGAACAGCGTGCCGCCCTCGGCCTGCTCGAAGCGCCCGGCACTGCGCGTATTGGCGCCGGTGAAGGCCCCCTTTTCGTGACCGAACAACTCGGACTCGATGAGGTCACGCGGGATTGCCGCCATGTTGATGGCGACGAAGGTGCCGGCGCGACGCTTGCCGTAATCATGCAGCGCGCGCGCAACCAGTTCCTTGCCGGTGCCGGACTCGCCGGAGATCATCACCGTCAGGTCCGTCTGCATCAGCCGCGCCAGCACGCGGTAGATTTCCTGCATCGCCGGCGAACGGCCGACGAGCGGAATGGAATCGAAATCCTCAGTCTTGGCCGCCGGGGCGCGCTTCTCTTTCGGCTCTGACAACGCGCGTCCGACGATACCGATGAGCTCCTTCAGGTCGAAGGGCTTGGGCAGATACTCGTAGGCGCCGCGCTCGGACGCGCGGATCGCGGTCATGAACGTGTTCTGCGCGCTCATGACGATGATCGGCAGATCGGGGCGCGCCTTGCGGATACGCGGGATCAGGTCGAAAGCGTTCTCATCCGGCATCACCACGTCGGTGATGACGAGATCGCCGTCGCCCTGCGCGACCCAGCGCCACAGCGTGGCGGCGTTACCGGTCGAACGCACCTCGTAGCCGGCGCGTGACAAGGCTTGATTGAGGACGGTGCGAATTGCGGCATCGTCATCGGCAACGAGAATGCTTCCCGTCGGCATGGTTGGTTACCTCACGGGCTCTGGACCGGCGGCGCGTCGTCAGCGACGACGCCCTCACCGGTGTAAATGGGCATCAGCACGCGGAAGACGGTTCGCCGCGGCTGCGATTCACATTCGATAATGCCGCCGTGGTCGTTCACGATCTTGGCGACCAGCGCGAGGCCCAGCCCGCTGCCGGTGCGCTTGGTGGTCACGAACGGATCGAACAGATGCGGCATCAGATCTTCAGGGACGCCTGGACCATTGTCCTTGACGCAGAACTCGAGCGGCAGCGACACGCGCGCGCGGCTGCCCGGTACCGAGAGGCGCACGCCGGGACGGAAGGCGGTCGTTAACTGGATTTCGCCGTCCGTTGCGGTCTCGCCGATGGCTTCGGCGGCGTTCTTCACGAGATTGAGGAACACCTGCACGAGTTGGTCGCGATTGGCGAGTACCGGCGGCAGCGAAGGGTCATACTCCTCGACGAACTTGATGTGACGGGCAAAGCCGGTCTGCGCCAGCCGCTTCACGTGATCGAGCACGACGTGGATGTTGACCGGCTCGCGCTCGACCGGGCGCTCGTCGGCGAAAACTTCCATGCGATCGACCAGCTTCACGATGCGGTCGGTCTCGTCGCAGATCAGCTTGGTGAGCGAGCGATCGTCGTCGGCCGCGGATTGCTCGAGCAGTTGCGCGGCGCCGCGGATGCCGGACAGCGGATTCTTGATCTCGTGCGCGAGCATGGCGGCGAGCGCGATCACCGAACGCGCCGCACCGCGATGCGTGAGCTGGCGGTCCATCTTGTCGGCGATGGTGCGCTCCTGCAGCATCACCACGACGTGGTCCTTGTATTCCGGCAACGGCGCCACGTGCAGGTCGACGAGGCGCTCGCCCGGATTGCGCGGCGTCGCAAGATCGACCTTGTACTCGTTCACGGCGGCGCCGCGCTGGCGCACCTGCTCGACCAGCGTGAGCAGCGGCGAGCCGAACGGCACCAGTTCGCGCAGCATGTGCCGGCGCAACACAGGGATCGAGGCTTCAAAGAACTGCTCGGCGGCGACATTGGCGTCGGCGATCTTGCCGTCGGGCGCGACGGTGATCACCGGATGCGGCAGCGCGTTGAGCATGGCGTCGGCGGGTGAGCCGATGGCGGCGGATAGAGCATGGGCTCGGCTCATGCGGCGGCCCTCCAGGCGAAATCGTCATAGGCTTCGGCGAGCAACCCGCGCGCCTGCGCCGGCTCCTCGGCGGTCAGCACGCGGCTACGGTGATGCTTGAGCAATTCGGTGGACACGCCGGTGTTGGCCGCGGCGCAGTCAAGCGCCCAGCCGAGATGCTTGCGGGCATGACGGCGCCCGATGCGGACGCCGTGATGGGCGATCATCTCGTCGTAGAGCGTTTCGATGAGGCCGAGTTGCTCCGAGAGCGAGGGATCCTGCCCGCGCTCGCCGGTCGCCAGGAAGCGCGCAACCTGACCCGCAAACCAGGGACGGCCCTGCGCGGCGCGACCGACCATAACGGCATCGGCACCGGATGCTTCCAAGGCAGCAATGGCGTCGTCAAACGAACGGATGTCGCCATTGACCACGACCGGGATGCTCACCGCTTGTTTGACCGCGCGCACGGCCGACCAATCGGCGCTCCCGGTATAGAACTGGCAGCGGGTGCGGCCATGCACGGTGATCATCTGTATGCCGGCGGCCTCGGCGCGGCGGGCGAGGTCCGCCGCGTTGATCGAGGCGGCGTCCCAGCCGAGCCGCATCTTCAGCGTGACCGGCACATCGACGGCGCCGACGGTGGCTTCGATCAGGCTCAAGGCATGGTCGAGATCGCGCATGAGGGCCGAGCCGGACGCGCCGTTGACAACCTGCTTCGACGGGCAGCCCATGTTGATGTCGATGATGTTGGCGCCCTGTGTCGCCGCGATCCGCGCACCCTCCGCCATCCAATGAGCCTCGCAGCCGGCGAGTTGGACCACGTGAATAGCCACGCCCTGCCCTTCGCTGCGCACGGCCGCCTCACGTTCGCCGCGCGCCAAGCCTGCACAAGCGGTCATCTCCGAGACGACCAGACCGGCCCCCAGCTGCTCGGCCAGCCGACGGAACGGCGCGTCGGTAATGCCCGACATCGGCGCCAAAACGACGCGGTTTGGTACGGTAATGCTTCCCACTTGCAGCGGCGAGGCACAATTCACGGTTGTTTTCACCAATCCCCGACTATCTGCCTACCATTTAGGCGTGACCTTTACGGTGCCCAGAGTTTAGCCATTTTGAAAATCTGCGCAAGTGTTGCACTGCAAAAAATTGTTCATGCTTAAGAATCGATCAGACCTCTCATGCATTTGCGTCGGGGCTGGAACGGGGTAAAGCCACGCACATCATCATGAAGAAGAACATCATCGCAGCAGGAGGAACGTCATGGCGCGGGTAGCGGCCGTGGTGGTCGCCGCCGGCAGCGGCGTGCGCGCGGGCGGCGACAGGCCGAAGCAGTTTCGAACCGTCGGCGGCGAGACCGTGCTGCGGCGGGCGCTGTCGATGCTCCTCGACATGCCGATGCTCGACGTCGTGCAGCCGGTCATTCGCGCCGAGGATCAAGCCTTCTTCGCTGCCGCGACTGCCACGGTGACGACATCAAGACTGCTGCCACCTGTCCCCGGCGGCGCCACGCGGCAGGCCTCCGTCCGCGCCGGTCTCGAGGCGCTCGAGCCCCAGACCCCCGACCTCGTGCTCATTCATGATGCCGCCCGCCCTTTCGCCACCCGTGCTTTGGCCGAGCGCGCGATCGCCGCGGCGGCAAAGACCGGCGCCGCCATCCCCGGTCTCGCTGTCACAGACACGATCAAACGCGTCGACGCCCACGGTCTCGTTGGCGAGACGCTCGACCGCTCGACGTTGCGCGCCATCCAGACGCCGCAGGCCTTCGCCTTCGCGCCGATCCTCAAGGCGCATCGCCGGGCGCAACGCGAAGGCCGCAACGACTTCACCGACGACGCCGCGCTCGCCGAATGGGCCGGCATGCAGGTCGTCGTGTTCGACGGCGAGCCCACCAACATCAAGATCACCCATCCGGAGGACTTTATGCGCGCCGAAGCCATGCAAGCAGCGCAACTGAGCGACGTGCGCACCGGCACCGGCATCGACGTGCACGCCTTCGGTCCGGGCGACCACGTGATGATCGGGGGCGTGCGCATTGCGCATACACAGGCGCTCACCGGCCATTCCGACGCCGATGTCGGCTTGCATGCGCTGGTCGACGCCATTCTCGGCGCGCTCGCCGACGGCGACATCGGCTCGCATTTCCCGCCGAGCGATCCGCAATGGAAGGGCGCCTCCTCCGACCGCTTCTTCACTTTCGCGGTCGAGCGCGTGAAGGCGCGCGGCGGTCTAATCGCGCATCTCGATCTCACCCTTGTGTGTGAGGCGCCGAAGATCGGCCCGCACCGCGATGCCATCCGTGGGAACATCGCCCGCCTCGCCGGCATTGACGTGGCCCGCGTGGCGGTGAAGGCGACGACCAGCGAGACGCTAGGCTTCACCGGCCGCCGCGAAGGCATAGTCGCTTACGCGACGGCGACGGTGCGTTTGCCCTGGAGCTGACGATGATCGATGACGACATGCGCAAGGCGGCGATCGCCCTGCTCAATCTGTGCAAGGAGAAGAAGCTCACGCTGGCGACGGCGGAATCCTGCACCGGCGGGCTCGTCGCCGCCGCGCTCAGCGAAATTCCCGGTTCTTCGCTCGTGCTAGACCGCGGCTTCGTCACCTACTCGAACGAAGCCAAGCAGCAGATGCTGGGGGTGACACCGGCGACCATCGACGTCTATGGCGCCGTGAGCACGCAATGCGCCGACGAGATGGCGAAGGGCGCGCTCGCGCATGCCCAAGTCGATCTCGCCGTGTCGATCACCGGCATTGCCGGCCCGACCGGCGCCGTGCCAGGCAAGCCGATCGGCCTGGTCTATTTCTGCGCGGCCTCACGCAGCGGCCGCGTCATCGCGCACGACCGCAAGTTCGGCGACATCGGCCGCCCCAATGTCCGCCGCGCCTCCGTCCTGCAGGCGCTGACGATGCTGCAGGAACTGGCCGAAAAGGAAGAGCCGCGCCCGCCGGCGGGGGAAAGCTGACCGGCGCAGGGGCCCGCTAATTGCTGGCTTTGATGTCGGCGTCCTTGATCACCTTCGCCCACACTGGGGTTTCCGCCGCGATCGTGGCCGTAAACTCCGCCGGCGAACTGGCGATCACCTCCATGCCGATGTCCTTGAGGCGTTTTTGCACATCAGGCATCGAAAGAACTTTGACCGCATCCTCGTGGATCTTGGCGATGATCGCGGGCGGCGTGCCGGCCGGCGCCATCAGACCGATGGCGAGCGTCGAAACAAACCCCGGATAACCAAGCTCGACCATGGTGGGCAGGTCCGGCACCGCCTCGAAACGCTTGGCTGAGGTGACGGCGAGCGCCCGCAGCTTCCCCTCCCGCACCAATGGCAGCAACGGCGCAATGCTGCCGATGAACATCGTCAGACGTCCGCCGAGCAGATCGGTGATGACCGCGGAGGCGCCGCGGTACGGCACATGCTGGATGTCGACCTTCGCCGTCGCCTTGAGAAGCTCGCCGGCCAGATGCTGGGTCGTCCCGGCGCCGGACGAGCCATAAGATAGCTTGCCCGGATTGGCACGCGCATAGGCGACGAGCTCCTGCACCGATTTGGCCGGCACGTCGTTCGGCACCACAAAAAGATTGGGCGAATAGACGGCGAGCGTGATCGGCGCGAGATCCTTGAGCGGATCGAACGGCATCTTGCTGTAGAGGCTCGGATTGACGCTGAGCAGCGGGTTGGTGGCCACCAAAAGCGTGTATCCGTCGGGCGCGGCCTTGGCGACGCGATCGCCGGCGATGTTGCCGGCGGCGCCGGTGATATTCTCGACCACGACCGGCTGGCCCCAGCGCTCCGCAAGCTTGTCGCCCAGGATGCGTCCGATGATATCGACCGGCCCGCCAGGGGCGTAGCCGACGAGAAACCTCACCGGACGTTCCGGATAGGCGCCTTGCGCCAAAACAACATGCGCCGGCAGGACAATCGCCATCGCCGCCAGCAACACAGCGACGAGTTTTCGCTTGGTCGTCATCGGGCCTCCTCCAATATTATGAAGTCTTGTTGACTCGATACTATTGGGGCCGATCCGCAAAAACCAAGGACAAACTTGCTACTTCGGGAGCTTCACCAGATGGCTGATCTCGTTGAGCAGCATGTTGCCGATACGCTTGCCGCGATTGCGCAGGATGCGTAACAGGCCGCTATCGACGAAGTACTGCAGGATGATCAGATCGCGGGTCGCAACCTCGGGTCCGACCGGATCGACCGAATGCCACGTATTATCGCCCACCGCAAAGGCGAGCCCGGTGTTGGGCGCGAACTTGCCCTGCCCGGCACGCTTGAGACTGCCGTCCGCCATCTGTTCATGGACGACGGTGCCGATGTGCTGCATCGAGTCATCCGGCGGCAGGTAGATGAGAACGGTGATGCCCTTCCAGCTTGTGTCGGTGTGCGGCGGGATCGAATACCCGGTGACGTCGCGCGTGAGGACGGGCACCGGAAACATGCCCACTTCGGCAAAGTCCTTGCCGAACCGCCGTTCAAGACCCGGCGCGAGGCGCCGCATGAATGCGGCCTGCAACGCGCTTGAACACAAGACACGGCCGACGAGATCCCACAGCGCGCGCTTCTCTCGCGGCAGAGAGCGAACGTATTCTGGAAACAGGTCGATCTTGACCCGCGTCGGACTGCCGTCAGGCCGGTTGCTGCCCTTGCTGCGTCCCGACATCGACCGGTAATCGGCCGACACCGGCATGGTTGCGATCATTTGCCGGTAGACATCATCGGGAAAGAAGCGATCGAACTCGAGGTGGAAGAACGGCGCGGCGACGGCCTGCGCCTGGTTCACCGCCTCGATCGCGAAAGCGGTGACACGCCCGATTTCCCGCTTGTCCAGCATGGCGGCCTCTTCTCCGATTTTATCCTGGAATTAGGAGAGGCGCCGCCGCGCAAACATTGACGCAGGTCAATGATTAGCCGTGCGTCGCGCGACGCAGCGCTACCACGCGCGGTGGCGTACGCGTGCCTGCATCGGGCCGGCGCACAGGCTGCCGTTCGTCGAACCTGCCCTATGCACGGTGTACGATTGGTCAATTCCGTGCACGTCCGGCAAAAGATCGGAGGGAAAACATCGGGAAAAGAGATCCGTGGTGCGAGCGTACACGCGTATGCACCTCCGCACCGATCACGACGCGAACGACACGCAGATGCCGACTGAGGAATACAGGACGGTACGCAGTCGTCGGACGCCGAGGAACACACCGCCGCGACGCGACTCTGCAACTCGAATCGCGCGCTGCCGGGGTTCTGCCGCCGCTGAATGTCAGGCGGTCAGCGGCGAACGTTCCTTGCGCTCGGTGGGCGGTGCCTCATGCGAGAGTTCGGGGCTCGCCTGATGCTCGATATCCGTTCCGGCCGGCAACTGCAGCACGGTCGCGCGCTGGCCGAGGCAGAGACGGGTCACCAAAACGATCTTGCCGTTGGGAAATTCGAGCGCATCATGATGCGTATCGGGACGGTCCATATGGATTTGCCGGAAGCGTGCCACGCGCTGCCCGATGCTGCCGAAACCGAAACGCGGTAGCAGGCGACGGAACACGTGCTCCACTTCTACGTCCTGCTCAAAAGCAAGCTCGGTACCCGGACGCAGGCAGACCGCGACCAACGGCTCTTCCTTGGCGGTGAAGCCGCGCGTGAACGATCCGACGAAGGCGGTAGAAACCAATTTGTCGCCAATCTTGGCGGGACGGCTGACAACGCCATGAAGACTGTAGTCGCACATCGGAGGCACTCCTCTTGCTGCAAGCAGCAGAGCTGGCTAGCCCCCCGAGCCCACTCATCAGACTGCGGCATATTGGCGTTCTTGTGTCGCGACCGTTGAATCTTTTGCAGCACACAAGGAACCAGGACGCCGCCGTGCGCATTGAATTAGACATGCCGGCGCGATCTTGCGCGCACCGGGCAGTGTTCCCGCCGGTCGTTATTTTACTGCAATCTATTTCTGCGGAATTTTCTGCTTGTACCAGCTGAAGTCTTGGCGGCCCGGCGCGAACACGTCGAGATATTCGGCGTCTTCCAGCACTTCGCCGCCGTGCACGACACCGGCCGGCATCAACAGCACGTCGCCCGGGCCGACAATGCGCGGCTCTTCGCCGTCGATCTCCCAGCGCATCTTGCCGGCAAGGATATGCGTGATCTGGTCGAAGTCGTGCTTGTGCATGTTGATCGGCCCCTTCGGGGCCTTGATACGCGCAAGCATGGCATTCGGCACTTCGACGACGCGACCCGTGATGAGCGGATTGAGCGGGACCTCTTCCAGATCGGCCCAGCGATACATCGGCATGGCGTTCTTCCCGTCGTTTCTTCGCGATTATGCCGCGAAGGTTAGGGCAAAACGAACGCGCGTGCTTTCACAATGGCAAATTGGAAGCGCAACTCAGGCGCGCTTGCGGCCGTAGACCTGATCGGCGCGCGCCTCAAAAGCCGAGGCGAAGCGGCGGAACGCCGTGTCGAACATCGCGCCCATCAGCATGGCCAGAGTCCGGCTTCTGAATTCGTAATCGATGAAGAAGTTGACCTCACAGGAGTCATCGTCCGTGGGCGTGAAGGTCCAGCGGTTCTGCAAGCGGCTGAAGGGACCGTCGAGATACTCGACCAGGATAGCAAGCTTGGGTTTGTCGAGCGTGACGCGGCTGGTGAAGGTCTGGCGCACGAGCTTGTAGGCGACCGTCATCTCGGCGACGAGCACGGTCACGCCCTCATCCTTCTCCGTGCGGCTCTTGACGCGCATGCCGGTGCAGAGTGGCACGAACTGCGGATACTTCTCCACGTCCGCGACGAGGTCGAACATGTTCGACGCGGCGTGGCGCACGCGGCGCTTGGTCGAAAATTGAGGCATCAGGCTTTGGCTTGCCGCGCCGCCTTCAGCTTCGCGAAATCCTCGCCAGCGTGGTGCGACGAACGCGTCAACGGCGAGGCCGACACCATCAGGAAGCCCTTGGCGTAAGCGATCGTCTCCAGCGCCTTGAACTCCTCCGGCTTCATGAAGCTCTTCACTTCGTGATGCTTGCGCGTCGGCTGGAGATACTGGCCGATGGTGAGGAAGTCGACATCCGCCGAGCGCAGGTCGTCCATCACCTGCAGGATCTCGTTACGCTCTTCGCCCAGGCCCACCATGATGCCCGATTTGGTGAACATCGTCGGGTCGAGCTCCTTCACCCGCTGCAAGAGGCGCAGCGAATGGAAGTAGCGCGCACCCGGCCGCACCGAGAGATAGAGCGACGGCACGGTCTCGAGATTGTGGTTGAACACGTCGGGCTTGGCCGCGACCACGGTTTCGAGCGCGCCGTCCTTGCGCAGGAAGTCGGGCGTCAGGATCTCGATGGTGGTCGACGGCGCATGCTGGCGGATCGCGGCGATGGTCTCGGCGAAATGCTGAGCGCCGCCGTCGGCCAAGTCGTCGCGGTCGACGGAGGTGACGACGATATGCGAGAGGCCGAGCTTGGCGGTGGCCTCGCCGACATGCGCGGGTTCGCTCGGGTCGAGCGCATTCGGCAGGCCGGTCTTCACGTTGCAGAAGGCGCAGGCCCGCGTGCAGGTGTCGCCCATGATCATGAAGGTGGCGTGCTTCTTCTCCCAGCACTCGCCGATATTGGGGCAGCCGGCCTCCTCGCACACCGTGTGCAGGCCGTTGGCGCGCATCAGGGCATGCGTTTCCGCATAGCCCTTCGATCCCGGCGCCTTGACGCGAATCCAGTCGGGCTTGGGCAGCACGGCGGAATCCGGCTTATGCGCCTTTTCCGGGTGGCGCGGGCGCGGATTGTTGATCAGGTCGAGGACGACGGCCATGGCGGTGCCTTGAAAGATAGCCGCTATTTACGGATTTGGGGCCGCAAGCGCAATGCCGCGGGGTTCGGGCTGGAATTGCTTCAGAAAGCCCGCCGCAGGCCGACCGTCTTTTCCACCAGCAGCACCACGGTCAGGGCGAAGCCGACGCTGAGCGTCGCTGCCGCCGCCGCCATCGGGTCGAAGTCGTACTTCAGGTAGTCGAACACGGCGAGCGGCAGCGTGTTGCCGCCGACCGGCTTGAGCAGGAACGACATCGTGAACATGTCGAAGGAGACGATGAAGGCGAACAACGCGCCGGTGAAGATGCCCGGGCGGATCAGCGGCCAGACGATGCGGCAGAAGGTCTCGATCGGCCCTGCCCCGAGGCTGGCCGACGCCTCCTCCAAAGCCGGGTCGATCTGCTGCAGGGCGGCCGCGACCGACAGGAATGCGAAGGGCAAGGTGACCACGATATGGCCCACCTGCAAACCCAGCGCCGAGCTGCCGAGCCCGATGCGGTAGAGGAAGAACAACAGGCCGATGGCGGTGAGGATTTCCGGCAGCAACAGCGGCATCAGGACCAAGATGCGGAACGGCTCGCGAAAGCGCGGCGGCAGTTGCCGGTAGAACAAGGCGGCCAGGGTGGCGAGCACCGACACGGCGATGGCGCTGATCAGCGCCAGACGCAGGGACAGCACCAGAGCCGACAAGAAAGACTCATTGGCGAAGAAGCGCGCGTACCATTTCAGCGAGAAACCTTCGGGCGGGAAGCGCAGCACCTCGCCGCCGCTGAATGAGGCCAAAGCGACAACGACAAGCGGCAAGAGCAGGAAGGCGTAGAGCAAGGCCAGCACCGCACCCGAGAGATAGCGCCAGGGCTTTTTCATCGTGTCAGCTCCAGCGCGCGGTGCGGCGCATCAGCGGCCGTGCGATCAGCGTCATGAGACTGATGGCGACGATCGTCGCGATGCTGAGCGTCATGGCGAGCGCCGCGCCGAAGGGCCAGGCGAACACACCGATGAGCTGCTGTATCACCAAGAGCGACATCATCATGATGGTCTGGCCGCCGAGCAGGACGGGGGTGACGAAGGCGCTGATCGACAGGACGAAAACGAGGATCACGCCGGCCAGCACCCCGGGCAGGCCGAGCGGCAATGTGACCCGCCGAAACGTCTCCCAGGTCGTTGCGCCGAGCGAGGCTGACGCATCGTAGAGCGCCGGCTCGACCGCGCGCAGTGCATTGGCGATCGGCAGCACCATGAAGGGCACGAAGACATGCACCAGCGCCACCACGACGATGGGCAAGTTGAACAAGAGCCGCAGCGGGCGGTCGATCAGACCCAACGCGAGCAGAACCTGGTTCAGCGGCCCCTCGAACGAGACGATGATCATCCAGCCGAAATTGCGCACCAGCACGCCGACCAAGAGCGGCGACACCACGAAGGCATAGAACAGGACATGCCAGCGGTCGCTCACGCGCGAAAGATGCAGCGCGATGGGATAAGACAATACGAGCGTCAGCACGGTGATGAGCACGCCGATGCCGAGCGTGCGCAGCAGCACGGTCATGAAGAAAGGATCGCCGATGGCCTTCGCGTAGTTGGCCACCGTCCAGGCATCGCCGTAAGGTGCCCCACTCGCCGGCGCGCGGAAACTCATGGCGACCATTTCGCCATAAGGCAGCACGAAGAAGACGAACAGCAACGCCAGCACCGGCGCGCCGATCAGGGCCGTGCGCCAGCGCGACGTCATCGAGCGCCTCCGACCCTGCGCGCGCTCACGCCGCCTCTCCCGTAGGCTCCGCCGCCATCAACCAGGCATGATCGGGATCGATCGTCAGCGTCAGTGTGTCGCCCGGCGCGAACGGACGCTGCACCGGCACTTGCAGCACCAGCTTCTCGCGGCACGCGGTCGTGACCTCGCAACGCAACCCTGCGCCGACATAGACGAGCGCGTCGAGCCGCACGGAAATGCCGCCCGTCCCCGACGCCGACAGCGACAGGTTCTCCGGCCGCGCCAAAAGCCGACGCTCCGTGCCGGTGGCAAGGCCCGGCGGACCGGGGGCGATCAACTCGCCGCCAGCGACTGCGACGCGATAGCGGCCGGGTTCGACCTCACCGAGGACGCGCGCGGCAAGCGTGTTAGTCTCGCCGGTAAAGGAGGCGACATAGGTTTCGCTCGGGCGCTGATAGATCTCACGTGGCGTGCCAACTTGCGCGATCTGGCCGTGGCGCATCACGGCGATGCGGTCGGATAGCGCCATGGCCTCGGCATGATCGTGCGTGACATAGATCGCGGTAATGCCTTGTGCCCTCTGCACATCGCGGATGAGCCAGCGCAATTCGTGGCGCAGCTTGGCATCGAGATTGGCGAGCGGCTCGTCGAGCAACAACAGCCGCGGCTTAATCACGATGGCGCGCGCGAGCGCCACCCGCTGCTGCTGGCCGCCGCTCAACTCACGTGGCAAGCGGTCCTTCAGCCCAAAGAGCTGCACCATCGCGAGCGCTTCACCGACGCGCTGGCGCGCCTCCTCGCCCGTCACGCGACGCGCCTGCAAGCCGTAGCCGACATTCTCGGCCACGGTCAGATGCGGAAACAGCGCATAATTCTGGAACACCACGCCGAAATCGCGCCGCTCCGGCGGTACCGCCAGAACGCTCGTGCCGCCAACACGAATGTCGCCGGCGTCCGGCGCAATGAAACCGGCGACGCAGCGCAGAGTCGTGGTCTTGCCGCAGCCGCTGGGACCCAGCAGCGTGAAGAACTCGCCGGAGCCGACCGCGAGGTCGACTCCAGCGATGACTTGTACCGGACCGTGCGATTTACGCAGGCCGGCAATATCGAGATGGGCCATTACCGATCTTCTGCAAAAGACGCGCCAGCAAGAAGGCTGCCGCGCTACAGTTCCTTGGCCCAGCGATCGAGCATCACCTGGCGGTTCTTGGCGACGAAGTCCCAGTCGAAGGTGACAATCTTGGAGATGCCGTCGCCGGAAACCGGGATGGCCGCCTGCAACTCATCGGGCACCTTCACCTTGCGATTGGTCGGCGCGGTGAAGAACTCCTGCGCCAGCAGCAACTGCACCTCAGGGCTCAGCATGAAGTCGATATATTTGTAGGAGATTTCCTTGTCGGCGGCGGCGGCCGCGACATTGAAGCTCTGGTCGAACATCAGCACGCCGTCTTCCGGCACCACGGTGCCGATCGGCACGCCCTTCTTCTGCAAAGCGACCGCTTCGGCGAAGTCGATCGGCGCAACGGCGACCTGGCCTTGCGTGAGCAGCGGCGCCATCGCACCACTGAAGTCGACCTGCGGAAACGGCTTGAGCTCGGCGATCTTCTTGAAGCCGGTGTCGAGGTCGTACTGATCCTTGCCGAACATCTTGCCGGCCAGCATCAGGAACATCACGGCGAGCGAGTTGTTGACCGAATAGAAGCCGAGCTGGCCTTTGTACTTCGGGTCCCACAGATCGCGCCATGCCTTCGGCGGCGTTTTGACGAGGTCCGTGCGATAGGCAATGCCGATCGGCGACACGATGCCGGTCACCGCCGTGTCGCCTTTGTAGCGGGCAATTGGGTAGACATCGGCGAGATTGGCAATCTTGGCGGCCGGCATCGGCGCGAAGAAGCCTTCGGAGCGCAGCATCACCGCGTAGCGCTCATTGGTCATCAGCGTATCGAACGGCGGCTTCTCTTTGCCGGCAGCGCGAAAGGTCGTGACCCAACCATTGCCGAGGCCGATATCGAGCTTGAGCGGACGTCCCGCTGTCTTCTCGAACTTGGGCAGTAGTTGCGAGCGCCAGAACTTTTCCCACCGACCACCATAGGTGTTGATGACGTAAGGCGCAGATTGAGCATAGGCGGCACGACCGAAACTTCCTAAAGCAGCAGTGCCAGCCAGTCCCGCGAGCAGTCCCCGGCGCGTCAACTGAAACATGTCACAGTCCCCTGTTTTTGTTTGATGCACCTTCCGTTGCGCATCCCTCGTTCTGACCGTTCGGCGGTCAGCTTGCTTTTTTGCGATAGTCGTAATTGCGGTTCAGCCGCTCCATCAGATAGTCGCCGTAACGTACGGGCGGAAACCGCGGTGGATTGTTCGGACCGATGCAGCTCGGCAGCGCGGCGATGGTGGCGTCCATGTCAGGATCGAAGAAGAACGGGCAGGAATAGCGGTCGCCACCTGACACGTTGCGCACAAGGTGCGGCGTCGATTGCCAACGCCCGTTGGTCCAGCGCGCGAGCATGTCGCCGACATTGACGACGTAGCTGCCGGGAATGGGCGTCGCTTGCAGCCAGGTGCCGTCGGTGTTGCGCACCGCAAGCCCGCCCGACATGTCCTGCATGAGGATGGTGAGAAAACCATAGTCCGTGTGCGGCGCCGAGCCGAAGGTCTCGCTGTCGGCTGTCGGCGGCTGCGGCGGATAGTGCAGCAGCCGCAGGAAGGTCGTCGGATGCTTGAAGTAGGCCTCGAGTGCGTCCGGCGGCAGATCGAGCGCGAGCGCGATGACACGCAACAGGCCGGTGCCGAAGGTGTTCAACGCCTCGACATAGGCTTCGACGTCGACGCGGAAGTCGGGCAACTCCGCCGGCCATTGGTTCGGGCCGTTCAGCGGCGAGCCGTAACGCGGATCGTCGGCGGCCACTTCATGCATGTGCATGAAAGACTCGCTGTAGTTCGGCCGGGTCACTTTCGCGACCGACGACGTCTCGATCAGCGAGGTGTTAGGCGCCATGTAGCCGCGATGGAATTCGTTAATAGCGAGCGCGGCCTTCCGCTCCGGCGGCAACGCATGGAAGCGCTTGGAGGCGGCGAACAGCCGGTCCATCAGCGCCTGTGGAACGCCGGTATTAACGAAATAACAGAAGCCGACTGTGCGAAAGGCCTCGTCCAGGGCCTTGGCGATCGATGCGTGCCGCGTGGGATCCGATAGACCGCCGCCGAAGTCGACAATCGGGAGCTGGGTCGGAGGAAGCGGCGCGTTCGTCATCGGGGCACCTCGTTTGCCGTCAGCGCGGTAGCTGTGTATTGTCGATTGTATCCAAGATCAGCCCGGCAACAACGGGCTACCGTGCACAAATTGTGGACGTGCCCACCCAATGGCCCTGTTGAAGTCCGACGTTCTTGCAACCGAGTTCGCGCAACCCCCGTCGCTGGGCCAGGAAATCGTCCAGCGCCTGGAAGCGGAGATCATCCTGCTGAGGCGGGAACCGGGCAGCCGGATCGGTGAAGAAGAGGTCAGCGCCCGTTATGGCGTCAGTCGATCGCCCGTTCGGGAGGCACTGCGCGCGCTGGAATCGGATGGGCTCGTCGCGCGCTCGCCGCGGCGCGGCGGCATCGTGACGCCACTGTCGCTCGAGAACCTGGACGCGATCTGCGCCTGCCGCGTGCCGCTTGAAGGCCTCGCTGCGGGCAATGTCGCTGCGGCTGCGGATCCGGCGACGCTCGCCGCATTGCACGAAACGATTGAGCGCATGGAGGCGGCGCATCAGCGGCACGACGCCGAAGCGGCGTTCTGGGCCAATGCCGCCCTCACCGACGTGTTGCACGACAAGTGCGGCAACCCGGTGCTGCGCCGGCTGCTCGACAGCGTCAACAAACAGGCGCTGCGCTATCGCTATTACGCCTACCGCGAGACAACCGACATCATCGCGGCGTCCATCACCGACAACCGCGACATGCTGGCCGCGATCCGCCGTGCCGATCCGGAGGCGGCGCGCACGGTGACCGAGGAGCTCGTGCGCAAGAGCTGGCAGCTCACGCGCGAGCATTTAGCCGCGCGCCTCGCGCGTCGGCCGCAGACCGCCGAACGCGATTGAACTTCAGGCGCGGCGGATGGCGCGCCAGATCAAAAGGAAGACTACGGCGCCGATGGTGGCCGTGATCAGATTGCCCCAGAAATCGGGCACAACTTGCAGATTGAGCTTCTCGAACAGAAAGCCGCCGACAATGGCGCCGACCAGGCCGATCGCCAGCTTGTAGAACAGCCCACCGCGGTCGCTGCCCAGAATGAGGTTAGCGAGCCAGCCGGCCACCAGGCCGATGATGATCCAGAGAATGATGCTCATGGCGGGCGTTCCCCCGTTATGCCGCCTTCGGCGGCAGCCGGTTGCTCGGCGTCGAATTGGCAATCTTCAATTCGTCCTCGCTCATATCGGCGCCGACATCGCCGAACAACGGCGTCGACAGATAGCGCTCGCCGGTGTCGGGCAGCATGCAGAGGATGGTCGAGCCAGGTGCCGCTTGCTTCGCGACTTCCAACGCGCCGGCGAAGGTGGCACCTGACGTGATGCCGACGAAGATGCCTTCCTGCTGCGCGAGCGCCTTGGCGCACTTCATGGCGTCCGGGCCGGCGATCGTGAGCAACTGGTCGATCGCTTTGGTGTCGATCGCCTCGCCGGTGATACGCGGGATGAAATCGGGGCTCCAGCCCTGCATCGGATGCGGCTTGAAGGCCGGATGGGGCTTGGCCGGCGTGCCGTCCGCATTGCGCTCCTGCTTCTCGCCGGACGAGAGCATCGGCGCGTCCGCCGGTTCGCAGACGACGATCTTGGTCTCCGGCCGTTCCTTGCGCAGCACGCGCGAGACACCGGTGAGCGTGCCGCCGGTGCCGAAGCCGGTGACCCAATAATCGAGCCGTTCGCCGGCGAAGTCGTCGACAATCTCGCGTCCGGTGGTGCGCTCGTGCATGTCCGGGTTGGCTTCGTTTTCGAACTGGCGCGTCATGAACCAGCCATGCGTCCTGGCGAGTTCCTGCGCTTTGTTGACCATGCCGAAGGCGCGCTCGGACGCGGGCGTCAGCACCACCTTGGCGCCGAGGAAGCGCATCAGCTTGCGGCGCTCGACCGAGAAGCTCTCGGCCATGGTGATGACCAGCGGATAGCCCTTGGCGGCGCAGACCATCGCAAGCCCGATGCCGGTGTTGCCGGAGGTCGCTTCGACGACGGTCATGCCGGGCTTGAGCTCGCCGGACTTCTCCGCCGCCTCGATGACGCCGAGCGCCAGGCGATCCTTGACCGAGCCGAGCGGGTTGAAGGCCTCGATCTTGACGTAGAGGTTGATGCCCTTGGGCGCGAGCTTGTTGATCTTGACCACCGGCGTGCGGCCGATGGTCTCGAGGATGCTGTTGTACTTGGCCATGTCGCTATTCCTTCGCCGCGCAGCGGCTCACATGTTCAGCACGCGCCCGTAGGCATCGAGCACCGCCTCCTTCATCGTCTCCGACAGAGTCGGATGCGGGAAGATGCTGTGCATCAATTCTTCTTCCGTGGTCTCCAGATTCATGGCGACGACGAAGCCTTGAATGAGCTCGGTCACCTCGGCGCCGACGAGGTGCGCGCCGAGCAACTGGCCGGTCTTCTTGTCGAAGATGACCTTCACCAAACCCTGGTCTTCACCCAGCGCAATCGCCTTGCCGTTACCGACGAAGGGGAAGCGGCCGACACGGATGTCGAGTTTCTTATCCTTCGCCGCCTGCTCGGTGAGGCCGACCGAAGCGACCTGCGGGAAACAATACGTGCAGCCCGGTATCATCGCCTTGTTCATCGGATGCGGATGCAGACCCTTGATCGCCTCGACGCAGACGACGCCCTCATGCTCGGCCTTGTGCGCCAGCATCGGCGGGCCGGCGACATCGCCGATGGCGTAGATGCCGGGCACGCTGGTCTTCGAATACTCGTCGACCTTGATAGTGCCGCGCTCGATCTTCACGCCTAACTTTTCCAGGCCGAGATTCTCGACATTGCCGACGACGCCGACGGCGGCGATGACACGGTCGACGGTGATCTGCTGCGTCTTGCCGTCCGCCTCGATGGTGGCCGTGACGCTGTCCGCCTTCTTATCGAGCTTCGATACCTTGGCGTTGGCGTGGATCTTGATGCCCTGCTTCTCGAACTGCTTGCGGGCGAAGGCGGCGATCTCGGCGTCCTCGACGGGCAGGATCTGCGGCAGCACCTCAACCACCGTCACCTCCGCGCCCATGGTGCGGTAGAAGGACGCGAACTCGATGCCGATGGCGCCGGAACCGATGACTAGCAGCGACTTCGGCATCTTGTCGGGGTTCATCGCCTCGAAATAGGTCCAGACCAGCTTCTGGTCGGGCTCGAGGCCCGGCAGCACGCGCGGCCGCGCGCCGGTGGCGACGATGATGTGCTTGGCCTGATAGGTGCCCGGCCCGAGCGCATCCTTCGGCGCCGGCGTCTTCGACGCCTTCACCGTGACCTTGCCGGGCGCATCGATATTGGCCTCGCCCCAGATCAGGTTGACCTTGTTCTTCTTGAATAGATATCCGACGCCGGAATTCATGCGGCCGGCGACGCCGCGCGAGCGCTTGATCACCGCCGCCGGATCGAACGACACGTTCTCCGCCGACAGGCCGTAGTCCTTGGCGTGCTGCATGTAGTGATAGATCTCGGCCGAGCGCAGCAGCGCCTTGGTCGGGATGCAGCCCCAGTTCGAGCAGATGCCGCCGAGGAAATCGCGCTCGACGCACGCGACCTTGTAGCCGAGCTGGGCCGCGCGGATGGCGGTGACATAGCCGCCGGGACCGGCGCCAATGATGAGGATGTCGAATTGATCGTCGGCCATGGCGTCTCTGCTGCGCTTCGCCTCTCCCGTTGGGGAGAGGGTAAGAAAGGTCAAACGACCATCATCACCGGGTTTTCGATCAGCGTTTTGAACGCGGTGATCAGTTCCGCGCCCAGCGCGCCGTCGATGGCGCGGTGATCGCACGACAGGGTGCACGACATGATCGTCGCCGGCACGATCTGGCCATTGCGCACGACCGCCCGCTCCTCGCCGGTGCCGACCGCCAGGATCGATGCCTGCGGCGGGTTGATGACGGCGGTGAAATCCTTGATGCCGTACATGCCGAGGTTGGACACCGACGAGGTGCCGCCCTGGTATTCGTGCGGCTTGAGCTTGCGGGCCCGCGCGCGCACGGCAAGGTCGCGCATCGCGTTGGAGATGGCGGAGAGCGACAAGGTCTCGGCCTTGTGGATGATCGGCGTGATCAGGCCGCCCGGCAGCGCCACCGCGACGCCGATGTCGGAATGCTTGTGCTTGAGCATGCCGCTCTCGGCCCAGGAGACGTTCGCCTCGGGGATGCGTTGCAGCGCGAGCGCCAAAGCCTTGATGACGAAGTCGTTGACCGAGAGCTTGTAGGCCGGCTTGCCATCCGCGCCCTTCGGCGCGGCAGCGTTGATCTCTTCGCGCGCGGCGGTGAGCTTGCCGATGTCGCAATCGATGGTGAGATAGAAGGTCGGCATCGACTGCGTCGCGGCGGTGAGCCGCTGTGCAATCGTGCGGCGCATGCCGTCATGCGGCACGAAGTCGTAGGAACCTTCTTCGTAGAGCGCGCGGATCTGCGCGTCCGATAGCACCGGCGCAATCGACGGCGCGCCGCCGGCCGAAGCGGCCGCAGGTGCAACGCCGGGCGCGCGCAGGCCCTTGCCGGACTTCGCCTCGTCGATGTCGCGGGCGATTACGCGGCCATGCGGCCCGGAGCCCTCGACGCGCGACAGATCGATACCCGCGTCCTTGGCGAGACGGCGCGCCAGCGGTGAGGCAAAGATGCGACCCGTTGCGGGCTTCGGCGCGGCGACTTGAGGGGCTGGCGCTACCGGCGCAGCAGCAGGTGCCGGCGCGGGTGTAGCGACAGGCTTGGCTTCCGCTTTCGGCGCGGCCGGTACGGGCGCGGCTTTTTCAGGCGTCTTTGCCGCAGCACCGGACGCTGCCGCCTTCACGTCCTCGCCCTCGCCGGCGAGCACGGCGATGACCGCGTTCACCGCCACGTCCTGCGTGCCTTCCGGCACCACGATCTTGGCGATGGTGCCTTCGTCCACCGCCTCGTATTCCATCGTCGCTTTGTCGGTCTCGATCTCGGCGATCACATCGCCGGATTTGACCTTGTCGCCTTCTTTCTTCAGCCACTTGGCGAGGTTGCCCTTCTCCATCGTGGGCGACAGCGCGGGCATGAGAATGTTGGTGGGCATGGGCGAGGCTTACCGGTAGCAGACGGCTTTCGCCGCCTCGACGACTTCGGCGGCGGACGGCAGCGCAAGCTTCTCGAGATTGGCCGCATAAGGCATCGGCACGTCCTTGCCCGATACGCGCATGACGGGCGCGTCGAGATAATCGAAGGCGTGCTCCATGATGCGGGCGGCGATCTCCGCGCCGACGCCGGACTGCGCCCAGCCCTCTTCCACTGTCACCGCGCGGCCGGTCTTCTTCACCGACTCGATGATGGTCTCGGTGTCCATCGGCCGCAGCGTGCGCAGGTCGATGACTTCCGCGTCGATGCCTTCGGCCGCCAGTTCTTCCGCCGCCTTGAGCGCGTAGCTCATGCCCATCGACCAGGAGACGATGGTCACGTCCTTGCCGGCGCGCGCGATCTTGGCCTTGCCGATCGGCAGCACGAAGTCGTCGAGCTTCGGCACCGGCGACGAGTGGCCGTAGAGGATTTCGTTTTCGAGGAAGATGACCGGGTTGGGATCGCGGATCGCAGCTTTAAGCAGGCCCTTGGCATCGGCGGCGGTCGAGGGCGAGACGACCTTCAGGCCGGGGATGTGCGAATACCAGGACGAATAGTCCTGGCTGTGCTGCGCGGCGACACGTGCGGCGGCGCCGTTCGGCCCGCGGAACACGATCGAGCAGCCCATCTGGCCGCCGGACATATAGAGCGTCTTGGCGGCTGAGTTGATGATCTGGTCGACCGCCTGCATGGCGAAATTCCAGGTCATGAATTCTACAACCGGCTTCAGGCCGGCGAGTGCTGCGCCGACGCCTAAACCTGCAAAGCCATGCTCGGTAATCGGCGTATCGATGACGCGCTTCGGCCCGAATTCCTGCAACAGGCCCTGCGTCACCTTGTAAGCGCCCTGATATTCGGCGACCTCCTCGCCCATCACGAAGACGTCCTTGTCGCGGCGCATCTCCTCGGCCATGGCGTCGCGCAAGGCTTCGCGCATGGTCATGGTGACCATCTCGGTGCCTTCCGGCACATCGACCCCGTCCCCGCGCGCGGGAGGCGCGACAGTTTCGGGCGGCTCCGGCGTATGACCGACCCGCGCCGCGAACTGCACAGCAGTCGGAGCGGCGGATTCGGCGGCTTTCTGCTGCGTGGCGACGTCGCCATTCTTGTAGCCGCGGGCGTCTTCGCCTTCCGCCAGGATCACAGCGATCGGCGTATTCACCGCCACGTCATTGGTGCCTTCCGGCACCAGAATCTTGCCGAGCGTGCCCTCGTCGACGGCCTCCACTTCCATGGTGGCCTTGTCCGTCTCGATCTCGGCAATCACATCGCCGGACTTGACAGTGTCGCCCTCTTTCTTGAGCCACTTGGCAAGATTGCCCTTCTCCATCGTGGGCGACAACGCGGGCATCAGCACTTCGGTCGGCATGGGCTTATCTGTTTCCTCGGGCCCGGCATTGGCCTTGAGCGGTCGGGTCGATTTTTCTAGCGATAGATTTCGGTAAAGAGCTCGGACGGATCAGGCTCGGGATCGTGCGTAGCGAATTCCGCCGCTTCGTTGATCAGGTCGCGCACCTGACCGTCGATCTTCTTCAGATCGTCTTCCTTGGCGAACTTCCTTTCCAGGATGCGCGCGCGCGCCATGTCGATCGGATCGTGCGTCGTGCGCACCTTCTCGACCTCTTCGCGCGTGCGATACTTCGCCGGGTCGGACATCGAGTGGCCGCGATAGCGGTAGGTGAGCATCTCGAGGATGAACGGGCCCTTGCCCTCACGACACCACGCGGCGGCGCGCTCGCCGGCGGCTTTCACCGCGCGCACGTCCATGCCATCGACCTGCTCGCCCGGGATGTTGAACGAGAGGCCGCGCTTGGACAGATCGACCTGCGCGGAAGCGCGCGTGACCGAAGTGCCCATGGCATAACGGTTGTTCTCGATCACGTAGATGACCGGCAGCTTCCAGAGCTCGGCCATGTTGAAGCTCTCGTAGACCTGGCCCTGGTTGGCCGCGCCGTCGCCGAAATAGGTCACCGAGATGTTGTCGTTGCCGCGATAGGTGTTGGCGAAGGCCAGCCCCGTACCAAGCGGCACCTGCGCACCGACGATGCCGTGGCCGCCGTAGAAGCCCTTCTCTTTCGAGAACATGTGCATCGAGCCGCCTTTGCCCTTGGAGTAGCCATGGGCGCGGCCGGTGAGTTCCGCCATCACGCCTTTGGCGTCCATGCCGGTCGCGATCATGTGGCCGTGATCGCGATAGCCGGTGATGACCTGGTCGCCCTCTTTCATCGCCATCTGCATGCCGACGACGACGGCCTCCTGACCGATGTAGAGATGGCAGAAGCCGCCGATCAGACCCATGCCGTACATCTGCCCCGCCTTCTCCTCGAAGCGGCGGATGGTCAGCATCGTGCGGTAGGCGTCGAGTTCCTGCTGCTTGCTGAAATCGGCGATAGGCCCCTTCGGCGCCGCTTGCTCTTTGTCATCCACGCTTTGGGATTTCTTGGCGACCGCCATGGGCACTCCTTACGACGAACGGCGTCGGCTGGTTCCGTCCCCCATAGCTTAATTCGCCTGAGGGCGGAAGCGCGACGCAGCGCGACAGCTTTGCGGCAATATCACCAGGGATTTGCACGCTCACGCAATTGCAGTGCGTGAATAACGCCCAATCCGTCAAAAGGATTCAGCGGTCGGTGTCGCTGCGCAAACGGCGCGGCCATTTGCTTGCGCACGAACAAGCAGGCGCGCAATTTCATGTCGACGGAAAGCGTCGCCGCGCAATGCGTTGTGCTGCACTGCAATCGAAATCAGCGCGGCGGCAGCAACAGGGTCAGGTCGCGGGAATCGGCAAGGCCGAGCAGCGCGCGGGCACGCTCGTCCAGCATGTCTGGGTCGATCCGATCGGGACGCAGAAGCGACACCCGCCGCTCCCACCCACTCCGCTCCGCCTTGAGCCCATCGAGCTCGTGCTGCATGGCGCCAAGCTGCTGCTCCAGGTCCTTCTGCGCGCGCAGGCCGTGGTTGCCGCTATAGGCGTTCACGCCAAAGTAGCCGATGAAGGCTGCGGCGAAGAGATACAGACCCAGCGCGGTCAGAATCGTGCGGCGGCGGCGGTGCGAGACCATGACAGCGGAAAATGCCGCAGCCGCGTTAAGGGGGCTTTAATGCAACCGTCGTTCCGGGCGCCAAAGGCGCGAGCCCGGAAAGGCACTATACCCGCTGCCGGATCTCGTTGAGCACGAAATTGCCCAGGCGCTTGCCGCGGTTGCGCAGCACCTTCAGGACACCCTGATCGACAAAGTAAGTGAGCAGGATCGAATCGCGGGTCTTCACCCGGTTATGCACCGCATCGGCCGAATGCCAGGTGTCGGTGCCAACCGCGAAGGCGTAACCGGTGTTGGGCGCAAAGCGCATCTGCGTGTGCTTCGGCTTCGAACCATCCGGCAGCACGTCGTGGAAGATGGTGCCGATGTCGGTGTTGGCGTCGTCCGCCGGCAGATAGAGCTGGACCGTGATCCCCTTCCAGCGCGTGTCGGTGTGCGGCGTGATCAGGTAGCCCGGGATGTCGCGGGTCAGGATCGGGATCGGGTACATGCCGACCTTGGCGAAGTCATCGCCGAAGCGCTTTGACAGGCCCGGCGCGAGGCGGCGGATGAAAGCCTGCTTGACCTTCTCCGAGCACAGCGCGCGGCCGACGACGTCCCACAGCGCCTTCTTCTCCGGCGGCAGATTGCGGATGTATTCCGGGAACAGGTCGATCTTGACCCGCGTGTGCGTGCCGTCGTCGAGATCGTGGCCCTTGCTGCGGCCATGCATCGGCCGGTAGTCACGCGACTGCGGCATCAGCGCCAAGATCTTGGCGTAGAGATCGTCGGGGAAGACGTGGTCGAATTCGAGATGGAAGAACGGTTTCTCGACCGCGCGCGCCTTATCGACGGACTGCGCCACGTAGTCCGCAAGCTCGTCGACCGCCCGCCGGCGGTCATGGCGGGCAAGGGTGATGGACTGATCCATGCGGCAAGCTCTCGTTACAACCGGCGGTGATGTGCCGGCAATCTGCGGCGATTTGGCGGCCGTGACAAGCCGCCGCCTGTGCAAAGCGGCGGCTTAGAAGGCTTCTAAAGCTCAGCGGGCAGCCTTGATCACGCTGCGCCCGGCATATTTGGCCTGGGCCCCAAGCTGCTCTTCGATGCGGAGCAACTGGTTGTACTTGGCCGTACGGTCGGAGCGGGCAAGCGAGCCGGTCTTGATCTGCCCGCAATTCGTCGCGACCGCGAGGTCGGCAATGGTCGAATCCTCAGTCTCGCCCGAGCGGTGCGACATCACCGCGGTATAGGCGGCCTTGTGCGCCATCTCGACGGCAGCGAGCGTCTCAGTGAGCGTGCCGATCTGGTTGACCTTGACCAGGATGGAGTTGGCGAGGCCGTCCTTGATGCCCTGCGACAGGCGCGTCACGTTGGTGACGAAGAGGTCGTCGCCGACGAGCTGGCATTTGTCCCCGATCAGGTCGGTGACGAGCTTCCAGCCCTCGAAATCGTCCTCGGCCATGCCGTCCTCGATCGAGATGATCGGGTAGGCCGCGACGAGCTTGGCGAGATATTCGGCTTGCTCCTTCTTCGAACGTTTCTTGCCTTCGCCTTCATAGACATAGGCGCCGTCTTTGAAGAATTCAGTTGAAGCGCAGTCGAGCGCCAGCATGACGTCGTTGCCCGGCTTGTAGCCGGCCTTCTCGATCGCCTTCATGACGAAGTCGAGCGCGGCCTCGGCCGACTTGATGTTCGGCGCAAAGCCGCCTTCGTCGCCGACATTGGTGTTGTGGCCGGCGGCCTTCAGCTCGCCCTTGAGCGTCTGGAACACTTCCACGCCCGCGCGCAAACCGTCGCTGAAGCTCGGTGCGCCGACCGGCATAATCATGAATTCCTGGAAGTCGATCGGATTGTCGGCATGCGCGCCGCCGTTGACGATGTTCATCATCGGCACCGGCAGGATGCGGGCGGCTGTGCCGCCGACGTAGCGGTAGAGCGGCAAGTTCGAGGCGTTCGCCGCCGCCTTGGCGACCGCGAGCGAGACCCCGAGGATGGCATTGGCACCCAAGCGGGCCTTGTTCGGCGTGCCGTCGAGCGTGATCAGCGTCTCGTCGATCTTGGCCTGGGCCTCGGCGTCCATGCCGCCGAGCGCGTCGAAGATCTCGCCGTTGACGGCGTCGACCGCCTTGCAGACGCCCTTGCCGAGATACCGCTTCTTGTCGCCGTCGCGCAGCTCGACCGCCTCATGCGCGCCGGTCGAGGCGCCCGATGGCACCGCGGCGCGGCCAAGCGAGCCGTCCTCCAAAAGAACATCGACTTCGACGGTGGGGTTGCCGCGGCTATCGAGGATTTCGCGGCCGATGATGTCAACGATGGCGGTCATGACGGTGCTTCAGGTTTCCGGCGGATGGGGAATATGCCGGGCTTCTACAGGATGGCGGCCCGCCGGGCAAAGGGGCACCGGCGCAAGCCTGTCATCCCGCTGTCTTGCGTACCCTTGACCGGCGCAGGCCTTTCGGCGAAAGGCTCCCGTTCATGGCCAAGAAAACACTTCAGCTCGGTCAGCCGACCGCGATCCCCGCCTCGCCCGAACAGGCGGTGCTCGACCGCGTGCCGAATCCGCACCGGGACACCAACTACGTCGCCCGCTTCACCGCGCCGGAGTTCACCACGCTCTGCCCGATCACCGGCCAGCCGGATTTCGCGCATCTGGTCATCGACTATGTGCCCGGCCGCCATCTGGTCGAATCGAAGTCGTTGAAGCTCTATCTCGTGAGCTTCCGCAACCACGGCTCTTTCCACGAAGACTGCACGGTCGCGATCGGCAAGCGGCTGTTTAAGCTGCTCGATCCGAAATGGCTGCGTATCGGCGGCTACTGGTATCCGCGCGGCGGCATCCCGATCGACGTATTCTGGCAGGCCGGTAAATTGCCGAAGGACGTGTGGGTACCCGACCAGGGCGTCGCACCCTACCGTGGCCGCGGCTAGCGCCTCGTTTCCGAAGTTCGTGATACATTGCAGCAGGCTCTGACACGAACTTCGGAAATTCTAGTGCCGCTTATCGATTTGAAGTTCCTGAACGAGCTTGTGGCGAATGGTGCAGGAACTTCAAATCGGCGGCACTAGACGATGATCTGCGGCCGCCGCAGCCACGCCGCGCAGACAAAACCGACGATTGTCAGCACGACCGTCCCGACGAGCAGGATCGGCGCGATGCCGACCGTCTGCAGGCCGACGCCGTAGACGATCGGCCCCGCGGCCTGTCCGAGAAAGAAGAAGAACGAATGCAGCGCGATGGCCGAGCCGCGCGCGGCCGGCGCCAGTTCGCTCGCGTAGATTTGGATGACGGCGTGCAGCATGTAGAAGCCGAGGCCGAGTACGAAGAAGTTGGCGAACTCCACCGGCCACGACACGCGCATGGCGATCACCACGAGGCACAAGCCCATGACCGTGCCGCCGATCCGCATCATGCCGGTCTCGCCGAGCAGGCGCAGCAGCCGCGACACCAGCACGCCGTAGAGCGCCCCGCCAATGCCGAAGCCGGCGATGACGACGCCGGCAATCGAGGCGCGGGTCTCGCCGGCCTGATGCAGCAGCGTCGCCATGTGCGGGAACACGCCGTACATGAACAAGGCCTCGAAGAAGACGGCGCCGAAACAGATCTTCGCGAGCGGATTGCTGAAGATGGCGCGGTAGTTCGGCCCCAAGGTCGACAGATCGAAGCGGCCGGTCGCTTCCTTGACCTGGCGAAAGCCGGGAATGGCGATCAGAAACACGAGCGCGCCGAAGCCGCTCAGCACAAAGAACACGCCGCGCCAGCCGACCAGATCGCCGACCACGCCCGCGCAGGTCGCGCCGAGAAGATTGCCGGTCATGATCGCGAACAAGAGGCGGCCCATCGCCACCTGGCGCTCGGCGATCGGCACCTTGTCGCCGACCAGCGCGAACGAGATCGGCACCACGCCGCCGGCGGCAAGGCCCGCCACCATGCGCGCACCCATCAGGATCTCGAAGCTCGTCGCCAGCGCGCAAACCAAGGTCGCGGCCGCAAGGATGAGCAGGCACAGAAGCATCAGCCGCGACTTGCTGAACATGTCGGCGAGCGCGCCCAAGACCGGTTGGATCAGCGCATACGGCAACGAAAAGAACGTCGATAAGAGCGCCGCCGTCGTCGGCTCGACGTTCAATCCTAGGGCGATCTGCGGAATGATTGGGTCGGTCGAGCGCATGAACAGCGAGCTCGCGAACACGACCATCGCGATGAGATTGAGGAGACGGGCATTCATTCGAATTGCAAGCCCGCCTAGCGCTTGGCGAGGCGGTCGAAGTCGACAAGCGTGCGCAGCAGGCCTTCCATCTCTTTCAATGGCACCATGTTGGGGCCGTCGGACGGCGCTTTATCGGGGTCCTGATGCGTCTCGATGAAGACGCCGGCGACGCCGACCGCGACCGCCGCGCGCGCCAGGACCGGCACGAACTCGCGCTCGCCGCCCGAGGAGGTACCCTGCCCGCCCGGCTGCTGCACCGAATGCGTCGCGTCGAAAATAACCGGCGCATTGGTGGTGCGCTTCAAGATCGGCAGCGCGCGCATGTCGGAGACGAGCGTGTTGTAGCCAAAGGAAACGCCACGCTCCGTCACCAGCACGTTGCGATTTCCCGCGCCGGTGATCTTGGCGACGACGTTCTGCATGTCCCAGGGCGCCAGGAACTGGCCCTTCTTGACGTTGATCGCCTTGCCGGTCTGCGCGGCCGCGATCAACAGATCGGTCTGCCGGCAGAGGAATGCCGGGATTTGCAGCACGTCGACAGCTTGCGCGGCGCGGGCACACTGCTCGGCCTCGTGCACGTCGGTGAGCACCGGCAGCTTCAGGCTGTCGCGAATCTCGGCAAATATAGGCAACGCCGCGTCGAGCCCGAGCCCGCGCTTGGCGTTGGCCGAAGTCCGGTTCGCCTTGTCGAAGGACGTCTTGTAGACGAGGCCGATGCCGACCTTGGCGGCGATCTCTTTGAGCCCCGAAGCCATCTCCAGCGCGTGCGCGCGGCTCTCGAGCTGGCAGGGACCGGCGATCAGCGCGAGCGGCAAAGCGTTGCCGAAGCGCGCGGCGCCGACAGTCACGGTAGCGTTGGGAATAAGGGTCTGGTCCAAGAGTCGTCCTCGCGGGCGGACCATGGAGCGGGCAGCCTGCCCGGTCAACGGTCCCGGCTACGCCGGCTCGAATACCAGCACCGCCCCCATCGCATCCTCAGCGCCGATCACCGTGGCCTCCCCGGCATACAGGCCGCCGAGGCCGGCCAGTTCGGGAACGGCCTGCATCACACTGGCATCGGCGACACGAATGCGAAGCGCCGCCAGCCGCGCGCCACGGCTGGTGTCCGGGGCTTTAACGCCGAAACGATGAACGAAGGCGGCAGGCGTGATCACGTCGATCGCGCCGCGTGGCGTCGGGATCGTGAAGCCGCCGTCGGTCGCGCCGGCCGGCGCACCAGTATAGGCCTCGAAGAAAGACAGATGTTGTTCCGGCACATCAGCCACCGCGACCACGCCGGCGACGCCCGCCGCGCCATTCGCATGCTGCTGGAAAGCCGGATTCCAGAAATTCTCCGGGAAGTGTTGCTGCGAGGTGCAGAAGTGGATGTCGGGCGCGAGCGCGTCATGCGCAAAGGTCAGCGAGAAGCCGACCTTCACCGTGGTGCCGTCCGGACGCTTGCCCTCGCGCTCAAAACGCATGACGGGAGAACCGGCAATGCCGGCGCCACGAAACGCGGCCTCGTCGGCCGCAGCCTCACGCGATTCAAGAACGAGCAGCGATAAGCCCTCGCCGCGCGCGATGAAGTCGCGATTATAGGCGGCGAAGAGCGTCGAGAATCCATCGGTGCCGAGCTGGTCCGGCTCGACGAAGCTCAACACCTCGATGAAGAAGCCGGGCATCTGCACGATATGGTTATGCGTGCCCCAGGGATGCTTGTTGCGCGCGCCGACGGTGAAGCCGAGGCGGCGATAGAGCTCGGCCGCCGCGTCGAGATCGCGCACGGCGTGGACGATGTGATCGAGACCGCGCGGCATGTGCGCTCCCGCTGTTGAAACCAGCTCAGTCTAATGCGGGTTAGCCGGCGATTACACCAGCCGGCTTCTCACCACCGCCGCCTCGATGAACGAGGCAAACAGCGGGTGCGGCTCGAACGGCCGCGACTTGAGCTCGGGATGGAACTGCACGCCGATGAACCAGGGATGGTCCTCGTATTCGACGATCTCCGGCAGGATGCCGTCGGGCGACATGCCGGAGAAGCGCATGCCGTGCTGCTCGAGCCGGCCTTTGTAGGCGGTGTTGACCTCGTAGCGGTGACGATGCCGCTCGGAGATTTCGGTCGAGCCATAAATCTTGGCCACGCGGCTGCCGCGCGTGAGCGTCGCGTCGTAGGCGCCTAAGCGCATGGTGCCGCCGAGATCACCGCCAGCCGCCCGTTGCTGCAGCTCGTTGCCCTTGAGCCATTCGGTCATCAGGCCGACCACGGGCTCCGGCGTCGCGCCGAATTCCGTCGAGTTCGCCTGCTCGATGCCGCAGAGATTGCGCGCGGCTTCGATGCAGGCCATCTGCATGCCGAAGCAGATGCCGAAGTAAGGGACCTCGCGCTCGCGCGCGAACTGCGCCGCGCGGATCTTGCCCTCGGCGCCGCGCTGGCCGAAACCACCCGGCACCAGGATGCCGTTGACGTGTTCGAGGAACGGCGCGGGGTCCTCGTTCTCGAAGACTTCCGACTCGATCCAGTCGAGCTTGACCTTCACCTTGTTGGCGATGCCGCCGTGCGAGAGCGCCTCGATCAGCGATTTATAGGCGTCCTTCATGCCGGTGTACTTGCCGACGATGGCGATGGTGACGTCGCCTTCCGGGTTGCGCACGCGCTCGTTGATCACACGCCAGCGTTCGAGATCGGGCGGCTGCTTCGGTTCCATGCCAAAAGCCGCCAGCACCTCGCGGTCGAGCCCTTCCGCCGAATAGGCTTCCGGCACGGCATAGATGTTGTCGACGTCGCGCGCCTCGATCACGGCGCTTTCGCGCACGTTGCAGAACAGCGCGAGCTTGCGCCGCTCGCCTTCCGGGATCGGCCGGTCGGTGCGGCACAGGAGAATGTCCGGCTGGATGCCGATCGAGCGCAGTTCCTTGACCGAATGCTGGGTCGGCTTGGTCTTCAGTTCGCCCGCGCTCGGGATGAACGGCAGCAGCGTGAGATGGACATAGACCGCGTGATTGCGCGGCAGATCGTTGCCGAGTTGGCGGATGGCCTCGAAGAACGGCAGGCCCTCGATGTCGCCGACGGTGCCGCCGACCTCGACCAGGACGAAGTCATAGCCTTCGTTGCCGTCACGGACGAAGTCCTTGATAGCGTTGGTGACGTGCGGGATGACCTGGATAGTGGCGCCGAGGTAGTCGCCGCGCCGCTCCTTGGCGAGGATGTCCTGGTAGATGCGGCCGGTGGTGATGTTGTCCTGCCGGGTCGCGGGGCGCCCGGTGAAGCGCTCGTAATGGCCGAGGTCGAGGTCGGTCTCGGCGCCGTCATCGGTGACGAAGACCTCGCCGTGTTGGTACGGCGACATCGTGCCGGGATCGACGTTGAGATAGGGGTCGAGCTTGCGCAGGCGGACCTTGTAGCCACGCGCCTGCAGGACCGCGCCGAGAGCCGCGGATGCGAGACCCTTACCCAGTGAGGAAACCACGCCGCCGGTGATGAAAATGTACCGCGCCATGGGGCCTAACCTTTAGTCCCCGCGAATCGATTCGACGAGCGCGAAAAGCGGGCAGCACCTCCTCGCCTGTGTGAAGCCTGTGAATTCTCAAATTTTACCGGCGCTTGCATCACTCTCTTCACGTTCTCGTCTATCCCATAACGCGGAAGGGCCGGATTTCCCGGCCCTTCCTGAACCCGCTTACTGCGACTGCGGTACCTGCGGCCCGGAGGGCGCGGCCGGCGCCGTTGGAGCCGCCGGCGGACCGCCCTGGAGCTGGTTGAGCAGGCCGCCTTGCCCACCGCCGAGCGGCGGAGCGCCACCGGGGGCCGGCGCGCTCGGACCGGCGGGGGTACCCAAGATCGAGGTCGGCGCGCGGTTCATGCCGGCCAGAATCGACAGGACCAGACTGGTCACGAAGAACAGTCCGGCCAGGATCGCCGTCGCACGGGTGAGCACGTTGGCGGTGCCGCGGCTGGTCATGAAGCCGCCACCACCGCCGCCGCCGATGCCGAGGCCGCCGCCTTCGGAGCGCTGCAGCAGGACGACCCCGATGAGCGCCAGGACGAGCATCAGGTGAATGACGATGACAACGTGCTGCATAACGTCAAAATCCGTTCAAAAGCCGTGTTCGGGCAACCCGGGAAACCGGCGCCCAAGCGCTCCATATAGGAATTCGCGGCGGTGTCTACACGATCACTTCGGCGATTTCCACCCTCCGGGGCCAGAGGCGCTTGCGGGTAGGCGGTGCGGCGGCCCGCGCCGGGGCCGCCGTCATTTCAATACCTCAGTTGTTGCGGCAATGGCCTTGGATGAACGCCCGCAGGGCCGATCCAATATCCTGGGGCGAGTCCTCCTGCACGTAGTGGAGACCCGCGACCGTCACCTCGCGTTGATTGGGCCAGGTGCGGCAGAACTCGCGGGCGCGGGCGGTGACCAGCGCGCCCGGTTCCGCATTGATGAACAATTTCGGAATCGGCGATGAGGCGAGCCATGCACCATAACGTTCGACGACCGCCGCGACGTCGGCCGGCTCGCCTTCAATCGGGAGTTGGCGCGGCCATTCGAGTGTGGGACGGCGCATTTCGGGGAGCAGAAAGGGCTTTCGATACGCGGCAAGCTCCTCCTCCTCCAGACGGCGCAGAATACTCTTCGGCAGCACGGTTTCCACGAAGAAGTTGTCTTCCAGCACCATGCGCTCGCCCTTCTCCGACCGCAGCGCCCGGAACATTGCATCGCGCCCCTCCGGGAAATCGCTCCAGCGGCGCGGTTGCACGATGGCCTCCATGTAGGCGATGGCGCGGACCCGTTCGGGAAAACGCGCGGCCCAATGAAAGCCGAGCGCCGATCCCCAGTCGTGCAAGACCAGCGTGACGCATTCGGTGAGGTCAAGCGCCTCGAACCAGGCATCGAGACAGGCGGCGTGGTCGGCAAATCGATACGACCCGGTTGGCGACGGCCCCGATTGCCCCATGCCCATCAGGTCCGGTGCCAGACAGCGGCCGATGTCGCTCACGTATGGAATGATGTTGCGCCACAGGTACGACGATGTGGGATTGCCGTGCAGAAACACGATCGGCTCGCCGATCCCAATCTCCGCGTAACTGATTTCAGTCCCTGCGACGCGCACCCGGCGACGGGGGTGCGGATCGGTCACGCTGATCTTTGTCGTGATTTCAGTCATGGTTTCATCTCCGTTCAGCGCCGCTCGATTTGCGGGCGCCGTTAAGCGAATAGGCACTCGTCGGCTGCGCGAAAATTCGCTAAATTTGCCCAATGGCTGATCAATTTCGCACAGGCGTCGATTGGACGGACGTCCGAGTTTTTGTCGCTCTCGCCCGTCACGGAAGCCTCTCTGCCGCGGCGCGCGCGCTCGCCATCAATCACGCGACCGTTGCGCGCCGCGTCGCCAGTTTCGAGCAGTCGCTCGGAACCAAGCTGCTTGAGCGGCGTCCTACCGGCTACAAGCTCACCGCGGCCGGCCGTCGGGCGCTCGAGGCCGCCTCGGCCATGGAGAACTCCGCAGCCGCGCTCGCACAATTGCAGGGCGAGCCCGCCCTTGCCGGTCTGGTCCGCATCACCGCGACACCAAGCATCGCTGAGGGTTTTGTGATCGGCAGGCTCAAGCCCTTACAGGAGATGCACCCCGGACTCGACCTGGAAGTGAGGTCTGCGCGCACGCTGGTCAGCCTGCCGCGGCACCAATCGGACATTGCCTTGCGGTTTGGCCGCCCCGAGCGCGGCGCCACCCTAGCGCGCCGCGTGGCCTGGGTCGGCTTCGGTTATTACGGCACGGCGGAATGGCGAGATCGGCTGCGCGAGGGAACCACGGCGACACTCATCGGCTTCGATGAGGCCGGCGCGCAGTTCCCCGAAGCCCGCTGGCTTGAGCAGCGATTTCGTGGTCAGCGAATCGGATTTCGGACGAATTATCAGACGGGCCAAATCGCGGCGGCGCGCGCCGGCCTCGGCATTGCGGTGCTGCCGCACTTCCTCACCGCGACCGAGCCCACGCTGGTTAAGCTGCAACTGCCCGGCAAGCCGCCCGCGCGCGAACTGTGGCTGCTCACACGCAGCGACATCCGCCGCACGCCGCAAGTACGGGCGGTCACGGAATTTCTTGTCGACCTCATTCGACGCGAGCGGGCCCTTTTCGAGGGGAGCTAAGCCGTCCGAATGCTCGTACCTGCCGCGACTACCGGTAAACCACTGCAATGCCGAGAAAATCCTCGGCCTTGAGGCTGGCGCCGCCGACCAGGGCGCCGTTCACGTCGGCGATGGTCAAGAGCTCGCCCGCGTTCGAGGGCTTTACAGAGCCGCCATAGAGGATACGCACGCTAGTCCCTTCGCCGCCGAAACGATCCGTCAGGCGCTTGCGGATGAAGGTATGCACCGCGGCGACGTCGGCCGGGGTCGGGGTCAGGCCAGTGCCGATGGCCCATACCGGCTCGTAGGCCACAACCAGATTGGCGGCGGTGGCACCGTCAGGCAGCGAGCCGTCAAGCTGGCGGCCGACGACGTCCAGCGTCTTGCCGGCCTCGCGCTCGGCACGTGTCTCACCCACGCAGACGATGGCCAGAAGCTTGGCGCGCCAGGCGGCTGAAGCCTTAGCCCTCACCTGCGCGTCGGTCTCGTGATGGTCGGTACGACGCTCGGAATGGCCGACGATCACGGCCGTGGCGCCGGCATCGGCCAGCATCTCGGCGGCGATGTCGCCGGTGTGGGCGCCCGAGGCCGCCGCGTGGCAATCCTGCCCGCCAATCGCGACCGGCGAGCCTTGCACCGCCTTGGCAAAAGCCGCGATCAGCGTCGCCGGCGGACAGACCATCAGGTCCGCCTTCACCGCCCCCGCTCCGGCGATCATCTTTGAAAGCTCGCCGGCCGAGCCAGCAAGCCCATTCATTTTCCAGTTGCCCGCGACCAGCGGGCGAATCTTTTGAGCCGCCATATCGTCTATTAACCCCTCTTCGTGCCTGCGGTTACCAGAGGCGCCGTTACTATGCCAGGGCGCCGCCTGAGCGCTCCTTCGTCGCAGCCGATCCCTCTTGAGTTGCAACGAGTTGGCCCCGGCCTTAAAAGGGCCCGCTCCGCCCTCCTTTTTGCTTGTCGACACGCTCAGCCAGGAAGAAACGCGCGCATGCTTCGCGGTATCCAAAAAGCCTCCTCGACCTGGCTCGGCAAGGCCGTCATGGCCCTCGTCATGGGCGTCCTGGTGATCAGCTTCGCGATCTGGGGTATCGGCGACATCTTCCGCGGCTTCGGGCGCAACGCGGTCGCCAAGATCGGCGACACCGAAATCTCGATCGAGCAATTCCGCCAGTACTACACGGACCGCCTGCAACAGCTCGGCCGGCAGATGGGCCGCCCCGTCACGCCGGACCAGGCGCGCTCCCTCGGCCTCGACCGGCAGATCCTCGGCCAGATGGTGGCGGAAGCCACGCTCGACGAAGAAACGCGCAAGCTTCGCCTCGGCCTCTCCAATGCGGAGATCGCCCGTCGCATCACCGAGGACCCGAACTTCAAGGCGCCGAACGGCCAGTTCGACCGCGGCCGCTTCGAGATGATCATCCGCAACGCCGGCTACACCGAGCCCCGTTTCGTCGACGAGCAGCGCCGCGTGCTGTTGCGCCGTCAGATCGCGCAGAGCGTGAGCGGCGAACTGCGCGTGCCCACGACGATGATGCAGGCGATCAACCAGTATCAGAACGAGCGCCGCGATATCGAATATGTCGCGCTCGGCGCCGCGCAGGCCGGTGACGTGCCGCAGCCGACACCGGAACAGCTCAGCACCTACTTCGATGAGCGCAAGATACTCTTCCGCGCACCGGAGTATCGCAAGGTAACGTTGCTCTCGCTGTCGCCGGCCGAGCTGGCGAAGCCCGACGAGATCACCGACGCCGACGCGCGCGCCTATTACGATCAGAACAAGAGCACTTTCGGCAAACCGGAGAAGCGCGAGCTGCGGCAGATCGTGTTCCCGAACGAAGCCGACGCAGCCGCGGCACGCGATAAAATCGCCAAAGGCGCGACCTTTGACGATATCGCCAAGGATCGCGAGCTCAAGCCCTCGGACACCGACCTCGGCATGGTCGAGAAGACCGGCATCATCGATCCGGCCGTGGCGGATGCCGCTTTCGCGCTCAAGCCGGGCGAGATCAGCCAGCCGGTCAAAGGCCGTTTCGGCACGGTATTGCTGACGGTCGGCAAGATCGAGCCGGGCGAACAGAAAAGCTACGAGGACGTTGCCGCGCAGATCAAGCGGCAGCTTGCCGAAACGCGCACGCGCACGACCATCAGCGAACTGCGCGACAAGGTCGAAGACGAGCGCGCCGGCGGATCAACGCTCGCCGAGGCGGCCAAGAAGCTCGGCCTGAAATCGGTCGACATCGCCGCCATCGACCGTTCCGGCCGCGGCCCGGACGGCAAGCCGGTCGCCGACGTTCCGAATGCGCTCAATGTGGTGAACGCCGTGTTCACGAGTGACGTCGGCGTGGACACTGAGGCGCTGCAACTGCCCAATGGCGGCTTTCTCTACTACGACGTGACCGGCATCACGCCGGCGCACGACCGTCCGCTCGACGAGGTGAAGGACCAGGTGGCCGCGCGCTGGCGCGACGACGAGATCGCCAAGCGCCTGCAGGCGAAATCCGACGACTTGCTCGGCAAGCTCAAGGCCGGCACGCCGATGGCGCAGCTCGCCACCGAGAACGGCGTCAAGGTGCAGACGGCGAAGGACCTGCAACGCGGCCGGCCGACCCCCGCGACACCGGCCAAGCTCATCGACGCCGTGTTCACCACGGCGAAGGGGGCTCCTGGCAAAGCCGAAGGCAACAGTGCCACTGAGCGCTTCGTGTTCCGCGTCACCGAAGTGACGCAGCCGACCTTCGATCCCAACACGCCGCAAGGCCAGACGCTCTCCAGCACGCTGCAGAACGCCTACGCCGACGACGTCATCGGCGAATATGTCGCGAAGCTCGAAAGCGACTACGGCGTGAGCATCAACCAAAGCGCGCTCAACCAGGTCGTCGGCGGCACCACCGAACAGTGACATGCAGATTGAGCCGTCCGAACAAGCCTTCGCCGCGCGATACGATCGCGGCGACGCGCAGGTGGTTTGGACCACGCTAGTCGCCGATCTGGAGACGCCGGTTTCGGCCTTCCTGAAGCTCGGCGGCGGCAAGCCGATGAGCTTCCTGCTCGAGTCGGTGGAAGGCGGCGCCGTGCGCGGACGCTATTCCATCATCGGCCTGGAGCCGGACCTGATCTGGCGCGCCAATGGCGGCAAGGCCGAGGTCAACCGCGCGGCACGCGCCAAGCCCGACGCCTTCACGCCCGTTGCCGAGCCGCCGCTCACCGCGCTGCGCTCGCTGATCGCGGAAAGCCGCATCGCTTTGCCGGAGAACCTGCCGCCGATGGCGGCCGGCGTGTTCGGCTATCTCGGCTACGACATGGTGCGGCTGATGGAGGATCTGCCGGCCGCCAAGCCCGACCCGATCGGCGTACCGGACGCGATCATGGTGCGGCCGACTTTGATCGTGGTGTTCGACGCGGTGAAGGATTCCATCATCGTCGTGACGCCGGTGCGGCCGGAAGCCGGTGTCGACGCCAAAACCGCGCTCGCGCGCGCGACCGAACGGCTCTCGGGCATCGTCGACGCGCTCGACCGGCCGCTCGACAAATCGCTGTCGGAATATGCCGAGGGCCCGGTCGACGTGCCGGCCCAGTCGAACACCACGCCTTCCGACTACAAGGCCATGGTGGCGCGTGCGAAAGAATACATCGCCGCCGGCGATGCCTTCCAGATCGTGCTGGCGCAGCGCTTCGAAGCGCCGTTCACCCTGCCGCCCTTCTCGCTCTATCGCGCGCTGCGCCGGATCAATCCGGCGCCGTTCCTCTACTTCCTCGATTTCGGCACCTTCGCGGTCGCAGGCTCGAGCCCCGAGATCCTGGTGCGCGTGCGCGACGACGTCGTGACCATCCGGCCGATCGCCGGCACGCGGCCGCGTGGGCTCACGCCGCACGAGGATAAGGCGCTTGAGGAAGAACTGCTCGCCGATCCGAAGGAATGCGCCGAGCATCTGATGCTGCTCGATCTCGGGCGCAACGACGTCGGTCGCGTTGCCTCGATCGGCAGCGTGACGGTGACCGACAAGTTCTTCATCGAACGCTACAGCCAGGTGATGCACATCGTGTCGAACGTCGAGGGCAAGCTCGACCCGAAGCACGACGCGCTCGATGCGCTTGCCGCCGGCTTTCCGGCCGGCACCGTCTCCGGCGCGCCCAAGGTGCGGGCGATGGAAATCATCGACGAACTGGAGAAGGAAAAGCGCGGCCTCTATGCCGGCTGCGTCGGCTACTTCTCCGCCGCCGGCGAAATGGACACCTGCATCGTGCTGCGCACGGCGCTGATCAAGGACGGCAAGATGTACGTGCAGGCCGGCGCCGGCATCGTCGCCGATTCAAATCCGGATGCCGAGCAGCAGGAATGCATCAACAAGGCGAAGGCGCTATTTCGAGCGGCAGAAGAAGCCAGACGCTTTGCGAGCCAGGCAAAGCGGGGCCAGTAAGGGAGAGCGAGCATGAGCCACGATCATGACCACGATCACCCGCATGAGCATGAGCCGAAGTGGAAGCATGACGGCGTGCGCGTGATCCCGGGCAATTCGCTCGATCCCAACACCGCGCAAACGCCCGGCATGGACCGCAAGGCGGCGATCAACTACGCCCGCGTCGGCGCGCAGAAGATCTGGGCCGGCACGGTGCACATCCATCCGAACGCCAAGACCGGCGCGCATCATCACGGCGCGCTCGAAAGCGTAATCTACGTGCTGCGCGGCAAGGCCCGCATGCGCTGGGGCGAGAACCTCGAATTCACCGCGGAAGCCGGTCCCGGCGATTTCATCTACGTGCCGCCTTACGTGCCGCATCAGGAGATCAACGCGAGCCCGGACGAAGTGCTGGAATGCGTGCTGGTGCGTTCGGACAACGAGGCGGTGGTGGTCAATCTCGACATCGAGCCGGTGGAGAAGCCGGAGAACGTGCCCTGGGTCGATCCGATCCATAAGGCTTAAGGCTAGCCGACCGCCCTGCTTGACCCCCTATCGGGCGCGGCCTAAGACCGCTCCGCTCGGGCAAAAACCATGATCGTTCTGATCGACAATTACGACAGCTTCACCTTCAACCTCGTCCATTACCTGGGCGGGCTGGGAGCCGATGTGGTCGTGCATCGCAACGACAAGATAACGGCCGACGAGGTGATCGCGGCAGAGCCCGACGCCATCGTGCTGTCGCCCGGCCCGTGCACGCCGAACGATGCCGGCATCTGCCTCGAACTCATCGACAAGGCGGCCGAGACCGTCCCCCTGCTCGGCGTGTGCCTCGGGCATCAGGCCATCGGCCAGGCCTTCGGCGGCAAGGTCGTGCGCGCGCCGGTGCCGGTGCACGGCAAGCTCGCCGACATCACCCACACCAACAGCGGCGTCTTCCGTGGCATCAACGGTCCGTTCAAGGCCACGCGCTATCACTCGCTGGTGGTCGAACGTGCAAGCTTGCCGAAGGCGCTCACCGTCAACGCTGAGACCGGCGACCATCTGATCATGGGCATGATGCACAAGGATTTGCCGGTGCACGGCGTGCAATTCCATCCCGAAAGCATCGCGTCCGAACATGGGCACTTGATGCTCAGGAACTTCCTCGATCTCGCCGCCGACTGGAACGCACAACGTGGACGCAGGCCGCAAGGCAGACCCATGCGCGCGGCGGCCGAACTTTCCATGACACGCTGAAGGAACGCCGATGGCGGACGAATTCAAGGCGCTCATCGCTAAGGTCGCGACCGGCGCAAGCCTCACCCGCGAAGAATCGGCCGCCGCCTTCGACCGCATGATGTCGGGCGAAGCCACGCCCTCGCAGATGGGCGGCCTGTTGATGGCGCTACGCGTGCGCGGTGAAACCGTCGACGAGATCACCGGCGCGGTCACCACCATGCGCGCCAAGATGCTGGGCGTGAAGGCGCCCAAGGATGCCGTGGATGTGGTCGGCACCGGCGGCGACGCCTCGGGTTCCTACAACATCTCGACCTGTGCTGCGTTCATCGTGGCGGGCGCCGGCGTGCCGGTCGCCAAGCACGGCAACCGCGCGCTGTCCTCGAAGTCGGGCGCCGCCGACGTGCTGCAGGCGCTCGGCGTGAAGATCGATCTCAATGCCGAGCAGGTCGGACGCTGCATCCGTGATGCCGGCATCGGCTTTATGTTCGCGCCGGCGCACCATCCGGCTATGAAGAACGTCGGCCCCACCCGCGTCGAACTCGGCACCCGCACGATCTTTAATCTGCTTGGACCGTTGTCGAACCCGGCGGGTGTGAAACGGCAGATGGTCGGCACGTTCTCCAGACATTGGATCGAGCCGATGGCGCAGGTGCTGAACAATCTCGGTTCGGAGAGCGTCTGGGTCGTGCACGGCTCCGACGGGCTCGACGAGATCACGACCTCGGGCCCGACCAGCGTGGCCGAACTCAAGGGCGGCAAAGTCCGCTCCTTCGAGGTAACGCCGGAAGAGGCGGGCTTGAAGCGCGTCAAGCCAGAAGCGCTGCGCGGAGGCGACGCCGAATACAATGCCAAGGCGCTGCTGTCCGTATTGCAGGGGAAGGATAGCCCCTTCCGCGAGGTGGCCGTGCTCAACGCCGCCGCCGCGCTGATCGTTGCCGGGCGGGCGGAGAACCTGAAAGACGGCGCTGCTCTCGCTGCCAAGGCGATCGACAGTGGCGAGGCGGAGGGTCGACTCGACCGGTTGATTGCGGTCTCCTGCGCGTTGGAGGCCTGAGCCCCATGTCCGACATCCTGACCAAGATCGAAGCCTACAAGCGCGACGAGATCGCAGCCGCCAAACGCGCCAAGCCGCTCGCTGTGCTGGAGGCGGAGGCGAAGGCGCAACCGGCGCCGCGCGGCTTCCTGAAGGCCATCGAGCGGCGTGTGGCGGCCGGCGACTACGCCCTGATCGCCGAGATCAAGAAGGCGAGTCCGTCGAAAGGACTGATCCGGGCCGATTTTGACCCGCCGGCGCTCGCCAAGGCCTATGAGGCCGGCGGCGCCACCTGTCTCTCGGTGCTGACCGATGCGCCCTCGTTCCAAGGCCGGCCGGAGTTCTTGACCCAAGCCCGGATGGCGACCCAATTACCCTGTTTACGCAAAGACTTCCTGTACGATCCCTATCAAGTAGTTGAGGCGCGCGCCTGGGGGGCGGATTGCATCCTCATCATCATGGCCGGGGTCGACGACGTGACCGCCAAAGACCTCGAAGATGCAGCTTTTGCCAATGGGATGGATGTACTTATTGAAGTTCATCAAGAAGATGAGCTTGAGCGCGCTTTGAAGCTGCGCTCGCGGCTGATCGGCATCAACAACCGCGACCTGCGCACCTTCGTCACCTCGCTCGCCGTCAGCGAGCGGTTGGCGCCCCAGGTGCCGCGCGACCGCGTCATCGTGGGCGAAAGCGGCATCAACACGCCGGCCGACCTCGCCCGCCTGGGCAAGGTCGGCATCAACACTTTCCTGATCGGCGAAAGCCTGATGCGTCAGGCGGACGTGACGGCTGCGACGCGCACCCTGCTCGCGCGGCAGCCGCAGCAAGCGCCAGCGGAGTAGCGCCATGGCCCGCGGCAAGAAACCGGTCGCGCGGCCCGCCAAGCGCAAGGCGAAGCCTCAGATGCTTGGCGACGCCGAATTGCTGACCCACATCGACCAGCGCGGCGAGGCGCACATGGTCGACGTCTCGGCCAAACCGCCGACCGAACGGATCGCCGTCGCCGAGGGCAGCGTCATCATGCGCAAGGAGACCCTCGATCTGGTGATCAAGGGGAACGCTCTGAAGGGCGACGTGCTCGGCGCAGCAAGGCTCGCCGGCATCATGGCCGCCAAGCGCACGCACAGCCTGATTCCGCTGTGCCATCCGCTGCCGATCACGAAGGTGGTGATCGAGATCAACCCGGAGCATTCCCTGCCCGGCTTCCTGGTGCAGGCAACGGTGAAGGTCACCGGCCCGACCGGCGTGGAGATGGAAGCGCTGACCGCAGTGTCGGTCGCGTGCCTGACCATCTACGACATGGTCAAGGCGGTGGAGCGCGGCATGCGCATCGAAGGCATTCGGCTGCTGGAAAAGAGCGGCGGCCGCTCCGGTCACTACCGCGTGGAGCGTTAAGCCGATGGCGCTGATGCCGGTCGTAGAAGCGCTGCAGCGGGTGGTCGCCGATGCGACGCCCCTGTCCTCCGAGACCGTTCCGCTCGATCAGGCGCTCGGCCGCGTGCTGGCCGCCGATGTCGCTGCGACCCGCACGCAGCCACCGGCCGATGTTTCCGCCATGGACGGCTACGCCGTGCGCTCAGCCGACGTTGCCAGCGTACCGGTGACGCTCACGGTCATCGGCGAGGTCGCCGCCGGCCATCCTTTCGACGGCGAAGTCAAGGCAGGCCAGGCCGCGCGCATCTTCACCGGCGGCATGATCCCTGAAGGGGCCGACACCGTCGTGGTGCAGGAGATCGCCAGGCGCGAAGGCGACACCGTCAGCTTCGACAAGCCGACGGCCAAAGGCCGCAACGTGCGGCTCAAGGGCATCGACTTCAGCCAAGGTCAGGCGCTCCTGCGCAAAGGCCGGCGGCTGACCGACCGCGACCTGATGCTGGCGGCGGCGATGAATCACGCCGTCGTGCCGGTGCATCGCCGGCCCAAGGTGGCCGTCATCGGCACGGGCGACGAACTGGTGATGCCAGGGAGCGTGCCGGACCCCGGCGAGATCGTGTACTCCAACGGCTACGCGCTGACCGCCTTGGCGCAACGCGAGGGCGCCGAGGCGCGCGACTTTGGCATTGCCCGCGACCGACTGGAAGACATTGGCGCCGCCATGCGGCAGGCGCGCGACTGGGGCGCGGATATCCTCGTCACCACCGGCGGCGCGTCGGTCGGCGAGCATGACCTGGTTCAGAGCGCACTCAAGGCCGAAGGGCTCGATTTGTCGTTCTGGCGCGTGGCGCTTCGTCCCGGCAAGCCGATGATGCATGGGAAACTGGGAGGCCTGCAGGTCCTCGGCCTGCCCGGCAACCCCGTGTCGTCCTATGTCTGTGCCTTCCTGTTCCTGGTGCCGCTGATCTGGCGGCTGAGCGGCCGTGGTTCGATCGAGCATATGCCGGAACACGCCCGACTCGGCCGCGATGTGTCGGAGAATGACGAGCGCGCCGACTATATGCGCGCGACCCTGGCGCCTGGACCGGACGGCCCCGTCGTGACGCCCGTCACATCGCAGGACAGCTCGCTGATGGCGTCGCTGGCCGCCGCGGATTGCCTCGTGATTCGGGAACCTTACGCGCCATTTGCGCGCGCCGGTTCACCCTGCGTCATCCTTAAGCTCGGCCTATAGCGGCCGTTTGCATTGTTCACCCGAAATTAAATCCTTGCGGAACACATATCGAACAGATAGTGTCCGTTCATGATTTGTTTCGAGGCGGCAGCCCCTCCATGGGGCCGGCCGGCGACGGGGAGAACCAGATGCTGACCCGCAAACAGTTTGAGCTCCTGCGCTTCATCCACGAGCGCCTGACCGAAGCCGGCGTGCCGCCCTCTTTCGATGAGATGAAGGACGCGCTCGACCTGCGTTCCAAGTCCGGCATCCACCGCCTGATCACGGCCCTGGAAGAGCGCGGCTTCATCCGCCGCCTGCCCAACCGCGCGCGCGCCATCGAGGTGATCAAGCTGCCTGACTCCGTCGCCCATGGCATCGGCGGCGGCAACGGCCGCGCCCGCCGCTTCACCCCGAGCGTCATCGAGGGCGATCTCGGCCGCGTGCGTCAGGTCTCGGAGGACGACAACAGCGGCCGCCCGATCGCGGTGCCGGTCATGGGCCGCATCGCCGCCGGTACGCCGATCGAGGCGATCCAGACCAAGAGCCATGTCATCAACATGCCGCCGGACTTGCTGTCGGCCGGCGAGCACTTCGCGCTCGAGGTGCGCGGCGACTCGATGATCGAGGCCGGCATTCTCGATGGCGACATCGCGCTCATCCGCCGCTCGGAAGCCGCCGACACCGGCGACATCGTGGTGGCGCTGATCGACGACGAGGAAGCGACCCTTAAGCGCTTCCGCCGCCGCGGCGCCTCTATCGCGCTTGAGCCAGCGAACGCCGCCTATGAGGTGCGCATCCTGCCGCCTAACCGCGTGCGCATTCAGGGCAAGCTGGCCGGACTGTTCCGGCGCTACTGAGCTTCGCGCCGGCGGGGCGCCGCTAATTCTCTTCAATATCTTCCGTATGTGTGGCGGCGGCCTTCCGTTCCGTCACCCCTCCATCTCGATTTTTGTGTAGGGCACCGGCCTAGGGTCAAAGTGCGCCTATGCAAAATTGCCCGCGAACTCTACGGTAGCCCGCTGGGGAATAGGGGCTGTACAGGTCGTGAAGGTCGCGTTGCGCCTCGCTGTCGGGGCTTGTTGCCTCGTGATCGGCGCCGCGCCGTCGTGGGCCGCCGAAGGCAGCACGGTCGCTGGTCCGATCGGTGGCACGGACATCCGTTCGGCCTTTCTGCCGGCGCGCGGACTTTATGGCGCCGTCATCTTGGGCGGCTCCTCAGCCTATCAACTCAGGGACGGCTCGGGCGATCCACGCTCGGGGCTGGACGCTGTCGGCCTCAACTCCAAGAGCGCGGCCGGCGTCTTGCTGTATGTGCCGGACTTTAAATTGTTTGACGGTTCGGTCGGTTTCCTCGGCGTGGCAGGCTTCGGCGCGGTGTGCGGACAAATCAGATCGGCCAGTCCCAGCACCTGCCGATCGGGCTTCGGCGACATTTACGTTGAAGCATCGTGGTCCAGGTTCTTCGGGTTCACGCGGCCGTCGCGCGAAAAAGGCGCACTTCCTATCAGGGAAGGCCTCGCGATCCGCGCGGGCCTCGGGGCCGTGCTGCCGACCGGTCTCTACGATGAGCGGATTCAAGCCAGCAACGGCGTCACCGTCGGCAGCAATACGTTCATTGTCGCACCGTCGATCGCTTTTACTTACACGACCCCGCCGCTCCTTGCGGATGGCACCGAGTTCAGCAGCAAGATTTACCTGAACACTTATGCGCGGAATCCCGATACCGATTACCGCAGCGGGAAAAACATCAACATCGACTTTGCCGTTTCGGAACACATCGGGCGCTGGCAGGTTGGCATCGCCGGCTATTACCTGCGCCAATTCACGGACGACACGCGTGGCAGCGTTCCCGTTGCACCGGACGGCCGACGCGCAGAAGTTTTGAGCCTTGGTGGCATCATCAACTACGACATTCCCGAGCTCGGCACGGCGATCAAGTTCAAGGCGCGCAGTTCGGTATTTGCGTACAATACTGCGATGATCACGGCTTTCTACCTGACTATCGCCAAAAAACTCGACTAGCGGACAGCACTGGCACTCCCGCCGCTACTGGTCGTCGGCGGAGAGATCCTCGCTGCGTGGCGTGGCATCTTGCGAAGCCGGCCGCGCGGTGGATGTCACCGCTGTGCCGGAGACCCGCGGCCCCCTCGCCCATGGCCGGGTGTAGCCGGGCGGTCGTGCCGCATTCATGTCGAAGCGCTCACCAGTCCAGCGCAGGCTGGTGGCGCCGTGCTCACGCCAGCGATCGCGGTCGATCAGCATCGCGTTGCAGGCGCCCGGCGCACTGCGCGGACTGACCACCACGGCGGCGCGCGCGCAGTCCTCGTTGAACGCCTCGGCGGCGAGCGCCATCGAAATCAGACGGCCGTCCGCGAGCTTAGTCGTGCAGCCAACGGGGTCGCAGCGCACGCCATCTTTGAGAGACTTGTCGGTCACGAGGCGGCCATCGCCGTCGGCGGCGAGCCATTCCTTGATCGCGAACGTATCGCGGCCGCGGTGCAGCACCGACAAACGGCCGGTGCCGTTACGGACGGCGGCCGTTTGTCCGTCGGCTGAAATGAAGATGTCCGGCCGTGGCGTCGCCAGGATCCATAGCGCGGTAACCGCCACCAGGACGGCCCCGCTCCAACGCAACGGAGAACGCAACAAGCAGATCAGCAAGAGCCCGGCCGTGCCGATGAGCAACGGCCCCACGCCGAAGGCATGGATGTGCCCGACCGCGCCGGGCAGGCTTGCGACCCACAGCGCAACATTCGTCATCCAGTCGATGCCGTGGCCCATCAGCCGCCAGAAGGGCGCGTCGAAGCCGAACGGCATCATGACCAGGCCCAGAATGCCCATCGGCATGACCAGAACCGAGACGACCGGCATGGCGGCAAGGTTGGCCAGCACGCCATAAGGTGCCATGCGATGGAAATGGAAAGCCGCGTAGAGCATGGTGGCGAAGCCCGCCACCAGCGAGGCTAGGAGAAGCCCCGCGATCTCGCGCCCGCCCCATAGCGCCACGCGCGCGCCAATTGAGGAATCGGCATCGGCGCGCCACGGCAGCCCGTACTGATAGGCGGCAACAAGCGCGAGCGTGGCGGCGAACGACATCTGGAAGCTCGGATGCACCACCGCCTGCGGCGCGAACAACAGCACGCAGAACGCCGCCACCGTCAGCGTACGGAAGGTGATGGCCGAGCGGTCCACCATCACGCCGATGAGGACGATCGCCACCATGATGAATGAGCGCTGGGTCGCCACCTCGGCGCCGGACAAAAGCAAATAGAAGAAGGCGGCAACGAGTGCGCCTGCCGCCGCCCACTTCTTGATCGGCCGGCGTGTCGCGAGCGATGGCGCGAGCGCGAGCCCCGCGCGGATGACAAAGAACACGATGCCGGCCACCACTGCCATGTGATAGCCGGAGATCGACAGCACATGCGCCAGGCTGGAGATGTACATGGCATCGTTGACTGGCGTGGAGATGGCGTCGCGCTTGCCGGTGATAAGCGCCGACGCGATTGCGCCGCGGTCGCCGGGCAGGATGGCGCGGATGCGGTCGTCGATGCCCTCGCGGATCCCTTCGACAATGGCGGCGTAACGCAGCCAGCGACCCGGCTGAACCGGCGGCGGCACGACTTTGATCTTGCCGAGCGCATAGCCGGAGGCGCCGATCTCCTGGAAATACATGCCGCGGGCGAAATCGTAACCACCCGGCCGCAGCGGCTGCAGCGGCGGCGACAGATGCGCCTTGAGCTCGACAAAGGCGCCGACCGCCGGCGCCGTGTCCTTGCGCACCGCGACACGGACGCGTTCCGGTTTCTCGGCGACACGTGCCGCGTCGAACGAGTGCAAACGGATGACGACGCGGTCGCTTTTCTCGCGCTCCTCGCGCACTTCGACAAAGCCGGAGAGCGTTGCGGTGGCGACCGGATGCTGCAGCACCGGATGCGCGATGCGCGCCGTGTGCAAGGTGGCGACGGCAAAGCCAGTCGCGACGGCGGCTACAGCGAGCATCAGCGGAAAGCCGAGAGTGCTACGGCGGAGCGCTACAACGAGCGCGATCGTGGCAACCGCGACACCGGCCGCAGCCCAAACGGCGGGCTCGCGATCAGCAGTGAAGTAGAGGACGATGCCTAAGCCGAACGCGACCGGCAACCAGGGCAGCAACCGGCCCGGCGCGACCTCGGCCAAGGCCCATTCCGATACGAGACGCCGGAGCCTGTCGGCGTGAGCGGCAAGCCCATCCGGCAGCACGGCACCAGCACGGCGGCCGGCAGCAGCAATCGCGCCGGCCACAGCGCGCGCCCGTGTTCGCCCCTCGTCCCCTAAGGCCATCACGCCCACCCACGCGTTACGCGTGCGGCAATGCTACTGCGGCCCTAAGTTGTGACTAGGAGAACGGTTGTGAACGCGCGCCGCCGACCGGCTTACTTCCCGACTTCCTTGGCGAACGTATCCCGCAAACCGACAGTGCGGTTGAACACCGGCTTGCCCGGGGTCGAGTCCTTGTCGCGGCAGAAATAGCCGTTGCGTTCGAACTGGATCGCTTCCTCGACATTGGTCGCAGCCAACGACGGCTCCAGCCGCGCGTTGCTCAGGACTTCAAGCGAGTTCGGGTTGAGGTCCTTCTCAAAGCCCTCGCCGCCGGTCGGGTCAGGCTTTACGAACAGCGGATTGTAGAGCCGCACTTCCGCAGGGATCGAAGCCGCAGCCGATACCCAATGGATCGTCGCTTTCACCTTGCGGCCGTCGGGCGCGTTGCCGCCTTTGGTCGCCGGATCGTAGGTGCAGCGCAGTTCGACGACGTTGCCGGCCGCGTCTTTCACCACCTCCTTGCAGGTGACGAAGTAGGCGTAGCGCAGGCGCACTTCCATGCCGGGAGACAGCCGGAAGAACTTTTTCGGCGGGTTCTCCATGAAGTCGTCCTGCTCGATGAAGAGCTCGCGGCCGAACGTGATCTTGCGCGTTCCGGCGTTTGCATCGTCAGGATGATTGACGGCTTCGAGCTCCTCGCTCTGCCCTTCCGGATAGTTCTCGATGACGACCTTCAACGGCTTCAGCACCGCCATGCGGCGCTGCGCCGTCTTGTTCAGCACCTCGCGCACCGAGAAATCGAACATGCCAACATCGACCGTGCTGTTGGCTTTCGCAACGCCGATGCGTTTGACGAAATCGCGCAGCGCAGCCGGCGGCACGCCGCGCCGGCGTAAGCCCGCCAAGGTCGGCATGCGCGGATCGTCCCAGCCCGACACGTGCTTGTCCTGCACCAGCTTCGTGAGCACGCGCTTGGACAGCACGGTGTAAGTGAGGTTGAGCCGCGCGAACTCGTACTGATGCGGCGTCGACGGCACGCCTAAATTCGCGATGAACCAATCGTAAAGCGGCCGGTGATCCTCGAATTCCAGCGTGCAGATCGAATGCGTGATGTGCTCGATCGCATCCGACTGGCCGTGCGCGTAGTCGTAGCTCGGATAGATCTTCCACTCCGTGCCGGTGCGCGGGTGGTGCGCATGCAGGATGCGGTACATCACCGGGTCGCGCAGGTTGATGTTGCCCGAGGCCATGTCGATCTTGGCGCGCAGCACGCGCGTGCCGTTGGGGAACTCGCCAGCGCGCATGCGGCGGAACAAGTCGAGGTTCTCCTCGACCGGGCGGTCTCGGAACGGCGAGTTCTTGCCGGGCTCGGTGAGCGTGCCGCGGTTGATACGCATCTCCTCCGGGCTCTGATCGTCGACGTAGGCTAAGCCGGTGCGGATCAGATCCTCGGCCCAACCGTAAAGCCGCTCGAAATAGTCAGACGCGTGATAGAGATGCTCGCCCCAATCGAAGCCGAGCCATTGCACGTCGCGCTTGATGGCGTCGATGTATTCCTGCTCTTCCTTGACCGGATTGGTGTCGTCGAAGCGCAGATGGCAGCGGCCGCCGAACTCCTCGGCGATGCCGAAGTTCAGGCAGATCGACTTGGCGTGGCCGATGTGCAGATAGCCGTTCGGCTCCGGCGGAAAGCGGGTGACGACGCCCTTGACGCGGCCCGCATCGAGATCGGCCTTGACGATATCGCGGATAAAATCGCTCGAAACGGCCTCAGCCGTCGCGTGACCGGCAGTTCGCCCAGCACCAGCGCCCTTACTTGTCTTATCGTCGTTCGCCATCGTCTTTAGCCTCAAATCAGTCCGCGGGCCCAAGCCTTCCGGCCGGCCTCCACCATCCCGCGCGTGGTGGCAGGATAACCCAATGACGTGCCGCTTACCTCAATGTCAAATGCACTCTGGCCTTTGGCTTTAACTGTGGTACAGGGCGCGCGATGAGCGATCCCGTCGTCACCCGTTTTGCGCCGTCCCCGACCGGCTTCCTCCACATCGGAGGCGGCCGCACCGCGCTATTTAATTGGCTCTATGCGCGGCGCCACGGCGGCAAGATGCTGCTGCGAATCGAGGACACCGACCGCGAGCGCTCGACCGACGCCGCCATCGCCGCGATCATCGACGGACTATCCTGGCTCGGACTGTCCTGGGACGGCGACGTCGTCTACCAGTTCTCGCGCGTGGCGCGCCACCGCGAGGTCGCCGAGCAGCTTCTCGCCGAGGGTAAGGCCTACCACTGCTATGCCTCGCAGGAAGAGCTGACCGCGATGCGCGAGGCCGCCCGCAAGGAGGGCCGCTCCAAGCTCTATGACGGGCGCTGGCGCGACCGCGATCCGTCCGAGGCACCCGCCGGCGTCAAGCCGGTGATCCGGCTGAAGGCGCCGCAGACCGGCGAGACGGCCATCGAGGATCAGGTACAGGGTCGCGTCGTCTGGCAGAACGCCGACCTCGACGACCTCGTGCTGCTGCGCTCCGACGGCACCCCGACCTACATGCTGGCGGTGGTGGTGGACGACCACGACATGGGTGTCACCCACATCATCCGCGGCGACGACCACCTGACCAACGGCGCCCGCCAGAAGCACATCTACGACGCGCTCGGCTGGAACGTGCCGACGATGGCGCATATCCCGCTGATCCACGGGCCGGACGGCTCCAAGCTGTCCAAGCGCCACGGCGCGCTCGGCGTCGATGCCTACCGCGCCATGGGCTACCTGCCGGCGGCCATGCGCAACTATCTGGTCCGGCTCGGCTGGAGCCACGGCGACCAGGAGATCTTCACCGAAGAGGAGATGATCGCGGCCTTCGACCTCGCCCATATCGGGCGCTCGCCGGCGCGCTTCGACTTCGCCAAGCTCGAGAATCTCAACGGCCACTACATCCGCTCCTCCTCCGACGCCGACCTGATCGCCGCGCTGGAACAGCTCCTGCCCCATATCGCGGGCGGCGACGAACTCGCCGGCAAGATGACGCCGGCACTGCGCGAGAAGCTGCTCGCCGCCATGCCGGGGCTCAAGGAGCGGGCCAAGACTTTGGTCGAACTCTTCGAGGCCTCCCGTTTCGTCTGGGCGAGCCGACCACTCGACATCGCCGAACCGGCCAAGGCGCTACTGACGCCGGAGGCCAAAGCCGTGCTCGCGTCCCTGCTGCCGGAACTGGAAGCCGTCGGCGAGTGGAATGCCAGTTCGGTCGAGGCGGTGGTGCGCGCCTTCGCCGAGCGCGCCGCCGTCAAGCTCGGCGCTGTGGCGCAACCTTTGCGCGCTGCCCTTACCGGACGGACCACCTCGCCGCCGATCTTCGACGTGCTCGCCGTACTGGGACGGATTGAAAGCCTCGCCCGCCTGCGCGACCAGGCCGGCTGACACCGCAGCAAGAATTTCATAATCAGCAAGCGCCGCCGGGAGGCATGCCAAAATCGCGGGCACAGTCTCGTGGGGTGCGATCTTGCAGCGCACACTTTATTGGGTTACGCAAACGACAGCCGGAACCTGTGACGCCGCACCCTGGCGGATAACCTCCGGCCGCCTATTTCTCGCGCATCGATCGCCGTCAATTCGAGGGCCCGTCCATGGACGCCAAAACCGATAAAAAGACCGGCACGCTTACGGTCGGCAATAAAAACTACGACTTCCCCGTCTACAGCGGGACGGTCGGACCGGACGTGGTCGACATTTCCAAGCTCTACGGCGAAGCCGGAATGTTCACCTACGACCCGGGCTTCACCTCCACGGCGAGCTGCGAGTCCAAGATCACCTACATCGACGGCGACGAAGGCGTGTTGATGTACCGCGGCTACCCGATCGAGCAACTCGCCGAGCACGGCGACTTCCTTGAAACCTGCTACCTGCTGCTGTACGGCGAACTGCCGACGCCCTCTCAGAAGGCCGACTTCGACTACCGGGTCACGCGCCATACGATGGTGCACGAGCAGATGAGCCGGTTCTTCCAGGGGTTCCGTCGCGACGCGCATCCGATGGCGGTGATGACCGGTTCGATCGGCGCGCTCTCGGCCTTCTATCACGACTCGACCGACATCTCGGATCCACATCAGCGCATGGTGGCGTCG
>Ga0255338_1001044_pt1 | contig 61109 bp, 52 predicted proteins | sample MeOH1_35cm_T4_19_FD_203715 | JGI IMG/M metagenome (GOLD analysis project Ga0255338, IMG submission 203715) | Sandy soil microbial communities from University of British Columbia, Vancouver, Canada - MeOH1_35cm_T4_195 | ecosystem: Engineered > Artificial ecosystem > Sand microcosm > Unclassified ... | reverse complement strand
CATCGCGGCCCGTTCGGCCCAACCAAGTCAAACGGCTATCACACTGACGCTGTCATGAGATGCTGACGATCTCAAATCTCGACGGTCAGCAAGTGTCGGTCTCGGTCGAAACCTGCCCGGGGATGACTACGGAGAGGGCGGGGCAGAGGCGGGGAGAAGGGAAGGAGCGACGATCCGCCCCCTCAGTTCGCCGCCTTGATCTCCGTCACGGCCTTGGCGTAGTCGCGCTGGGCGGGGCCGAGGTCGCGCATCAGCTCATAGCCGACGAGCTCGGAGACCGGCATCGCCATGTTCGGGAACTGCTTCAGGAAGTCGGGCGACAGGCTCTCCATCGCCGGCTTGTTCGGCACCTTGTAGTCGATGTTCTCGGCCGCCCAGGCGTGGTTCTTGGCGTCGAGGATGTAGTCGATGAACTTCATCGCCGCCTCCTGGTTGGGCGAGTCCTTCATCACCACGATGGTGTCGACCCACAGGTCCGAGCCTTCCTTCGGCACCACGAACTTGATGTCGGCGTTCTCGGCGATGCCGTAGTTGCACCAGCCGTCCCAGGCGTGCACCAGCACCGCCTCGCCGGACACGAGCTTCGAGTAGAAGGTCGTGTCGTCGTAGGCGAGCAGCGTCTTCTTGGCGGCGATCAGGTCCTCGGTCGCCTTGGCGATGTGCGCCGGGTCGGGGTCGTTCACCGAGAAGCCGTTCGGGATGAGGCCCGCCGCCATCAGCCAGCGGTCGGTCGACAGCATGGTGGTCTTGCCGGTCACGTCCGCCGCCGGCTTCAGGAGGTCGTTCCAGCTGTCGACCTCGTCCTTCACGAGGTCGGAGCGGTAGCAGAGCCCCGTCGTGCCCCAGGTGTAGGGCACCGAGAAGGTGTTGCCCGGGTCGTAGGCGAGCGCCTGCGCCTCCGGATAGAGGTTGGCGAGGTTCGGCACCTTCGCCTTGTCGATCGTGGCCGCGAGGCCGAGCTTGTTCAGCGCCTCGGCGAACGGCGAGGAGACGAACACCACGTCGTAGCCCTTACCCTTGCCGGCGACGAGCTTGCCCATGATGTCTTCGTTCGTCGCGTGCGACACGATCTCGACGTCGAGGCCTGTCGCCTTCTTGAACTGCTCGGCGATGTCGGGCGGCATGTAGCCTTCCCAGTTCGACACCACGAGGTCGGCGGCCGAGGCCGAGCCGGCGAGCGCGAACGTCAGGGCGACGCCTGCGAGGAGCGAGGCGCGCCGGCCCGCCGTGGTGCGAATCGTGAGCATGATTGGTCTATCCCCTCTTGTGCGATCGACCCGTCGCCGGCGTGGATGGCGGGTGCTCGGGTCGGTCGGTCCTAATTGGAGAAATCGTACAATCATGCTAAGAGACGCGTCAAGCGCCGTCGCTCATCCGACCGACGGCGGCGGGGAGGGCGAGCGATGACGGGCGAGGCGCGGCGGCCGCGGCACAATCATGTCGAGCTGGCGCAGCGTATCCTCGACCTGGCGCTCGAGAGCGGCATGGCCGCCGGCGACCGGCTGCCCGAGCAGGGCCTCGCCTCGCGCTTCTCGGTCTCCCGCACGCCGGTGCGTGCAGCCCTGAAGATCCTCGCCGGGCAGGGCGTCGCGGTCTACGAGGAGGACGCCGGCTACCGCCTCGCCGTCGACCCGTCGACCATCGACCGCACCCGCGCCGACCTGCCGGAGACCGACGAGGAGCTCGTCTACGCCGCCGTGCTGCGCGACCGCGCCGCCCGCCGCCTCGCCGATGCGGAAACCGTCACCGGCCTGATGCGGCGGTACGATGTCAGCCGCTCCGTTGTACAAACCGTGCTTAAAAGACTGTCCGAGGATCAGCTCGTCGAGCGCGCGCCGGGCCAGCAGTGGCTGTTTCGCCCGGCACCCGACGACCTCGAGGGCCTCGACGAGAGCTACGACTTCCGCCTCGCCCTCGAGCCGGCGGCGCTCGTCGCGCCGGGCTTCAAGGTCGACGGCCCGCTGATCAGCCTGCTGCGCCAGGCGATGGAGCGGCTCGCGACCGCCGACGAAGCCACCTTCGACGTCGCCGCCTTCCATCGCTCCGACCACGAGTTCCACGCCATGATCGCGCAGGGCTGCGGCAACCGCTTCGTCGGCGAGGCGCTCTTGAATCACCACCGTCGTCGGCGTACTGCCTCGGCCGCCCGCACGGTCGGCGTCTTCCGCCTCCGCCAGTCCACCGAGGAGCATCTCGCGATGCTCGACCAGATCGAGCGCAACCAGATGGAGCTCGCGAGCGACCTCATGCGCGTCCACCTTCGGATGTCGCGCTCGCAGCGTCCGCGGCTCGCCGGCCGCGGCGCGCCGACCCTCCTTCGCGCGCTGCAGCGCATTCCCGGCGCGGCCTGATGCGGCCGAAGGTGTCGGCGTCGCCGCTCGTCGCGTTCTTCCCAGAGGCGAGCTTCGGGGCGGCGCTCAACTGCGTCGGCATCGCCCAGGCGCTCCGGGCCGCCGGCGCCCGCCCGGTGTTCGTCTGCCACCCGGGCTTCCACGGCGTGTTCGCCGAGTACGGCTTCCCCGAATACCACCTGAACGGCGCCGAGGCGCTCTCCGACGACGGCAGCCAGCGCTACTGGGACGCCTTCGTGCTGCGCCACCGCGACACCTTCCGCCTCTCGCCGGCCGACCAGATCGAGGCCTACGTGGTGCCGACCTGGGCGGCGATCGTCGACACCGCCGAGCGCGTCGAGGCGCCGCTGCGCCAGCTCCTGCAGCGCCTGAAGCCCGACGTCGTGGTGCTCGACAACGTGGTGATGTTCCCGGCGGTCGCCGCCGCCGGCGTGCCGTGGGTACGCGTCGTCTCCTGCGCCGAGACCGAGATCCCCGATCCCCTGGTGCCGCCCGCCTTCTCCGGCTGCCGCGTCGACGACGCGGCCGGCCAGGCGGCGTTCCGCAAGCGCTACGCGGCGGCGATCGGCCCCGTCCATGAGCGCTACAACCGCTTCCGCGTGGCGAATGGGCTTCCGGCGCTGCCGACGGGGGAGTTCATCGAGGCCTCGCCGCACCTCAACCTGATGCTCACGCCGGACGTCGTCCGCCTGCGGCGCGCCGTGCCGCTCGCCGAGCCGGACTTCGTCTTTCTCGACGGCTGCGTGCGGGCCGAGGGGCCGTTCGTCGCGCCGACCTTCCCGCGCCACGACGATGCGCCGCTCGTCTTCACGAGCTTCGGCAGCCTCGGCTCGATCGACGTCGCGCTGATCGAGCGGATGATCGGCGTGTTCTCGCGGCTGCCCTACCGCTTCCTGGTCAATGTCGGTGCCTGGCGCGACGCCTACCGCCAGGTGCCCGACAACGTCTATCTAGACTCCTGGTTTCCGCAGCCCTCGGTGGTCGCGGCGAGCCGCGCCTTCATCCACCACGGCGGCAACAACTCGTTCTGCGAGGCGCTCTATTTCGGCGTCCCCTCGCTCGTCATGCCCTATTGTTGGGACGGCCACGACAATGCCGCGCGCGCCGAGGAGGCCGGCGTCGGCCGCCGTCTGCCACGCTACGATTGGAGCGACGCCGCCCTCGCCGAGGCGGTCACCGCCCTCGTCGAGGACGGCGCGCTCGCCGACCGCCTCGCCACGGTGGGCCGGACGATGCGGGCCGCCGAGGGCACCCGCCGCGCCGCCGAGGCGATCCTCGCCCGCCTCGGCTGAGCGGCGCCGCGCCGGCAAATCGCATCCGTCCCTTGCAATCGCCGCCGGACGCCCCATCTATCGTTCAGCCAGACGGCGCGAGCGCCGCGGCTTCCTTGAGTGCCTTCCGGCCGGGTGTTCGTCATCAGGCCGACAAGAAAGCGCTTTAGGTAAGGTCGCGCATCGCACGGGCGTTCAACGGACGGATGTACTCCGGCTCGCCCAAGCGTCGCTCCAGGGTGTTGCGCAACGCGCCCCGCCGATCTGGACGTTCTCCCCAAGCGGTGAGAAATGCGGTCAATGGCTGCCCTCGGCGTTCTGCGCCGTCGGTGGCCGTTGCTCGTTCTGGGCGGCCTCGCCCGTGCCCTCCCACGAGGTCGTGCGCGGCGAGGTGATTGCCGCCGTGCCCTGCGATGGTGTACGGCCGGGGCAGGTGTTCCGCCGCCGGGAGAGAACGAGATGTCGCAACCGCCGCCGCGCGGCCGGGTAGCCCGGATCGCCGCCCTCCTCGCCGCCGCCGTTCTCGTCGGATCGATCGCGCCCGCCCCGGCGCGCGCCGCCGGCGTCCGCGCCGTCTCCAACGATGGCCTCGGCCTTGCCCAGCAGGCCGGCAACCCGAAGCTCGTCACACGCGGCTTTGTCGGCCGCGCCGGCCGCACCGCCGAGGCCGCCGACGCGGCGGCCGCCGCGCTCAGCGCCGCGCCGGAATCGCCCGAGGAGGTCTGGCGGCTGTGGTCGCTCGCCCCCGCCACCGCGCCGATCGGCCGCGAGAGCATCATCGGCCCGGACGACCGCAAGCGGGTGAAGAACACCCGCGCCTATCCGTTCCGCGCCATCGCCCTCGTCACCTTCTCGGGCTCGCGCTGCACCGGCTGGCTGATCGCCGCCGATACGGTGGTGACCGCCGGCCACTGCGTCCACTCCGGCGGCAAGCGCGGCGGCTGGTACAACGTCTCGGCTTTTCGCGTCTATCCAGGCCGCGACGGGTCGAGCGTGCCGTTCGGCTCGTGCACGGCCAAGCGCCTCTACTCCAACACCGGCTGGACCGAGCAGGCCTCCTCGCAGCACGACTTCGGAGCCATCAAGCTCGACTGCGACATCGGGCTCACCACCGGCTGGTTCGGCTACTTCTGGACCAACGGCTCGCTCGTCGGCCGCCGCGCGGTGGTCTCGGGCTATCCGGGCGACAAGCCGCTGACGCAGTGGCGCAGCGTCGGCGAGGTCGACGCCTCACGCACCTTCGAGGTGTTCTACCAGAACGACACCCTCGGCGGGCAGAGCGGCTCGCCGGTCTACTACGACCACCCGAATTGCGGCATCTGCGCCATGGCCGTGCACGCCTACGGCATCTACGGCCGCAAGCCCTACGCCGACCACAACCACGGCACCCGCATCACCCAGTCGGTGGCGCGGATGTTCCGCGACTGGTCGATGGCCGACTGAGGCGCCCGGCTCCCGTCATCGACCGGCGAGCGTCGGTCTAGCCTTCCGAGCCGGCAGATGTGGGGCGGCGTCCGGTAGGGCGGCTGGAGCCTGCCTCCAAGCCTCGCAGAACGCAAATCGGCGCGCGCCGCGAGGCGCGCGCCGACCGTTACGGCGTGCACGAGACCGCTGCGTGGCCGCTACTCGACCTCAGCCACCGCGATCCCGTCGAGCGCCCACGGGCCCGGTGGTCAGAAACCGCCGACCGGAAGCTTGCCGCAGAACTTCCGCTGCTCGGCCTCGGTCGGCAGGGCGCCGCCGGCCTGGGTGACGAAGCCCGTCTTCGGCTTGGTCGGCAGGGCCGAGAGCACGTCCTCGCCGATCGGGCAGTAGCAGGTGGCGAGCGTCACCTCGGTGCCGTCCTCGCTGGTCACGGTCCGGATCTTGTCGCACGCGAAGCTCCAGCAGTTCACGAACTTGTCGCCGAGCTTGAGGTCGGCGGTGCAGGTCGAGTTGATCGCGGCGGCGTGAGTGTTCCAGCCATAGACCTTCTGCGGAAAGCTGGCCACGTCCTGGAACAGCGACCACACGCCGTCCGTCGGCGGGGTGCACGAACCCTGCATGTTGCCGCCGTTGAGGTTCGCGATCGCGCCGGAGTCGCCCGCCGGCAGTACCGGGCAGGTGCACGCCGCCTCGGGGAAGCTTCGCGTGCCGCCCTCCGGCGTGTTGACGGCGATCTTGTTGCCGGTCTCCTTGCACGTCGATGCGGCGCACAGCGCAAACTGCACGTTCTTGCACAGCGTGATGTCCGTATTGGACTTGGCGGCCGCGCGGCTCTCGCCCGACGCCAGCACGAGAACCGACAGGGCGGCCAAGACCGCCAGCCCCAACGACTTTGCGAACGTCATGGATGCTTCCCTTCCGAAGTTCTTACCATGCACCTATTTGGTATTTTTACTTGCGGAATTGGGCGGCCGTCAAGTTCTCCGCCCTGACCGGGATCATCACCTCTTCCTGGAGGGCGGGAGTGGGCGCGCGCCGGTCGATGACGACGGCCGCCGACACGCGGCGCCTGTCCGTGCCGGGGAGACGGCGCGCGCCGTCTCGGGCCGTCGGAGGCGGTCCGGCCGCACAGGCTCGAGCATATCCCTGACGATCGGCCCTTATCGATCCGAGCGGGATGGGCTCAGTGCGGCTCGAGCACCCGCCCGGCATAGGCGGCGAAGGCGCGATCCTCGTCCGCCCCGCCGCGCGCCGCGACCACCTGGTCGGGCCTGACCAGCACCCAGCCGTCGCCGGCGACGCCGTAGCGCGTCGCCGCCGCGCCGCCGGGGTCGCGCGCGGCGTCGAGCGCGACCGTGCCGACCACGCCGCCGAGGCTCTTCGCCCGCGCGGCGAGCGGGGCGTGGCGGGCCGGGTCGCCGAACAGGAGAAGCGTGTGGCGCGGCTCGCAGAGCAGCGGCCACAGCGGGGCCGGCGCGCCGTCGGAGCCGACGATCGTCGCGTCCCGCGCCCGCTCGCCCGGTCCCGGCCGGCCGTTGCCGCCGCGCCGGGCGATCTCGACCAGCGGCCCGGCGCGGTAGGTCACGTCGGTCTCCGAGAGCTCGATCTGCAGCATCCGCCGGACCGGCGGCAGCCGCGCGGCGATCGAAACGAGCGCGTCGCGCATCAGCCGCTGCCCGGTGCCGCGCCCGGTCATGCCGATGTGCAGCTTCTGCGCCGCCGCCGCCACCACCGCGCGGCCGACCTGCCGCCGCTCGGCCTCGTAGCTGTCGAGCAGCGCGTCGGCCTCGCCGCGGCCGGCGAGCACGGTGGCGAGCTTCCAGCCGAGGTTCACCGCGTCCTGGATGCCGGTGTTCATGCCCTGGCCGCCGGCCGGGCTGTGCACGTGCGCGGCGTCGCCGGCCAGCAGGGCCCGCCCGGCGCGGTAGTGCTCGACCAGCCGCTCGTTGACGCGGAAGGCCGACAGCCAGCGCGGGTCGCGCAGGGTGAGCCCCGGCGGTCCGCAGGCCGCGAGGTGGCGCTGCATCTCCGCGAGCGTCGGCGGCGTCTCGTCGGGGGTGCCGGCCGTCTCCTCGCGCATCGCGAACATCCGCCAGACGTCGCCGCCGAGCGGAAAGAGCGCCACGCTGCCGGCGCCGCTCCACCAGATGTAGATCGACCGCCCGTCGAGCGCGCCGTCCATCGCCGCGTCGCACAAGATGAAGGTCTGCGGCTCGGTGTAGCCGGAGAAGTCGAGCCCGAGGGCGTGGCGCACGGTGCTGCGCGCCCCGTCGCAGCCGGCCACGCAGGCGGCGTAGAGCGTCTCGCGCCGCCCGTCCGGCCGCTCCAGCGTCGCCGTCACGCCGTCGCTCTCCTCGACGAAGCCCGAAAGCGCGACGCCGCGCTCGACGGTGACGCCGAGCTCCGCGAGGCGCGCGGCGAGGATCGCCTCGGTGCGCGACTGCGGGATGATGATGGTGAACGGGTAGGCGCTGTCGACGCCCTCGGCGACCGGGATGGCGGCGAGCTCGTGCGCCCCGTCGCCGACCCGGAGGGCGTGCATCCGCACCCCTTCGGCGAGGAAGGCGTCGAGCGTGCCGAGCGCGGCGAACGCCTCCAGGCTGCCGCTCCACACCGCGAGCGCTTTCGACACCGTCGCCGGCGCGGTCAGGCGGTCGACGATCCGGACCGGCGTGCCGAAGCGGGCGAGGGTGATCGCGAGCGAGAGCCCGGTCGGCCCGGCGCCGACGACGAGCACGGGACGGTTCGTGGCGCACGTCATCGCATCGACCCTCCGGCTCCCCAAGCCGCCAGCACACAGCGCCGGGCGCCCGGGGTCAAGCGGTGGGAGAAGAGAGGCGAAGGAAGAAGCGACGTGGCACCCGTCGTCCTCCCCTGCCGGGGGGGGGGGACAGCCTTCGCGAAGCGAAGGCAGGTGGGGCCCGTCAATTGAGGGCGAGACCTGGGACAGGCCCCACCCTGGCCGCTGCGCGGCCTGTCCCTCCCAGTCCAAGTCGGCTGTTGCCGACTTGGATCACCCAGAGCGACCGAAACCGGGAACACCCGGTTTCGGTGGCAGGGGAGGGACGGTTCCCCCTCACACCGTCAGATGCCGCCGCACCTCCGCCTCGTCGCGCTCCATGTCGGCGCGGTCGCCGGCCACCACCACCTCGCCGCGGTCCATCACCACGAACTGGTCGGCGAGCTCCTTGGCGAAGTCGAAGTACTGCTCCACCAGCACGATCGCCATGGTGCCCTGGTCGCGCAGCCAGGTGATGGCGCGGCCGATGTCCTTGATGATCGAGGGCTGGATGCCCTCGGTCGGTTCGTCGAGGAGGAGGAGGCGCGGCCGCGTGACGAGCGCCCGGCCGATGGCGAGCTGCTGCTGCTGGCCGCCGGAAAGGTCGCCGCCGCGCCGCCCGAGCATGTCCTTCAGCACGGGGAAGAGCTCGAACACCGCCTCCGGCACGGAGCGGTCGCGCCGCTTCAAGGGCGCGTAGCCGGTCTCGAGGTTCTCCTTGACCGAGAGGAGCGGAAAGATCTCGCGGCCCTGCGGCACCATCGCGACGCCGCGGCGGGCGCGGTCGTAGGGCGGAATTCGGCCGAGCGGCTTGCCCTCCCAGACGATCTGCCCGCCGGAGATCGGCTGCACCCCGGCGATGGCGCGCAAGAGCGACGTCTTGCCGACGCCGTTGCGGCCGAGCACGCAGGTCACCTTCCCCGGCTCGGCGGCGAGCGACACGGCCTTCAGCGCCTGCGCGGCGCCGTAGTGGAGGTTGACGGCCTCGACGGACAGCATCGGCTCATCTCCCCAGATAGACTTCGATGACGCGCTGGTCGTTCGAGACGTGGTCGAGCGAGCCCTCCGCCAGCACGGCGCCCTCGTGCAGCACCGTCACCTTGACGCCGAGGTCGCGCACGAAGGTCATGTCGTGCTCGACCACCACCACCGAGCGGGTCTTGTTGATCTCGACGAGGAGGGCGGCGGTCTCCGCCGTCTCGGCGTCGGTCATGCCGGCCACCGGCTCGTCGACGAGCAACAGCTTCGGGTCCTGCGCCAACAGCATGCCGATCTCGAGCCACTGCTTCTGGCCGTGCGAGAGGTCGGCGGCGAGGGCGTGGCGCCGCCCGATCAGGCGGATCAGCACCAGGAGCTCCTCCAGCCGGTCGCGCTCGGCGCCGCTCATCACATGGAACAGCGTCGCCCACGGCCCGCGCGGCGCCTTCAGCGCGAGGACGAGGTTGTCCTCCACCGTCTGGCTCTCGAACACCGTCGGCTTCTGGAATTTCCGGCCGATGCCGAGCGAGGCGATCGCCGCCTCGTCCATGGTGGTGAGGTCCACCGCGCCGCCGAAATAGACGTCGCCGGTGTCCGGCCGCGTCTTGCCGGTGATCACGTCCATCATCGTCGTCTTGCCGGCGCCGTTCGGGCCGATGATCGCCCGCATCTCGCCGGGCTGCAGCACGAGGGAAAGGCCACGCAGCGCCTTGTAGCCGTCGAAGGCCACCTGCACGTTGTCGAGGTAGAGGAGGGAGTCCTCGGCGATCGTCTTGTCCATCGCGCCCTCCTACTCGGCCGCTTGCGGCTTCGCCGCGACGCCGGCTTCCGCCGCGGCCGAGGCCTCGTCGGCGGCCACGCCACCGGCGATGCCGCCTGCGACCTCGCTCTTGCGGCCGGCGCGGCTGCGCACCAGCCCGACGATGCCCTTCGGCAGGAACAGCGTCACGAACACGAACAGCCCGCCGAGGGCGAACAGCCAGTACTCCGGCAGCGCGCCGGTGAAGTAGGTCTTGCCGGCGTTGACGAGGACGGCGCCGATCACCGGGCCGATCAGCGTGCCGCGGCCGCCGACGGCGACCCAGATCACCGCCTCGATCGAGTTCGCCGGCGAGAACTCGCTCGGGTTGATGATGCCGACCTGCGGCACGTAGAGAGCGCCGGCGATGCCGGCCATCACGGCCGAGAGGGTCCACACGAACAGCTTGTAGTGCTCGACCCGGTAGCCGATGAAGCGCGTCCGGCTCTCCGCGTCGCGGATCGCGACGAGCACCTTGCCGAGCTTCGAGCGGGTGACGAAGCGGCAGACGAGGAGGGCGCCGGCGAGCATCAGCGCAGTCGCGGCGAAGAGGCCCGAGCGCGTCTCCGCCGACTGGATGTTGAAGCCCCAGATGTCCTTGAAGTCGGTCAGGCCGTTGTTGCCGCCGAAGCCCATGTCGTTGCGGAAGAAGGCGAGCAGCAGCGCGAAGGTCATCGCCTGGGTGATGATCGAGAGATAGACGCCGGTGACGCGCGAGCGGAAGGCGAACCAGCCGAACACGAAGGCGAGCAGCCCCGGCACCGCGACGATGGCGATCGCCGCCACCCAGAACTGGTCGAAGCCGTACCAGTACCAGGGCAGCTCCGGCCAGTTGAGGAACACCATGAAGTCCGGCAGCACCGGGTTGGCGTAGACGCCGCGGGCCCCAATCTGGCGCATCAGGTACATGCCCATGGCGTAGCCGCCGAGCGCGAAGAACGCGCCGTGGCCGAGCGAGAGGATGCCGCAGTAGCCCCACACGAGGTCGACCGAGAGCGCCAGCATCGCGTAGGCGAGGTACTTTCCGAACAGCTGCACCGACGAGGTGCCGATGTGGAGGGCGCTGCCCTCGGGCATCGCCAGGTTGGCGAGCGGCACCAGCACCGCCGCGGCGAGGAGGACGGCGACGAGGACGAGGATCCCGCCGTCGCCGAGCAGACGGCGCGTGATCATGCTTCCACCGCCCGGCCCTTGAGGGCGAACAGCCCGCGGGGTCGTTTCTGGATGAACAGGATGATGAAGACGAGGACGAAGATCTTGCCGAGCACCGCGCCGGCATAGGGCTCGAGGAACTTGTTGACGACACCGAGGGTGAAGGCGCCGACGAGGGTTCCCCAGAGGTTGCCGACGCCGCCGAAGACGACGACCATGAATGAGTCGATGATGTAGCTCTGCCCGAGGTTCGGCGACACGTTGTCGATCTGCGACAGCGCCACCCCGGCGATGCCGGCGATGCCGGAGCCGAGGCCGAAGGTCATGGCGTCGACCCACGGCGTGCGGATGCCCATCACCGAGGCCATCCGCCGGTTCTGCGTCACCGCCCGCATCTGCAGCCCGAAGGGCGTGAAGCGCATGGCGAGCATCAGCGCCGCGAAGACGACGAGCGCGAAGACGACGATCCACAGCCGCCCGTAGGTGATCGAGAGCTGGCCGAGCTCGAAGGAGCCCGACATCCACGACGGGTTGCCGACCTCGCGGTTGTTGGCGCCGAAGATGGTGCGGATCGCCTGCTGGATGATCAGCGACAGGCCCCAGGTGGCGAGCAGCGTTTCGAGCGGCCGGCCGTAGAGCCAGCGGATGATCGTCCGCTCGATGACGACGCCGACGCCGCCGGCGAACAGGAAGGCGAGCGGCAGCGCGATCGCGAGCGACATGTCGAACAGCTCGGGCGCCGAGGTGCGGATGATCTCCTGCACGACGAAGGTCGTGTAGGCGCCGAGCATCACCATCTCGCCGTGCGCCATGTTGATCACCCCCATCACGCCGAAGGTGATGGCGAGGCCGATGGCGGCGAGCAGCAGCACCGAGCCGAGCGAGAGGCCGTACCAGACGTTCTGCGCCGCGCCCCAGACGGCGAGCGCGCTGTCGATCGAGGCCGCGGCGGCGGCCGCCGCCTCGGGCACCGCGCCGGTGCCGGAGGCCGCCACGCCGGCGAGGATGCCCATCGCGTCGCGATCGCCGCGCGCCTCGAGCACCGCGATCGCGGCGAGCTTCTCAGCCTCCGGGGCGTCGGACTTCAGGATTGCCGCCGACCACGCCTCCTCGAGCACCGCCTTCACGGCCGGGTCGCGCTCGTCGGCCATCGCGGCGGCGAGCGGCGCCGCCATCGAGGGGTCGGAGGCGCGGAACATCTCGGCCGCCGCCGCGGCGCGCACCGCGGCGTCTGGCGAGCGCAGGGTGAGGGCGGCGTTCGCCGCCTGGATGGCGTTGCGGATGCGGTTGTTGACGCGGATCTTCTCGGCGTCGCGCCGGCCGAGCTCGCCCAGCGCGGCGCCGGTCAGCGGGTCGATCGCGATCGTCGTCGCGCCGTCCTTGCGCACCAGCACCACCTGCTTGTCGGCCTTGCGGATCTGCAGGTCGCCGGCGGAGAGCGCCTCCAGGATGGGGGCCGCGAGGGGGTCGCCGGTGGCGGCGAGCGCGCCGATCGCCTGCTCGAGCGCGTCGAAGCCGGTCGCCGTGCCGAGCGCCGCGACGAGCGGGCGCAGCGTCGCCTCGTCGGCGCGGGCGGCAGAGGGGCCGAGGATGAGCGCGGCGAGGGCCAGCAGGGTCGCCAGGAGGGTCGCCAGAGCGGCGGCCGGCACGGCGGAGGCGGGGCGGGTGGCGAGGCGGGTCTTCGGCGGCATCGGACGCGTCTCCCGGATCGGCGGAGGCGGAGAGCCGGGCGGCGGGGCCGCCCGGCCGGAGAGCGTTGCAAGAGCCGCGCCGACGGGCCTGGGGGGCCCCGCCGGCGCGGCCGCTCGAGCGGCGGTCAGTTGGTCGCGCCGCCGCACTTGCCCGTGGTGGTGTTGAAGTTTCCGCAGGAGAGCGGCGCCCGCCAGTCGGAGATCAGCGGCTTGGAGTCGGGCAGGTAGTCCGACCACTCGTCGCCGACCACGAGGCCCGGGGTCTCGTAGACGATGTCGAACTGGCCGTCGTCCTGGATCTCGCCGATCAGCACGGGCTTGGTGATGTGGTGGTTCGGCATCATCGCCGAGAGGCCGCCGGTGAGGTTCGGCACGGCGACGCCGATCATCGCGTCGATCACCGCGTCGGGGTCGGTGGTGCCGGCCTTGGTGACGGCGTCGACCCACATGTTGAAGCCGATGTAGGTGGCCTCCATCGGGTCGTTCGTCACGCGCTTGTCGTTCTTGATGAACGTCTTCCAGGCCGCGATGAACTCCTCGTTCTCCGGCGAGTCGACGCTCATGAAGTAGTTCCAGGCGGCGAGGTGGCCGACCAGCGGCGAGGTGTCGAGGCCGGCGAGCTCCTCTTCGCCGACGGAGAACGCCACCACCGGGATGTCGGTCGCCTTGATGCCCTGGTTGCCGAGCTCCTTGTAGAATGGCACGTTGGCGTCGCCGTTGATGGTCGAGACGACCGCCGTCTTCTTGCCGGTCGAGCCGAACTTCTTGATGTCGGCGACGATGTTCTGCCAATCGGAATGTCCGAACGGCGTGTAGTTGATCATGATGTCCTCCTCGGCGACGCCCTTGCCCTTCAGGTACGCCTCGAGGATCTTGTTCGTCGTGCGCGGATAGACGTAGTCGGTGCCGGCGAGCACCCAGCGCTCGACGCCCTCGTTCATCAGGTAGTCGACGGCCGGGATCGCCTGCTGGTTCGGCGCGGCGCCGGTGTAGAAGATGTTGCGCGAGGATTCCTCGCCCTCGTACTGCACCGGGTAGAACAGGATGCCGTTCAGCTCCTCGAACACCGGCAGAACCGACTTGCGCGACACCGAGGTCCAGCAGCCGAAGGTCACCGCCACCTTGTCCTTGGTCAGGAGCTCGCGCGCCTTCTCGGCGAACAGCGGCCAGTCGGAGGCCGGGTCGACCACCACCGCCTCGAGCTGCTTGCCGAGCACGCCGCCCTTCTTGTTCTGCTCGTCGATGAGCATCAGGACGGCGTCCTTCAGCGTCGTCTCCGAGATCGCCATCGTGCCTGACAGCGAGTGGAGCACGCCGACCTTGATGGTGTCCTGCGCGGCGGCGGTGCCGACGGCGAGGCCGGCGGCGGCAAAGGCCGCGGCGAACCCGGCGGAGCGCGCCGCCGCGAGGTGCGTGCGGCCGAGCGCCCGCACCGCCTCTCCAAGGCGTGATGTCATGTGTTTCCCCTTCTGGTTTCGAGATCGGGCGGCCGGTCTTGGAAGGCCACTTGGGGAAAGTTTGGCGGCCTGTCGCAGTGCAGCATATACGTCGATTGACGTAGCCCGCCGCGCCGATGGCCGACTCGCCTCGGCGCCGGCTAGGATCGGGGCGGTGGCTTAACGCGGGTGGGGGCGGGCGTGAGTGGGCTTGTCAGCGGCATCATCGGGGGCGTCATAACCGCCGCCATCATCGGCTGGGTGCGCGGTCGTAAGAGGGATGTCGTGCCCGATGCCGATGGCCGGATGTCGATTCGGCCGGGAGCGTTTGTATACCTAGTCAATGCAATTGGGATCGCCCTATCAGGGGTGATGATATTCGTAATTTTCGTTGTCAATTCGAATGGGGAATTATCTCAGAAGGATATGATTGCGGTAATTTTTATGCTGTTATTTTCTTCTATTATGACGACATTGAATATATTTTGGATGTTCTATCAGCGTTTATCTTGGAACGGATTGGAAATACAGATCTGGAATATCAGGAACGGAAGCGAGAGACGATTCTTCTCGGACATCGAGTCGTTTCGGCTTCGGAGGGTGCTGGGAGTTTTTGAGTTCGCGTTCCGGGACGGTCACCGGCTTTGGGTTTCGGATCTGTACCTCGGTGCAAATCAATTCCTGGCCGAGGCGGAAAAGGCGATCGCAGCAAGCCGGCAGGCGCGCTCCACGCCGAGCGGCGTGCCGCGGATCGCGCGCTAGGTCACCGCCTCGCCAGGTCACCCGCTCAATGGTGCTGATCCGGCTTCTCGCGGCGGTTCCGGCATCGAACTTGCGTGCCCCTGCCCAAGGGGGCGAGTGAAGAACCGGCCCGCAGGGAGACGGCGCAGCGATGGCGGGACGGCAGCGCATCCTACCGGTCCGGCGCGAGTACAATCGCTGGGTCGCCAACCAGACGCTAGAGGACTACGCGCTCCGCTTCACCGCGAAGACCTCGCGGCGGTGGACCGCGCCGCGCGTCGCCCAGACGGCGATCGGCGCCCTGTCGTTCCTGGCGCTCGAGGCGATCGGCGGGGCGATCACGCTCTCCTACGGCTTCGCCAACGCCGCGGTGGCGATCCTCGTCGTCGGCGCGATCCTGTTCCTCACCGGCCTGCCGATCAGCCGCTACGCGGCGAAGTACGGCGTCGACATCGACCTCCTCACCCGCGGCGCCGGCTTCGGCTACATCGGCTCCACCGTCACCTCGCTCGTCTACGCCACCTTTACCTTCATCCTGTTCGCCATCGAGGCGGCGATCATGTCGTCGGCGCTGGAGCTCTGCTTCGGCATCCCGCTGTGGCTCGGCTACGTGGTGAGCGCGGTCGCGGTGATCCCGCTCGTCACCCACGGCGTCACGCTGATCAGCCGCTTCCAGCTCCTGACGCAGCCGCTGTGGATCGTGCTCAATATCCTGCCGGTCGGCTTCATCATGCTCAAGGATTGGTCGGCGGTCGAAGCGTGGACGAGCTTCACCGGCCTTTCCGCGCGCGCGGTCGCCGCCGCCGAGGGCGGGGCGGTGCTCGATATCCTGAGCTTCGGCGCCGCCGCCTCGGTGATCCTCGCCTTGATGCCGCAGATCGGCGAGCAGGTCGACATCCTGCGCTTCCTGCCGGCGCGCACCGGCAAGCCGGAGCGCGGCTGGCGCTTCGCGCTCCTCGCCGCTGGCCCGGGCTGGATCGTGCTCGGCCTGCCGAAGCTCGTCTTCGGCTCGTTCCTCGCGGTCCTCGCCCTCGGCCACGCCGTGCCGGTCGAGCACGCCGCCGAGCCCGCCTACATGTACCAGGTGGCGTTCGGCTACGTGCTGCCGTGGCCGGAGGCGGTGCTCGTCCTCACCGTCGCCTTCGTCGTCGTCTCGCAGCTCAAGATCAACGTCATGAACGCCTATGCGGGCTCGCTCGCGTGGTCGAACTTCTTCTCCCGCCTCACCCACAGCCACCCCGGCCGGGTCGTCTGGCTCGTCTTCAACGTGGCGATCGCGCTCCTCCTGATGGAGCTCGGCATTTACAAGGCGCTGGAGCAGACCCTCGGGCTGTTCGCCATCGTCGCCGTCGCCTGGCTCGGCGCCATCGTCGCCGACCTTTCGGTCAACAAGCCGCTCGGGCTGTCGCCGCCGGGCATCGAGTTCAAGCGGGCGCACCTCTACGACGTCAACCCGGTCGGCTGCGGGGCGATGGTGCTCGCCACCGCCGTCGCCCTCGTCGCCTTCGCCGGCGGCCTCGGCGAGACGGCGCAGGCGCTCGCCCCCTTCGTCTCCCTCGCCGTCGCCTTCGTCACGGCCCCCCTGATCGCCATCGCCACCCGCGGCCGCTACTATCTGGCGCGCAAGCCGCGCGCCGCCTGGCTCGCGAAGTCCACCCTCGAGTGCCGCATCTGCGAGCACGCCTTCGAGCCGGAGGACATGGCCTACTGCCCGGCCTACCAGGCGCCGATCTGCTCGCTCTGCTGCTCACTCGACGCGCGCTGCCACGATCTCTGCAAGCCGAAGGCTCGGCTCGAGAACCAATTCCTGACGGCGGCGCGGGCGATCCTGCCGGCCGCGCTCGCCGCCCGCTTCAACGTCCGCATCGCCCAATATGTCGGGCTCCTGGTGCTGTTCACCGCGGTGATCAGCGTCGTCCTCCTCCTCATCTACGTGCAGACCACCTCCTATGCCGGCGCCAACGTCGAGGTCATCGGCCGCGCCCTGTGGGCGGCGTTCTTCATCCTCTTCATCGTCGTCGGCATCGGCGCCTGGTTCTTCGTCCTCGCCCAGGAGAGCCGCCGCGTCGCCCAGGAGGAATCGGCCCGCCAGACGACGCTGCTCCTGAAGGAGATCGCCGCCCACCAGCGCACCGACGCGGCGCTGCAGAAGGCGAAGGAGGCGGCCGAGGCGGCGAACCTCGCCAAGAGCCGCTACGTCGTCGGCCTCAGCCACGAACTTCGCACGCCGCTCAACGCGGTCCTCGGCTACGCCCAGGTGCTCGAGCGCGACCCGGCGGTGCCGGCCGGCCGGCACGGCGGCGTCCTCGCCATCCGCCGCAACGCCGAGCACCTGTCCGGGCTGATCGACGGCCTGCTCGACATCTCGAAGATCGAGGCCGGCCGCCTGCAGCTCCGCCGCGACGAGGTGCGCACGAGCGACTTCCTCGACCAGATCGTCGACATGTTCCGCCCGCAGGCCGAGGCGAAGGGCCTCGGCTTCGTCTTCGAGCGGCCGGACGCGCTGCCCGAGGTGGTGCGCACCGACGAGAAGCGCTTTCGCCAGATCCTGATCAACCTGCTGTCGAACGCCATCAAGTTCACCGAGCGCGGCGTGGTGGCGCTCCGCATCGGCTACCGCAACCAGATCGCCACCCTCACGGTGGAGGACACCGGCCAGGGCATCGCCGCCGAGGACATCGGCCGCATCTTCGAGCCGTTCGAGCGCGGCGCGGCGGCGAGCGCGGCGGCGACGCCGGGCCTCGGCCTCGGCCTCACCATCACGAAGCTCCTCGCCGAGCTGATGGGCGGCGAGATCACCGTTTCGAGCGAACCCGGCCGCGGCTCGCGCTTCCAGGTCCGGCTGATGCTGTCCTCGGTCGCCGCGCCGCGCGCCACCGCCGAGCCGCGGCGGATCGCCGGGTACGCCGGGCCGCGGCGGACGATCCTCGTCGTCGACGACGACGGCGACCACCGCGCCCTGATGCGCGAGGTGCTGGAGCCGCTCGGCTTCACCGTGCTCGCCGCCGCCGACGCGCCCTCGGCGCTCACCCTCGCGGCCACCATCCCGCCCGACCTCTTCCTGCTCGACATCTCGATGCCGGGCATGAACGGCTGGGCGCTCGCCGAGGCGCTGCGCGCTAGCGGCCACGCCGACGCGCCGATCGTCATGCTGTCGGCCAACATCGGCGACGGCCAGTCGCAGACGCCGGAGGGCGCCGCGCACGACGCCACCCTCGCCAAGCCCTTCGACCTGCGCCAGCTGCTCGACCGGCTGCAGGCGCTGCTCCGCCTCGCCTGGATCGACGAGGCACCGCCGTCCCCGACCGTCGCGCCAGAGCCGGCGCCGATGGTCAGCCCCGGCACCGAGGCCGTCGAGGAGCTGTTGCGGCTCGGCCGGATCGGCTATGTCCGCGGCATCGAGGCGAAGCTCGCGGAGATCGACGCCGAGCCGTCGCACCGCCCGTTCGTCGCGGCGGTGCGCGAGCCGCTCCGGCGCTTCGACTTCCGCGCCTATGCGGCGCTCCTGGAGGCGATCGGCGGCGATGACTGAGGCGCTGAAGCCCCGCGACATCGTGCTCGTCGTCGACGATTCGCCCGACACCCTCGGCATGCTCACCGACGCGCTCGAGCAGGGCGGCGCCACGGTGCTCGTTGCCACCGGTGGCGCGGACGCGCTCGCCCTCGTCGAGCGCATCACCCCCGACATCATCCTGCTCGACGCGATGATGCCCGGCATGGACGGCTTCGAGGCCTGCCGGCGGCTCAAGGCCGACGGCCCGGCCGCCCACGTGCCGGTGATCTTCATGACCGGCCTCACCGAGACCGAGCACATCGTCGCCGGGCTCGAGGCGGGCGGCGTCGACTACGTCACGAAGCCGATCGTGCTCGACGAGTTGTTCGCCCGCATCCGCGTCCACCTCGCCAACGCCCGCGCCGCCCGGAGCGCCCGTCTCGCCCTCGACACCGCCGGCCGCTACCTCCTCGCCGCCGACCGCACAGGCGCCGTGCTCTGGTGCACGCCGCAGGCGATCCGCCTTCTCGGCGCGGCGCTCGCCCCGCAGCCGGGCGGCCTCGTCCTGCCCGCCGCGCTGCGCGCCTGGATCGCCGGTGCCGACCGCGCCGGCGAGAGCGCCGCCCCGGTGCCGTTCACCGCCGGCGACGGCGCCCCGCTCACCCTCACCTTCCTCGGTCGCCTCGGCGAGAACGAGCTCTTGTTCCGCCTCGTTGCCGGCGACGACGCCGGCCAGGGCGCCGCCCTGAAGGAGCGCTTCGGCCTCACCGCCCGCGAGGCCGAGGTGCTGTTCTGGATCGCCCGCGGCAAGGCGAACCGCGACATCGGCGAGATCCTGTCCCTGAGCCCGCGCACGGTGAACAAGCACCTCGAGCAGATCTACGCCAAGCTCGGCGTCGAAAACCGCGCCTCGGCGGCGGTAGCGGCGATCCGCGCGATGGGGGAGGGGTAGGGGGAACGTTATCGGTGTGCGATCTCCTCCCTCCCCTGCCACGAGGGGGAGGGACAGGCCGCGCAGCGGCCAGGGTGGGGCCAGTCATTCAGGGCCTCGCCTCGAATTGACGGGCCCCCACCTGCTCGCTTCGCGAGCTGTCCTCCCCCCTGGCAGGGGGAGGACCGGAGCGTGCCCCCCCCCCGACCTACCGCGCCCGCCCGTCCACCATCCCGCCCGCGGTCAGTTCGAGCCCGGTCAGCCGGCGGTCGAGGTGCCGCGCGCGCCAGGCGAGCAGGTCCTCGGCCATCGCGAGGCGGGCGTCGCGGTAGGCCGGGTCGGCGGCGAGGTCGATGGTCTCGGCGGGGTCGGCGTCGAGGTCGAAGAGGAGCGGCGGCAGGCCGGCGAAGTGGACGTACTTGAAGCGTCGGTCGCGCACCACGGCGAGCGAGCAGGCGTCGAGGTCGAGGCCGAAGCGTGCCTCCGCCCGGCCGGTCGCCACCTCGCGGAAGTCGTATTCCCAGTGCGCCGCCCGCCGCCAGGAGGCGGGCGCCTCCGCGCCGTCGAGGAAGGGGGCGAGCGCGCGCCCGTCGAGGTGGCCCGGCACCGGCGCGCCGGCGAGGGCGAGCACCGTCGGCAGGACGTCGACCGCCTCGGTGAACGCCTCGACCGTGCGCCCGTGCCCGGCCGGCCGGCGCGGGTCGGCGACGATCAGCGGCACGTGGTAGGCGCCCTCGAAGAAGCCGAACTTGCCGAGCGTCCAGTGGTCGCCCATCAGGTCGGCGTGGTCGGCGGTGAACACGATCACGGTGTTCTCCGCCGCCCCGGCGGCGGCGAGGAGGGCGATCATCCGGCCGATCTTGTCGTCCACCTCGGCCACCATGCCGGCATAGGTGGCGCGGATGGTGCGGAAGTCGGCGTCGGTCCAGTCGCCGACGCGGCCCTCGGCGCCCACCATGTAGGGCGCGCGCACCGTCACGTCGCGCCAGTAGGCGGCAAGGGGGTGCAGCGCCGCCTCGTCGTCCGCCGTCGGCCGGCGGGCGAAGTCCGGCCCGTCGGCGGGGTCGACCAGGGTGTTGTAGGGCGCCGGCACGATGTAGGGCGGGTGCGGCCTGAGGAACGACACGTGCGCGAACCACGGCGCGCCGGCCGGCTGCTCGGTGAGCCAGTCGCCAAAAGTCTCGACGACGAACGCCGCCTCGGTGTCGTCCGGGCCGTAGGGGGCGGGCGCCGTCGTCGGCCGGTCGCCGCCGCCGGCCGGGCGGTAGAGGTCCCACGGGTCGGCGGGAATGGCGATGCCGCGCCGGCGCAGCCACGAGATCCACGGGCCGCCGTGCTCGGGCAGGCGCAGCCGCACCGTGAAGCCCGGCAGGATGCCCTCGTAGGTCCGGAGCCACGGGTCGTCGCCGCCGGTGGCGCGCGGGTCGATCGACTGGTCGGTGTAGCCGAAGAGGGTCGGGTCGTAGCCGGCGCGGCGGGCGAGGGTCGCGATGGTGTCGTGGCGCGCGTCGAGCGGCGTGCCGTTGCGCACCACCCGGTTCGTCATCTGGTAGAGGCCGGTGTAGAGGCAGGCGCGTGCCGGCGAGCACGGCGCGGCATTGGCGTAGTGGCGGCGGAACAGCGTGCCGCGATCGGCCAGCGCGTCGAGGTGCGGGGTGCGCGCCAGCGGGTGGCCGAGCCGGCCGAGGAAGTCGCCGCGCCACTGGTCGGCGGTGATCAGGAGGACGTTCGGGCGGGTCATCGCGCCTCCAGCGGTCGAGAGGCAACGGTGATGCGACGGCGCGGCCGGGAACGCAAGACGTCAGGCGGCGGGCGGCGATATGGCGCCGTGGCGCTCCCAGAAACCCTCGGCCGGGGCGATCTGCTCGACGACGTCGACCCACACCCCGGCCGGGTCGCGGGTGAGGAAGCGGCGCTGCCCCCAGGGCTCGTCGGCGAGCCAGTGCAGGATCGGCAAGCCCTTGGCCGTCATGGCGGAAAAGGCCTCGGCGGCGTCCTCCACCTGCATCGTCAGGATCAGCCCCTCGCCGGAATGCACCTCCCGCCCCGGCGGCCGGGAGGGGTGGTCGGGGTGGATGAACATTAGCGCGAATCCGGGCTCGCCCGGCGAGCGCAGATAGACGCACCAGTCGGCCTCGAAGGCGGGCGTAAAGTCGAACCAGCGGACGTAGAAGTCGCGCGCCGCGGCGAGATTCTCGGTCATCACCAGGGGATAGAAATCGGCCAGCCGCATCGGTCGGGTCCTTCCTCTTGCGTTTCAGCAATTTTACATACAGACTGTATGTATGGAAAAAGTCAACCGCAAGCGCGCCCAGGGCCTCGAAACCCGCGCTCACCTCGTCGCCGCCGCGCGGAATTTGTTCGCGGTGCGCGGCTTCGCCGAGACCGGCACGGAGGAGGTGGTGCGCGCCGCCGGGGTCACCCGCGGGGCGCTCTATCACCAGTTCGCCGACAAGACGGCGCTGTTCGCCGCGGCGTTCGAGGCAGTGGCGGCGGAGGTCAGGACGCGGATCGAGCGCGAGGCGGAGGCGTCGGCGGGCGCGGTCGGCGCCCTCGTCGCGGGATCGATCGCCTTCCTCGACGCCGCCACCGACCCGGCGATCCGGCGGATCTACCTCGTCGACGGGCCGGCGGTGCTCGGCTGGGCGGCGTGGCGGGAGATCGACGCCCGCCACGGCATGGCCTCCCTCAGCGAGGGGGTGGCGGCGGCGCTCGCCGGGCCGCCGGCCCGGACGGGCGATGCGGAGGCGCTGACGCACCTCCTCTCCGGCGCGCTCGACGCGCTGGCGCTGTGGGTCGCCGACGACCCGTCGGCCCGCCCGCGCGCCCATGCCGAGGTGGCGCGGGTGATCGCAGCCTTGTTCCCGGTCTGACGCACCCTAGCGGGTGAAGCGCGCGCTCTCGCCGGGCACCGCCATCCCGCAGACGAAGGCCGGCTCGTGACGGAGCCCGCAGGCCGCCACCATGTTCCGCGAGGGCATGTTCGTCGCCGAGACGAGCTCGTAGACGTGGGTCGCGCCGGGATCGCGGAGCACGCCGACGACCATGCGGGCATTGACGTGGGCGCCGAGGCCCTTGCCGCGGTGGGCGTCCGCCACGGCGACGAGCCCGCCCCAGGCGTAGCCGTGAAAGGCGCTGTGGCGGTTGTGCGGCCGGTAGCCGTGCGCCGTCGCGACGACGGCGCCGGTCGCGTCGCCGATGGCGACCGTCGTCGCCGGGCCGAGCGCGCCGGCCAGCAGCGAGCCGGAGAACGGCACCACGCCGGCCGCGCCGATGAGCGCCTGGATGCGCCGGGTGTCCTCGCCCTCGGGGTCGGTCGGCGGCGCCATCTCGGTCAATCCGTCGGGCAGCCCGCGGGAGAGGATCGCCTGCGAGGCGGCGAGGGCCGTCGCGCGGTCGGCGAGGAACAGGTCCCAGGTATCGAGGCGGAAGCCCCGCTCCGCCAGGCGGGACCGGAGCGCGCCCACCCGATCGGCCGGGATGAGGCGGAAGCCGCAGATGCCGTCGCGGTCGAGGATGGCGCCGATCCGCTCCCACCCGAGCTGCTCCGGGTCGTCGCAGCCGATCATCCGCCCGACCTGGCAGGCGCCGGGCGTCTCCTTGATGAAATCGTCGTTCGCCTCGGCCGTGGCCTGCAGGCGCCGCTGCGTCTCCGTTCCGAAGTACCCCGACATCGAATGCCCCCCAATATGGTCGAAGCGGTGGTCGAAGCGTGGTCGTGGCGCAGGTCGTGGACCGAGCCGGCGCCGCCCTCACTCGGCGGCGGCGGCCTCGGCTCCTCCCGCTGCGCCGTCGAAGTGCCGGCGGGCCTCCTCGATCTCCTGGCGGTGCGCGATCGCCCAGGTCGCGAGCGCGCTCACCGGCTCGAGCAGCGAGCGGCCGAGCGGCGTCAGCTCGTAGTCGACGCGCGGCGGAACGGTCGGGAACACCGTGCGCGTCACCAGGCCCTCGCGCTCCAGCCCGCGCAGCGTCAGGGTCAGCATCCGCTGCGAGATGTTGCCGACCATCCGCTTCAGCTCGTTGAAGCGCCGCGGCCCGCCGCCCAGCGTGTTGACGATCAGCACCGTCCACTTGTCGCCGACGAGCGCCAGCACCTCGCTGACCGGGCGGCAGCTCTCGGTGTTGTAGGTGTGACCGGGTTCCAAAAATGTGCCTCCTTGCGGCGCTCTCGGGCAGTACCGAATATAGCCTCGGTTACGAGACGATACCAGGCCGGCCCCTCCCGGCGGGCCCGGCGTCCGGTGCCCCGGCCCTCGGCCGGACCGCCAACAGGAGAGCTTTGACGTGTCCCTCAAGCTGAACGTCGTCACCGCCAGCACCCGCCCGGGCCGCATCGGCCCGAAGATCGCCGAATGGTTCCACGGCTACGCCGCCCGCCACGGCGCCTTCGATCCGGTGCTGGTCGACCTCGCCGAGTTCGAGCTGCCGCTCTATGACGAGCCCGAGCACCCGCTGACGCGGCGCTACCATCACGCCCACACCAAGGCGTGGAGCGCCAGCGTCGCCTCGGCCGACGCCTTCGCCTTCGTCATGCCGGAATACGATCATTCGCCGCCGCCGGCGCTCGTCAACGCCTTCGTCTATCTCTACCACGAGTGGAACTACAAGCCGGTCGGCTTCGTCAGCTACGGCGGCGTCTCCGGCGGCCTGCGCGGCGTGCAGGCGGCCCGCGCCACCGCCGCCACCCTGAAGATGATGCCGATCCCCGAGGGCGTGCCGATCCCCAACGTGTTCCAGTACCTCGGCGAGGGCGGCGTCTTCCAGGCGCCCGAGCCGGTCGAGCTGTCGGCGAACTCGATGCTCGACGAGCTCGCCCGCTGGACCATGGCCCTCAAGGCGATGCGCCAGCCCCAGCAGGCCGCCGCCGCCTGAGCCGCTTCGTCCCTCCCCTGCCAGGGGGGAGGGACAGCCGGCGTGGCCGGCAGGGTGGGGCCCGTCAATCAGGGTGGGGACCGTCGCGGGTCTCGACCTTGATTGACTGGCCCCCATCTGCCTTCGCTTCGCGAAGGCTGTCCTCCCCCCTGGCAGGGGGAGGACGCAGGGGCGCTTGGCCTCGCCCGCCTCAGTGCAGGATCTGGCTGAGGAACAGCTTGGTGCGCTCGTGCTGCGGGTTGAGGAAGAACGACTCCGGCTCGTTCTCCTCGACGATCTGGCCGGCGTCCATGAAGATCACGCGGTTCGCCACCTGGCGGGCGAAGCCCATCTCGTGGGTGACGCAGATCATCGTCATGCCGTCCTCGGCGAGCGAGACCATGGTATCGAGCACCTCCTTGACCATCTCCGGGTCGAGGGCGGACGTCGGCTCGTCGAACAGCATCACCTTCGGCTTCATGCAGAGCGCGCGCGCGATGGCGACGCGCTGCTGCTGGCCGCCCGAGAGCTGGCCGGGATACTTCTTCGCCTGCTCGGGGATCTTGACGCGGGTGAGGTAGTGCATCGCCACCTCCTCCGCCTCCTTCTTCGGCATCTTGCGGACCCAGATCGGCGCCAGCGTGCAGTTCTCGAGGATCGTCAGGTGCGGGAAGAGGTTGAAGTGCTGGAACACCATGCCGACCTCGCGGCGCACCTCGTCGATGCGCTTCAGGTCCTCGGTGAGCTCGATGCCGTCGACGACGATGCGGCCCTTCTGGTGCTCCTCGAGCCGGTTGATGCAGCGGATCATCGTCGACTTGCCGGAGCCGGACGGCCCGCACACGACGATGCGCTCGCCGCGCCGGACGGTGAGGTTGATGTCCTTCAGCACGTGGAACTCGCCGTACCACTTGTTGACCTTCTGCATCTCGATCGCCGCGTCCTGCGAGACGTGCAGCTTCGAGCGGTCGACGTGGATCTCGGCGGCATCGACGGCGTATTCGGTGGTCATCGTCGTGTTCCCTCGATGGTCGCTGTCAGTGACGGCTGGTGTCCAGCCGGCGCTCCATGAAGATCGAATAGCGCGACATCCCGAAGCACAGCATCCAGAAGATCATGCCGGCGAACAGGTAGCCGGTGTGGCTCGTCACCGGCGTCGCCCAGTTGGCGTCGGTGAAGTTGCGCTGGATGATGCCGAGGAGGTCGAAGATGCCGATGATCAGCACCAGCGAGGTGTCCTTCAACAGGCTGATGAAGGAGTTCACGATGCCGGGGATGACGAGCTTCAGCGCCTGCGGCAGGATGACGAGGCGCATCGACTGCCAGTAGCCGAGGCCGACGGCCTGGCCGGCCTCGTACTGCCCCTTGGGGATCGCCTGCAGCCCGCCGCGGATCACCTCGGCCATGTAGGCGGAGGAGAACAGCGCGACGCCGATCAGCGCCCGGAGCAGCTTGTCGAAGCTCACCCCGTCCGGCAGGAACAGGGGCAGCATCACGCTCGACATGAACAGCACGGTGATCAGCGGCACGCCGCGCCAGAACTCGATGAAGACGATCGAGAACGTCTTGATGATCGGCAGCTTCGAGCGCCGGCCGAGGGCGAGCAGCACCCCGAGCGGCAGCGAGGCGACGATGCCGACATAGGAGACGACGAGGGTGACGAGGAGGCCGCCCCAGCGCGCCGTCTCCACCTCCTCGAGCCCGAACATCCCGCCGACCAGCAGGATGAACGAGAGCACGGGGAAGATCGCGAACACGAAGATCGCGTTGGCGCGCTTGTAGGGCACGCTCGGCATGGCGAGCGGCACCAGCCCGCCGACCAGCATCAGGAACACGAGGTTCGGCCGCCAGCGCAGGGCCTCCGGATAGGTGCCGTACATGAACTGGGCGAACTTCGCCTCGACGAATGGCCAGCAGGCGCCGACCTCCGGCCCGAGGCAGGCCTCGCGGTTCTCGCCCGTCCACACCGCGTCGAAGATCGCGAAGTTGAGGAACGGCACGACGATCGTCCACACGAGGTAGAACCCGACGAGGGTCAGGATCGTGTTCAGCCAGCTGTTGAACAGGTTGGCACGCAGCCAGCCGATGGCGCCGGAGCTGCTCGCCGGCGGCGGCAGCACTTCGGCCGGGGTGGTGCGGACATAGGCGATCGACGACATCGGTCCGCTCCCTATCGCTCGACCAGCGCCATGCGCAGGTTGAACCAGTTCATCAGGCTCGAGGTGATGAGGCTGATGGTGAGGTAGACCAGCATGGTGATGAAGATCACCTCGACCGCCTGGCCGGTCTGGTTCAAGACCGTGCCGGCGAACACCGACACGAGGTCGGGGTAGCCGATGGCGACCGCCAGCGACGAGTTCTTGGTGAGGTTGAGGTACTGGTTGGTGAGCGGCGGGATGATCACCCGCATCGCCTGCGGCACGACCACGAGGCGGAGCGTGTAGCCGCCGCGCAGCCCGAGGGCGTTCGCCGCCTCGGTCTGGCCGTGGCTCACCGCCTTGATGCCGGCGCGCACGATCTCGGCGATGAACGAGGCGGTGTAGAGCGTGAGCCCGAGCAGCAGCGCCACGAACTCCGGCTCCAGCGTGGTGCCGCCGACGAAGTTGAAGCCCTTGAGCTCCGGCATGTCGAAGGTGACGGGGAAGCCGGCGAGGGCGAGCCCGATCAGCGGCAGCCCGATGATCAGCGCGAGGCCCGTCCAGAACACCGGGAACTGCTGGCCGGTGGCCATCTGGCGCTTCCGCGCCCAGCGGTGGATGACGACGATCGCGACGATCGCGACGACGACGGCGACGTCGAACAGCATGCTGCCGGGGCCGAACACCGGCCGCGGCACCACGAGGCCGCGGATGTTGAGGTAGGCGCCGAGGCCGAGATCGACGGAGTCGCGCGGGCTCGGCAGCGACTTCAGGACCGCGAAGTACCAGAACAGCAGCTGCAGCAGCAGCGGCACGTTGCGGATCACCTCGACATAGGCGGCGGCGAGCCGCGAGATCAGCCAGTTCGAGGACAGCCGCGCGATGCCGACGACGAAGCCGATGATCGTCGCGAGGAAGATGCCGATGGCGGCGACGAGCAGGGTGTTGAGCAGCCCGACGATGAACGCCCGGCCGTAGGTCGAGGTCGGCGAATAGGAGATGAGGTGCTGCGAGATCGAGAATCCGGCGGTCGTCTCGAAGAAGCCGAAGCCCGAGGCGATGTTCTGCCGCTGCAGGTTCTGGATCGCGTTCGACGCCGCCTCGTAGATGAAGAAGACGACGAGGACGATGAGCACGGTCTGGAAGAAGATGCCGCGCACGCGCGGGTCGTAGAGCAGCGAGCCGCTGCGAGGGGCGTCGTCGATGTCCTGCTGTAAGGCCATATGTCTCCCCCGCGGAAGGTTGTTTGAGTTCGGGAGACGGGAAGGGCGCGCCGGGTGTCCCGTGCGCGCCCTCCGAAGTCGACCGGTCTAGCGGACCGGCATGCCGTATTGCAGACCGCCTTTGGTCCACAGGGCGTTCAGGCCGCGCGAGATGCCGAGCGGGGTGTCCGGGCCGATGTTGCGGTCGAACACTTCGCCGTAGTTGCCGACGGCCTTGATGATGTTGTAGCCGAAGTCGTTGGTGAGGCCGAGCGGCTCGCCGAACGCGCCCTCGGTGCCGAGGATGCGCTTGATGTCCGGGTTGGCCGACGACTTCATCTCGTCGACGTTCTTCGAGGTCACGCCCGCCTCTTCGGCGTCGAGCATCACGTAGTGGGTCCACTTGACGATGGTGAGCCACTTGTCGTCGCCCTGGCGGACGACCGGGCCGAGCGGCTCCTTCGAGATGATCTCCGGCAGCACCATGTGGTCGGCCGGGTTGGTGAGCTTCAGGCGCTCGGCGTAGAGGCCCGAGGCGTCGGTGGTGAAGGCGTCGCAGCGGCCGGCGTCGTAGGCCTGCACCACCTCGTCGGACTTCTCGAACACCACCGGGTTGAACTGCATGCCGTTGGTGCGGAAGTAGTCGGCGAGGTTGAGCTCGGTCGTCGTGCCGGTCTGCACGCACACCGAGGCGCCGGAGAGCTCCAGCGCCGAGGAGATGCCGAGGGACTTGCGGACCATGAAGCCCTGGCCGTCGTAGTAGTTCACGCCGGCGAAGATCAGGCCCATCTGGCTGTCGCGCGAGAGCGTCCAGGTGGTGTTGCGGACGAGGACGTCGACCTCGCCCGACTGCAGCGCGGTGAAGCGCTCCTTGGCGGTCAGCGGCGTGAACTTCACCTTGGTGGGGTCGTTGAAGACGGCCGTGGCGATCGCCCGGCAGAAGTCGACGTCGAAGCCCTTCCACTCGCCCTTGTCGTCCGGCGAGCCGAAGCCGAGCAGGCCGGTGTTGGCGCCGCATTGCAGGAAGCCCTTCGCCTTCACGTCCGAGAGCGTGTCGGCGTGGGCGGCGGTCGCGGCGACGCCGAGCGCGGCACCGAGCACCAAGGGCAGAATCTTGTTTCGCATGTGGAGTCTTTTCCCTCTCTGGAGCGAACGGCTCTGAACGGAGCGGCCTCGCGGCGCGGTGAACGCATCCGCAACGCTCGGGTCGGCCGGTCGCAGCGGTCGTCACGGTGCGTCCGATGGCCGAGTGCCCGGGGGCACCGGTTCCGGACGAGCGGATCGGACAACACCGGCGCCAGGGCGGGAACCCGTCCCGAGCCCCCGCCACGGGCGCAAGAAGTGCGCCGTCCCCCTCTACCCGTCATCGAAGGGCATTCGGCCGGCCGGGTCAAGCCTTTCCCCTGGGCACCCCGTGTTCGCCTTTCGGCTGACGCCGCGGCTCGACCGGCGACCGCCGACGGCCTATTGATCGCAGTCAGCCCGGGTGCCGGCCGAGGCCGTGGCGCCCGCTTACGCAGGAGCCTGCCGATCTTATGAGCGCCGATCCGACCGACCCGGGCGATGCCCCGCCGCTTCGCCCCGACACCCTCGTCGTCCACGCCGGATGGGAGCCGCGCGACTATCACGGCTTCGTCAACCCGCCGGTGGTGCACGCCTCGACGGTGCTGTTCGACAGCGCCGAGACGCACTTCAAGGGCGTGCAGCGCTACACCTACGGGCGCCAGGGCACGCCGACCACCGACGCCTTCGAGGCGGCGATCGGCGCGCTCGAGCGGGCCGACAGCGTCAAGCTCGCCCCCTCCGGCCTCGGCGCCGTGTCGCTGGCGCTGCTCTCGGTGCTGTCGGCGGGCGACCACATCCTCGTCACCGACAGCGTCTACGCGCCGACGCGGCGGACCTGCGAGACGCTGCTGAAGCGGCTCGGCGTCGAGACCACCTACTTCGACCCGCTGATCGGCGCCGGCATCGCCGCGCTGTTCCGGGCGAACACCCGCGCGGTGTTCGTCGAGAGCCCCGGCACCGGCACCTTCGAGATGCAGGACGTGCCGGCGATCGCCGCCGCCGCCAAGGCGCGCGGCCTCGTCGTGCTGATGGACAACACCTGGGCGACGCCGTTGTTCTTCCGGCCGCTCGAGCACGGCGTCGACCTCTCGATCCAGGCCGGCACGAAGTACATCTCCGGCCACTCCGACGTGATGATCGGCACCGTCGCCGCCGGCCCCGGCCTGTCGAAGGCGCTCGCCGAGACGCACCGCGACCTCGGCCTGCACGTCGGCCCGGACGACGTCTACCTCGCCTGGCGCGGGCTGAAGACGATGGCGGTGCGGCTCGCCCGCCACCAGGAGAGCGGCCTCGCCGTCGCCCGCTGGCTGGCCGCCCGGCCGGAAGTGGCGCGCGTCCGCCATCCGGGCCTCGCCGAAGATCCCGGCCACACCCTCTGGAAGCGCGACTTCACCGGCGCCTCCGGCCTCTTCGCGGCCGAGATGAAGCCCGTGTCGGACAAGGCGCTCGCCGCCTTCCTCGACGGCCTCAAGCTCTTCGGCATGGGCTACTCGTGGGGCGGCTTCGAGAGCCTCGTCGTGCGCGCCCGCGTCGAGGCGGCGCGCACCGCCGTGCCGTGGCGGGCGGAGGGGCCGCTGGTGCGCTTCCACGTCGGTCTCGAGGACGTCGCCGACCTCCTCGCCGACCTCGAGGCGGGCTTCGCGGCGATGGCCGCGGCGGGCTGAGGGCGCGGCCGCCCCCGTGGGACAGGACCATCGACAAGCCGCGGCGCTGCCCCGATAGTGAGCGCTGCTGTCGCCGTGCAGCGCATCGCGATCCGGGAGCTCGCCGATGGAGCGCAGCCGCGCGGTCCTCGCCGCCGTGCAGCGGATCTACGACGCCGTCCTGGAGCCGGACGGCTGGTCGGTCGCGCTCGACTCCCTCGCGGCCGCCGGGGCGGGGCGCGTCTCCCTCTTCTTCGATGCCGACATCGCGTCCGGGCGCGCCTCGATCGACGGGGCGGGGGTCGATCCCGGTGCCCTCGCCCGCTTCGGCGCCATCGCGGGCAGAGGCCTGCCGGACTGGGTCGACGCCATCCCGACCGGCGCCGCGCTGCCGCAGACGGCGTTCGTCGCGGACCACGAGTTCGAACGCTCGGACTTCTACCGGGAGGCCGTGTCCGTCGTCGGCGGCTTCTACGCTATAGTCGCGCCGATCGTCCGCTCGCCGGCGCGCCGGGTGTACGTCACGGTCGGCCGCGACCTCGGCGAGGGCGACTTTTCCGGCGACGACGTGGCGGCGATCCAGGCGGTCGTGCCGCATCTCGCCACCGCCGCGCGGCTGCGCCGCCACATGGATGCGGCCGGCGCGCGGGCCGCGGCGGCGGAGGCTGCCCTCGACCGGCTGGAGGCGGGCGTCGTGCTCGTCGACGCGGCGCTGCGGGCGGTGTTCGTCAATGCCCGCGCCGAGGCGCTGGCCGGCGCCGCCGACGGGCTGTCGATCGTGTCGGGCCGGGTGCGCGCGGCGCTGCCGGCCGAGACGCGGGCGCTCGAGCGGGCGCTCGCGGCGGCGGTGGCGCGGGTCTCGGCGGCGAGCGATGCGCCGTTCGACCCGCCGGGCCGCGTGGTGATCAGCCGACCCTCCGGCCGCCGGCCGCTCGTCGCCGCGGCGATGCCGGTGCGGCCGCCGCTGGCCGAGCGCCTTCTGCCGACCCGTGGCCTCGCCGCGCTGTTCCTGGTCGAGCCCGAGCGGCCACCGGCGATCGACGTCGTCGCCCTCGGCCAGGCCTTCGACCTCGCCCCGCGCGAGGCGGAGCTGGCCGCGCTGCTGGCGCGCGGATCGTCGCTGGCGGAGGCGGCCGCGGCGCTCGGCATCGCCGGCTCGACGGCCCGCTGGTACGTCCAGCGCGTGCTCGAGAAGTCCGGCACCCACCGCCAGAGCGCGCTCGTGGCGCTGGTCCTGCGCGGCTTCTCCGGCCCGATGTCGTGAGCGCCGGGCGCGCTACCGTTCGGTGAGCTTCAGCTCGATGCGGCGGTTGCGGGCGTTCGCCTCGTCGCCGGTGCCGGGGTCGAGCGGCTGGAACTCGCCGAAGCCGGCGGCGACGAGGTGCTGCGGCGAGACGCCGTGGTCGATCAGGTAGCGCACCACGGCGATGGCGCGCGCCGCCGACAGCTCCCAGTTGGAGCGGAAGCGGCCGGCGCCGGAGATCGGCCGGGCGTCGGTATGACCGTCGACGCGCAGCACCCACTCGATCTCCGGCGGGATCTCCTTGGTGAGCTCGACGAGCGCCTGGGCGAGCTTGTCGAGCTCCTGCCGGCCGGCGTCGTTGATCTCGTCCGAGCCCGAGCCGAACAGCACCTCCGACTGGAACACGAAGCGGTCGCCGACGACGCGGATGTCGGAGCGGTCGGAGAGGATCTCGCGCAGCCGGCCGAAGAAGTCGGAGCGGTAGCGCGAGAGCTCCTGGACCCGCTGGGCGAGGGCGACGTTGAGGCGGCGGCCGAGGTCGGCGATCTGCGTCTGGGACTCGCGGTCGCGCGCCTCGGAGGCGCCGAGGGCATCCTCGAGGGCGCCGATCTGCTGGCGCAGCGCGGCGATCTGCTGGTTGAGGAGCTCGACCTGGGCGAGCGCGTCGCGGCTCATCTGGCGCTCGGTGTCGAGCTCGCCCTTGAGCTGCGAGAGGCGGCCGCCGACGTCCGTCGAGGCGCCGCGCGCGGCGGAGAGCTGCGTCTGCAACTGGTCGCGCTCGAGCGTCAGCGCGCCGAGGCTCGCCTGCAGGGCGGCGAGGTCGCTCTCGACGTCCTGGCGGCCGCTGCGCTCGAGCGCCAGGAGCTCGGTCAACTCCGAGATCTGCGCGTTGAGGCGGTTCAGCACCGTGTCCTTGCCGCTGATCTGCCGGCTGAGGAAGAACTGCGCCAGCATGAAGATCGACAGGAGGAACACGAACACCAGCAGCAGCGTCGACAAGGCGTCGACGAAGCCCGGCCAGTAGTCGACGTGGCGGATGCGGCGGCGGGAGCTGTGCAGCGACATGGGGACCCCGGTCTCCGTCAGCCGGCCGCGGCGATCACGACCGCCGTCACGGCTCCTGCCGCTCGCGGTCGAGGGCGCCCGAGAGCTTCTCGAGGAACTGCTCGATGCGGGCCTGCTGGCGCACCTGCGCCTCGCTCCACTCGCGCATCGTCTGGCGCTCGGCCCTGAGGTGCTGGACGAGGCCCTGGATGCCCTCGGCGAGGTTCGCCATCGCCGTCGTCGAGCCGCGGTTGCCGCCCTGCTCCTGGACGATCTTGGCGAGCCGGTCGAACGCCGCGCCGAGGTCGGTCGGCGCCGGGCCGCGGGCGACGAGCTCCTCCGGGGCGATCTCGGTCAGGCTCGACAGCCAGTCCTCGAGTTCGGTGTAGAAGCGGTTCTGCGCCTGCCCGGCGGTGAGGTCGAGGAAGCCGAGCACCAGCGAGCCGGTGAGGCCGAACAGCGACGAGGAGAAGGCGATGCCCATGCCGGAGAGCGGCGCCGACAGCCCGGTCTTCAGGTCCTCGAAGATCACCGCCGCGTCGCCCGAGCCGACGTCGAGGCTGGCGATCGTCGAGCCGACCGCGCTCACCGTCGAGAGCAGGCCCCAGAAGGTGCCGAGGAGGCCGAGGAAGACCAGGAGCCCGGTCAGGTAGCGCATGATCTCGCGCGTCTCGTCGAGGCGCGAGCCGATCGAATCGAGGATGGTGCGGAGCGCCGGCGCCGACAGGAAGGTCTCGCCGAGGCGGTCGCCGAGCAGCGCCGACATCGGCGCCAGCAGCACCGGCGGCCGCTTCACCTCGACCCCGGCATAGCCGCTGCGGTAGCCGTTGACCCAGGCGACCTCGGGGAAGAGCCGCACCACCTGGCGCATGGCGAGCAGGATGCCGATCAGGCCGACGACGCCGATGAGGCCGTTCAGCGCCGGGTTCGCCATGAAGGCGGTGGCGATCGGCCGGTAGAGGATGATGCCGAGGAAGGCGACGATCACCAGGAAGACGACCATCCGCCACAGGAACACCTGCGGGCTCGACAGCCGGTGCGGATCGACGTCTCTGGCCATGAAGACTCGCGTCGCTCGGAGAAGCTGGGCGGCTCCTGAATAGCCCGAACGCGGCAGCCGGCCAAACGGGAAATTGCCGCTGGGTGGCGGCGGCCGGCCGCCCGGATCAGGCGGCGGCGGCCTTGAGGCGGCCGAGCAGGGCCGCGTGCACCGCCTCGTTGCCGGCGACGACCGAGCCGGTGTCGAACATCCTGTCGCCGCCCGCCGCGTCGCTGACGTAGCCGCCCGCCTCGCGGACGAGCAGCAGGCCCGCCGCCATGTCCCACGGCTGCAGCCCGTGCTCCCAGAAGCCGTCGAAGCGGCCGGCGGCCACCCAGGCGAGGTCGAGCGCCGCCGAGCCGCAGCGGCGCACGCCGGAGGCGCTCGACATCAGCTCGCGCAACTCGCGCAGCGCCCGGCCGTGCTCGCCCTTGCCGAGGTGCGGGATGCCGGTGCCGATGACGCAGTCGTCGAAGTCGCGGCGCTGGGCGACGCGCAGGCGGCGGTCGTTGAGGAAGGCGCCGCCGCCGCGCTCGGCGACGTAGAGCTCGTTCATCACCGGGTTGAAGACGACGCCGGCGACGATCTGCCCCTGCCGCTCGAGGGCGATCGAGATCGCGAACAGCGGGATGCCGTGCAGGAAGTTGGTGGTGCCGTCGAGCGGGTCGACGATCCAGCGGTGCTGCCCGTCGGCGCCCTCGATGGCGCCGGACTCCTCGAGCAGGAAGGCGTAGTCCGGCCGCGCCTTCTGCAGCTCCTGGCGGATCACCGTCTCGGCCTTCTTGTCGGCCATCGTGACGAAGTCGCCGGGGCCCTTGCGGGCGACCTGCAGGTTCTCCAGCTCGCCGAAGTCGCGCGTCAGACCGCGCGCGGCCTTCGTCGCGGCGGAGACCATCACGTTGAGGAGAGCGGAGCGCGCCATGGAAGGTCCGGAGGTCGAGGAGGGTGCGAGGCGGGGTTAGGCCACAAAGCGGGGAGAGAGGCAAGGGGCAGTGGGCAGCGAGGCGGCAGTGGGCAGAGAGGCGGCAGTCGGCAGTCGGCAGTCGGCAGTGGGCAGTGGGCAGTGGGCAGTGGGCAGTGGGGAAGGGGCGGGCGGCGAGGGATCGCCGGCAGGAGCGGAACGGAGAACATTCGTAGCGGAGGACGTCCGCACCGCGCCCGCCAACGGCGCCCGACTGCCTACTGCCGACTGCCGACTGCCCTCTTCACCACCACACCCACCAGTCCGCCCGGTCGATCGCGGCGATCCGGACCGTCGAGGGCTGGTTGGCGGTGAAGGCGTCGAGCCAGGCGTCGGGGATGCCGCGGGCGCGGGCGACGAGGTGCCAGGCGACCGCCTTGGCGGCGTCGGCCGGCACGCCGCGGCCGTTGGCGTAGAGGCGGGCGAGCCGGTTCATGGCGACCGGGTTGCCGGCCGCCGCGGCCTTCTCCAGCCAGGCGGCGGCGCCGCGCTCGTCGACCTCGAGGCCGCGGCCCTGGAACAGGCGGATGCCGTACTCGACCTGCGCCGCGGTGTGGCCGCCGCGCGCCGCCCGGCCGAACCAGAACGAGGCGCGGTGCTCGTCCGCGGGCCGCCCTTCGCCGCTGTCGAAGGCGAGCGCCAGCGCGTACTGCGCGTCGGGATTGCCGTCCTCGGCCGCCTTCTCGAAGTAGTCGGCCGCCTTCTTCGGGTCGCGCGGGAACTCCTTCCCGTCGAGGTGCATCAGGCCGAGGTTGTAGGTCGCGGCCACGTGGCCCTTGGCGGCGGCCTGCTCGAAGAGCTTGGCGGCCGCGGCGCGGTCGACCGGCACGCCGCGGCCGTCGGCGAGCATCAGCCCGAGCAGGAACGCCGCCTCCATGTCGCCGTTGTCGGCGGCGATGCGGTACCAACTCGCCGCCTTGGCGCGGTCGCGCGGCACGCCGAGGCCGTCCTCGTAGAGGAGGCCGATCAGGGTCTGCGAGGCGGGGTCGCCCTCCTTGGCGCGGATCGTCGCGAAGCCGAGGGCGGCGAGGTAGAGGCCGTGCTGGTAGGCGGCGTAGGCGGCGTCGCGGTCCTCGGCCGAGCCGCGCGCCGGCTTCGTCCCGTCGAGCGCGGGCCCGTCCATCGCGGCGGCCGGATCGGCGTCACCGATCATCTCGCCGATCGCGTCGCCGTCCTTCCCGGCCGGCGTCGCGGCCGGCTTGTCCGCCGACGTGTCCGCGGCCGCGGCGGCCGGCGCGACGGTCTCGTCCTTGGCGGCGGGCGGGGTGGCCGGCGCGGCCTCGGCCGCGCCGACGGCGACGAGCGCCGTCGCGGCGATCGCCCAGCGGGCCAGTCCTTGCGTCACGCGTGTCAACGTCCGCCTCGCTGCCCGTCGGGCTCGAAAGGAACAGGGTGCGCGGCCGGGTCCGGCCGCGGCGCCGATCCTGCGCGACTTCGTGGCGGGAACGCGGCGGCGCTCAGGCGTCGGGTCCGGCGTCTGGCTCGGCGGCCGGCGTGTCGAGCATCAGGTTGGCCGCCCGGACCGCCGCCGCCGGCCCGTCCGGATGCTCCCAGACGGCGGCGCGCAGCGCCACGAACTCGACGCCGATCTCGACGAGCGGCGCCAGCGCCGCGATCGAGCGGCCGCCGAGGGCGATGCACGGGATCTCGAACAGCGGCACCCACCAGTCGGCGAAGTCGACCGTCTTGCGGTTCGGCTCCTCGCCCTCGACGAGGTCGAGGCGGCCGGTCATCACGTAGTCGACGTCGGCTTCCGCCGCGAGCATCGCGTCGTGGCGGCCGCGCAGCCCGCCGGCGCCGACGGCGCGGTTCGGGTGGTGGCGGGCGACGAGCTGGGCGAGCGCGCCGGCGGCCGGGTCGGGGCCGTCGTCGTCCTCGTCCTCGCCGTCCTCGTCCTCGCCGCTCGCGACGGCGGGCCTGGCGGGGCCGAGCAGGGCGCCGACGTCGACGTGGACGCCGTCGGCCCTGGCGCGCCCGGCGATGCGGGTGTCGCCGGCCACCATCGCCGCGGCGCCGGCCGCCTGGGCCACCGGCACCAGCGCCTCGGCGAGGCGCTGCGCCGCCTCGTCGCCGAGGCCGTCGAGGTCGACGATCACGGCGGCGACGTCGCCGCCGGAAAGGGCCAGCGCCAGCGTTTCCGCGAACGCCTCGGCCGGGGCCGGCCGCGGCGTCACCAGCACGAGGCGCGGGCGGGGGGTGCTCACGCGGCCTGCCGCTCGATCTCCAGCGACCACTTGCCGGCGGCGGCGAGCGCGTTCATCCGGGCGCGGTGGTCGAAGGCGCGCTGGCCGGCGGCGACGTTCTCGGGCTTGCCGCCCCAGGCGTTGAGCGCGGCGGCCTGGAGGGCGCGGCCGTAGGAGAAGGTGAGCTTCCAGGGCAGGCCGCCGATGGCGTTCATCCGCGACAGGTGCTCGGTGGCGAGCACCGAGCTCTGGCCGCCGGACAGGAAGGCGATGCCCGGCACCGCCGCCGGCACGCAGGCGCGCAGCAGCTTCACCGTCTTCTCGGCGACCTCGTCGGGGCCGGCCTGGGTCGGGCACTTCTGGCCGGCGATCACCATGCTCGGCTTCAGGATCGTGCCCTCGAGGTCGACCTTGGCGTAGTAGAGCTGCTCGAACACCGTCTTCAGCGTCCACTCGCTCACCTCGTAGCAGGTGGCGATGTCGTGCACGGCGTCCGGGCCGTCCATCAGCACTTCCGGCTCGACGATCGGAACGATGCCGGCCTCCTGGCAGAGCGCCGCGTAGCGGGCGAGGGCGTGGGCATTCGCCAGCAGCGCCTCGTAGCTCGGCTTGCGCTCGCCGATCGTGATCACCGCCCGCCACTTCGAGAAGCGCGCGCCGAGCTCGTAGTACTCCTTCAGCCGCTCGCGCAGGCCGTCGAGGCCCTCGGTCACGGTCTCGCCCGGGAAGCCGGCGAGCGGCTTGGCGCCGGTGTCGACCTTGATGCCCGGGATGGCGCCGGCCGCCTTGATGAGGTCGACCAGCGGCGTGCCGTCGCGCGCCGACTGCCGGATCGTCTCGTCGTAGAGGATGACGCCGGAGACGTAGTCCTTCATGGCGCTCGCGCGGAACAGCATCTCGCGGTAGTCGCGCCGGCTGTCGGCGGTCGACTCGAGCTCGATGGTGTCGAACCGCTTCTTGATCGTCGACGAGCTCTCGTCGGCGGCGAGCAGGCCCTTGTGGTGCGCCACCATCCGCTCGGCGATGTCTGCGAGACGTTCACTCATCGATACGGCCCCTTGTTCTTGATGCCCGGTGTCTCGAACGCCGCGGCGCCGCGGCGGGTCTGGAAAAGGCTCTAGCCAACAACGGTGACGTCGGCAAGGCGCCGAGGCGATCGCCTCAGCCCGTCAGTGCTTCAGCGCCTCGACGCCCGGCAGCGGCTTGCCCTCGAGCCACTCGAGGAAGGCGCCGCCGGCGGTCGAGACGTAGGAGAACTTGTCCGCCGCGCCGGCGTGGTTGAGCGCCGCCACGGTGTCGCCGCCGCCGGCGACCGACAAGAGCCGGCCCGCCGCCGTCCGCGCGCCGGCGTGGCGGGCGGCGGCCACCGTCGCCGCGTCGAAGGGGGCGATCTCGAAGGCGCCGAGCGGGCCGTTCCAGACGAGCGTCGCCGCGCCGTCGATCGCCGCCTGGACGGCGGCGACCGAGCCCGGGCCGGCGTCGAGGATCATCGCGTCGGCCGGCACGGCGGCGATCGACACCGTCTCCGACGGCGCGTTCGCCTTGAACTCGCGGGCGACGACGGCGTCGACCGGCAGCACGATGCGGCAGTTCGCGAGCTTCGCCGCCGTCAGGATGCGCCGGGCGGTCTCGCCGAGCTCGTGCTCGCACAGCGACTTGCCGACCGGAACGCCCTCGGCGGCGAGGAAGGTGTTGGCCATGCCGCCGCCGATCACCAGCGTGTCGACCTTGGAGACGAGGTTCTCCAGGAGGTCGATCTTCGACGACACCTTGGCGCCGCCGACGATCGCCACCACCGGGCGCTGCGGCGCGCCGAGCGCCTTGTCGAGGGCGACGAGCTCGGCCTGCATCGAGCGGCCGGCGCAGGCCGGCAGGACGTGCGCCAGCCCCTCGGTGGAGGCGTGCGCGCGGTGCGCCGCCGAGAAGGCGTCGTTGACGTAGAGGTCGCCGTTTTCCGCGAGCGCCGCGACGAGGGCCGGGTCGTTCGCCTCCTCGCCGGCGTGGAAGCGGGTGTTCTCCAGCAGCAGCACGTCGCCCGGCACCATGTTGCCGACCGCGGCGGCGACCGCCGGCCCGACGCAGTCGTCGACGAAGCCGACCGGGCGGTCGAGCGCGGCGGCGAGCGCCGGCACCACCACCTTCAGCGACTGCGCCGGGTCGGGCTTGCCCTTCGGCCGCCCGAAGTGGGCGAGCAGCAGCACCTTGCCGCCGCGGTCGGCGAGCTCGGCGATCGTCGGCACGACGGCGCGGATGCGGGTGTCGTCGGTCACCGCGCCGTCCTTGACCGGCACGTTGAGGTCGACGCGGACGAGCACGCGCTTGCCGGCCGGGTCGATGTCGTCGAGGGTGCGGAAGGCGGCCATGGCGGCGCTCCCCCGGCTCAGATGAGCTTCGCCAGCGCGACGGCGGTGTCGCTCATCCGGTTCGAGAAGCCCCACTCGTTGTCGTACCAGGAGAGCACGCGCACCGAGGTGCCGTCCTGCACCTTGGTCTGGTCGAGGGCGAAGATCGACGAGCGCGGGTCGTGGTTGAAGTCGATCGAGACGTTCGGCTGGTCGGTGTAGCCGAGCACGCCCTTGAGCGGGCCGTCGGCGGCCGCGCGGATCGCCGCGTTGATCTCGGCGACCGTCGTCGGGCGCGCCGCGGTGAACTTCAGGTCGACCACCGAGACGTTCGGCGTCGGCACGCGCACCGAGGTGCCGTCGAGCTTGCCGTTCAGCGCCGGCAGCACGAGGCCGACCGCCTTCGCCGCGCCGGTCGTCGTCGGGATCATCGACAGCGCCGCGGCGCGGGCGCGGTAGAGGTCCTTGTGCATCTGGTCGAGCGACGGCTGGTCGTTGGTGTAGGAGTGGATCGTCGTCATGAAGCCGTTGACGATCCCGACCGCGTCGTGGAGCACCATGGCGAGCGGCGCCAGGCAGTTGGTGGTGCACGAGGCGTTGGAGACGACGACGTGCTCCTTGGTGAGCTTGTCGTGGTTGACGCCGTAGACGACGGTGAGGTCGGCGCCGTCGGCCGGGGCCGACACGAGCACCCGCTTGGCGCCGGCGGTGAGGTGGGCGGCGGCCTTGTCGCGGGCGCAGAAGAAGCCGGTGCACTCGAGCGCCACGTCGACGCCGAGCGCCGCGTGCGGCAGCTGCGCCGGGTCGCGGATCGCCGTCACCTTGATCGGGCCGCGGCCGACGTCGATGGTGTCGCCGTCGACCTTCACCTCGGCCGGGAAGCGGCCGTGCACGGAATCGAAGCGCAGCAGGTGGGCGTTGGTCTCGACCGGGCCGAGATCGTTGATCGCCACCACCTCGATGTCGGTGCGGCCCGACTCGATGATCGCCCGAAGCACGTTGCGCCCGATCCGCCCGAAACCGTTGATCGCGACCTTCACCGCCATGATGTCCTCCTGCCCGCCCAAATCAGTCTTCTGAAGTCCCCGACGGCCGCGGCCGCCGTCAGCCGAGCTCGGCGAGGCGCGCCTTGACGCCCTCGGCCACCCGCTCGGCGGTGATGCCGAAGTGTTCGTAGAGCGCCTCGGCCGGCGCGCTCGCGCCGAAGCCCGTCATGCCGACGAACAGCCCGTCGGTGCCGATGAAGCGGTCCCAGCCCTGACGGATCGCCGCCTCGACCGCGACCTTGACCGGGGCGGCGCCGATGACCGCCTCGCGCCAGTCGGCCGACTGCCGCTCGAACAGCTCGAACGACGGCACCGAGACGACCCGCGTCGGCACGCCCTCGCGGGCGAGGAGCGCGCGGGCGGCCATCGCCACCATCACCTCGGAACCGGTGGCGAAGATCGTCGCCTGCGCCTCGTTGCCGTCGGCGGCGCGGGCGAGCTCGTAGCCGCCGCGCGCCGAGAGGTTCTTCGCCTCGTGCTCGGTGCGCAGCGTCGGCAGGTTCTGCCGCGATAGCACCAGGATGCTCGGCCCGGTGCGGGTCTCGAGCGCGATCTGCCAGCACTCCGCCGCCTCGACCGCGTCGGCCGGGCGCAGCACCAGCACGTTCGGGATGGCGCGCAGCGCCGCGAGGTGCTCGACCGGCTGGTGGGTCGGGCCGTCCTCGCCGAGGCCGATCGAATCGTGCGTCATCACGTGGATGACGCGGATGCCCATCAGCGCCGCAAGGCGGATCGACGGCCGGCAGTAGTCGGAGAAGGCGAGGAAGGTGCCCGAATAGGGGATGACGCCGCCGTGCAGCGCCATGCCGTTCATCGCCGCGGCCATGCCGTGCTCGCGGATGCCCCAGTGGACGAAGCGGCCGCCGAACGCGCCGGCCTTGATCGCCTCCATGCCCTTGGTGCGGGTGTTGTTCGAGCCGGTGAGGTCGGCCGAGCCGCCGATCGTCTCCGGCACCAGCGCGTTGATCACCTCGAGCGCCATCTCGGACGATTTTCGCGAGGCGACGTTCGGCTTGTCGTGCGCGAGCTGCTGCTTGTAGGCGACGATCGCCGCGTCGAGGCCGGCCGGCAGGTCGCCGCGCACGCGCCGGTCGAACTCCGCCCGCTCGGCCGGGGCGAGCGCGCGGTAGCGCTTCTCCCACTCCTTGCGGGCGAGGCCGGAGCGCAGGCCGGCGAGGCGCCAGGCGTCGCGCACCTCGGACGGGATCTCGAACGGGGCGGCGGTCCAGCCGTAGGCGGCGCGCGCGCCGGCGGCCTCCTCGGGGCCGAGCGGCGAGCCGTGCGCGGCCGAGGTGCCGGCCTTCTTCGGCGCGCCGAAGCCGATGGTGGTGCGGCAGGCGATCAGCGACGGCCGGTCGCTCGCCTGCGCCTCCTCGATCGCCGCGAGGATCGCCGCCGGGTCGTGCCCGTCGATGCGCCGCGCCGCCCAGCCGGCGGCCTCGAAGCGCTTCAGCATGTCGCCGGATTCGGCGAGGCTCACCGGGCCGTCGATCGAGATGCCGTTGTCGTCGAACAGCACGACGAGGCGCGAGAGCTTCAAATGCCCGGCGATCGAGATCGCCTCGTGGCTGATGCCCTCCATGAGGTCGCCGTCCGAGGCGAGCACATAGGTGCGGTGGTCGACGAGGTCGTCGCCGAAGCGGGCGTTGAGGATGCGCTCGGCGAGCGCCATGCCGACGGCGGTGGCGAGGCCCTGGCCGAGCGGCCCGGTGGTCGTCTCGATGCCGGCGCCGTGGCCGAACTCCGGGTGGCCGGCGGCGCGCGAGCCGAGCTGGCGGAAGCGCTTCAGCGTCTCGAGCGGGAAGTCCTCGTAGCCGAGCAGGTGCAGCACCGCGTAGAGCAGCATCGAGCCGTGGCCGGCGGAGAGCACGAAGCGGTCGCGGTCCGGCCAGTGCGGCGCCGTCGGGTCGAAGGTCAGCGCCTCGGTGAACAGCGTCGTCGCGATGTCGGCGGCGCCCATCGGCAGGCCGGGGTGGCCGGACTTCGCGGCCTCGACGGCGTCGATCGCGAGCACGCGGATCGCGTTCGCCATAAGGGTGTGCTTGCCGGTGTCGATCATGGCTCGTCCACGTTCGGGCCGCGGTCCGCGGGGGACGCGACGGCCTCCTCGTTCACGCCGCTGCCCGGAGGAGGCGGCGGCGGCTCGTCGCCCGATCGGCGGCCTGACGGTGGTCCGGCGCCGGCACCGGCCGGAAAGGCCCCCTCCAATATCAGGTCGCCGAGTCGAGTCAACGCGAGCACGGGCCGGCGGCGGCGCCGCGGCCCGCGGCACGCCGTCGCCGGTGCGGCGGCGGCGCGGGCGAAAACGCACGACCGCACATGAGGGTTTCGAAACCGGCTTGCAGTTCTGCTAGAGGTTTTCCGTTGGGAGCGCGCGAATCGAACGAGCGGCGGCATGGCGGAGCGACGGACGATCGAAGCTGGGCTTCAGCGCCTCGATGCGGCGATCGGGCGGCTCGAGGCCGCGGTCGAGCGCCAGGTCGGCGCCGGGCGCAGCGTCGGCACCCTCGAGGAGGAGCTGCAGCGCCAGGGCGAGGACCGCTCGCGCCTCGCCCAGACGCTCGACCGCGCCGAGGCGCGCGCGGCGCGCCTCGAGGAGACCAACCGCGAGGTCTCCAACCGCCTGGTCGGGGCGATGGAGGCGATCCGCGGCGTCCTCGAGCGGCACGGCGGCTAGGGGCGCCCCCGATGCACAGTCCTTTGGCCCGGAGCGCGCGATGCCGCAGGTGACGGTGACGATCAACGGCCGCAGCTACCGCATGGCGTGCGACGCCGGCGAGGAGGAGCGGCTGACCGCGCTCGCCGGCCGCTTCGACGCCAGCATCAACTCGCTGCGCGGCGGCTTCGGCGAGATCGGCGACCAGCGCCTCACCGTGATGGCCGGCATCATGATGACCGACCAGCTCGCCGAGGCCGAGCGCAAGCTCGCCGGGCTCGCCGCCGAGGTGGAGGCGCTGCGCGAGGCGCGCGCCGCCATCGTCGAACGGGCCGAGGCGACCGAGAGCGAGGTCGCCCGCCGCATCGAGGCGGTGGCCGAGCGGCTCGAGACGCTCGCCCACGACCTCACCCAGTCGGCCCGCGACGCCACGGCCTGAGGGGGCGGGCCGGCGTCGTCGCGCCGCGCCGCTCGGCCGGACGGGGCGGGCGTCGCCGCGACATCATGCACCCGTCGGCGCCGCCGCCCTGGCGCCGTCGCCCGCCGTGCCTATCTGTCGCCCCGGAGGTCGGGCATCGGCGCGCCGGCCGGCGTCCGGACCCCTTGTCCCGGAGCGCTGCGGCGGAGGGTGATCGAGGATGTGTGCCGGCCACCGCCACGAGCACGATGCGCCGGCCGCCGACGGCCCGGCGCCGGCCGCGCCATCGTCCGCCGACCCGTCGTCCGCCGCACCGTCCCGGCCGATGCCGCCGCCCGGCCTCGCGGCGCGCGCGGCGCTCGGGCTGATCCGCCTCTACCAGATCGTGCTGTCGCCGTTCATCGGCCGCTCGTGCCGCTACCTGCCGACCTGCTCGGCCTACGGCACGGAGGCGATCGGCCGCCACGGCCTGTGGGCCGGCGGCTGGATGACGCTCGCCCGCCTCCTGCGCTGCCACCCCCTCGGCGCCTCCGGCTACGACCCGGTGCCCCTGGCGCGGGACCCCGCGGCGCGCTGGTGGACCCCCTGGCGCCACGGCCGCTGGACCGGCCGCCACATCGACCCCTCGACCCGCCTCGACGGCTGACGCCGCGCCGTCTCCCCATCCACGACGCCAACCCTCCCCCCCCTCGCGGCAGGGCGATCGCATTTGCGGAGGGGAGACGGCCGTCGCCTCTTCTTCCCTTCGCCCCGCCAACTCGCCTGTCGGCGAGTTGGCCGCTATCGAGTGGCGAAGTCGGCAACAGCCGACTTCGCTTGCGGGGAGAAGGTGGCGCGTGAGCGCCGGATGAGGGGGATCCCACGACGGACGTCTCGGCCGACGCCAGCACGACGCACCGTCTCGCCGCGGCCCCCTCACCCGGCGTCGCTGCGCTCCGCCACCCTCTCCCCGCAAGCGGGGCGAGGGGGACGCGCGATCGCGAAGATCCCGTTCGCCTATGTGATTCCCTTCCCTCGCCGGGAAGGGTGGCCGCCGGCAGGACGCCGCGGCGAGGGCGTTCACCCCGCCAGGAAGCCGCCGTCGACGCAGAGGTTGTGGCCGACGACGAAGGCGGCGGCCGGCGAGGCGAGCCAGACGACGGCCGCGGCCACCTCCTCCGGCTGGCCGAGGCGGCGCGCCGGCAGGCCGCCCGCGACGACGCTCATGTCGGCGACGCCGGAGGCGAGCATCATCGGCGTCTCGATGCGGCCGGGCGAGACGGCGTTGATGCGGATGCCGGCGGGGCCATACTCGAGCGCCGCCGCCCGCGTCATGGCGAGGACCGCCGCCTTCGAGGCGGCGTAGAGCGAGAGGCCGGGATAGGCGTTGCGCACCCCGGTCACCGAGGCGTTGTTGACGATGACGCCGCCGGCGCCGCCCATCGCCGCGATCTCGGCGCGCATGGCGAGGAACACCGCCCGCACGTTGGTGTCGAACACCGCGTCGTAGACTTCGGCCGGCTGGTCGGCGAGGGGCGCCCGCGCCTCCTGGAAGCCGGCGTTGTTGAAGGCGACGTCGAGCCGGCCGAAGCGGGCGAGCGTCGCCGCCACCATCGCCTCGATCTCCTCCGGGCGGCGGAGGTCGGCGGCGACGAAGGCCGCCTCGCCGCCGGCGTCCTCGACCGCCGCGACGACCGCCTCGCCGCGGGCGCGGTCGCGCCCGGCGATCATCACCCGGCAGCCGTCGCCGGCGAGCGCCAGCGCCGCGGCGCGGCCGATGCCGGAGGTGCCGCCGCTGACGAGCGCCACGCGGCCGGCGGGCGAGGGGGTGTCGGTCATCGCGGCATCTCCCGGTCGCGGCGGACGGTGGACGGCGCGCCGCGCGTCCGGCACTCGCCGCCCGCGACCGCCGCGGCGCCGCCGAGGGCGCAGGCGACGATGCGCGCCGCGTCGGCCGGCCCGAGCGCCGGGCCGCGGCCCATCAGCACCTCCCACCAGACGAGGGCGATGACGGCGCGGGCGACGACGCCGGGATCGATCGTGGGCGCGACGTCGCCGCGGGCGAGGCCGCGCGCCACCGGCTCGGTGAGGAAGGCGCCGCGGTCGGCGACGACGCCGGCGTCGAGCACGGCGGCCGCGGCCGGGTCGGTCGCCGCCGCGCCGATCAGCCCGGCGAGGATCGCCGCCGCCGGGCCGGTGCGGTAGGCGGAGAACAGCGCCTCGAGCAGCAAAGTGAGGTCGCGCGCGGTGTCGCCGGTGTCGGCGGCGAGCAGGGCGCGCGGCACGAGGCCGGCATAGACGTCGACATAGAGCGCCGGCTTCGACGGCCACCAGCGGTAGATCGTCTGCTTGCCGGCGCCGGCGCGCGCCGCGATCGTCTCGATCGTCACCGCCGCGTAGCCGAGCTCGCCGGCGAGCGCCGCCGCCGCCGCCAGGATCGCCCGCTGCCGCGCGCCGGAGCGCCGGCGTGGGAGGGGCGGCGTGGCGGGGGGCGCGGCGGGGGAGGGCGCGGCGGGGGCCTCGGCGGGCGAGGCCGCGCCGGGGGCCGCGGCCGACGACGCGGCGGCGCGACCGGCGCCGGCGCTCGCGGCGTTCCCACCCCGGCGCCGCGGCGCGCCGCCCGCGGCAGGCGGATTGGGCTCGATCGTCGTCATGGCGCGACAATGAGACGAGACGTCTCGTCTCGTCAAGGGGCGGGAGCCGGCGGGGCAGGGCTGTCGAGATTGCGAAGGGGGGAGGGGAGGACGCGGGGCGAGGGAGAGGAGAGTGGGCGAGGGGGGCGGCGGCCTCGCCCGTGCGATGGCCGGGAGGGGAGGGAGGCGCGGGGAGGGTCGGGTCCGTCGCGGGTTTCGTCCTCGATCGACGGGCCCCCACCTGCTGCGCCTGCGGCGCAGCTGTCCCACCCCTGGCAGGGGGAGGACGAGACGGCGCCTCGGGACGGCATTCTCCCGTGAGCGGGAGAAGGAAGGGCCCGCCGTCCGCACCGGGCGGCTCAGTCCTTCGTCGCGACCAGCAGCTGGTCGGCGAGGCGGGCGCGGCAGGAGCCGGCCTCGGCGGGGCCGAGCGTGTCGCAGACGAACATCAGCTGGCACAGGTTGGCCGGCGTCCGGAGCGAGCGGTCGAGCGCGCGCTGGACGAGCCGCGACAGCCACCAGCTCATCGACAGGTCCTTGACCTTCTGCATCTCCTCGTCGCCGCCGATCTCGCCGATCACCGAGATCTCGGCGATGCGCGGGCGGCCGCCGGCGGGCGGCGGGCAGGCGATCGCGCCGGCGGAGGCCGGAACGGCCGCGGCCGCGTCGCCGAGTGCCGCGGGGGCGTCGGACGATCCGGCGACGAGGGCGATCGTCGCCGTCGCGGCCGGGCTCGCGGCGCCGTCGGCCGGCAGGGCGGCCCGGAGCCGGCTGAGGCCGAACGAGCCGACGGCGTTGCGCGTCGCCATCGCGCCCTGCAGCGGCACGCGGATGCTCGGCAGCCACTGCTCGTCGTCGATGTCGGGCAGCGGCCGGCGGCGGTCGAGATCGTCGAGGCCGTCGCCCGGCGGCGCCTGCGGATCGTTGCTGACGGCGAGCACGAAGGGCTTCAGGCCGCGCGCCGACAGCTGCGCGATGATCTCGAGGGCGGTGATGGCGCCGTAGTTCTCGAAGTAGCCGCCGTCGAGCACGCGGTCGCAGACGTTGCCGCCGACGACGATCGCTCCGTCCGGCGAGACGAGCGGGAAGCGCGCGCTGTTGAGCGCGGCGGCGGTGAGCGACACGTCGACCGGCCGCCGCTCGACCGCGACGCCCGCGGCCGGCCGGCAGCGGTCGTAGAGCTCGAAGAAGTCGTAGGCGTCGGCGAACAGGATCTCGCCGGCGCCGGTCTTCGGGGCGAGATGGGAGGTGATGATGCGCCGGCCGGTGGCGGCCGAGGTGCCGTTCAGCACCAGGAGCGGGCGCCACGGCGGCGGCGCGGCGCCCTCGGCCGGCGCCGCGACGTCCGGCGCGGCCTCGGAGAACCGCATGGCGAGCCCGCCGTCGTCCGGCCGCACCAGCTCGTCGTAGCGGCTCGTCCAGGCGGCCTCGAGGAGGCCGCCGCGGTCGACCGCGTCCTTCTCGTCGATCAGGCGGACCGCGGCGCCGACCTGGATGAGGACGCCCGCCGGGTCGCGGAACACGAGCCCCAGCATCGCCGGGGAGAGGTAGTCGCCGGCGGTGAGCGCCTGCAGGCAGTCGCGCCAGTTGCCGGGCGCCTCCGGCTCGCGCCACAGGCCCGAGGGGTCCGGCGCCTTGTCGCACGGAAAGTCGCCGTCCGGCCCGTTCGCGGCGCTCTGCCGCAGCGCCGCGGCGATGGTGACCGCGGCGAGCGAACTGCCGGAGACGGTCGACAGGGCGAAGATGCGGTTCGCCAGGGTGGGGTAGCGCGCGCAGTCGACCTCGCCGGCGTCGGCGCAGGTCGCGTCGAGGAGCGCTCCGACGGCGCCGGCGGTGTAGTAGGCGGCGCGGCTGGCGCCGCCCGAGCCGATGACGATGACCGGCTCCGGGCACGCCGCCCCCGCCGCGACATGGCCGCGCGCGTCGAGCGGGCAGCCGTTCGCCCGCGCCCAGGCGGCGACGGCCGCCTCGAGGGCGATCGGCCGGGCCGCCTCGGGGCGGTCGGTGACGGGGATGAGGTAGCGGCCCGGCACCCACGCGCCGATGGCCACCACCGCCACGGCGGCGATGGTGATCGCCGGCACGCGGTAGTGGTGCGTCGCCGCCGCGAGCGCGGCGAGGGCCGGCACCCACCCGCCGAGGATGATCGGCAGCAGCAGGGCCCGCGGCACCGCCGCGTTGACCGGCGCAGCCACGACGACGACGAGGAGGCCGACCGCGACGCCGGCGAGGTAGAACCTGCCGACGTTGTCGGCGAGGAACTGGCCGACGCGTCCGCTCGCCACCGTCGGGAGTCCGAGGGCCGCGCCGAGCGCGCGCATCCACGGCAGCAGCACCTGGCGCCGCAACATGACGAAGGCGAGGAAGGCGGCCCCCGCGACCACCGTCCCGACCATCAGGTCGACGAGGTGCTCGCGGAACACCGGAACCTCGGGGACGAGGGCCTCGGGCAGGTCCGGCAGCGCGAGGCGGATGCCGGTGCCGACCGCCACGAAGCAGGCGAGGCCGAGCAGGCGCGGCATCCACGCGCACAGCCACCGCCGGCGCCGCTTGAGCTGCTCGATCTCGTTCTTCTGGATGAACTCGCTCGTCCGCAGCCAGTCGTCGCCGTCGAGGATGAGGCGCGCCGCGTAGTGCACGGGCAGCGCCCACGCCACGAACACGAGGATGAAGAAGAGGGCCCAGTGGACGTCGTTCCACAGCGGGTCGTAGCGCATCTCGAGCAGCACGTCGCGCGCCTGCACCGTGCCGGCGAAGAGCGCGAAGCCGGCGAGGACGCTGAGGACGCTGACGCGGCAGGCCCAGAGCACGGCGAAGAAGTCGCGGGCGAAGGTCACCATCGGCGTATCCCCCCGGGGTCGGCGGGTGGCTCGCGGCCCGGTGAGCCTCAATCGCTGGTCAGGCCGCCGCAGCCGGGTCCCGCCGTCACATCGCCCCGCCATGGTGCGCCCGGACGGTCCTAATTGCAACCTATAGGGTAATCCGCAGGGTCGATGATCGCATGACGGGCGGTCGGCCGAGTTGACGCCGCCGCCGGTTCTGCGCGAGAACCGCCGCGCCGGGGCCGGGCTCCCGGCAGGGACCGCTTACCTGCGTTCGTAGGCAGCGAGTGAGCACGAGAGAGCCATGATCGACCTGACCTTCCCAGACGGGGCGGTGCGCCCCTATCCCGCCGGCGTCAGCGGCCGCGCCGTCGCCGAATCGATTTCGAAGTCGCTCGCCAAGAAGGCCGTGGCGCTCGCCGTCGACGGCGTCGTCGTCGACCTCGCCGACCCGATCGGGCGCGACGCCCGCATCGAGATCCTGACCCGCGACGACCCGCGCGCGCTCGAGCTCATCCGCCACGACGCCGCGCACGTCATGGCCGAGGCCGTGCAGGCGCTGTGGCCCGGCACCCAGGTGACGATCGGCCCGGTGATCGAGAACGGCTTCTACTACGACTTCTTCCGCGACGAGCCGTTCACCCCGGAGGACCTGCCGAAGATCGAGGCGAAGATGCGCGAGATCATCGCGAGGAACGCCCCGTTCGAGAAGGCGGTGTGGTCGCGCGAGGAGGCGCGCCGGGTGTTCGCGGAGAAGGGCGAGGCCTTCAAGGTCGAGCTCGTCGACGCCATCCCGGCCGGCCAGGACCTCAAGATCTACAGGCAGGGCGACTGGTTCGACCTCTGCCGCGGCCCGCACATGGCCGCGACCGGGCAGATCGGCACCGCCTTCAAGCTGATGAAGGTGGCCGGCGCCTATTGGCGCGGCGACAGTAACAACCCGATGCTGTCGCGCATCTACGGCACCGCGTGGGCGAGCCAGGCCGAGCTCGACGCCTACGTGCACCGCCTCGAGGAGGCGGAGAAGCGCGACCACCGCCGCCTCGGCCGCGAGATGGACCTCTTCCACTTCCAGGAGGAGGGGCCGGGCGTCGTGTTCTGGCACGCCAAGGGCTGGACGATCTTCCAGGAGCTGATCGCCTACATGCGCCGCCGCCTGAAGCGGCTCGGCTACCAGGAGGTCAACGGCCCGCAGGTGCTCGACACCTCGCTGTGGGAGACCTCCGGCCACTGGGGCTGGTATCGCGAGAACATGTTCTCCGTCCGCTCGGCCGGCGAGGAGACCGGCGACGAGCGGGTGTTCGCGCTGAAGCCGATGAACTGCCCCGGCCACGTGCAGATCTTCAAGCACGGGCTGAAGTCCTACCGCGACCTGCCGCTGCGCCTCGCCGAGTTCGGCGCCGTGCACCGCTACGAGCCCTCGGGCGCGCTGCACGGCCTGATGCGCGTGCGCGGCTTCACCCAGGACGACGCCCACGTCTTCTGCACCGAGGAGCAGATGGCGGACGAGTGCATGAAGATCAACGACCTGATCCTCTCGACCTACGCCGACTTCGGCTTCGACGAGGTGGTGGTGAAGCTCTCCACCCGGCCGGAGAAGCGCGTCGGCACCGACGCCATGTGGGACCACGCCGAGGACGTGATGACGCGCGTGCTCGAGCGCATCGCGGCGGAGTCCGGCAACCGCATCAAGACCGCGATCAACCCGGGCGAGGGCGCCTTCTACGGGCCGAAGTTCGAGTACGTGCTGCGCGACGCCATCGGCCGCGAGTGGCAGTGCGGCACGACGCAGGTCGACTTCAACCTGCCGGAGCGCTTCGGCGCCTTCTACGTCGACGCCGACGGCCAGAAGAAGCCGCCGGTGATGATCCACCGCGCCATCTGCGGCTCGATGGAGCGCTTCCTCGGCATCCTGATCGAGCACTACGCCGGCCACCTGCCGCTGTGGCTGGCGCCCGAGCAGGTGGTCGTCGCCACCATCACCTCCGAGGCCGACGCCTACGCCGAGGCGGTGGCCGCGCGCCTCCTCGACGCGGGCCTGCGCGCCTCGGCCGACCTCCGCAACGAGAAGATCAACTACAAGGTCCGCGAGCACTCGCTCGCCAAGGTGCCGGTGATGCTGGTGGTCGGCCGCCGCGAGGGCGAGGAGGGCACCGTGTCGATCCGCCGCCTCGGCTCGCGCGACCAGGAGACGATGACCCTCGAGGCCGCCCTCGCCGCCCTCGCCGACGAGGCGACCCCGCCCGACGTGAAGCGAACGGCGGCCGCCCGGGCGGCGTGAGCGGGGGCGGGTCCGAGGCGGCGTCGTCCGGATTGACGGGCCCCCACCTGCCTTCGCTCACGCGAAGGCTGTCCTCCCCCCTGGCAGGGGGAGGACGAACCTCGACGGCGGGGGAGGACGAAGCCACTCACTCCGTCGCGGCGTCGGTGGCACGCGGCCGCCGGGGCTCCGCCGGCTACTGCGTGCAGCTCAGCACGCCGTCGCCCCACGGGTCGGGCACGGCGACCGGGCACCAGGTCGCGGTCCGCACCACGTAGGCGTCGGGGCGGCGGTCGGCGATCGCGGCGGCGATCGCGTTGGCATCGGCGACGCTGCGCGCCGGAATGACGGTTCGGAAGATGTCGTTCCGCCGAATGATCACGGGCGAGTAGCCCCGCTCGGCGTAGATCGTCTTCTCGCGCGCCGCGTCGGACTGGGCGGCGTCTCCTCCCGCGATGACGAGATAGGGCGCCGCCAGGCCTGGGCCGGCGCCGCCTTTCGCCCCCTCGCCCGCGGACGTGCCTTCGGCCTGGGTGGCCTTGTCCTCCGCCCGGCTCACGCTGTCGGCTGCCGTGCTCGCCGTGTCCAGCGCCTTGTCGATTTTCTGCCTGAGGACGGCCAGATTGACGTCATCCATCGGTCGATCGGCAATGGCCTTTATCTCCATCAGCTGATCGCGAGCACTCGTGATCTGCGTGGACCCGATCTTGAGAATATCCGATATCTCGATATAGAGACCGTACCGCGGAAATATCTTTGCGATCGCTTCGAGGTCGACCGCGAATGCGCCGGGGAAGGCGACGAGCTTCAAGATTATCAGAAAGACGCCGAGCGGAATGAGATTGGGCAGGACCACGCCGGCGAGATCCTGAAGGAGAGGCCGCGGCGTCGAACCGGCCCTCGGCTCGGATCGCGCGGCGGAAGCGGACGGTGCGTCGGTCACGGGCAGCCCCCATCGGTTGCAACCAGTGAGGGAAGTATGGACCAAGGATGCAGGTCAAGATAGCGGGCGCGGCAAGGGCCTGACCCCGACCCACGCCCGGATGCCGGCGAGATCGCCGCGCCCCGTGCGACACGCGTCATTCCCCGGCCGAGGGAGGCGATCGCATCTTGCGGAGGGGGAGGCCCCGTCGCCGCTTCTTCCCTTCGCCCCGCCAACTCGCCTGTTGGCGGGTTGGCCACTTGGACGGCGAAGTCGGCAACAGCCGACTTCGCTTGCGGGGAGAAGGTGGCGCGTGAGCGCCGGGTGAGGGGCGCCACACGATCGACGTCTCGGCCGCAGCCTGACAACAGCGTTGCGAATCAGATAAGTGTGTGCTTATCTGACGGTATGATCGAGAACGAGATTTTCAAAGCTCTGGCCGACCCGACACGCCGCGCGATCTTCGAGAAGCTGGCGAGCGGCAGCATGAACGCCAGCGCCCTGCGCGACGGCATGGAGATCAGCCAGCCGGCGATGTCCCAGCACCTTTCCGTGCTGCGCAATGCGCGGCTGGTCCGCGAGGAACGGCAGGGGCGCTTCGTGAACTACGAGGTCGATCCGGACGGACTCGCGCTCATAGCCGGATGGCTGGCGAAGTATCGGGCTTACTGGCCGGCGCGGATTGATGCGTTGAAGGCTTTGCTGAAGGACATGGACCAATGAGCGATACGGAGGCCGAAGGGCAGGAAAAAGAGCTGGTGTTTGAGTACGAACTCGACGCCCCTCCGGAAAAAGTCTGGCGGGCGGTCAGTATTCCCGCCTTTCGAGAGAAATGGCTGCCCAAGCAGGAGTTGGCCGAGGCCGAGCCGGTCTCCACGGCGGCTGGCGAGGACGTGAGCTACAGAATGCGGGACGATGAGCCGCCCTTCCTCGAGAGCATCGTCACGTTTCAGGTGAGACCCGATGCAAACGGCGGCACGATACTCAGGATCGTTCACGGGCTGGCGGATGCGAGGCTGGCCGCGCGGATGCCGCCAGCGGCGAACAGCAATGCGCCGTGGATGATGCTGGCCGCCTGACGCTAGCCGGTCACCTTCAATCCCAACCTACAGGAGTTCGCCCATGCGCGAAGCGATGCAGCTCGTCCCTATGGTCATCGAGCAATCCAGCCGTGGCGAACGCTCCTTCGACATTTATTCCCGTCTTCTGCGCGAGAGGATCATTTTCCTGAACGGTGAGGTCAACGACACCGTTTCCGCACTCGTCTGCGCACAGTTGCTGTTTCTGGAAGCCGAGAATCCCAAGAAGCCGATCCAACTCTATATCAATTCCCCCGGTGGCGTCGTCACCAGCGGCCTCGCCATGTATGACACCATGCGATACATCCGCGCGCCGGTTCATACGCTCTGCATGGGCACGGCCCGTTCGATGGGATCGTTCCTCTTGATGGCGGGCGAACCTGGCGAGCGCGCGGCTTTGCCGAATGCCAGCATCCTGATTCACCAGCCGTTGGGCGGTTTCCAAGGACAGGCATCGGACGTGCTGATCCATGCCGAGGAGATCCTGAAAACCAAGCAGCGCATGACCCGGCTCTATGCCCTGCATAGCAAACGCTCCTATGAAGAGTTTGAGCAGGGGATGGACCGCGACCGCTTCATGACAGCAGAGGAAGCGCTGGAATGGGGTTTGATTGATCGCATCCTGACGGAACGCGAGACAGGCGCAGCGCCGGACTTCACCGCATGACGCGCGTTGGGAAACGCACGCGGCGACCGACGCGATAGCCGCTACGTCCCGACCGAAGCCGAAACGGCATGCGGCAATGACAAGGCGGACGCATGGGGACGCCCGCTTGACCCGACCGCCCGCACGCCTGCGCGGTCGCATCCCCATGACCGCATCGGTTCAGACGCTCGCGGCTGCTGAATATCTCAGCGTTCACGAAAACACGGGGGAGGGCGACGCGTCCCTCACTCCGTCGCCGACTCGGGCTCCTCGGCGTCCGGGACCATCGGCGCCGTGCCGGCGACCACCTCGACGTCGCGGTCGCGGCCGGCCTCGACGCGGAAGGTGCCGTTGAAGATCTTGCCGGTGTTCTTGGCGATCACCGAATAGTCGCCCTCGGCGAGGATGAAGCTCGGGAAGGCGCCGACGCTCTCGACGACGACGTCGCCGCCGGGGCTCAGCACCGACCACTGGGTGTTGGCGAGCGCCTCGCCGCCCTCCTCGGACACGAGCTTCAGCGTCACCTGCGCCGCCTGGTGGTGCAGCGTCGCCTCGGTCAGCTTGCCGGCCTGCACCTCGATGTCGGCCTTCATCACGGCGTTCACCGTGCCATAGCGGCTGACCACCTGGTAGGTGCCGGCGGCGAGGCAGAGGATGGTGCCCGGCTTGACGTTGGCCGCCACCTCGGCGCGGTCGCCGTTGGCGCCGGAGAACACGTCGAAGGCCACCTGGTCGGGCGGCACCGGCTCGTCCTCGTCGACGACGACGTCGAGCTTCATGCCGCCGGCGTTCAGGACCACGGTCTCGGTCACGACGTCGCGGTCGAGCACCACGCGGCTGACCGAGCCGGCCTTGCCGAAGGCGCCGTGCACCAGGTAGGCGCCGGCCGGCAGGCGGAACTCGGCGTCGCCGCCGATCGCGGTCGCCACCAGCGGCAGCTTGCCGGTCTCGTCGTGGCCCTCGCGGAAGACCCGCCAGGCCATGCCGGAGGAGAGCGGCGGGCCGGCCTCGTCGAGCTTGGCGACGAGGTAGAGCGCGACGTCGCGGCCCTTCGGCGTGCCGGTGCCGGGGGTGGCGGCGGGGGCGTAGGGAACGGCGGTGGGCGGGCCGGCGAAGCCGCCGGACAGCGCCTCGGCGGTGGCCGGCCGGCGCAGCGGCAGCGTCACGCCGTCGGCGGCCACGGCGGCAGGCGGCGCCGCGGCGAGCGCGGCGGCGAGAAGGGCGACGGCCGCGGCGGCGGGCGGAAGGCGGTTCGCGAGCGGACGGGCCGCCGGTCGGCGGACGGGAGCGATCGCGGCCGGTCGACGTCGCATGCGGATCCTCTCGGCGAAACGGGTGGCCGCAGCAGGTTCCCGAGAACCGCGACATTTTCAAGGCTCTTTCCGCTTTTCCACCGCCGCCGCCCTCCCGCGGGGCTTCCGTCCGGCTTCGCCGGCCGGCCCTCACCCGCCCTTCGGGCACCCTCTCCCGGCAGGCCGGGAGAGGGGGGAGGCTCGCGGCGGCGGCTCGGGTTCTCCCCTTCTCCCGCTCGCGGGAGAAGGTGCCCGAAGGCCGGATGAGGGCTGCGCCGCGGGAGCGGCGCGGTGGCCCCCGGGCGTGCCGGGCGGGCGTGCCGGGCGCCGCATCCGCGCCGAGGCGCCGTCGCGCATTGACAGGCGGGCGCCGAGGCGGTCCATCTTCCAGCCTCCCACGGCGAGGCCCCAGCAAGCGATGACCGATCTCCTCCACCACCTGCGCACGCGCCGCTCGATCCCGGCCCTCCAGCTCGGCGCCCCGGCGCCGGAGGGCGAGGCGCTGCTCGACATCCTGACGATCGCCGCCCGCGTGCCCGACCACGGCAAGCTCGCGCCGTGGCGCTTCATCCTCTACCGCGGCGCCGGCGCCGCCGCCGCCGGCGAGAAGCTCGCCGGCCTCCTCGCCGCGCGCGACCCCTCGGCGGGCGAGGACCGGCTCGCCTTCGAGCGCGGCCGCTTCACCCGCGCCCCGCTCGTCGTCGGCATCGTCAGCCGCGCCGCCACCCACCCGAAGATCCCGCTGTGGGAGCAGGAGCTCTCGGCCGGCGCCGTCGGGCTCAACCTGCTGCACGCCGCCGCCGCGCACGGCTTCGCCGGGCAGTGGATCACCGAGTGGATCGCCTACGACGCCGAGGCCGGCCGCCTGCTCGGCCTCGCCGAGGGCGAGCGCTTCGCCGGCTTCGTCCACCTCGGCACGCCGACGGCGCCGCCGTTCGAGCGCGACCGGCCGGACGTGCCGGCGCTGATCACCGAATACGCGGGCTGAGCGGCGATGTTCTACGACCCCGCCGAGGGCCACGGCCTGCCGCACGACCCGCTGAAGGCCCTCATCGTGCCGCGGCCGATCGGCTGGATCTCGACGGTCGACCGCGAGGGGCGGCCGAACCTCGCCCCCTACAGCTTCTTCAACGCGGTGAGCGAGCGGCCGGCGATCGTGATGTTCGCCTCCGCCGGCTACAAGGACAGCGCCACCAACGCCGAGGCGACCGGCGAGTTCGTCTGCAGCCTCGCCACCTGGGACCTGCGCCAGGCGGTCAACCTCACCTCGGCGCCGGCGCCGCCGGGCGTCTCGGAGTTCGGCCTCGCCGGGCTGACGCCGACGCCCTCCGTCAAGGTGCGGCCGCCGCGCGTCGGCGAATCGCCGGTGGCGCTCGAGTGCGTCTACCTCGAGACCGTCCGCCTCGCCGGCCGCGACGGCCGCCCGGCGCCCTACGTGGTGGTGTTCGGCGAGGTGGTCGGCGTCCACATCGCCGACGCGGTGCTCGTCGACGGCATCGTCGACCCCGGCCTGCTGCGCCCGATCGCCCGCCTCGGCGGCCGCGACTACACCGTCGTCGAGGCGGCCTCGGTGTTCCAGATGACGCGGCCGACCTCCTGAGGCGCCGCGCGCTCGCGTATTTTACCCGGAGTTTATCTGCGCGGAAGCGTGGTCTCGCCGCCACGCCGCCGCGCGGCCCTTTCCGTCGCGCCGCCGATCGCTATATCCTGACGGAAATATCGATGCGACCACGGAGAGAGCCATGAGCACGGCAACCCTCGGCGGCGACGACGATCCGCTCGCCGTCGCCGAAGCCTGGCGGGCGGAGGGGCGCGGCGTCGCGCTCGCCACCGTCATCGAGACCTGGGGCTCGGCGCCGCGCCCGGTCGGCAGCCACCTCGTCGTCGACGGCGCGGGCAACTTCGAGGGCTCGGTGTCGGGCGGCTGCGTCGAGGGCGCGGTGGTCGGCGAGGCCGCCGAGGTGATCCAGAGCGGCACGCCGCGGGTGCTCGAGTTCGGCGTCGCCGACGAGACCGCCTGGCGCGTCGGGCTCTCCTGCGGCGGCCGCATCCGCGTCCTCGTCGAGCGGGTCGACTGATGGACGCCGGCCTCCTCGCCCTCCTCAACGCCGAGCGGCGCGGCCGCCGCGCGGCGATCCTGGTGACGCCCACCGCCGGCGGCGCGCAGCGCCTCGTCCGGCCGGGCGACGACCTTGCCGCCGACCCGCTCGGCGAGGAGCTCGCCCGCCGCTTCCGCTCCGGCCACTCGGGCCTCGTCGCCGGGCCTGAGGGGGAGGCGTTCCTCACCGTCCACCTGCCGGCGCCGCGGCTCGTCGTCGTCGGCGCCGTCCACATCTCGCAGGCGCTGGTGCCGATGGCGGCGATCGCCGGGCTCGACGCGCTCGTCGTCGACCCGCGCACCGCCTTCGCGACGCCGGAGCGCTTCCCCGGCGTGCGCCTCCTCGCGGAGTGGCCGCAGGACGTGATGGACGAGCTCGCCTTCGACCCGTGGACCGGCGTCGCGGCGCTCACCCACGACCCGAAGATCGACGACCCGGCGCTCGCCGCGGCGCTCCGCGCCGGCGCCTTCTATGTCGGCGCCCTCGGCAGCCGCAAGACGCACGCGAAGCGCGTCGAGCGGCTCCTCGCCGCCGGGCTCGACCAGGCCGCGATCGCGCGCATCCGCGCCCCGATCGGGCTGCCGATCGGCGCCGCGAGCCCGGCCGAGATCGCCGTCGCCGTGCTCGCCGAGGTGATCGCCGCGCTGCGCGGCGCCGCCCGGCCGGCCGAGAAGGCCGCCGCGGCATGAGGTTCGGCCCCGTCCCCGTCGCGCGGGCGGCGGGCGCCATCCTCGCCCACGCCGTGCGCCTGCCCTCCGGCAGCCTGAAGAAGGGCCACCGCCTCGGCGCCGACGACGTCGCCCGCCTCGCCGAGGCCGGCCACGGCGAGGTCGTCGCCGCCATCCTCGAGCCGGGCGACGTGCACGAGGACGCCGCCGCCGGCCGCCTCGGCGCCGCCGTCGCCGGCCCGGGCGTCCACGTCGAGGCGCCGTTCACCGGCCGCTCCAACCTCCACGCCGAGGCGGCGGGCGTGCTCGTCGTCGACCGGGCGCGCGTCGACGCCTTCAACGCCCTCGACCCCGGCGTCACCGTCGCCACCCTGCCGGAATACGCCGCGGTGGAGGCCGGCCGGATGGTCGCGACCGTCAAGATCATCCCGTTCGCGGTGCCGGTCGAGGCGGTCGAGCGGGCGGCGGCGATCGGCCCGCTCGTCCGCGTCGCGCCGTTCCGGCCGCTCCGGGTCGGCGTCGTCTCGACGCTGCTGCCGGGGCTGAAGCCCTCGGTGGTCGAGAAGACGCTCACGGTGCTGCGCGACCGCCTCGCCCCCGCCGGCGCGACGATCGTCGGCGACGAGCGGGTGCCGCACGACGCCGCGGCGGTCGGCGAGGCGCTCGCCGGGCTCGCCGGCGGCGCCGACCTCCTCGTCGTCTTCGGCGCCTCGGCGGTGGTCGACCGGCGCGACGTCATCCCGGCCGGCATCGAGGCGGCCGGCGGCGTCGTCGAGCATTTCGGCATGCCGGTCGACCCCGGCAACCTGCTGCTCCTCGGCCGCCTCGGCGCGGCGCCGGTGGTGGGCGCGCCGGGCTGCGCCCGCAGCCCGCGCGAGAACGGCTTCGACTGGGTGCTCGACCGCCTGCTCGCCGGCCTCGAGGTCGGCCCGAAGGACGTCGCGGCGCTCGGCGTCGGCGGCCTCCTGATGGAGATCGTGTCGCGGCCGCAGCCGCGCGCGGCGCCGGAGCCGGAGGCGCCGGGCGCCCGGCCGCAGGTCGCCGCCGTGCTGCTCGCCGCCGGCGAGGGCCGCCGCATGGGCGGGCCGGTGAAGCAGCTCGCGACCGTCGACGGCGAGCCGCTCGTCCGCCGCGCCGCGCGGGCCGCCCTCGGCTCGCGGGCGCGGCCGGTGATCGTCGTCACCGGCCACGCGCACGACGCGGTCGCCGCCGCGCTCGCCGGCCTCGACGTCGCGATCGTCCACAACCCCGCCTACGCCGAAGGCCTGTCCGCCTCGCTCAAGGCCGGCCTCGCCGCGGTGCCGGCCGAGGCCGACGGGGCGGCGGTGCTGCTCGCCGACATGCCGGCGATCGACGCGGCGGCGATCGACCGGCTCGTCGAGGCGTTCGACCCGGCGCGCGGCGCGCTCGTCGCGGTGGCGACCGTCAACGGCCGCCGCGGCAACCCGGTCGTCTGGTCGCGCCGCTTCTTCCCCGAGCTCGCCGCGGTCACCGGCGACACCGGCGGCCGCGCCCTCATCGGCCGCGACCCGGCCGCCGTCGTCGAGGTCGAGCTCGGCGCCGCCGCCGGCCTCGACGTCGATACCCCCGAGGCGCTCGCCGCCGCCGGCGGCGTCCTCGCGGCGCCCGGCTGAGCGCGGCGCCATCGCCCCGCCGCGAGGCGCGGTCTATGATCCTCCCGCCCGGCCAGCGCCGGGACGAGGAGGATCATGACCGACGCCCAGCCGATCCGGCCGTCCGCCCGCAGCTTCACCGAGGCCGCCGCCGCCGTCGCCCACGTCCGCGCCCTCTACGACGCGGAGATCGCCCACCTCCGCGCCTCGTTCCAGGCCTTCGCCCTCGGCGAGCCGCTCGAGGGGCGGGTGCGCGGCTTCTACCCGGAGGTCCGCATCACCACGCAGAGCTACGCGCGCATCGACACGCGGCTCTCCTACGGCTTCGTCTCCGGCCCCGGTGCCTACGCGACGACGGTGACCCGGCCCGACCTCTTCGAGGCCTACCTCGTCGAGCAGATCGGCCAGCTCCTCAGGATCCACGGCCAGCCGGTCGAGGTCGGCGTCGGGGCGACGCCGATCCCGATCCACTTCGCCTATTCCGACGCGATCCACCTCGAGGGCTCGCTGTCGCCGGAGCGCATCCGCGCGCTGCGCGACACCTTCGACGTTCCCGACCTCGAGCTCATGGACGATTCGATCGTCAACGGCACCCACGTCACCCCGCCGGGCGAGCCGCTGCCGCTGGCGCTGTTCACCGCGCCGCGGGTCGACTACTCGCTGCACCGGCTGCGCCACTACACCGGCACCGGGCCCGAGCACTTCCAGAACATGGTGCTGTTCACCAACTACCAGTTCTACATCGACCAGTTCGTGCTGCACGCCCAGGCGGCGATGGCCGATCCCGAGAGCGGCTACGACGCCCTCGTCGAGCCCGGCAACCGGGTCACCCGCCACGCCCGCCACGGCGGCGCGGTCTCCGGCACGGCGATGGCGCGGCTGCCGCAGATGCCGGCCTACCACCTGACGCGCGGCGACTCGTCCGGCATCACCATGGTCAACATCGGCGTCGGCCCGTCGAACGCCAAGACGATCACCGACCACGTCGCGGTGCTGCGCCCGCACGCCTGGCTGATGCTCGGCCACTGCGCCGGCCTCCGCACCACCCAGAAGCTCGGCGACTACGTGCTGGCGCACGGCTACGTGCGCGAGGACCACGTGCTCGACGCCGACCTGCCGGTGTGGATCCCCGTGCCGCCGCTGGCCGAGGTGCAGATCGCGCTCGAGGAGGCGGTGAGCGAGGTCACCGGGCTCTCCGGCTGGGGCCTCAAGAGCGTCATGCGCACCGGCACCGTGGCCACCATCGACAACCGCAACTGGGAGCTCCGCGACCACCGCGAGCCGGTGCAGCGCTTCAGCCAGAGCCGCGCCATCGCCCTCGACATGGAGAGCGCGACGATCGCCGCCAACGGCTTCCGCTTCCGCGTGCCCTACGGCACGCTGCTGTGCGTCTCCGACAAGCCCCTGCACGGCATGATCAAGCTGCCCGGCATGGCCGACGCCTTCTACCGCAGCCAGATCGACCAGCACCTCACCATCGGCGTCAAGGCGATGGAGAAGCTGCGCGCCCTCGGCCTCGAGCGCCTGCACTCCCGCAAGCTCAGGAGCTTCGCCGAGGTGGCGTTCCAGTAGGGGCGGGGAGGGGCACCGGGAGGGGGCGGGGTCGAGCGACGAGAGGGCGAGGTGGTCCGAAGCCTCCCCCCACGGTCATCCCCGGACTTGTTCCGGGGACCCATTGCCGCGTTCAGCGGCCTATGCCGTGGGATCGTCGAACGGCATAGCCCGCAACCTCTGCCAATGGGTCCCCGGGACAAGCCCGGGGATGACCGTCGTGGGCGGGGCCGCGGGGATGACCACCGAGAGGTGGGGGGCGGGGGAGTGCGATCGAGGGGGCGTGCGGGGAGCACGGTCCGGGGCACGGCCGCCGAGAGCGAGCGCCCGACCCCGACGCCGACCCCCCCACCCCGAAAACGAAAGCGCCGCCGCGGATCCCGCGGCGGCGCTCCCAAAAAAACCGTCCCGAAAAATCAGGTCGGGTTCAGCTTACCTTCGCGCTGCAGGTAGTACATGAACTGGTCGAAGGTGCCTTCCGTGTACTGGAACCACAGGTCGGCCTCGGCGCGGTAGGCGACGATCGAGTCGTAGATCTTCTTGAAGTTGGCGTTCTTGGCGTTCGTCTCGGCGTAGACCTCCTGCGCCGCGGCGAAGCAGGCGTTCAGCACCTCGAGCGGGAAGGCGGTGACCTTCGCGCCGGCGGCGTAGAGCCGCTTGATCGCCG
>Ga0255338_1001043_pt1 | contig 61137 bp, 57 predicted proteins | sample MeOH1_35cm_T4_19_FD_203715 | JGI IMG/M metagenome (GOLD analysis project Ga0255338, IMG submission 203715) | Sandy soil microbial communities from University of British Columbia, Vancouver, Canada - MeOH1_35cm_T4_195 | ecosystem: Engineered > Artificial ecosystem > Sand microcosm > Unclassified ... | reverse complement strand
TTGCCACATGGGAGGCGTCCATATAAGTTGTACGGCGCCGTCCCCAGGCCGAGCCGCTTCGCGAAGTCGTAGCGAAGCGAAGACCGCCACAGTATGAGCCGCTGCCGGGTACCGCCTGCCGCGCCGCGAGCGCCCGCCACCGCACGCCAAAACATCACACGCTTGGCCCAGACGCAGCATCAACCGCGGACAGCACTTCCGACACGAGAGCGCGCATTCGGCCGGCGTCGATCGGTTTTCGCAAGAGCGCCCACGCGCCGCAGCGGTCCAGTTCCGCGCTGCTGATCTCCGACGCGTCTCCGGTGTACACCAGTACAGGCAGCGTGGGCCGCTGTGCCCTTGCAAAGGCGCACAGGGCCAGGCCGGTCATGCCGGGCATGGTCTGGTCGGTCAGCAGCAGGTCGAACGGCTCGGGCCCCGCAAGCCGCTTCGCCGCTGCATGCGGGTCGTGCTCGGCGAGCACCTCCAGCCCCCAGCTCGTCAGCAACTCGACCATGTAGACGCTCACCATGGCTTCATCTTCGACCAGCAGCACGCGGCCGCGCAGTTTCGGCTGGGGCGATGCGTTGGCTGGTGACTGCGGCGCCGACGCCGGCACCCACGCGCCCTCGGATGCCGCCGGCAGCAGCACGCGGAAGGTCGAACCTTCGCCCGGCGTGGAAGTCGCCTCGATGTGCCCACCGTGGTCGTGCACGATGCCGTGCACCATGGCCAGGCCCATGCCGGTGCCGCGCCCCACATCCTTGGTGGTGAAGAACGGTTCGAACATCCGCTCCAGCACCTCGGGGGGCATGCCGCACCCGTTGTCGGCGACTTCAACCCAGACCCACGCCGTCCCGTCGATGCGCGCACTGCAGGATGCGCAATGCGCGCCGACTGCATTCGAGTGCCCGATCCGCACCCGGATCGTCCCGTGGCCATGGATCGCATCGCGCGCGTTGATGCACAGGTTGAACAGCACCTGTTCGAGCTGGACCGGGTCCGCCACCACCGGCGGCAAGGCGCCGTCGGCGCTGTCGCACAGTTCGCTGCATTCCACCGCAATCGATGAAGGCAGCGACGGCCGCAGAAGCTGCAGCGCCTGGCGCGCGGCGTGCGTCGCGCTGATCAACCGTCGCTCGCCGCGCTGCGGCCGCGAGAACGCGAGCAGCTGCGCCACATGGTCGCGCGCGCGCTCGGCGGCCAGCCGCGCCTGCGAGAGCTGGCGGGCGAGGGCCGTGTCCTGGGTGGCGGCGGGGCGCTCCTGCGCCATTCCCACATAGCCGATGACGCTGGTGAGGATGTTGTTGAAGTCGTGCGCGAGGCCGCCGGTGAGCTGGCCGATGGCTTCCATCTTCTGCGCCTGCCGCAGCTGCCGCTCGAGTTCGCCGCGCCGCTGCTCGGCCGCCGCGCGCTCGGTGGCGTCCCGCACGGCATACAACACATGAGGCCGCCCCCGGTACGTCATCGGCGTGGCACGCACCTCCACGGGCAGGGTCGAGCCGTCCTTGCGCGTCGCCGTCACTTCAAACCGCACCTCCTTGCCGGCCAGCACGGCATCGTGCTGCTTGCGATGGCGCTGGCGGATCTCGGCGTCCGCCTGGGTCAGCACGGTGTCCGCGGCCATGACTTCCTCGCGGGAGTAGCCGCTCATGGTCGTGTAGGCGGGGTTGACTTCCACGGCGCGGAAGTTTTCGTCGCGCAGCACCAGCGCGTCGGCAGATGCATTGAAGATCGCGCGGTACTGCTCCTCGCTGGCGCGCAGCGCGAGCTCCGCGCGCTTGGCCTGGGTGATGTCGCGGCCGATGTAGAGCACGTGGGGCTGCCCGCGGTGCTGGATGGGCACGCCCCGCAGCTCCAGGTGCCAGCGTTGTCCGTCGCGCCGCACCAGCTCGGTGTCGATGCAGACCGGCTCGCCGGCCAGGGCCCTTTCGTGCAGCGCGCGGATCTCGCCCGCGACCTCCGGCGGGTTGGCCAGTACCCGGTTCACGCCGAGCACCTCGGCGCGCCGGAAGCCGCTCATCGCTTCGTATGTCGCGTTGACGTCGACGATGCTGAAGTCGGCGGCGCGCAGCACCAGCGCGTCGGCCGAAGCGTTGAAGATCGCGCGGTATTGTTCCTCGCTGTCGCGCAGCGCCCTGTCCGCCCGCCGGCGTTCGGTGATGTCGCGCAGGTGCCCGACGAAGATGCTGCCTTCGGGCACTTCCGCGACGCCGATCGCCAGCTCGACCGGGATTTCCGTACCGTCCGCGCGCAGGGCCATCGTCTCCACCAGCCTGCCCACCATCGGCCCGTCCGCGCCCATGCGGAAGTTTCGCACCCCCTGCAAATGCGCGGCGCGGTAGCGTTCCGGCAAGAGCACCTCTGCCATCGGCCGGCCCAATACGTCGGCACGCCGATAACCGAGCACGCGTTCGGCTGCCGCATTGAATTCGACGAGGCGGCCTTCGCTGTCCATGCCGACCACGCAGTCGAAAGCGGCCTCGACAGTGGCGCGCAAGCGGGCCTCGCTGCGCTGCAACTCCCGTTCGCGACGTCGCCGCTCGCTGATGTCGCGCACCACGGCCAGTGCGTGCCGCTGGCCCCGCTGCACGAAAGGCATCACCCGCAGGTCCGCGTAGAAGCTGCTGCCGTCCGGGCGCAGCACGGTGGTCTCGAGGTGCGTGGTCTCTCCGGCGATGGCGCGGCGCACGATCTCCTGGCGCTGCGACACATATTCGGCAGGCATGCTGCGCGGATAACCGCGGCCGACGATCTCGTCGCGCCGGTAGCCGTACAGCGCGAGCCCGGCGGGGTTCACGTCCACCACGCGCAGGTTCTCGTCCCACATGAACAGCGCATCCAGCGAGCTCTCGAAGATCGCCCGGTATTGTTCTTCGCGCAGACGCAGGTCTTCCAGTGCCTGCTTTTGCGCCGTGATTTCGCGCAAGAAGGCCAGGATGTGTGGCCGGCCGTCGATCATCGCCGGGTACAGCCTCACTTCATCCCAGTGCAGGCTGCCGTCCTTGTTGCGCCTGTGCCATTCGAAGGGCGGGCAACGGCCGAGCTTGGCCTGGCGGATTCGGCGCAGCGCATTCTTGGCGGTGAAGGGTTCGATGCCCGAGCTCACGTCGCCCAGCGACGCCTGCCTCAGTTCGTCGCGGGTGTAGCCGAAGGTCTGGCAGGCCTTGGTGTTTGCGTCCAGCACATGCCCGGTATCCCAGTCATGGATGAAGATCGCGTCTTCCGAGGCTTCGAAGATCGCGCGGTAACTGGCCTCTGAATGCCGCAGCGCTTCGCTTGCCTGCAGGCGCTCGATCTCCGCCGCGGCGCGCATGGCGAAGATCTTGAGCATCGCTTCCACCCGGTCGACCTGCGCCAGCACCCGGCGCGACGCCACCGACACCACGCCCAGCGGGGAGCCGTCAAGCGCCGCCAGCGGGTGTCCGGCATAGCTCTCCGTGCACTGGGCGCGGGCGTCTTCGTCGTTAGGAAAAAGCGCTTGCACGCCCTCCGGGTACGCGCGGAATTCGTGGCCCAGCACGGTTTCGCACGGCGTGCCCGCGATCGCGTACTTGATGTCCCGGAGGATCTGGCCGTCGTAGTACATCGCCAGAATTCGCAGCGACGACGGATCGGCCGATTCATGCCGTGCGATGAAAGCCACTTCCACGTGCAGGATCGTGGCCAGCAGCCGCACCAGCTCGTCGAACACGCTGGCGCTGCGTGACCCGGACACGGCGAGCGCAACGGCCTTGAGCACTTCGTCGGTGCGGCTGCGCTCGATGTCGGCAGCAAGGCGTCCCGCGATGATCTTGAGCATTGCTTCCGCATGCGCGGCGTCACCACCGGCGATCGGCTTGCGGTCCATCGCCACCAGCAGGCCCAGGGCTTCGCCCTTGCTGTCGTTCAGCGGGAAAGCCGCAAACGAATCCAGGCCGTGCTTGCGAAAGAAGGCGTTGGCTGCGAACCGGCTCGCCATGCCCTGGGCGATGTACTGGCATGAGCGCCCGACCACGGCCTCGCAGGGCGACCCTTCGAGCCGGTAGTCGAAATTGCGCAGCACCACCCCGTCAAGGCAGGCCCCGAGCGTGCGCATCACATCGCGCGTCTCATCGGCGAACACCGCCACGAAAACGTGCGCGACTTCCAATGCGGCAGCGAGCTCCATCACCAGGTGCGGGAACAGGGTTGGCCCTCCCGGATGGGCGACGGCAAGAGCCACCCGGCGCAGCGCCTGTACCTGGGCGACGGTGGCGGCCGCGGCGGCGTCCGCTCTCTGCAGTGAGTCGGCAAGGCTCATGAACGCAGTCTACGGCGGCGCGGCCGCGCTCGCAGGGTCATTTCCTGGCGGATACACGCCGGATACATGGCGGTTGCAAGACCGCTTCGCGGTCACAAGGACGCTACGAGGCGAGGCTTGCGCGAAGCCGGGGTGATACCTGCGGGCGCGATCCTTCGATGCTCCAGTCCGAGCCCTTCACCAGGAGCACCGCCATGTCCACCGTTCATTACCTTTCGGCCGCACGGCCGTCGCCCGTCTTTGAGCACGTCGTCGCGCTGCACTGCAGCGGCAGCAGCGGCCGCCAGTGGGATCCCTATGTGGAACGGCTGCCGGGCGGCATGCGGCTCACGGCGCCCGACCTGATGGGCAGCGGCCGCGATCCGGCCTGGACGCCCGGGGCGCCGGTGACACTGGAAGCCGAGGCGAGGCGAGTGCTTGCCGTACTTCCGGGGGACGGCGCGCCGGTGCACCTGATCGGCCATTCATATGGCGGCGCGGTGGCCCTCGACATTGCCATGCGCTGGCCGGAGAGAGTCCGCACGCTGACGTTGTACGAGCCTGTGCGGTTTGCGCTGCTGGACAATGCTGAAACGGCCGGGATCCGGCAGTTGATCATCGACGCGGGCACCCGCATCGTCCAGCTCGTGAACGCGGGCCGCCTGCACGAATCCGCGGCGATGTTCGTCGACTACTGGTCCGGACGAGGGACCTGGGACAAGGTGCCGGTGCCGCGCCGGCAGATGTTCGCTGATCGCATGCCGAAAGTGGCCGCCGAATTCGACGCCCTTTTCGGCGACGACATGCCCACCGAGGCGTACAGGCAACTCTCGATGCCGATGCGATTGATCGCCGGCATGCGCTCGCCCCTGACCGCGCGCAAGGTCGTCGAACAGCTGGCCATGCGCTGCAGGCACGCGAGGGTGGTCCACCTTGCCGGGTTGGGCCACATGGGACCGGTCACGCATCCTGCGCGAGTAGCGGCGCACCTGGTGATGCAGCCGTGCAGGGAGCCGCTTGCAGAAGCCGCCTGAAAGCCGCGCCAACAGCTCATCGGGCGAGCGCGGCCCCGCGCCGCCTCGCGTCTTCGCGTTTTCTCCTTTGACGGAAAGTATGGATGCCTCTATATTGGCTCCTTGCCTTGGCAACGTGCTTTCATATGATGTTAAGCAAACAATAGGAGACGACATGAGCAAACCCGTTTTCGGTATTGGCCGCCGCGCCGCCGTTGCTTCCCTTGCGCTTGCAGCGCTCGGGCTGCCGGCCGTGGCGCAGCAGCAAACGATCACGCTGCACGGCGCGGTGCAGTTCAACGACGACCACGCGTTCAACAAGTCGCTCCTGAAGTTCGAGGAGCTGGTCAAGAAGTACTACGGCAAGCCGATCAACTTCGTGCTGCACCGCAACAGCGAGCTGGGCCTGGAGAAGGATTACTTCGCCTACATGAATCAGGGCATTTCGGTGGATTACGCCATCGTCTCGCCGGCGCACATGTCCACTTTCTCGAAGGCCGCGCCATTCATCGACGCGCCTTTCCTCTTCCGCGACCTGGACCACTGGAACAAGGTGCTCGACGCGGATGTGCTCAAGCCGATCGCCGATGAAGTCGCGCAGAAGGCTCAGGTCATGCTCATCGGCTACGCGGGCGGCGGCACGCGCAACATCTTCGCCAACAAACCCGTGCGCAACCTCGCAGAGATGAAGGGCCTGAAGGTTCGCGTGCAGGGCGCGCCCATCTGGAGCCGCACCTTTGCCGCCGTGGGCATGTCGCCCACCGTCATCGCCTACAACGAGGTGTACAACGCCATCCAGAACGGCGTGATCGCAGCCGGCGAGAACGAGGCGGCGGGCGTGGAGCAGATGAAGTTCTTCGAGGTCGGCCCCAACCTGAACCTCACGCAGCACGCCATCACCATCCGGCCGCTGTGCTTCTCGGGCAAGACCTTCGCCAAGCTGCCGCCGGACCTGCAGGCCGCCATCATCAAGGCCGGCAAGGAAGCCGGCGCCTACGGCCGCCAGATCGAGTCGAGCGAGGACAGCGCCAAGGTCGAGGCGCTGGAAAAGGCCGGCAAGCTCAAGCGCATCCCGTTTACCGACCGGGCCAAGATGCAAGCCATCGTGGACCCCGTGATGGCCGCCTACGCCAAGGAGATCGGTGCGGATGCAATTCACGCCAAGATCCTTGCGATCAAGTAGCCGTTGAAAAGGCTGATCGCCCTTTATCACAAGCTGCTCACCTGGCTGCTGGTGGGCACGGTGGCCATCCTGGTCGTGCCGGTGACGATGCAAATCGTCTCGCGGTACACCGGGCTCGTGCCGTCTTACATCTGGACGGAGGAGCTTTCGCGGTTCCTCTTCATCTGGATGGTGATGCTCGGCGCGATGATCGCCGTGCGTGAGGGCACCCACTTCGAGGTGGATGTGTGGCCCGAACTGCCGCTGCGCGCGGCGGCGTGGCTGCGCATCGTCTCGCACTTGTTCGTACTGGTGTTCGCTCTGGTGTTCGTGTACTGGGGCGTGCAGTTCGTGCGCTTCGGCTGGGACCAGGAGTCTGAACTCGCGGAGCTGCCGATGCCGTTCATCTTCCTCGCCTGGCCCATCGCCGGGTTGACCTGGGTCCTCTTCCTCGGCGAAGCGTTCGCGCGGGATCTCAAGTTCCTCTTCACGGTGGAGGGCAAGTGACGCAGGCCGCCCTGACGCCGGCAATGGCGGCGCTGTTGCTCTTCGGTACGTTCGCCTTTTTGCTGATTGCCCGGGTGCCCGTTGCTTTCGCGTTGGGTCTTGCCTGCCTGCCCTCGCTGATCTTCGAGCCGCGCCTGTCCCCCATGGTGCTCTTCAACGAGACATTCAAGGCGTACAACTCTTTCATCCTGCTGGCCGTGCCGTTCTTCCTGCTGACGGCGAACCTGATGGGTATTGGCGGCATCACGGACCGGCTGGTGAAGCTCTCCAGAACGATGGTCGGCAGCATGCCGGGCGCGCTGGCGCAAATCAACGTCGTGCTCTCGGTGTTCTTCGCGGGCATTTCCGGCTCGTCCACGGCCGACGCGGCCAGCCAGAGCAAGATCTTCATCGACGCGCAGACCAAGGAAGGGTACGACCTCTCTTTCTCGGTCGCGATCACCGCGGTGTCGGCCGTGCTGGCGGTTGTCATCCCGCCATCGATCCTGATGGTGGTGTGGGGCGGCGTCATCTCCACGTCGATCGGCGCGCTCTACCTGGCGGGCATCATCCCGGGCCTGTTGATCGCCGGTGCGCAGATGGTGACGGTGCACGTGTACGCGGTGCGCCGCAAGTATCCGGTCTACCCGCGCTCCAGCTTCAAGGAATTCGTGGTGTCGGTGGTGGAATCCGTGCCCGCACTGATGACGCCTTTCATCATTGTCGGCGGCATCCTGCTGGGGTGGTTCACGCCGACTGAATCCGCCGCGATCGCCGTGATCTACGCTGCGGTGCTGTCGATCTTCGTGTACCGCGAAATGGATCACAAGCATCTCTACACTGCGTTGCTTGAGACGGGCAGGCTCTCGGCCATCGCGCTGTTCTGCGTGGGCACGGCCTCGGCGTTCGGGTGGCTGTTGGCGTACTACCAGATTCCGCAGGCCCTGCTTGCGAACGTCACCTCCTGGGGCATGGGCGCGATCGGCGTGGGCCTGTTCATCGCATTCTGCTTCCTGGTGGTGGGCTGCTTTCTCGATGCCATCCCGGCGATCATCATCGTGGGCACGACGCTGGAGCCGCTCGCGCATTCGGTGTCCATGCACCCGATCCAGTTCGCCATCGTCGGCATCGTCGCGCTGGCCTTCGGGCTGGTCACGCCGCCTTACGGCCTGTGCCTGCTGATCGCCTGTTCAGTGGCCAAGGTGCGGCTGCGCTTCGCGCTCAAGGACACCATGATCATGCTCGTGCCGATGCTGCTGGTGTTGCTGGCGCTGATCGTCTGGCCCGACATCGCGCTTTTCCTGCCGAGGCTGATCGCCCCGGAGTTCGTCAAATAGGATGGCCATGGAACACGCCCGACGATTCAGCCTGGAAGGCCAATACGCACTCGTCATCGGCGGCACGAGCGGCATCGGCAAGGCCATCGCCGCCGGCATGCTCGATGCCGGTGCGCGCGTCATCATCGCCGGGCGGGACGCGGCCAAACTGGACGGCGCGGTGAAAGAGCTCTCAGAACGGGGCGAGGCGTTCGGCTTGCAGGCGGACGTGAGCGAGTTTGCCGCGTTGCGCGGGTTGGTCGGCGTGACGCTGGCCCATCATGGCCGCATCGACACCCTGGTCAATTGCCAGGGCATCACCACACTCAAGCCGGCCGAGGAATTCACGCCGGCGGACTGGGACGCGATCATCGCCACCGACCTGAAAAGCGTGTTCTTTGCGTGCACCGAGGTCGGCCGCCACATGCTGGGCCGCGGCAGCGGCGCCATCATCAACATCGCCTCGCTGGCGTCGCACCGCGGCTGGCCGGGCAGCGCGCTCTACGCCATCGCCAAGAGCGGCGTCTTCAGCCTGACGCAGACGCTGGGCGCCGAGTGGGCCGCCAAGGGCGTGCGCGTCAATGCGATCTCGCCGGGCTTCGTCATGACCGACCTCAATCGGGACAAGATGTCGCCCCAGCGCAAGGCGCTTGCCCTGGCACGTACGCCGTCCGCGCGCTTCGGCGATGTGGACGACATGGTGGGTGCCGCCGTCTACCTTGCATCACCGGCGGCCGCGTTCGTCACCGGCCAGAGCATCGCGGTGGATGGTGGCTTCCTGGCGGGCGGCCTGTAGCGGGAGGGGACGATGGTCGAGGTCGAGGCCCTCTCCGATGTCGCCGGCGCGCGGATCACGGGGGTGGATCTGTCGCGGCCGCTGGGCGAGGCCGATTTCTCCCAAATCGAAAGTGCGCTTCACGAGCATTGTTTCGTCGTGTTCCCGCGCCAGACCTTGTCCGCACCGCAGTTTGTCGCGTTTTCGCGTTACTGGGGGCGGCCGGAGCCGCACGTCATCGACACGTACCACCATCCGCAGGAACCGAACATCCTCGTCCTGTCCAATGTGTGGCGCGGCGGCAAGCCGATCGGCCTCGTCGATGCCGGCACATATTTCCACACCGACTATTCCTATCTTGAGGTCCCGGCGCGCTGCACCATTCTCTTTGCCATCCAGGTGCCTCGGGGCCGCGGCGGCACCACCTTCGCCAACCAGACCCGCGCGTACGAGGACCTGCCGCCGCAGACCAAGGAACGCATCGACGGGCTGGTCGTGCGCCATCATTACGGCAATCGCGACGACACCGACGAGGCGTCGCGCACCGTGGCTTCGCTGCTCAGTGACAGCCAGAAGCAAAAAGTGCATTGGGTAAGCCACCGCCTGGTGCGGCCGCACCCCCGCACGGGCGTGAAAACGCTTTACGCCGTGTCCGGCAGCTCCTTCGGCATCGAGGGCATGGACGATGCGCAAGGCCTTGCCCTGCTGCGCGAGTTGAGCGCGCATTCGACTCACGAGCGGTATCGCCACGCGCACCAATACCAGGTCGGCGATGTGATCGTCTGGGACAACGCCCAGTTGCTGCATGCCGCGCCGCTCACGGCTCCGGACGATCCGCGCACGCTGTGGCGGATCACCGTCAAGGAAGATCGCCCTTGAACCTCAAGGCATGTATTGCCCGCCGTTCACGTCGATGATCTGGCCCGTGACGTAACCCGAAAGCGCTTCGGAAGCGAAGTACAGGAAGGCGCCCACGCACTCGTCGGCAGTGCCGATGCGGCCCATGGGGATGGTGGCCTTGAACGACTCCAGCATCTGCGGGGTGGAATAGCGGTCGTGGAACGGCGTGGTGATCACGCCCGGCGCGACGGCGTTCACGCGGATGCGGTCGCCCACCAGCTCCTTGGCCAGCCCGCGCGTGGCCGTGCTGACGAAACCCTTGGAGCCGGCGTATAGAAAGGCGCCCGGACCGCCGCCATGGCGCGCTGCCACCGACGTCACGTTGATGATGCTGCCGCCCGTGCCTTGCTTGCGCATCGCGGGCACCACCTGGCGGCAAAAGGCGAGCATGGAGCGCGCGTTGATGTGCATCACCTCGTCGAACAGTTCGTCCGTGAACTCCGCGATGGGCACTCGCTTGACCAGGCCGCCCGCGTTGTTGACCAATACGTCGATGCGGCCGAAGGCCTTCAACACCTGCGCCACGGCCTTCGGAATCGCCGCGCTGTCGCGCACATCGGCCTGCACCGGCACCGCCTCGCCGCCGGCCTGGCGGATCGCGGCGGCCACTTCGGCCGCGGGGCCCTCGGACTGGTTGTAGTGCACAGCCACCTTCATGCCTTGCGCGCCCATCGCGCGGGCAACGGCAGCGCCGATGCCCGTGCTGGCGCCTGTGACCAGCGCGACACGGCCCCTCAGGTCGGGCAGGGCCATGCCGGTGAAGGGGGAGGGCGTCTGTGATTCTGATTGCATTTGAAAACTCCGGTTTGGATGTGAAAGCTTAGCGGCGCGCGAACGTTCGCTCAAGGCGTCTCGAATGGGCCGGCTTCCACGAAGCCGCCCCCCTGGAATTGCGCCGCCGGCTCGTCGGGGTCGACGGGCGGGAGGGCCTCGATCGTCGCGCGGAAGGGCTCGGAGCTGTCCTGCGGATGGAAGCCGATGTGCGCGGCCTTCGAGTTGTCCCACCACTTGTCGCGATTGTTCGACACGCCGTACACGACGGTGTGGCCCAGGCGCGGCGCGAACAGGCAGCAGCGCACCAGCTCCGTCAGGTCGCGGTAGCTGAGCCAGGTCACCAGCATGCGCCTGTCCTTCGGCTCGGGGAAGCACGAGCCGATGCGCAGGCAGGCGGATTCGATGCCATAGCGGTCGAAATAGAAGCGCGACAGGTCTTCACCGTACGACTTGGAAAGGCCGTAGTAGGTGTCGGGGCGCCTGGCGCAATCGGTGTCCTGCACCTCGCCTTGTTTGTGGAAGCCCACCACGTGATTCGAGCTGGCGAAGACGACACGCTTCACGCCGTGCCGGCGCGCGCCTTCATACACGTGGAACACGCCCTTGATGTTGGCCTCGAGGATTTCCTCGAACGGCCGCTCTACGGAGACGCCGCCCATGTGGACGATCGCGTCGCAGCCGCGCACCAGACGGTCCACGGCCGCCTTGTCCGCAAGGTTGCAGCGCACGATCTCTTCGTGCTCGGTGGCTTCGCCAAGCGGTGCAATGTCGGACAGGCGCATCGACGTGACGTACGGCTTGAGCCGCCGCCGCAGCACGTGGCCCAAGCCGCCGGCCGCGCCTGTGAGGAGCAGGCGCCCGAGCTTGTTTGTCTCAGTCGTTGTCATGTGTTATCAGTTGTCGTACAACGCCAAACTCATTATCATGACGCGATGGCCACCTTGTCAACCGCGCCCGTTGCGGAAATTCCCGAGGGCGCAAGCACCCTGGCGCCCCTGCGGCGGCGCTCGCGCAGCCTTGCGCATGAGCTGGTGGAGAGTATCGGCGCGCGCATCCAGGGCCAGCTGCTCAAGCCCGGCGACAAGCTGCCGACCGAATCCGAAATCATGAAGTCATACGGCGTCAGCCGCACGGTGGTGCGCGAGGCGATTTCGCGCCTGCAGGCCGGTGGCTTGGTCGAGACGCGCCACGGCATCGGCACCTTCGTGCTGGAGCCGCGGCCCAGCCAGGGCGGCTTCGGCATCGACCCGTCGGATATCGCAACCGCCGTGGACGTGATGGCCGTGCTGGAGCTGCGCATCAGCCTGGAAACCGAGTCGGCCGGCCTGGCCGCCCAGCGACGCACCGAGGCCCAACTGGCCGAGATGCGCGCCGCGCTCGACGCCTTCGAGGCCAATGTGGGCGGGGAGGGGGACGCGATCTCACCCGACTTGCGCTTTCATATGGCGATCGCAAACGCCACCGGCAACCGCTACTTCGCGGACATCATGAGCCACCTGGGCGCCACGCTGATCCCCCGCGCGCGCATCAATTCGTCGCGAGTGGCGCACGAGGATTTGCCGCAGTACCTGCGCCGCGTGAACCGCGAACACGAGGAGATCTACTCGGCCATCGCGCGCAACGACGCCGAGTCCGCCCGCGCCGCGATGCGCATCCATCTCACCAACAGCCGAGAACGCCTGCGCCGCGCGCAAGAGGCCGTGCAGTCGGCGACCGAGTCCGCCTGATCGGCTGTCATGCCGGGCAAATGAAGTTGTCATGCCGGGCTAGACCCGGCATCCATCTCCGCTTGCCAAGTTACGCGCTTAGTTGTACGATAACCGACAACTGCTACCGCGCCTCTTTCCCGCTACCCAGGAGACCCTCCCCATGCGAATCCCCCGCCGTTCCGTGCTCATTGCCGCTGCTGCAGCGGTCGCCGCGCCCAGCCTTAGGGCCCAATCCAGCGCCTGGCCGTCCAAGACCGTGCGCATCATCGTGCCTTATCCGCCGGGCGGGTCGTCAGACATCATTGCGCGCTCGATCAGCCAGCCGCTCTCCGAAGCGCTCAAGCAGAGCGTCATTGTCGAGAACCGTGCCGGCGCCAACGGCAACCTGGGCGCCGACCTGGTGGCCAAATCCGCGCCCGACGGCTACACCATGCTGCTCTGCGACACCGGCGCGCTGGCGATCAGCCCGGCCGTTTACACCAAGCTCGCGTTCGACCCGTCGAAGGACCTGCGAGGCGTGACGATGCTGGCGTATTCGCCGCACCTGCTCGTCGTGCATCCCTCGGTGCCCGCAAACAACCTCAAGGAATTGGTCGCGCTGTCCAAGCAGAAGGATCTGAACTTTGCCGTGACGGCCACCGGCAGCGCGCCGCACCTCGCCGGCGTGGCGCTCGAGCGTGCCAGCGGCGCGCGCTGGCAGTACGTGCCGTACAAGGGCGGCGTGCAAGCCGTGCTGGACACCGTCGCGGGACAGACCCAGGTACTGATGAACGGCATGCTGGCCACGCTGCCGCATGTACAAAGCGGCAAGCTCAAGGTGCTGGGCGTGTCCAAAAAGTCGCGCATGCCGCTGATCGGCGACGTGCCCACCATCGCTGAGCAAGGCGTACCCGGCTACGAATCCGGCACCTGGCAGGGCATGCTGGTGGCGCGCGGCACGCCCGATGCGATCGTGCAGAAGCTCAATGCGGAACTGATCCGCGCCATCCGCTCACCCGACATCCGCGCGCGACTGGCAGGCCAGGGCGCCGAAGTGGTGACCATGACGCCCCCCGAGCAGGACGGCTTCTTCAACACCGAACGTGCACGCTGGGCCAAGGTAGTTGCGCAGGCCCAGATCAAACTCGACTGAAACTTTTCCTTCCCCCCACAAGCAGCATGAACCCGCAGGATCTCAAAACCATCATCGGCTCCGGCCTTCTTTCATTCCCGCTCACGGACTTCGACGCGCAAGGCGAGTTTGACGCGGCCGGCTATGCGCGCCGCCTCGAATGGCTGGCACCTTACGGCGCCACCGCGCTGTTCGCGGCGGGCGGCACGGGAGAGTTCTTCTCGCTCACGGCCGACGAGTATCCGCGCATCATCAAGACCGCGGTGGACACCTGCCGCGGCAAGGTGCCGATCATCGCGGGCACCGGCGGCCCGACGCGCTTTGCCATCCAGTGCGCGCAGGCGGCCGAGAAGGCCGGCGCGCACGGCATCCTGCTGCTGCCGCATTACCTGACCGAGGCGGGGCAAGAGGGTTTGGCCGCGCATGTGGAGGCGGTGTGCAAGAGCGTGAAGTTCGGCGTCATCGTCTACAACCGCGGCGTGTGCAAGCTGCAGCCCGCCACGCTGGCGAAGCTGGCCGAGCGATGCCCCAATCTGATCGGCTTCAAGGATGGCATCGGTGACATCGAGCTGATGATGTCGATCTACCAGAAGATGGGCGACCGCTTTGCGTATTTGGGCGGCCTGCCTACGGCGGAGGTTTATGCGGCGGCGTACAAGGCGCTGGGCACGCCGGTGTATTCATCGGCGGTGTTCAACTTCATCCCTAAGACGGCGATGCAGTTTTATGAAGCTGTGCGCACGGATGATCATGCGACGCAGAACCGGTTGCTGAAAGATTTCTTCATGCCGTACCTGGAGATCCGGAATAAGGGGCAGGGGTATGCGGTGAGTATCGTGAAGGCGGGGGCGAAGCTGGTGGGGCGGGATGCGGGGCCGGTGAGGGCGCCGTTGACGGATTTGAAGGCGGGGGAGATGGAGGAGTTGGGGGTGCTGATTGGGAGGTTGGGGGTGCAGTAGGGCGGGGGGCAAGTTGATGATTCAAAGCGGTGCCTGGGGCGCCGTTTTGTCTTCTCCTCCACTTGTGGGTTGTGGAGGCTGCGGGGTTTGTGGCTTAATTTATCCGTGAGGGATAACCAACAACCAAGAAAAAGTCCAGACGCGTCAATCGACGCGGACCCACACCTGCAGGAGGCGGCTCTGCCGCATAAGGTGGTGGTCCGGTCATCTTCACGTTAGTCCGCACGCGAAGAGGAGGACTTATGCCCTGGAACAGAAATCAAAACAGCAGGCCCGGCGGCGGGCGGTCGACGGGCCCGGGAGGCGGCATGTCCACGGGGCCTGGAGGCGGGTTATCGACGGGCCCTGATGGAGGGCTCTCAACGGGCCCAGGCGGCGGGCTTTCGACAGATCCGGGCGGTGTGATGTCGACGGGGCCAACGCCTTATACGAGCAACATTCCACCTTGGCCGGTCTTCATCCAAGAGTTGGAGAAGGGCGGTCTAAAACAGCAAGCGGACCTCATTCGTAGGTACGTGCCGTGAGGCCTAACAGGTCAGTCAAGGGGGATGTCCTTGCGGCAGGCTTCGCCTGTCTGTGGGCCGCCGCTTACTTCCGACGTTAGGCATCCCGAGCTATGCCCGCAGCCGAGATCAATTGGGGCTCTGTTGCAGACTGGGTGTCTGGAATCGGCTCACTATCTGCTGTCGTAACTGCACTCTATCTCTCCAGGTCCGCGCAACGAGTGCGCCTCCATGGCCTGTGCGGCTACAGGGTGGTTGTTGGCGGTCGCACTGATTCCCAAGATCTCGTCTCAATCTTCGTCACGAATACCGGCACTCGCGCCACAGTGATCAAGAGCATCGGTCTGAGGTTCGGTCTACTGCGCAAGCGGTACGCGATCCTCAAGCTGTCGCGGGATGAATACATGGACCCGATGCCGCGGCCACTAATTGACGGAGAGCAAGCACACTGGGGAATACCGCTCGACCCGGAGCGCAAGTGGATCAACGACCTCTTTCTGAAGGAGTTCGCACGAAGTTGGCTAGACGTTGAGTCAATGGTGATCCAAGTGCACACAACCAACGGCGGAACTCACTCCTTTCGGCCAGAGAAGGCGCTCCGAGAGATGATCCATAGTGCACGGAAGCATAGGGATGCCTAACCCTTCGTTGCGCCCGACTCGCCACAGCGGGTTTCGCCCGCCTCCGCGCGCGGGTGAACTCAAACGTTGTTCGTCAGGGGTTGCATGCGCTGCGCAATGACCGATCGCGAATATCCCGAGTTCTCGGATGGCGTCTGGGATGACGGAGAGTGGATTAGTTGGGACTGGATCAACGACCAGATCTCCCGTCAGGAGCGCGCGGAAAAGTACCCTGATGCTGAACCCGAGGTTGTGGAGGTTTTTGAGCGCTTGGTCGAGGTGGCGGTCGACTACAAAGGGGCTACGGGAAAGTACCTTCAGATCTGGGGGGAGCTTGGAGAGCTATATGCCGAGGTGCGATTCGGTCTTAAGAGGCATCGTGCTCACACTCAGGGCTCGGACGGAAAACTCGGAGATGATTTCGTTGAGGTCAAAACCATCTCCCCTGAAAAGACCGGGTCAAAGGTCCATGTGAAAAGAGCGGGCAACTTCAACAAGCTCCTTGTGGTCAAAATCGGCGAAGACTTTAGCTTCGAGGCGAAGATGATTGACCGTCGTGCGCTCGGGAAGGGAAAGGGCAAGGTGGCGCGCGTGTCGTGGGGAAGAACCGGGGACGCGGGTGCTGACGTATAACAGATCAATCGACACGGCGATCCCGTCGGCGGTCTTCGCCCGCCTACTGTCCGCCGGACATCTCCAACGTTATGCCGCTTAAGCCTCTCGTGAGTGAGAGCGAGGGACTCAATTCACTATGCTGCATATCAGAATTCGATCATCCAACCCACGCGATGCCAGCGCAATTGCGGCAGTCATCCTGCCCATCCAGCAGGTGGAGTTCGGCATCCCCGTCACGCTCGAATCCCAGCCCGACTTGAGCGACATCCGGACCTTCTACCAGCACGGCTGTGGAAACTTCTGGGTCGCCGAGGTCGACGGCAACATCGTCGGCACGATCGCGCTGCTCGACATAGGCAATGGCAATGCCGCGCTGCGCAAGATGTTCGTTGCCGAGCCCTTCCGCGGGAAGGAGCATGGTGTTGCCCAGCGCCTGCTGCAGGAGCTTCTCCACTGGGCGGCGACGAAGCGCGTTGCCAACGTCTACCTTGGCACAACCGCGAAGTTCCTGGCGGCACATAGGTTCTACGAGAAGAACGGCTTCGCCGAGATTGCCAAGGCCGAGCTGCCCGAGTCCTTCCCCATCATGGCCGTGGACACCAAGTTCTACTGGCTTTCACCTCGACCAGTCGCGACCCAAGAGAAACCCTGATTCGCTTGGGGCCGTTGACTCGCAGCTCCAACCTGTGAGATACCCCGCAGAACGCCGGAAGTTCAAGCAGCAACCTTCTCTGCTCGCTTCCGGCGTTGATCATGTCAGGAGCAAAACCATGGCAGACAACCCACTCGCCAGCCTCAAAGGCGCCCTGCGCGGAGCGCTCATCACACGGGACGACAAGGAAGCTTTCACCGCCGCTCGATCGCGAGGGTGGAACCGAGACCTGAACTCGCGAGCGAACCCGCTGGCCTTCGCGGTCGTCTCAGGCGTGCGGGACATCGTCACCACGGTGAACTACTGCCGGTCCAACAAGATCCCGATCGCGGTGCGAGGGAAGGGCGCGCATTCACCCTACGGAATGGCGAACGATGCAATGGTGATCGACCTGATGAAGATGACTGCGGTCCGGGTCGATCCGCAAAAGAAGCTGGCATACATCCAGGCGGGTGCCGATGGGGGCGACATCGATCATGAGACTGCGCTGCATAACCTGATATGCATCACCGGCTCGGTGTCCCACACGGGCTTTGCCGGTGTCGCGCTGGGAGGCGGCCTGGGTCACCTGAGCCGTTGGCTGGGGGCGGTCGTTGACAGTATCGTCGGCTACGAGATGGTCACCGCAGATGGAAAGGTCGTCCGCGTGGACGAGGCCACGGACCCGGAGCTTTTCTGGGGCATGCGCGGCAACGGAGCCAGTTTCGGCATCGTCACCGAGTTCGTCGTGCGGCTGCGCGATATGCCCAACGCCGGCATCATCCATGGCGCGCCGATCTTGTGGCCAGTGGAGAAGGCGAAGGAGGTGATGACGTCATGGATGGGGCGCATCGCCCGGGCTGACCGCAAGGAGACGGAGACGCTTCAGTTCGCGTACCTGCATTCCCCAGACGGTCATCCGGTGTGTGGTGTGGTCCCGCTGATCGTCGGCGAGACCGAAGCCGCGGCCAAGGCCACCTGTGACGAGTTGGCGGCGTTCGGGGGCGGCGCCATGGTGCGTCAGGACACGCAGTTGCCCTACACGGCCCTTCAGGCGGCGCTGGACGGATTGGTTCCCTTCAACAACTACTACTGGGACAAGGGCGTGTTCATCGATTGGGATCCCAGCGACGGCCGCGCGGTGAGCAGCATCGTGGACGCGGCTGTAAAGCAATGGAGCGAAAAACCGGAGTTTGCCTCGAAGGCGGCTACGTTTCTCCTCTTCATGGAAGTCAATGGCGCAGTGGCCAAGGCGGATCCGGCGACCACTTCGTTTGCCGGCCGCAAGGGGCGCCTCTGGTGCAGCAGCATCACCAGCTGGCCGGACGATGACGCCAAGCAGCGAGCGGCAAGCAAGAAGTGGTGCGACGATTTCGTAGAGAAGCTGAGCCGCTTCCATGTGACCACTTATTTGAACAACGCCATGCCGGAGAGCGAAGCGGAAATGCTGGGGGTGTTCCCGCAAGACACGATGAAACGGCTGCGGGCGCTGAAGCAAAGGATCGATCCCGACAACGTCTTCAAGATGGGCGCATGGCAGTATGAGGCGAACAAGTAGCTGAAGTTAGCCGGTGGCTGTGGGGACTAAACTCAGCCACCATGTCCCAAGCCTCCCCGCTTTCTCAGACAATCGGCCTGGTGGGTTGGCTCGCCGTCGCGTTCGCTGCAGCGGCCATCGGCGCAGTCGCCTCCATCGATGCCGGCACCTTCTACGCCCAGCTCGTTCGCCCCTCCTGGGCGCCGCCCGCGTCCGTCTTTGGTCCTGTCTGGTCCGTTCTCTATCTGTTGATGGGTATTGCCGCGTGGCTGGTGTGGCGCGAGCATGGCGCTGACCGCGCGCGAGCCGCGCTCACGCTCTTCGTCGCCCAGCTATGCGTAAACGCGCTCTGGTCCTGGTTGTTCTTCGCATGGCACAAGGGCGCATTCGCGTTCGCGGATGTGCTGGTTCTGCTGGCGCTCATTGCGGCAACGATCACAGCGTTCTGGCGCATTCGCCGCTTGGCCGGTGTTCTCATGCTGCCTTATCTTGCGTGGGTAGCCTTTGCATCTGCGCTCACGTGGGCCGTGTGGCAAGGCAACCCAAAGCTGTTGTAGGCAGCGGCACTTGGCATGTGAACTGCTGAGTCTTATCATGCACCTCACGGGCCCGGCGCCATCACGGCGCTCTCGGCTCATCTCAAACCTCATGGTCCACCGAGCCTTCGCGTACGAGCCCAAAGCACATCCACCCATTCCTCGCGAACGGTTCGCGAAGCGTGTGCTGGTGCATGCAGCTGCGGCCCTGGCGGTGCTGGCGTTTTCTCTCGCCCTTGGAATGGCGGGCTACGCGCATTACGAGCACTTGCCGTGGCGCGACGCATTCTTGAATGCCGCAATGCTCATGGGCGGCATGGGCCCCGTGGATGCGCCGCACACCGACGGCGGAAAGGTGTTCGCCGGCTTCTATGCGCTCTACGCCGGCCTGGTCTTCCTGGCCGCGGCGGGCTTGGTCCTGGCGCCCATCATGCATCGTCTGATGCACAAGTTTCACTGGCAGCAGGATCGCTAGGCGCCGGCTGTGTGCATCTCGTCACGCCCCAGAGGAGAACCAATGTCAACTCGCACTGCACTTGTCCCATCCATCGTGTTTTCGCTGCTCGTTGCGGCGTAGCCCGGTCCGTCAATCGAGATATGGACGACAAGGAGATGAGAAGTGGCGAGTCACGTCTGCTGGGCAGGACTCATAGTTGGGCTGGCGGGATCGACGTCCGCGAACCAATGATCGGAACTATAATTTTTCCCCCACCCACGAGAAGGGGGTTTTCATATGGCTCTCTATTTGACCCGTTTCAGCTATACGCCGGAAACCTGGGCTCGCTTGACGAAGAACCCCGAAGACCGTCGCGAGGCTGCGCGAAAGTACATTGAGTCCGTCGGCGGGAAACTGCACGGCTTCTGGTACGCGTTCGGTGCCTACGATGGCTACAACCTCTGGGAAGCACCCGACAACGTCTCGATGGCTGCAGTCGCCATTGCCATCGGCAGCGGTGGCGCATTGTCGAAAGTCGAAACAACGCCGCTGTTGACTGTCGAGGAGACGTTAGACGCACTTGGTCGTGCGCGCACGGTTGGCTACCGGCCGCCCGGGGCGTAGTCGAACGGCACCGCCGTGATACTCGCGCTCGGATTCACCGCCGAGCAACTCGAGCTCTGGCAACGCGTCAATGAGCTGTGGGCGTGGTCAGCCCAGAAAGACGTCGAGCGTATCCGGGACGCACTTCACCCGCAGTACATGGGCTGGGACATGAGCGCACCTCTGCCTCACGACCGAGATGCCGCCGTCCATTCAGCAACCGCCGGATCCCCAAGGCTGACCGGCTACGACCTCGAGCCCCTGAGCGTTCGCGTGTACGAGGGTTCGGTGGGCGTGGTCCACTACCGCTACCAGGCAACGGTGGAGCCACAGGGGAGGACCGCGATGCAAGTCACCGGCAGATGGACGGAGATCTACACGAAGCAAGCGAACCGCTGGCTGATGGTCGCCGTCAGTGGGCGGCCCGATCCGACCCCGGGCCCTTGATGCCATGACTGTATCGGAGGGGGTCCTTGCCGAACTCCGCAAGATGGGGGCCCAATGGGTGTGTGCTCATGATTCCGAGGAAAACTGCCATGGAAAACGTACCAGAGCCTATCGACAGCCACTACGGCCGCGGTGAGGTCCTGAACTCCATCCTCCGCGCCCTTCGGGAGTCGGGCAAGGACGTCAACCAGCTCGCACCTGCCGATCTGGCACCGGTCGATGAGTTCCACATCCGGGGCCGGGAGGCAACAGTCGAGCTCGCGAGCCGCGCTTCGCTGAAGCCGGGGCTTCGGGTGCTGGACGTCGGATGTGGGCTCGGCGGTTCGGTGCGCTATCTCGCCTCCCAGTGCCAGTGCCAGGTCACCGGGGTCGACCTGACGAAAGAGTATGTGGACGCCGCCAACGACCTGGCGGGTCGCGTGGGGCTGAAGCAGAGGGTCGAGTTTCGCCATTGCAGCGCGCTGGACATGCCGTTCGACGACGGCTCTTTCGACGTCGTCTGGACCGAGCACGTGCAAATGAACATTGCCGACAAGCACGCGTTCTACGCGGAGATCGCAAGGGTGCTCGCGCCCGGCGGACGCCTGCTCTTTCACGACATCTTCCAGGGCGGCGGCGGATCGGTGCATTTCCCCGTGCCATGGGCAGAGGACAGTTCGATCAGTTTTCTGGTGGCGCCGGAGGTCGCGCGGGACGTCCTTGGAGAATTGGGCTTCTCGATCAGCGAGTGGGAGGACAAGAGCCAGCTTTCGCTGGACTGGTTCGTTGCAGCCGTCGACAAGATGAAGCGGTCGGGATCACCGCCGCTCGGTCTTCACTTGCTGATGGGAGACACCGCGAAGATGAAGTTCGAGAACAACATCCGAAATCTTCGAGAAGGGCGCATCGTCGTAGTCCAGGCGATTGCTATGCGCTAGCCTCACCTGGCTTCTGGGCCAGGCGAGGCGCATACTGGGCCCCACGCGACGAAGCGTCGTCACAAGGAGCCTCGCATGGAAAGCACACCGGGAACGGTTCTTGTGACTGGCGCCACAGGCGGCATCGGTCTTGCAGTCAGTCGACGCCTGGCGGGTGCCGGCTACTCTCTATTGTTAGCCGCTCGCAACGCAGAACGGCTTCGCGCGCTCACCGATGAGTTGGAGACGTCGTTTCCCGGCGCTGGTAAGTTCTCGTGGATCAGCGTCGACATGGCACAGGACGAATCCGTGGACGCGTTCGCCGCGGAAATGTCCGCAAGGCGAATCGCTCTGCAAGGCGTGGTGTTGATGCCTCCGCAAGATCCGCCAACCAACGATCCCTTTCCGAGCAATGCAAGGTGGCGTCACTTGCTCCAGGCCAGCTTCGTCGGACCGTTGGCGCTGCTCAAGGCAGCCATCGGTACCATGCAGCCAGACGCCGCCAACGGAAAGCGGTGCAAGGTCGTGGTCATATCCGGCATGTCGTCTGTGCAGGTGATGGGTCACTACGCCACCAGCAACGTCATTCGCTGTGCATGGTTGGCCGAGGCCAAGACCTTGGCGTTTGCCCTGGGCGATCGTGGTATCCATGTCAACACGCTCTCGCTCGGCGGCACGCTCACACCAAACTACTTGGCATCGCTCGGGAGACGCGCCGCCGCCGCGGGCGTCAGTGTCGAGCAGCGCCTCGAGGAAGAAACGGCCAACATTCCGCTCAAGAAGTATGGGACGCCCGCGGAGGTCGCGGTTGCGGTCGAGGGGCTGCTGTCGCCGTTCTCAGATCACATGACCGGCGTGAACCTATTGCATGACGGTGGGTTCACGCGGGCGTACTAGTCGTGGTTTTGCGAGACGACCATACAGGGGCGAAACATGGCCGGCACGGAGGCTCCGAGGACGCGCAGCGTGCATCCTGAGCTGCACTACCTGGACTTCGACTTCAGCGACGAGGAGAGTGGCCGCGGCAGCTTCGACGCGATGGCTTCGGTGATGCCCGATCGGTTGCCTGCATTGCTTGCAGAGATTGGCGCCGTGCTGGGCTGGGCCATCGGCGCGTTCGGGCCGAGCGGCGCATCCGAGGACGAAGGGGAGTGGGGCTTCGAGCTGCAGGGCATCAGCGAGCCCGCTTTGCCGCTGAAGGTGGTGTACGACAGCGACGTGGTGACTCTCACACCCGCGGCCGGCTTGGCGCGGACGACGTTGACCTTCACTCTCAGCGGCTCGGCCGCGTTCTGCGAGGCGTTCCGAGAGAGGTTCGAATTGGATGGCTGAGAGCGCGGCTCGAGCGAGCTTGTCAGGGCGAGCGGTGCAGCCTGGGCGAAGACAGCGCCTGCAGGCTATCGGTGATGGCGACGTCGACGTTCGGCCACTTTCCAGCGAGATGCGCAATAACGAGCGCTTTCTCCAGCGCGCGCAGATCGCGGACGCTGGGCGCGACCTTGATCTGGGCGATCGCGGCCGTGGGATTACCGGCGCGCAGGAGCGCCATGACTTTGTCAGGCCAGCGGGACGGGGGTGGCAAGAGGGGCTTTCGAGGATGGCAGTGGAGACAGTATTGTCCGCTCATCGGTCCTCACAATGACGTTGATGGTTAACCAGGCGCCGCAGACCCGCGGCACGATCCCGGACTACCTGCGCGAAGCGCAGGCGAGGGGAGTCGTTCCTGCCGGGTTTCGGTTCGCCGCCCTGGAGCCCCTGACTGGCGGACGCACCGGCGCGCGGGTCATCGCAATCCGACCCGGCTACGTGTTGAAAGTGCTGTCTCGAAACACCTGGCGGATCGAGGCCATGCAAGCGCCCGACGCCGGAGAGGGGCCGTTGTGGTTGAGCGGCGCCACGCGCGAGCTCCCCGCCCCAGTGGCGTGTCCGACGGTCGACGTCGCCGTCCACGTCGATAACGACGAATGGTGGATGCTGATGCGCGATGTGTCGGATGACATCCGTTCGCGCGGCGCCTTCACGGAGAGCGACGAGCGGGTGCTTCTGGTAGCGCTCGCGCGTTTGCATGCGCACTACTGGGCCGGGCGCAACGACCTGGACAAGCTGCCGCTCGCTCCGGCACGCGGCGTCACGGCCGCGTTGGCGGAGACTATCGCCTTCGTTGCCGGGCGCACGCAGGTGCCGGCGGATTGGGTGCGACGATGTGCCGACGACTTCACGCCGCTGAAGATGCTGCTGCCCACGTTCCTGGAGATGATCGGCCCTGCGGATGCCGATTTCTTCATCCAGTTCGCCACTGACCGATCATGGCACCAGGGGCTCGACGATGCCGCGCTGACGCTCACCCACGGTGACCTCCGGCGGGCGAACATCGCCATCGCCGGCGAGCAAGTCACGCTGCTCGACTGGGAGTTCGCGGCGCGCGCGCCTGCCGCGTGCGATCTGCAATGGCATTGGTTCCTGCACTTCTGGGCTTATCCGCCTGACGGCCGGCCACCCGAAGCCCGTGCGCCGCTGCGCGAGTTCTACCTGGCCGAGCTCGAGGCGGTGCTGGGGCAGCCGATCGACCGCGAGGAGTTCGAGCGCACGTGGGATCTCGCGTGGCTGCGTGTCCTGTCGACGATCGGGTTCTGCCTGGCGGACGTCGCGAATCCCGCCGCGCCGGAAGCGTGTCATCGCGCAAAGACGGCGATTGCGATTGCCCGGGCGCTGCTGGACGCGTGACCCTTCACGAAAAAGGCAATTTCCGGGGACCGTGTCGATGACGGTTTCCGGATTCCCTTTGCCGCAATCCTGGCAGTCGCGATAAAGTGAGCCCCTGATCGCGAACCCCCAGCGACCCAACCATCAGGACCTTGCCCATGAGTGCCTACGTGATCTTCGACGTTGAAATCCGCGACATGGCGCGCTATCAGGATTTCATGAAAGGCGTCAAACCGGCCCTCGACGCGGCAGGCGCGCGCTACCTTGCGCGGGGCGGCGCGCACAAGGTCTATGAAGGCGACTGGGAGCCGCGACGCATCGTCGTCCTGGAGTTTCCGTCGGTGGCGGCGTGGGAGACCTTCTACAACGGGCCGGTCTATCAAGGATTGAAGGCCGTGCGGGACGAATGCAGCTCCGCAAGGCTGGTGTCCGTCGAAGGTCTCGCGCCCTAGGCGCAAGGTGCGTCATGCGCCAATTGAAGCTGAGCAAGGCCTTCACCCTGATGGAGCCGGGCCCCGTCGTCCTCGTGACGACCCGCGACGGGCGCAAGGACAACATCATGACGATCTCCTGGACGATGGTGCTGGACTTCACCCCCGTGTTTGCGATCACCACCGGAGAATGGAATCACTCTTTCGCGGCGTTGCGAAAGAGCCGGGAATGCGTCATTGCCATTCCCACGGTCGACATGCTCGACAAGGTGGTCGGCATAGGGACGTGCTCCGGGGCGGACACCGACAAGTTCGCCAAGTTCCATCTCACGCCTGTGAAGGGCAAAGTCGTCGGCGCGCCGTTGATCAGGGAATGCCTCGCCAACATCGAGTGCAAGGTCATTGATATCGTCAGGAAGCACAACATCGTCGTGCTGGAGGCGATCGCCGCATCCATCGATGCCACACGCAAGGAGAAGCGCATGCTTCACGCCGTGGGCGACGGAACCTTCATCGTCGACGGGCGCAGGATCGACCGCCGGAAGATGATGGCGTCGAAGATCCCCTCCGGCGTTTAGGCAGACGGCTTCGGCGTTCCGCCTGCTCCCATATCCCAATACAAGCCCGTCATCACCGCCAGCGCCTCGCGCAGCAGCTCGGGCGGCAGGTGTTCATTCGGCGCGTGCTGCGAGCAGCCTGGGTACGAGTGCGGCACCCAGATCGTGCGCAGGCCCAGCACGTCGGTGAAGATGTCGTTGGGCAGCGAGCCGCCCAGGTTGGGCAGCACGGCGGGCTTCTTGCCGGTGGTCTCGGCCAGTGACGCGGCCGCCCATTTCACCCAGGCGTCGTCCGGGTCGGTTCGCGTGGCGTGGAACATCTCTTCGCGCACGGGGACGATCTTCACCATCGGGAAGCCCTGCCGATCCAGGTGTCGGCGCAGCGCAGGCAGGAAGTCGTCGGGGTTCGGGCCGACGACGAATCGCAGTTGGCAGCGTGCCCATGCCGTGGGCGGGATTGCGTTGACGGGCGTCTGCGGATTGCCGGTCTTGTAGGCCAGCACTTCGAAAGAGCACCAGCCGAAAACGCGTTCTGCCGGAGACAAGCCGGGCTCGCCCCACCAAGGCTCGATCTCTGGGCCGTCGGCGCCGCCATCTACTTCGCAATCGGCCAGCGCGCGCCGCACGGCATCGGGCAATTCCTTCGGTACCCATTCGGGGATGCGGATCTGCCCCGTGGATGAAACGATGCTGGCGATCGCGTGTGCCAGCTGGATGCCGGGGTTGGAGATGAGGCCGCCCCAGTTGCCCGAGTGATGCCCGCCCTTGCGCGATTCGATCACCAAATCGAAGCTCAGCGCGCCGCGCGATCCGAGGAAGATCGTCGGCCGTTCCGCGCGCAAACGCGGGCCGTCGGAGGCGATGAGCAGGTCGGCGGCGAAGAGCGCCTTGTTCTCCTCGCACAGTTCGCGCAGGCCGCCCGAGCCTGTCTCTTCGCCCATCTCGATCAGGTATTTGGCGTTAAAGCCCAGCTTGCCGCGCGCGGCGATCACGTTGGCCGCGGCCTGCATGTTGACCGAGTGCTGGCCCTTGTTGTCAGCGATGCCACGGCCGTACCAGTGGCCGCCGGATTCAGTGAGCTTCCACGGTGAGAGGCCTTCTTTCCACTCCGGCTCCAGCCCGCGGATCACGTCGCCGTGGCCGTAGCCGAACACTGTCGGCAGCCCTTCGCCTTCGATGCGCTGCGCGAACAGGAAGGGTGCGAGCGCCTTGGGGTGGGTGAGGGTGCGGCACTCGAAGCCCATCGCCTCGAAGGCGGGCTGCATTTCATCCTGCAGGTAGCTGGCAAGCACGGCGCCGCGCTCGGGGTTCTGGCTTTCGGTCGGGATCGCGATGCGCCGCGCGAGCGTTTGCATGAACTCGCCCGAGTCGAATTGCCGCTGGGCGAGTGTGACGGCGTCGTTGCGTGAGGTCATGGCGCAAGCATGCCATGGAAGGCGCGAAACCGCGAGCGGCGCTACGATGCGCTGCATGTCCAAAATCATCGTCCATCACATCCCCGTTTGCCCGTTCAGCCAGCGCCTGAAGATCTTGCTGGCGCTCAAGGGACTGCCGGGCGAGGTCGAGTTCCATGTCGTGGACATCACGCAGCCGCGGGATGAGCGGCTGCTGGCGCTGACCCGCGGCACCATGCCACTGCCGATCGTCGAGTTCGCCGACGGCCGCGTCCTCAAGGAGAGCCTGGTCATCCTGCAATATTTTGAGGACATCTACCCCCAGCGGCATGTGGCACAGCAAGACCCGTGGCGCCGCGCGGTGGAGAACATGCTCACGCGCATGGAGGGCGATTTCGTTGCCCACGGCTACAGGTTCGTGTTGAACCAGGACCCGGCCCGCCGCGACGCCATGCGCGAGAAGATGCTCAGGCTCTACGCCCAGCTCAATGATTTCCTGGTGGAACATTCGCCAAACGGCACCTTCCTGTTCGAAGAGTTCGGCTGGGCCGAAGCCGTCTACACGCCCATGTTCATGCGCTTCTGGTTCCTGGAATACTACGAAGAGTTCGAGCTGCCGCCGGGCGACGCCTATGCCCGAGTGCGCAAGTGGCGCGACGCCTGCCTCGCGCACCCCAGCGCGCAACAGGTGAGCCGCGAGGAGATCGTGAAGCTCTATTACGACTACGCCAAGGGCGCGGGCAACGGCGCGCTGCTGCCGGGCCGGCAGAAGTCCTCGTTTGTCTTCGAGCCCGATTGGCCCGCCCGCCCGTGGCCGCCCCGCGACAAGTACGGCTACAGCGCGAGCGACGAGGAATTGGGTTTGATGGCGTAAAAAGAGGTTAGCGTTAACATCGGCCGATGGCCCGCACCGCAACCGTGACCAAACCCGCGCCCCGCGCCCGCAAAGGCACGGGCGGCATCACGCTCAATGACGTCGCAAAACTGGCGGGCGTCTCCGCGATCACGATCTCCCGCGCGCTCAACACACCGGACCGTGTTTCGCCCGACACCTTGCAGCGCGTTCGCGACGCGGTCGCTCGGACCGGCTACGTGCCCAACCTCGTGGCGGGCGGCCTCGCCTCCAACCGCAGCCGGCTGGTTGCGGCGCTGATCCCGACGATCGCGGGCTCGGTCTTTCTGGAAACAATCCAGGCGCTCACCGACACGCTAGCCGCCGCCGGCTACCAGCTGATGCTGGGCCAGGGTGGCTACGAAGGCGCGCGCGAGGACGCGCTGATCGAGGCCATCATCGGCCGCAGGCCTGACGGCATCGTGCTCACCGGCATCCTGCATTCGCCGGAAGGGCGCAAGCGCCTGCTGGCTTCGGGCATCCCCGTCGTGGAAACCTGGGATTTGACGCCCACGCCGATCGACATGCTGGTGGGGTTCTCTCACGAGAGGGTGGGGGCGCAGGTGGCGGACTGGCTGCATCGCCGCGGCTACAAGCACCCGGCCATCGTCACGGCCGACGACCATCGCGCCGGCCTGCGCCGCAAGGGCTTCGAGGCGCGCCTGCATGAACTGGGCATCGGCAAGGTGCCGGCCTGCGTGGTGCCTGCGCCCAGCACGCTCGGCGCAGGCCGCGCCGGGCTGCTCGAGTTACTGTCGCAGGACGCGAAGCTCGACTTCGTTTTCTGCAGCTCCGACCTGCTGGCCCATGGCGTCGTCACCGAGGCGCAGGCCCAGGGCATCAAGGTGCCCGATGAGCTGGGCGTGCTGGGCTTCGGCAACCTCGGCTTCGCTGCCGATACGCACCCGCCGCTCTCTACCGTGCACGTGGATGGCGCGGCCATCGGCCGACAAGCGGCGCGCTTCATCATTGATCGCCTGGCGGGCAGGGACACGGGCCCGCGGGTGCGCGACATCGGCTTTTCCATCCTCGAACGCGAAAGCGCCTGACGGGTTTTCATTGACCGCAGACAGCGTTTCGGCTACATTGCGATGGTAGCGCTAACATGCCGCTGAACATGGAAACCGACATGACCCAATCCCCCCGCAAAAAGCCCGAAGAATTGAGAAGCCACCGCTGGTACGGCATCAAGGACCTGCGCGCCTTCGGCCACCGTTCGCGCACCGCGCAAATGGGCTACCACCGCAGCGACTACGCCGGCAAGCCGGTGATCGCCATCATCAACACCTGGAGCGACATCAACCCTTGCCACTCGCATTTCAAGCAGCGCGTGGAAGAAGTCAAGCGCGGCATCTGGCAGGCGGGCGGCTTTCCGGTGGAGATGCCCGCGATCTCGCTGTCCGAGCCATTCCAGAAACCGACCACCATGCTCTATCGCAACCTGCTCGCGATGGAATGCGAAGAGCTGCTGCGCTCCTACCCGGCCGACGGCTGCGTGCTGATGGGTGGCTGTGACAAGACGACGCCCGCGCTCATCATGGGCGCGATCTCGATGAACCTGCCCGCCATCTTCATGCCCGCCGGGCCGATGCTGCGCGGCGACTACAAGGGCGAGTTCCTGGGCTCCGGCTCCGACACATGGAAATACTGGGCCGAGCTGCGCGCCGGCAACATCACCGAAACCGATTGGCAGGACGTGGAGGACGGCATCGCCCGCTCGCCCGGCCATTGCATGACCATGGGCACGGCCAGCACGATGACCAGTGCGGCCGAAGCGCTGGGGCTCACGCTGCCGGGCGCCGCGTCGATTCCCGCGCCCGATTCGCGTCATGCGCAGATGGCCACGCTCACCGGCAAGCGCATCGTCGACATGGTGTGGGAAGACCTGAAGCCCTCCGACATCCTCACGGCCGCCTCGTTCGATAACGCCGTCACGACGGTGCTGGCACTGGGCGGCTCCACCAATTCCATCGTCCACCTGATCGCCATGGCGCGCCGCGCCGGCGTCGACCTGGACATCGAACGATTCGACGCGCTGGCCCGCAAGACGCCGGTGCTGGCCAACCTGCGGCCGAGCGGCAAATACTTGATGGAAGATTTCTATTACGCGGGGGGCTTGCGTGCCTTCCTCACGCAGCTCGGCAGCCTGCTCGATTTCACGCAACGCACCTGCAATGGCCGTACCCTGGGTGAGAACGTCGAAGGCGCGAAGGTGTTCAACGCCGACGTGATCCGCCCGATCGACAAGCCCGTGGTGGCCGGCGACGGCCTGGCCGTGCTCAAGGGCAACCTCGCGCCCGGCGGCGCCGTCATCAAGCCCGCGGCGATGGAGCCGCAGCTGCGCAAGCACAAGGGCCCGGCGGTGGTTTTCAAGGACTACAACGACATGGCCGCGCGCATCGACGACGACGCGCTGCCCGTCACGAAGGACAGCGTCATCGTGCTGCAGAGCGCCGGCCCGCAGGGCGCGCCCGGCATGCCGGAGTGGGGCCAGCTGCCGATCCCGAAGAAGCTGCTGAAGGAAGGCGTGCGCGACATGCTGCGCATCAGCGATGCGCGCATGAGCGGCACCAGCTATGGCGCTTGCGTGCTGCACGTCACGCCCGAGTCGCACGTCGGCGGGCCGCTGGCCCTGGTGCGCGACGGCGACATCATCGAGCTGGATGTGGACGCCCGGCGCATCGACATGCTGGTGAGCGACGAAGAGCTGGCAAAGCGCAAGGCCGCGTGGAAAGAACCCGCGCCCAAGTTCACGCGCGGCTACGGCGTGCTCTACCTCAAGCACATCCAGCAGGCCGACACCGGCTGCGATTTCGACTTCCTGGAGACCGAGAAGGCCCGGGCCGAGCAGGGCGGCGAGCCCGAGATCCATTGACTTTTTCACCTAGCAAAGAGACCTCCATGACCATTCAAAGACGCACCGCCTTGCAAGCGCTCGGCAGCATGGGCCTTGCGGCCGCGTTCCCCTCGGTGGCGCAGGACGCCGCCTGGCCTTCCAAGCCCGTCAGCTACATCGTCCCGTTCACGCCGGGTGGCTCCACCGACGTCATTGGTCGCACGCTGTGCGAAAAGCTGCAGACGGCGCTGGGCCAGCCCTTCGTCGTGGACAACAAGCCGGGCGCCGCGGGCGCGGTGGGCGCGGGCTACGTGGCCAAGGCCAAGCCGGACGGCTACACGCTTTTCGGCGGCACCATCAGCACGCACGCCATCAACGCCAGCCTGTACAAGAACCTGCCCTACGACCCGGTGAAGGATTTCGAGCCGGTGGCGCTGATCGCGATGCTGCCCAACGTGCTCATCGTCAGCCCCACGCTCGGCGTCAACACCGTGCAGGAATTGATCGCGCTGCTCAAGAAAGACCCGAGCAAGCGCAGCTTCGCGTCGTCGGGCGCCGGCACCTCCACGCACCTGGCCGGCGAGATGTTCGCCGACCTGATCGACGTGCCGCTCACGCACATCCCGTACAAGGGCACGCCGCCCGCGATGATCGACGTGTCGTCGGGCCAGGTGCCTTTCATGTTCGACCAGATGACCGCTGCCGTGTCGCTGGTGCAGGCCGGCCGCCTCAAGGTGATCGCCGTCACGACGGGCAAGCGCATGGCGCTGGCGCCGCAGCTGCCCACGATGATGGAAGCGGGCGTGCCGAAGTTCGAGATGGCATCGTGGCAAGCCGTGTACGCGCCCAAGGGCACGCCCAAACCCATCGTGCAAAGGCTCAATGCGGAGATCCGCAAGATCCTCGCCATGCCCGACGTCAAGGACAAGCTGGTCAACAACCTCGGCATGGAAATCGTCGGCAGCACGCCCGAGGAACTGGCCGCGCACATGGCGCGCGAGATTCCGCGCTGGGCCGAGCTGGTGAAGAAATCGGGCGCTACCCCCGGCTGATCGGCTGTCATCCCGGGCTTGACCCGGGATCCATGGATTGCGGGTCGAGCCCGCAATGACAAACCATAACCAACTCCTCATCGCATGTCAGACCTCTCCCCCCAAACCACCGAGCTCCTGCGCCACGTCAGCGTGGCCACGCTTTGCACGCAGCTTTTCAAGCGCGGATTCCGCAACGTCTTTATCCAGGGCATCGGCCGCCTCACTCATCCGTCCGGCGGCAACCTCGTCGGCCCGGCGTTCACGATGCGCAACATCCCTGCGCGCGAGGACCTCGACCAGATCAGCGCCTTCGACAACCCCGATCACCCGCAGCGCAAGGGCATCGAGAGCGTGCCGCCCGGCCACGTGCTGGTGCTCGATTGCCGCGGTGAGACGCGCGTCGCATCCGGCGGCCAGATCCTGACCACCCGGCTGAAGGTGCGCGGCGCCGCGGGCCTGGTGTCCGACGGCCCGGTGCGAGATAGCGGGGCCATCAGCGAGATGGACTTCCCGGTGTACTGCGCCGGCGGCAGCGCGCCGCTGAACCTGATCCATCACCACGCGATCGACCTGAACGTGCCGATCGGCTGCGGCGGCGTGGCGGTGTACCCTGGCGACGTGATCGTCGGTGACGACGAGGGCGTGGTGGTCATTCCGCGCCACCTGGCCGACGAGGTGGCGAGCGACGCCACCGAACAGGAAAAAATGGAAGCCTTTATCCTTGAGCGGGTGGAAGGCGGCGCGAAACTGGCGGGCACCTACCCGCCCAACGCCGAGACGCGCGCGGCCTACGAAGTGTGGCGTAAACAAAGGAATCTCTGACCATGAAGCACGACAATCTCATCAACGGGCAATGGGTGGCGGGCAACAGCTACTCGCCCAACGTCAACCCGTCGAACCTTTCCGAAGTGATCGGCGAATACACGCAAGGCGACGCTGGGCATGTCGATGCGGCGGTTGCGGCGGCGCGCGCCGCCTTCCCTGCCTGGTCCACCGGCGGCATCCAGGCGGCGCCGACGCCCTGGACAAGATCGGCAACGAAATCCTGGCCCGCAAGGAAGAGCTGGGCACTTTGCTCGCGCGCGAGGAGGGCAAGACCAAACCCGAGGGCATCGGCGAGGCGGCGCGTGCCGGCAACATCTTCAAGTTCTTCGCCGGTGAATGCCTGCGCCTCTCCGGCGAGATCGTGCCTTCGGTGCGCCCCGGCATCGGTGTGGAGATCACGCGCGAGGCGGTGGGCGTGGTCGGCCTCATCACGCCCTGGAACTTCCCGATCGCCATCCCGGCGTGGAAGGTCGCGCCGGCGCTGGCGCACGGCAACTGCGTGGTGCTCAAGCCGGCGGACCTGGTGCCCGGCTGCGCCTGGGCGCTGGCCGACATCATCAGCCGCAGCGGCATCCCGGCGGGCGTGTTCAACCTGGTGATGGGCCGCGGCAGCGTGATCGGCGATGCGCTGGTCAACCACCCCGGCATCGACGCCGTGAGCTTCACCGGCTCGCAGGGCGTGGGCTCGCGCATCGCGCAAGCTTGCGCCACCGGGCTCAAGAAATTCCAGCTCGAGATGGGCGGCAAGAACCCGCAGGTAGTGCTGGATGATGCGGACCTGAAAACTGCCGTGGAGCTGTGCGTGCAAAGCGCGTTCTTCTCCACGGGGCAGCGATGCACGGCGTCCAGCCGCTTGATCGTCACGCAAGGCATCTACCCGAAGTTCATCGAGGCCATCAAGGAACGCATGGCGGCGCTGAAGGTGGGCGACGCGATGGGGCAGGGCATCGACATCGGCCCGGTGTCCAGCCAGAGCCAGCTTGAGCAGGACCTGAGCTATGTGGAAATCGGCAAGGCCGAAGGTGCGCTACTGGCAGCCGGCGGCGAGCGCCTGAAGCTGTCCACCGATGGCTTCTACATGGCGCCGGCGCTCTTCAGTGAAAGCGCCTCGGCGATGCGCATCAACCGCGAGGAGATTTTCGGCCCGGTAGCCAGCGTCATCCGGGTGAAGGACTATGAGGAAGCCCTCGCGACAGCCAACGACACGCCCTTCGGCCTGTCCGCCGGCATCGCCACCACCAGCCTGAAGTACGCGACACATTTCAAGCGGCACAGCCAGGCAGGCATGGTGATGGTGAACTTGCCGACGGCGGGGGTGGACTACCACGTGCCGTTCGGCGGGCGCAAGGGCTCCAGCTACGGGCCGCGCGAGCAGGGCCGGTATGCGCAGGAGTTCTTCACCACGGTGAAGACCGCCTACACGCTGGCCTGACAGGCAGCCCGCGCGTCACTTGGTCGTGCTTGACGCGGCCGATGCCGCCGCGCTGGCCTTGCGTGCTGGCGTGGCCGGGGTTGCGGGTGTGGCGGGCGTTGCCGGTGAAGCCGGCGAGGCGCCCATGCCTGCGGTGGGGTCCGCGGGCGTTGCCCGCGTGGCCGGCGTCGCGGGTGTGGCGGGCGTCGCCGGAGTCGCCGCGTTCATGGATTTCGCGTCCGACGGCGCCGAGGGCGGCGTGGCCTGCGCGAATGCGCCGGCAGCGAAAACGGCGAGCAGGGTGGCGAGCAGTCGAGGGGTCTTGGTCATGGATCAGTTTCTTCAGAAGTTGAACGAGGCGCCATGCTGCGGGCGCATGGCAGGCACCCCGTAACGACGTGATGCCTCAGCCGTTGTCCATGGATGAGCGGGGACCGCCCGTAACCCCTTCAGGTCGAACTCGACAATCGCCGAATGTGAGCGGGAGTAAGTCCAAGGTTCGTTGCTCACGCTTGCAGCGCGTTACCCAGCCATGGCCTTCGCCGGGATTTCCCGCGCCGCGCGCTGAGGCGTATTTTCGTTGAGAGTAAAGAAAAAGCTCGCGCCTTCGCCAGGCTTCGATTCGGCCCAGACGCGGCCGGCGTGGCGAGAGACGATCTTTCGCACCATCGCCAGGCCGATTCCCGTACCTTCGAACTCGCTGGAGGTGTGCAGGCGCTGGAACGGCCCGAACAGCTTGTACGCATAGGCCGGGTCGAACCCCGCTCCGTTATCCTTCACGTGGTACAGGTACGCGCCGTTGGGCCATGCCTGGCCGCCGAACGTGATTTCGGCGCGCTGGGTCTTGGAGGTGAATTTCCAGGCGTTGCCCAGCAGGTTCTCCATCACGTCGGTCAGCAGCCGGACGTCGCCCTGGGCCTGGGGCGTTTCCTCGACCCGCACGGTCACCTGCCGGTGCGGCTCCTGCTCGTGCAGCCGCTCGGTAATGCCCCGCGCGATGGACGACAGGTCGACGTTCCGGTGCAGCAACTGCGTGTTGGAGAGGTCGGCCAGCGCCAGCAGCGCGTCGGTCAGGTCGGCCATTAGTTTCACGCCCGCCCGCACGCGCCGCAGGTAATGGCGGCCCTTGTCGTCGAGCTGTTGCGCCAGCCGCGCCTCCAGCTGCGCGCTGAACCCATCGATGGACGCCAGCGGCGCGCGCAGGTCGTGCGCCAGCGAGTAGGCGAAATCGCGCAGGTCTTCGTTGCTTTCTTCCAGCTCCGACGTGCGTTTGCGGATGCGCTGCTCCAGCACGTTATTGAGCAGGACGATCTCCTTTTCGGCGCGCCGGCGCTCCGTGACGTCGCTGTCGATGGCCAGGATGCCGGTGGCTTCGCCTTCCGCGTCTCGCACCACGGTGCAGCGCCGCTCCACCACGATCAGCCGTCCGCCGGCATCCACGCAGTCGAGCTCGCCCGTCCAGTCTCCGTTGGCGAACAATTCAGCGACGGCAGGCGCCGGCAGGCCGGCACCGGGGCCCATCAACGATTCGAAAGTCTGTCCAAGCGCCTGTTGGCAGTTGAAGCGGAACATGCGCTGCGCGCCCATGTTCCAGTAGCGGATGGTGCCATGGAGGTCGTGCACCACGACCGCATCGCGCACCTGGTCCAGCAACTGCGCCTGTTCTTGCGCCTGCGCCTCCACCACCTTGGTGCGGCTTAGGTCCTGGACCTGCATAATGAAGTGCAGCGCGCGCCCCGCGGTGTCGCGCTCCAGCGTGCAGGTCACCAGGCCCCACACAACGCGCCCGCTGCGGTGCAGCAAGCCGTGCTCCCCCTGGTAATTGGTGGCCGCGCCCGCGAGCAGCGTGTTGTCCCCCGCGTGGCTCAGCGCATGGGGCGGGAGTCCTCGCAGTTCATCCTGTGTGTAACCCAGCATTTCACACAACGCGGGGTTGGCGGCAAGCACGCGGGCGTCCGGCGCCAATAAAGCCATCCCGATGGCTGCGAACTCGAACGCCGGACCGAACGGCTCCTCGCTTGCGGGCATGCTCCCTGCTTTCTTTCTTGTTGAAGCCAGTGGGGATTCTCGCGCGACCCGCGTTGTCGTGGGAAGTCCACACGCGCTTTCCCTAAGAAACTTTGCCCTCTTGTTTTTATCTACCGTTCACCTACAGTGAAGTCAGATTTCTGCCTACACGCGATGATATTTGACGCTCAAGTGTGTGCGTTAAAGTGCAACGAGAGCGGTGATATCGCAGTGAGCACGCAACCGGACCGGAAGGAGATTCCATGGATGTAGTTCGCAATTTCCTGCAGCGATATGAACAGACTCGCGAGGAGGAGATGTCGCTGGAGGAGTACCTCGACCTGTGCAAGCGCGAGCCGATGGCATACGCCACCGCTGCCGAGCGCATGCTTGCCGCCATCGGCGAGCCCGAGGTGATCGATACGCGGCATGATCAGCGCCTCTCGCGCATCTTCGGCAACAAGATGGTGCGCATCTATCCCGCGTTCAAGGACTTCTACGGACTCGAGGAGCCGATCGAGCAGGTCGTCTCCTGCTTCCGGCACGCGGCGCAGGGCCTGGAAGAAAAGAAACAGATTCTCTACCTGCTCGGGCCGGTGGGCGGCGGCAAGTCGTCCATCGCGGAACGGCTGAAGTTGCTGATGGAACAGGTGCCTTTCTACGCCATCAAGGGCTCGCCCGTCAATGAGTCGCCGCTGGGCCTGTTCAACAACGCGGAAGACGCGCCCCTGCTCGAGCAGCAATACGGCATCGCCCCACGCTACCTGCAGCGCATCATGTCGCCCTGGGCCGTGAAGCGGCTGGAGGAATTCGGCGGCGACATCCGCAAATTCCGTGTGGTGAAGCGTTTCCCCTCCATATTGAAGCAGTGCGCGATCGCCAAGACCGAGCCCGGCGACGAGAACAACCAGGACATCTCCTCCCTCGTCGGCAAGATCGACATCCGCAAGCTCGAGACCTTCGCCCAGGACGATCCGGACGCCTACAGCTACTCTGGCGGCCTGTGCCTGGCCAACCAGGGCCTTCTGGAATTCGTGGAAATGTTCAAGGCGCCGATCAAGGTGCTGCACCCGCTGCTCACCGCCACCCAGGAAGGCAACTTCAAGGGCACGGAAGGCTTTGGCGCGATCCCGTTCGACGGCATCGTGATGGCCCACAGCAACGAGAGCGAGTGGAAGGCTTTCCGCAACAACAAGAACAACGAGGCCTTCCTCGACCGGATCTACATCGTCAAGGTGCCGTACTGCCTGCGCGTGACCGAAGAGGTCAAGATCTACGAGAAGCTGGTGCGCAACTCGTCGCTCAAGGACGCGGTGTGCGCCCCCGGCACGCTCAAGATGATGGCGCAGTTCTCAGTGCTGACGCGCCTGAAGGAGCCCGAGAACTCGAGCATCTTCAGCAAGATGCAGATCTACGACGGAGAAAACCTCAAGGACACCGATCCGAAGGCCAAGAGCTACCAGGAATACCGCGACTACGCGGGCGTCGACGAAGGCATGACGGGCGTTTCTACGCGCTTCGCCTTCAAGATCATCTCCAAGGTCTTTAATTTCGACTCGACCGAGATTGCCGCCAACCCGGTGCATTTGATGTACGTGCTGGAGCAGCAGATCGAGCGCGAGCAGTTCGCGCCCGAGATCGAGCAGAAGTATCTCTCCTACATCAAGGAGCACCTGTCGGCACGCTACGCGGAATTCATCGGCAAGGAAATCCAGACGGCCTACCTCGAGTCCTATTCGGAATACGGCCAGAACATCTTCGACCGGTATGTCACCTACGCCGACTTCTGGATACAAGACCAGGAATTCCGCGACACAGACACCGGCGAGATTTTCGACCGCTCCGCACTCAATGCCGAGCTCGAGAAGATCGAGAAGCCGGCCGGGCTGTCGAACCCGAAGGACTTCCGCAACGAAATTGTGAACTTCGTGCTGCGTGCGCGCGCCAGCAACGCCGGCAAGAACCCGGTATGGACGAGCTACGAGAAGCTGCGCACCGTGATCGAGAAGAAGATGTTCTCGAACACGGAGGATCTGCTGCCCGTCATTTCGTTCAACGCCAAGGCGAGCGCCGACGAGCAGAAGAAGCACGAAGACTTCGTCAACCGCATGGTCGAGAAGGGCTACACGCACCGGCAGGTCCGCCTGCTGTGCGAGTGGTACCTGCGTGTGCGAAAAAGCTCGTAACGACCACCGGAGAAGGCCACAGTGTCATCCAAGCCCCCCGGGGAGAGGTCCATGCTCCACCAGGTCATCGATCGACGCCTGTCGGGCAAGAACAAGTCGATCGGCAACCGCGAGCGCTTCCTGCGGCGTTATCGCGACCAGATCCGGGACGCCGTTCGCAAGGCTGTCGGCGACCGGAGCATTCGCGACATCGAGGATGGCACGGACATCACGCTGCCCAAGCGCGATGTGTCCGAGCCGACGTTCAACCACGGCCCCGGCGGTACCCGCGAGATGGTGCACCCGGGCAACCGCGAATACCTGAGGGGCGACCGCATCGCGCGTCCGGAAGGCGGCGGCGGAGGCGGCAGCGGCAACGGCGCCTCGCCGGACGGCACGGGTGAGGACGACTTCGTCTTCCGCATCACGCGCGAAGAGTTCATGAACTACTTCTTCGACGACCTCGCGCTGCCCCGGCTGATCCGCACGCAGCTGCTGGCCGATGCGCCGGAGTGGAAGACCCGGCGCGCTGGCTTTGTCTCCGAAGGCAACCCGACGAGCCTGCACGTCGTTCGCTCGATGCGCGTCGCCTTGGGGCGCCGCATCGCGATGGGGGGCGACGCCCGGGTCGAACTGCGCAGAGCCGAAGAGCATCTGGCCTTGCTTGAAAAGCGCCCCGATACGCCGCCTGCGGAGCTGGCCGCGCTCCGGGCCGAGATCGAGGCGCTGCGCGCGCGCCTCAAGCGCGTGCCGTTCCTGGACCCGTTCGACCTGCGTTACCGCAACCGCGTGAGGGAGCCGCTGCCCACGAGCAAGGCCGCGATGTTCTGCCTGATGGACGTTTCCGGCTCGATGGACGAGGCCCGCAAGGACCTGGCCAAGCGCTTTTTCATCCTGCTGTACCTGTTCCTCACGCGCCACTACCAGCAGACCGACGTGATCTTCATCCGCCACCACACCCAGGCGGCGGAAGTGACCGAGGACGAGTTCTTCCACGCGACCGAGAGCGGCGGCACCGTGGTGTCCAGCGCGCTGACGTTGATGCACGAAATCATCCGCGAGCGCTACATGGGCAGCGAGTGGAACATCTACGGCGCCCAGGCCTCCGACGGCGACAACTGGCAGCAGGATTCGTCCAAGTGCCGCGAGCTGCTGGACAGCAAACTGCTGCCGCTGTGCCGCTACTTCGCCTATGTGCAGGTAGCCGACGAAGACCAGAACCTGTGGGAGGAGTACACGCGCGTGCGCGACGCCAATGTGCACTTCGCGATGCAGAAGATCGTGACGCCGGCGCAGATCTTCCCGGTGTTCCGCGACCTGTTCAAGAAAGCACCTGCGGGGACTGTATGAGCAAAGTTGTCATTGCGGGCTTGCGAGAAGTTGTCATTGCGGGCTCGACCCGCAATCCATGGACTCCGGGTCAAGCCCGGAGTGACAAAACATGAGCCAAGTGATCGAAAGAGCCAAGCGCTTGCCCAGCCCGTCCGACTGGACGTTCGACCTGATCGAAACGTATTTCGAGCAGATCAAGCGCACGGCGCACCGCTTCGGACTGGACACTTACCCGGTGCAGCTCGAGCTGATCTCGGCCGAGCAGATGCTGGATGCCTACGCCTCCGTCGGCATGCCCGTGAATTACCGCCACTGGTCATTCGGCAAGCAATTCATCGCCAGCGAGAAGAATTACCGCCGCGGCCACATGGGTCTGGCCTACGAGATCGTGATCAACTCCGACCCGTGCATCGCCTACCTCATGGAAGAGAACACCATGCCCATGCAGGCTTTGGTGATGGCGCACGCGTGCTTTGGCCACAACTCGTTCTTCAAGGGCAATTACCTGTTCCGCATGTGGACGGACGCCAGCTCGATCATCGACTACCTGGTGTACGCCAAGGCGTACATCAGCGAGTGCGAGGAACGGCACGGCATCGACACAGTCGAGGAACTGCTGGACGCCTGCCACTCGCTGATGCACTACGGCGTGGACCGTTACCGCCGGCCTCAGAAAATCTCGATGGTGGAGGAAGAGATCCGCCGCAAGGACCGTGAGGCCTACCTCCAGCAGCAGGTGAACGACCTGTGGCGCACCTTGCCCAGGAGCCAGGGCAAGCAGTCCAAGAAGGAACACCGGCGCTTCCCCGAGGAGCCGCAGGAGAACATCCTGTACTTCATCGAGAAGAACGCGCCGCTGCTGGAACCCTGGCAGCGCGAGATCGTGCGCATCGTGCGCAAGATCGCGCAGTATTTCTATCCGCAGCGCCAGACCCAGGTGATGAACGAGGGCTGGGCGACGTTCTGGCACTACACGCTGCTCAACGACCTGTACGACCAGGGCCTGCTGACCGACGGGTACATGATCGAGATCCTCAGCTCACACACCAACGTCGTGTTCCAGCCACCGGTGACGCACCCGGCCTACAGCGGCATCAACCCGTATGCGCTGGGCTTCAACATGTTCACCGACCTGCGCCGCATCTGCGAGAAGCCGACCGACGAGGACCGCCAGTGGTTCCCGGACATTGCCGGCTCCGACTGGCACAAGACGCTCGATTACGCCATGCGGCACTTCAAGGACGAGAGCTTCATCGGCCAATACCTGTCGCCGCGGATGATGCGCGAGTTCCGCCTCTTCTCCGTTGTGGACGATGCGACACAAAAGGAGCTCGAGGTCGCCGCCATCCACGACGACGCCGGCTACCGCCACGTGCGCGAGGCGCTGTCGCGCCAGTACGACCTGGGCGCACGCGAGCCCAACATCCAGGTGTGGAATGTCAACCTGCGCGGCGACCGGTCACTGACGCTGCGCCACACGCGCCACAACGACCGGCCGCTGGACAACGGCGCGGAGGAAGTTGTGAAGCACGTGGCGCGGCTGTGGGGTTTCCGCGTGCGGCTGGAGAGCGTGGACAGCCACGACCGCGTCCTGCAGCACTGGGAAGTGACGCCTGCGGCAGCGCACCACTGAGCGAGGCTGCTACGGCAGCTTGCTCAGGATTCCATTCATCTCGTCACGCGTGAAGGCGCGCAGCGTCTGGAACTTCACGTTGCCCTGCGACGACAGGGCCAGCCCGAAGGCGGATATCGACGCCTCATCATTCGCCTGGCACAGGGTGACGATGTCGTATTGGCCTTGTGTCCAGTAGATCTCGTTCATCTTCACACCGAACTTGCCGGCGAATTCCTTGGCTGCGTCGGCACGCTTGGTGGTGTCCTTGATGCTTTTGAGGCCCTGGTCGGTGAATGAGGCAAGCACGACGTAGTTGAGCATGGTTCATCTCCTTTTTGGGGGTCTGAAGACTAGGCGCTGCGGCCTCGTTTTTCAAGGAGCTTCAACTTGCCGAACGACACCAGCTCGCCGGCCAGGGCGCTGGCCATTACCGTGGCCGGGCTGGCCAGCCAGACCTTGCCTGGGCCGGAACGACCGGGGAAGTTGCGATTGATCGCGCTCACTGTCACTTGCGAAACATCCGTGGATGAGCCCGGGCCGCAATTGGCGCACGCGCCGCAGGAAGGCTGCAGGATGCGCGCGCCCATGGCCTGGAAAGTCTTGTCGTACCCGCGCGCCTGGCAATAGTCGCGCACGGCCGTGGTGCCGTACTGCAGATAGAGCTGCACGCCCGGCGCCACGCGCAGGCCGTGGGCCAGGCCCCAGGCCAACACTTCGTGATAGCGGTCGAAGTCCTCGCGCTTGCCGGCGGTGCAGGATCCGCCATAGGCGATGTCCACCCGCACCGGCGCGGGCAGGGTGTCCAGCGCGATGCCGTTGCCGGGATCGCCGGGCGATGCGACCATGGGCGCCAGGGTGGTGCAGTCGATTCGGATCTCCGCCGCGTACGCGGCGCCGGGGTCGCTCGTCATCCATGGCTCGAGCTGAAAATCTATGCCGCGCCGCTCCTTCAGGAACCGCACGGTTTCCGCGTCCGGCTGGGCGATGCCCGTCAGGCCGCCGAGCTCGGCCGTCATGTTGGTGAGCGTTGCGCGCTCGTCGGTGGAGAGGCCTGCGATCGTGCTGCCCGTGAATTCGAACACCTTGCCCACGCCGCCTCCCGCACGAATCATCGGCTGCGCGAGCAAGTGCAGTACGAGGTCCTTGGCGGTGACGCCGTCGGGCAGGGCACCGCCCAGCTCCACGCGCAGCACCTGCGGGACCGTGAGGCGCACAGCCCCGGTGACGAAGGCATTCGCCATGTCGGTCGTGCCGACACCGAAGGCGACGCAGCCCAGCGCGCCGCTGTGCGGTGTGTGTGAATCGGTGCCGACGACGACCTGGCCCGGCAGGGCGTAGCGCTCGGCCATCATGGCGTGGGAGATGCCGGCGACGTTCGTGCCGTCGTCCGCTGCGGCTTCCTCGTCGGTCAGCGTGCGGTGATAGCGCAGGCCGTAAGTGGTGGCGAAGTCTCGCTGGGCCTGGCACATGGCGCGCATGTTGGGCACCAGGCCGGCGCGCAGGTGCGCCGGGCTCTGGTCCACGTAGGAGGTGTGATCTTCGAACACGACCACGGTCTGCGGCTCGAACAACGTGAGCGGCCGGCCGAGTTCGGTGTGCAGCATGTGCGCCGCCATCCCGGTGTAGTACTCGTGGATGAAGCGCCAGTCTGCGCGCACGAAAGCGCCGTCGCCGGCGCGCGGGCTCGGCGCAGTCACCGGCGTCGTGAGCAAGTGCCGCTCGATGATCTTTTCGAAGAGCGTGCGCGGCGTGCGAAAGGCGGCCGCCGCGTCGGGACCGGCACGGCCGCTTGCGCGCAGATGCTCGCGCCCGAACCGCAACAAGCCGCCGCTGCGCAGGATGCCGGCCGCCAGCTCGTCGCGCTCCGCCAGCAGCTCGTCGATGGGGATGGCTTCCCCGCGCTGGATGCGCTCGATAAGGCCGAAGTCGGTGGAGGTGAGCAAACCGATGTTGTCGGCGTTCTGCCGGTAGATGCGTTCGAAGCTGCGGGCGATCACCAGGCCGATGCCGGCCAGCTTTTCCGCGGCAGGGCTGTGCTCCCGCGACGAGCCTTTGCCGTAGCGGTGGCCTGCGACGGTGACGCTGAACCCGCCGCCCTGCACGGCGCCGGGTGCGATCGGCGTGGCATCACCCGACCGGAAGCCGGTGTATGGAAAGCGCGCCAGAGAATCGTCGTAGTGCGACATGATGTGCACCGGCGTGATCTCGTCGGTGGACACGTCGTCACGGAGCAAGCCGGCCTCGGCCAGTGTGAACTCGCGCCCGGCCATCTGCGCGCGCATGGCCTGCCCATCGGTGGACAGGAAGAGGACGCGGGGCCGGGGCCCGCCTGCGAAATGCACTGCAATTTGCGCGGCGATGTGCGAACGAAGGGTCATGGGTGGTGGTGGGCTGCGAGATGCTCGACCAGCAGTTGCGCTGCCGGCGGCAAGCTCTGCTCGTTGCGAAAGCAGATGATGAAACGCCGCTCGGCCCAGGCCTCCTGCAGCGGGATGATCTTCAGGCCATAAGCCTGGGCGAACCCGCCGGCCACCTCGCGCGGCACGAGGCTGATCGCCAGCCCGGCGCGCACCACGCGCAGCGCGGCCTCGAAGTTGGTGACGATCACGCGGTGCGTCAGCGTGCGGCCGAGCTGAGCGGCCTCGCGCCTGAGCATCACCTGCACCGCGCTGTTGACCGGCAGGCTGACGTGCTCGAAGTCGAGCGTGTCGGCAAAACGCAGGCTTTTGCGAGCGGCCAGCGGGTGGCGGGACGGCACGACGATGCACAGGTGGTCGCTGCGGTAGGGGCGTGAGTGAAGCCCGCCGAGGTCGGCTGCGTCCCAGCAGACGCCGACCGACGAGGTGCCGTCGCGCACGCCGCGCACGATGTCGGGGCTCACGCGCTCTTCCATGTCGACCTGGATGTTGCCGTTGCCCGGCATCTGCAGGAAGGCGGCCACGTCGTCGGCCAGCGATTCGGCCATGGCCGAGACGGACGCGAGGATGCGCACCTGCCCGCGCACGCCCGCGGCGTAGCCGTGCATGTCGCGCTCGATGCGCGCCGCGCTATCGAGCATGCTGCGCGCGTGTTCCAGCAGCGTCTGCCCTGCGGCCGTAGGCATCACGCCATGGCGCTTGCGAACGAGCAGGGGCGTGCCGACCGTGTCCTCCAGCTGCGCCAGGCGCTTGCTGATGGCCGAGCCGACGATGCTGGCTTTTTCCCCGGCGCGCGCGATGTTTCCCGTCTCGCACACGGTGACGAAGAGGCGAAGGGAAGTGAGGTCCAGGTCGCGCATGGTGATTGCGGCTTAGATATTCCCAATTGGAACGGCTGGAGTTCCTAAATTGATTAACCGGCTCATTTGGGAAATTCTAAACTCTTGACCGCGCTCAAAGCAAACCGGAGAAACGATTGATCCAATCCCCCGCCACTGCATTGCCTCGCCGCGCCGTCATCCGAGAGATGGGGCTGCGCGATGGGCTGCAAAGCATCTCGACCATCCTGCCGACAGCCCAGAAGCTGGAGTGGATCCAGGGCGCCTACGACGCCGGCCAACGCGAAATCGAGGTGGGCTCTTTCGTGCCGGCGCGCCTGCTGCCGCAACTCGCCGACACGGCCGAGGTGCTGGCCTTCGCGCAGACGCTGCCAGGCCTGAAGGCGTCCGTGCTGGTGCCCAACCTGAAAGGGGCCGAGCGTGCGATCGAATGCAAGGCCGAGTTGATGCTCGTTCCGCTTTCGGCCAGCCATGCGCACAGCCTGGCCAACTTGCGCAAGACGCCTGATGAAGTCGTCGCCGAGATCCTGCGCATCCGTGCCGCGCGCGACGCGGCCGGCTCGCAAACGCGCATCGAGGTGGGCATGAGCACGGCCTTCGGCTGCACGATTCAAGGGCATGTCGAACCGGCGGAGGTCGTGCGGCTGGTTGGCGCGGTGCTGGACGCGGGTGTCGACTGCGTGAGCCTTGCCGACACGGTCGGTTACGCCGACCCGGCGATGGTGCGCTCGCTGTTCGCGCAAGTGCGCGCCGTGGCCGGTGACAAGCTCACCGCAGCGCATTTCCATGACACGCGCGGGCTCGGCCTAGCCAACGCTTATGCGGCGCTCGAATCGGGCATCACCCGCTTCGATGCGTGCCTGGGCGGCATCGGCGGCTGCCCGCATGCGCCCGGTGCGAGCGGTAACGTGACGACGGAAGACCTTGCCTACATGCTGGCGAGCATGGGCGTCGAGACGGGGCTGGACTTCGACCGCTTGCTCGCGCTGCGGGCGAAGCTCGCACAATGGCTGCAAGGCGAAACGCTGCACGGCACGCTCTGGCGTGCCGGCCTGCCCAGGACGATGAAGGAAAGGGTTGCCGCATGAACGACACAACTTCCTTGCCGCAGCCTTTGAAAGGTCTGCGCGTCATCGAATTTACGCACATGGTCATGGGCCCGACTTGCGGCATGGTGCTGGCCGACATGGGCGCCGAGGTCATCAAGATCGAGCCGATCGACGGTGACCGCACGCGGCGTCTGCTGGGCGCAGGCTCGGGCTTCTTCCCCATGTTCAACCGCAACAAGAAGAGCATCGGCATCGATCTGCACACCGAGGAGGGCGCGGTCACGGCGCGGCGCCTTTGCGCGACAGCCGATGTTGTCGCCGAGAATTTCAAGCCCGGCACGATGGCCAAGTACGGCCTCGACTACGAGAGCCTCGCCAAGGACAACCCGCGGCTGATCTACGCCAGCCACAAGGGCTTCCTGCCCGGCCCGTACGATCACCGCACGGCGCTGGACGAAGTGGTGCAGATGATGGGCGGCCTGGCCTACATGACGGGCCGGCCGGGCGACCCGTTGCGCGCGGGCACCAGCGTCAATGACATCATGGGTGGCCTCTTCGGCGCCATCGCCGTGCTCGGCGCGCTGATCCAGCGCGGCATCACCGGTCGCGGCATGGAGGTGCAAAGCGCGCTCTACGAGAACAACGTCTTCCTCATGGGCCAGCACATGCTGCAATTCGCGATGACGGGCAAGCACCCGGCGCCAATGCCCGCGCGCGACAACCCGTGGGCCGTGTACGACGTGTTCACGGTCAAGGACGGCGAGCAGATCTTCCTGGCGGCGGTGAGCGACGCGCAGTGGCTGACGTTCTGTGACGCGCTGGGTTTCGCGGACCTCAAGGCCGAGCCGGAACTCGCGACCAACAACCAGCGCGTGGTGCAGCGCCCGCGCCTGCTCAAGGCGATCGCCGAGCGGATCGCCCATCGCAGCGCGGCAGAGCTGTCTGCAGTCATGGAAAAGGCCGGCCTGCCTTTCGCGCCGATCCGCAGGCCCGAAGACCTGCTGGAAGACGAACACCTTCTGGCCACGGGCGGTCTCGCCGACGTGACGCTGCCCGACGGGCCCAAGGCCGGCCAGAGCGTCAAGACCACGCTGTTCCCCATCACCATGGAGGGCCAACGCCTGGGCGTGAGGCTGCATCCGCCGCGGCTGGGCGAGCACAGCCGCGAGCTTCTGTCCGGCGCGGGTTTCGCGCCCGCGGAGATCGACGACCTGCTGGCCCGGTCAGTGGTAGCCTGAAGCGCACAACGCATTACGTTCAACCGAAGGAGACAAAACCATGAATTACCAACATCCGCTCTCGCGTCGCAGCGTCCTCGCCGCAAGCGCTGCCGGCATCGCCATCGCCACTCTGCCATTCGCGGCGAGCGCGCAGGCCGGCACCGTCAAGTTCATCCTGCCCAACGCCACGGGCTCGGGTGTCGACGCCATCACCCGCGCGGCCCAGACGGCGCTCGGCAAGGCGCTCAATGCCACGGTCGTGGTGGACAACCAGCCCGGCGCGGGCGGCGTCGTCGGCCTGCAGGCGCTGGCGCGTTCGGCGCCGGACGGCAACACGCTGTCGGTCGTTTCGAACAACGTGGTGATCTTCCCCAGCGTGCTCAAGTCGTTGCCGTTCGACATGCCCGGCGACTTCACGCCGATCGCGATCGTGGGCGCGACGCCGATGGTGCTCGTGGTCAATCCCGCCAAGGTGCCCGCCACCAACAGCAAGGAGTTCATCGCGCTGCTCAAGAGCAAGCCGGGCCAGCTCAACTTCGCTTCCGGCGGCAACGGCACGATCCTGCACCTGGCCACCGAGCTGTTCCTCGAAGAAGCCGGTGCGACCGCCAAGCACATCCCCTACAAGGGCGTGGGCCCGATGGTCACGGACCTGATCGGGGGTCAGGTCGAGTTCGGCACTGCCGCGCTGCCCAGCGTGCAGGCCCACATCAAGAGCGGCGCGCTCAGGCCGATCGGCATGCTGGCCGCGCAGCGCACGCCCGCGGCGCCGGACATTCCCACCTTCGCGGAGCAGGGCCTGCCGAACTTCGTGGTCGATGCCTGGTTCGCTGTGATCGGCCCCAAGGGCATGAGCGCAGCCAGCGTGAAGAAGACGCACGACGCCGTGGTGGCGGCCTTCGCGGACCCGGGCGTCAAGGAAGTGATGGCCAAGCAGGGCAACACCATCAACATCAGTACGCCGGAGCAGGCGCAGGTGGCGTTCCGGCGCGAGCTGGCAAAGTACGCGGCGTTGGTGAAGAAGGCCGGCATCGAGCCGCAGTAGCGACGCGGCTATTTGCCGTCTTCATAAGCAACTGCGCGATCGCGAGTCCAGCACGCGAGGTGTTCGGGCGACGGGCCGTGGACGGCGGGCGGCCGACTTCGTTCGTGTCCCCCGCCGCCGGGAGGGCGGCTCCTCCTTGACCTCACTGCGTCGGCCACCCGCCATCCACGGCCCTTGGCGCGGCATTGGTTCTTTCGACGTTTGAACAGCCACAACGGTGGATGGATCAGGGCGGCGGGGCGCTCTACGCAGCGACATCAAGGGGGAGCCGCCCTCCCGGCGGCGGAGGACAGTCGCGGAGTAGAGTGCCCCGTCGCCCTGATCCCGCACGCCCACAACCAAGAACTATGAACTTGCGCAACAGCGCACTAGACTTTGGCGATCCACCCACCTCCAGGAGACCGCCACATGTTCCAGCCGAACCTTATGCAAGGCCAGCGTATCCTCGTCACGGGAGGCGGCACGGGCCTGGGCCAGGCCATGGCCAGCCAGTTCCTCTCGCTGGGCGCCGATATCGCCATCTGCGGCCGCCGCAAGGCGGTGTGCGACGAGACGGCGCAGGCGTGGCGTCAGGAGTTTCCTGATCGGCGCATCGACACTTTCGGCGTTGACATCCGCGTCGCCCAGGGCGTCGATGAGATGGTCGAGTCGTTGTGGGCGTCCGGTGGATTGACCGGGCTCGTCAACAATGCGGCGGGCAATTTCATTGCGCCGACCGAAAGCCTATCGCCGCGCGCTTTCGACGCCATTGCCAACATCGTTTTTCACGGGACGTTCTACGTGACTCAGGCCGTCGGCAAGCGCTGGGTGGCCGAGGCCAAGTCGGGTGCATGGAAGTCAGGGCAGCCCTGGCGTAACGTGATGAGCATCATCACCACCTGGGTCGACAACGGCAGCCCCTATGTCGTGCCTTCAGCGATGAGCAAGGCCGGCATCGATGTGATGACCAAGTCCCTCGCGGTGGAGTGGGCACGTTTCGGCGTGCGGCTGAACGCTGTAGGCCCGGGCGAGATTCCCACAGAGGGCATGAGCAAGCGCCTGAACCCCGGCGAGGAGCCCGGTGCGCGCAGCAAGGCCAACAACCCGATGGGCCGCGAGGGACGGATGAGCGAGCTGCAGAACCTGGCAGCTTTCCTGATGGCGCCGCAGCAATGCGACTGGCTGACCGGCCAGAGCATCATGATGGATGGCGGCAACGCGTTGGCCAACGGTGGCAATTTCTACGAGCTGCGGCAATGGAGCGATGCCGACTGGCAATCGGCGCGCGAGCGTATCGAGGCGCAGAACGCGAAGGACAAGGGCCAGCGCGGCTGAGCCTGGGCACCCGGTCAGGGCTTGGTGATCTCTATCCAGGTCGGGGAGTTCTTGCTACCGTCGTAAGAGAGGCTTGTTCCTGTAATGCCGCTCGGAGTGAACACCGTGGAGCCGGTGTCCAAGCTCAAGGTGCCGCTGGAAATTGAACAGGTGCCATCCATGGCAGTCACACAACTACCAGAGCTGCCGGTCACGAAGCTGCCAGTCACCGTGGCATTGGCGACAGCAGATCCGTACGTGCTGGACCCGTCCGTGACGTCTTGGACGGTGACGGTGACTTGGGCTTGCCAGCCCCTTACCTTGGCGCCTTTGCCGACGAACGATGACTTGCCGGTCAAGCCCTTGACCGCAACCGTTTTGACGGGCGGCTCGGTGATGGGGCCCGTCCCCAGCGAATACAGCAACAAGTTGGGGGATCCCGTTCCCTGGGAACTGAGGACATTGGGTGTGGCGTTGGCGAGCAGAAACGACGCGATGCCTGCCGGCGATGCAAGTGTGTTTGCCTGCGCGGCCAGGGCCGCGACGCCGGTCACATGGGGCGTGGCCATGGAGGTGCCGCTGATGGTGTTGGTTGCGGCATCGCTGGTGTACCAGGCCGAGGTGATGCTGCTGCCGGGCGCGAAGATGTCCACGCATGTGCCGAAGTTCGAATACGACGCGCGGAGATCGGCGCTGGTGGTGGCGCCTACGGTGAGTGCGCTGGGTTCGCTGGCGGGCGAATAGTTACAGGCGTTCGCGTTGTCGTTGCCCGCTGCGACCGCCATCGTGACCCCCTTCGTGACCGCTCCGGCGACTGCAGCATTGACGGAGGCAGACTTGCCGCCGCCGAGCGACATGTTCGCCACGGCGGGTCGGCGCGAGCTGTTGGCCACCCAGTCGATCCCGGCGATGACACCGCTCCACGTGCCCGAGCCTCTGCAGTTGAGCACGCGTACCGGTGTGAGGGATACCTGTTTGGCCACGCCCCATGTGATTCCTCCGACGGTCCCGGCAACATGCGTGCCGTGGCCATTGCAGTCGTTGGTGTCCGCCGTGTCAGTCGAAACTGTGTTGTACCCGGACAAGACCCGACCGGTGAACTCCGTGTGGCTGGCGCGAATGCCGGTGTCGATGATGAACGCATGGACCCCGGCCCCGGTGTAGCCGTAGTTGTACAGCAGATCCAGCGGCCGGGTGCGCTGGTCGACGCGATCGAGGCCCCAGGTCGCGGAGTTCTGCACCCATTCGGATTGGGAAAGTGAAACCGTCTGATCCTGCTCGACGTAGTTGACGTTCGGATTGTTGCGAAGGCCCTGCAGCGCGGCGGCGGGCAAGGTGGCGGCGAAGCCCTTGATCGCGGCGCTGTAGGTGTGGTGCAGCTGGCCACCGGCGGCGCGGGTGATTCCGGCTGCCTCGGCGGCCGGGTTGGCAACGCTGTCCTTGAACACCACGATGTATCGGTCCGCAATCGGCCGTGAAGCGCCGAAGGGGTGGCTGGCGCCTTCCCCGGAAGGCTGAGCAGACACCGCCGCCGAACCCGCGGCCACTACCGCGGCACACAACACCATGCGGGAAATCCGGCCGCGTGCAAATATCTTCATGAGGAGCCTCTTTTTCGAAAAGCGCAGGGCTCAATAGGACTACAAAATGCAGAGCCATGCAACCCGGCAAACGTGAACCGGACACGGTCAGCGGCTCATTTTTCAGGCGGTGCGGATGACTGTGATGTGTTCCGTGCCGCTCTCGGGCCACCACACCTCGCCCGGCCGGCCGAGGATCTGCCGGGCGTTCGCGCTCTCGCGCGGGAACGGGTAACGCTCGAATTTCTCGGTGCGCGGATCGAACGAGACGGCCGCGTTGCCGCCGAAGTCGCTCAGCCACACGATGTCCCGCTCATCCACATACACGGCATAGGGCTTCGGGTCCGAGCCGGGTAGTCTCCAGTGGCGCCAGCTCTTGGCCTGCGCATCATGAACGGATACATTGCCGCTGTTCCACTCACTCACCCAGATGCGGCCTTTGCTGTCGCTCCACACGCGGCGGGCGCCCTGGTTGCGCGTGGGCGGCTCGACGATGGTGGAGTCACCCGTCTTGCGGTCGATGCGTGCGATGAACGAGCCGGCCAGCGAGCACCACCACACATCGCCGCCGGGCGTGGCGCAAATGCCGTAGGGCCCGCGCCCGCGCGGCGCTTCCTTCACGCTGACCTGGCCGGTCTTCACGGCGACCTTGCCAACGTAGCCGCCCTGGCCGGTGAACCACAAGTCGCCGTCGCCGTCGAAGGCGCAGGTGTTGAGGTTGGCATACGGCGTGCCCTGCGGCAGCCGCATGACCTGGATCTTGCGGTCCGGCCAGCCCACCCGCACGATCGCGTTCTGCCCGCTGTCGGTGATCCACGCGGCCTTGTCGGGGCCCTGGATCACGCCGTGGGGCGAGGAGCCGGAGCCCAGCGAGATGAGCTCGGTTCGCCCGGCCTTGGGATCGAACCAACCGAGGTGGCCGCTACTTTGCGCGGTGAACCAGATGCCGCCGTCGGGCGCAGGGGCGAGGTCGTGGATGCCGGTGCGGCGAGGCGTGCCCAAAGGCCACGACTGCATCTTGCCGGCCTGGGCAATGGCAAGCCGGCTGGCGCCCGCGAGGGCGATGACACCAGCGGCGCCGAGCGCAACGCGTCGAGTGATCGAAACCATGTCCACCTCGCTCGAAAGTCGGAGCGGCTAATTCTCGCCCCAAACCTCGCGCGCCGTCTCCACCACAAGCCGCAGCTTGTTGCGCTGGGCTTCCACGGCGATGTTGTTGCCGTGCACGGTGCTGGAGAAGCCGCACTGCGGCGACAGCGCCAGCTGCTCGAGCGGTGCATACTGCGCGGCCTCGGCGATGCGGCGCTTCAGGGCATCCTTGCTTTCCATCTCGCCGAACTTGGTGGTGACGAGGCCCAGCACCACCGTCTTGCCTTTTGGCAGGTAGCGCAGCGGCCGGAAATCGCCCGAGCGGTCGTCGTCGTATTCCATGAAGTAGGCGTCGAGGTTCATCTCCTTGAGCAGCGCCTCGGCCACGGGCTCGTAGTTGCCGGCAGCGGCGTGCGTGCTCTTGAAGTTGCCGCGGCACAGGTGCATGGCCAGCAGCATGCCCGGCGGTTTCTGCGCGACAACCTTGTTGATGAACTTTGCGTAACGATGCGGCAGCTCGTTCGGGTCATCCCCGCGCTGGCGTGCCGCCTCTCGCATCTTCTCGTCGCACAGGTAGGCCATGTTGGTGTCGTCCATCTGCACGTAAGTGCAGCCGGCCGCGGCGAGCGAGCGCAGCTCGTCGCCGTACGCCTTGGCGACGTCGTCGTAGAAATCGGGATCGAGCTCCGGGTAGGCTTCCTTGCTGATGCCAGCACGCCCGCCGCGGAAGTGCAGCATGGTGGGCGAGGGGATGCAGACCTTGGGCGTGTGCCCTGCGCTGACCTGGCTCTTGAGGTACTGGAAATCCGCAAGCTGGATGTCCTTCGCGTGGCGCACCTTGTCGATCACGCGCATGACGGGCGGCGCGAGTTCTTCCGTGCCGTCGGGCTTTCGGATGGTGACGGGAATGTCGGTCTTCACGCCACCGATCTGTTCAAGGAAGTCGATGTGGAAATACGTGCGGCGGAACTCGCCGTCCGTGATGCTCTTCAAGCCCACGTCTTCCTGGAACTTCACGATCTCGGTGATGGCCTTGTCCTCCACGGCGCGCAGCTGTTCGGGCGTGATCTCGCCCTTGGCTTTCTGCTCGCGCGCTTCCAGCAGGTATTTGGGCCGCAGGAAGCTGCCGACGTGGTCGTAACGGGCGGGGAGCTGTTTCATTGCTGTGTCCTCTTGATGGAGCGATGGATGGTGCGGGTCGGCGTGGGATGGATGTTAGGACGAGTCAAAGGTCCAGCACCAGCAGTTTGCCGCGCGCCCGGGAGCCGCAGGGCGTGAACTGGTCGTTCTTTGCTTTCTCCTCATCCGTGAAATAAAGGTCCCGGTGGTCGGGCTCGCCCTCCAGCACACGGGTGATGCAGGTGCCGCAGACGCCTTGCTCGCAGGAGGTGAGGATGTCGACGCCCTGCGCGTGCAGGGCTTGAACCACGCTCTGGTCGGCGGCGACCGGATAGGTCCTGCCGGTGCTCGCGATCTTCACGTCGAATGCCGCGTCGGCCGAAGTGTCCTGCGGCGCGGCGCCGAAGTATTCCAGGTGGATCTGCTCGCTGGTCCAGCCGTTGGCCTTGGCGGTGTCCACGACGTGGCCGATGAATCCTGTGGGGCCGCACACGTACAGCGCGGTGGCGGAATCAGGTTGCGCGAGTACCTTCTGCAGGTTCAGCTTCTGCGACGGCGGGCCGCTGTCGTAGTGGAACCGCACGCGGCCCGCGAAGGGCGACGCGGCGATTTCGTCCTTGAAGGCGGTGCGCTCGGGTGCGCGTGTGCAGTAGTGCAAGGTGAAGTCGGCGTCGATCGCGGCCAGCCGCTGCGCCATGCACAGCAGCGGCGTGACGCCGATGCCGCCGGCGAAAAGCAGGCTGCGCGCGGCGTGATGCAGCGGAAAGTGGTTGCGCGGCTCGCTGATGTGGATCACGTCGCCCTCGTGCACGGCATCGTGCATGGCCACGGAGCCGCCGCGCGATGCCGGATCGCGCAGGACGGCGATGCGGTAGCGATGCTGCTCCCCCGAGTCGTTGCACAGCGAATACTGGCGCGTCAGGCCGCCGGGCACCTGCACGTCGATGTGCGAGCCGGCGCTAAAAGGAGGCAGGGGCGCGCCGTCGGCACGGGCCAGCTCGAAACTGGCGATGCCCTCGGCTTCCTGGGCCTTGCGCAACACCTTGACTGCGAGGTTTTCCATCGCTTCAGGCCACCAGTTTTTGCGGTTGCTCCGCGGCGATGAGCCGTTCGATGATGCGCCGCGACTGCACGCCGCCCGCGTCGATGTTGAGCATGAGCAACTTGCGGTCCGGGTACCTCAGCAGATTTTTCTGCTGCGCCTCCAGCACCGCGGTGTCCTCCGCGAACACCTTGCCCTGGCCTTCGCGGATCTGCGCGGTGAGCGCCTTGTCCTTCGGGTTGAAGTTGCGCGCCATGCCCCAGAAGTACCACATCGAGGTTTCGGTCTCGGGCGTGAGGAAGTCCACCACGATGCTCGAGACCTTGTCCTTCGGGTCTGCGTTGTAGCCGCCCTTGCCCGCGTGCGCCACGCCCACCTCGATCATGATGTGGCTCGGAGGAAGGAAGTGGCAGACCTGCCAGCGGTCCACCGGCACGTCGTCCGCCAGGTTGTTGCCGCGCAGGTTCGCGCGCCAGAAGGGCGGCGGCATCACGTTGTTCATGAAGCGGCTGGTGATCACGTGGTCGCCATCGGTCTTGGTGGTGACCGGCGTCTCGTCGATTTCCTTTTGCCCGATGCTGGTGGTGTGCACGTAGGTCTCGTGCGTCAGGTCCATCAGGTTGTCGACCATGAGTCGGTAGTCGCAGGCGATGTGGTACAGCCCGCCGCCGTAGGCCCACTCGGGGTTGTCAGCCCACTCGAGGTGGTGGATCTTGGCCGCGTCGGCCAGCTGCTCGTCGCCGGGCCAGACCCAGATGAAGCCGTAGCGCTCGACGACGGGGTAGTCCCGGATTTTCGGGAAGCCGCCGACGCGCTGGCCGGGCATGGAGACCGTCTTGCCGTCGCAACCCATCACCAGGCCGTGGTAGCCGCACACCAGCTTGCCCTCGCACACCTGGCCCAGCGAAAGCTGGGCGCCGCGGTGCGGGCAAAAGTCTTCCAGCGCGGCCACCTGGCCTTCGCCGCCGCGATAGAAAACGATCTTCTCGCCGCAGATGGTGCGGCCCAAGGGCTTGTCGTCGATCTCGTTGGGGGTGCAGGCAACGTACCAGGCGTTTTTGGGGAACATGGCGGGTAGGGGTGAGGTGGCTCGGGGTTTGGATTATGCGAAAACGGCGGCCAGCTGTATACATTGACCGCGCTACAAAACAGCTATATCGTCACGGCATATCGTGAAATCGTTAGAAAAGAATTATTTGGACTTCATTTCGCCGCGATGTATGTATACAGATGAAAAACAACCCAGCCATTCCCGAAGCGCCGCTCGCATCCCCTGAGCTCGCCGACGCCGGCGCCTCCCAAGCCGTGAAGGCGCAGTTGCGGCTGCGCGAAATGATCCTGGCGGGCGAACTGCCCAGTGGTTCGCGCATCGCGGAACTGGCCATCGTCGAGAAGTTGGGCGTCTCGCGCACGCCCATCCGCGCCGCTCTGGTGCGGCTGGAGCAGGAGGGGCTGCTCGAGGCGCTGCCCGGCGGTGGCTTTGCGGTGCGCACATTTTCGGAAGGCGACGTGACCGATGCGATCGAACTGCGCGGCACGATCGAAGGGCTGGCGGCCCGTCTCGCGGCCGAGCGCGGCGCGCCGGCGGTGGTGCTGGCCGAGGCGCAGGCGTGCCTGGCGCAGATCGACCAGGTGCTTGCCCGCCCCGCGCTCGACGACGACGCATTCATGCGCTACGTCACGCTGAACCAGGCGTTCCACAACCTGCTGGCCGAGATGTGTGCCAGTTCTGTGACGCGCCGCGAGATCGAACGCGTGGTGAACCTGCCTTTTGCCTCGCCCTCGGCCTTCGTGGTGATGCAGGCCGATTCGCCGCAGGCGCGCGACATGCTGGTCATAGCGCAAGACCAGCACCGCCAGGTGCTCGATGCCATCGAGCGGCGGGAGGGCGCGCGCGCCGAAGCCATCATGCGCGAACACGCGCGCATCGCCCGGCGTAACCTGCGCGAGGCCATGCAGGAGCACAACCTGGAGCGCATGCCTGCTGTCCGGCTGATCCGCAAGCGCGGCTAAGACTATTGAAATAGCTCGCACCCAGCCATGCCGAATATGGATAACTGATAGAGCTGCCCCGCGCTTTGCGGCGAGCCACGCGGGGCAGAGAATCATGCTGTTTGCCCGGGGGCGGCATTTCCGCTGCGCGTGCCCGTCATATTCCAAGGAGTCTTCATGCAAAAGAGATCGATCATTCGTGCCGCGGTCGCCGCGGCTTTGCTCGGCGCGAGCGCCCTGGCCCTCGCGCAGGACAACGTCTTCAAGATCGGCCTCATCCTGCCGATGACCGGCCCATTCGCCTCGACCGGCAAGCAGATCGAAGCCGCGGCGAAGCTCTACATGGCGCAGAACGGCGCCAGCGTCGCCGGTAAGAAGGTAGAACTGATCGTCAAGGACGACACCGGCACGCCCGACGTGACCAAGCGCATCGCGCAGGAACTGGTGGTGAACGACAAGGTGAACGTGCTGGCCGGCTTCGGCCTCACGCCGCTGGCGCTGGCCACCGCGCCGATCGCCACCCAGTCGAAGACGCCCCTGGTCGTGATGGCTGCGGCGACGTCCAGCATCACCCAGGCTTCGCCTTTCATCGTGCGCACCAGCTTCACGCTGCCGCAGGCGGCCGTGGGCATTGCCGACTGGGCGCCGAAGAACGGCATCAAGAAGGTCGTCACCCTGGTGTCGGACTACGGCCCGGGCATCGACGCGGAGAAATTCTTCAAGGAGCGCCTGCAGTTCAACGGCGGGCAGGTGGTGGAAAGCCTGCGCGTGCCGCTGCGCAACCCGGACTTCGCGCCCTTCCTGCAGAAGGTTCGCGATGCCAAGCCGGACGCTCTGTTCGCTTTCGTGCCCTCGGGCGCGGGTGCGGCGCTGATGAAGCAGTTTTCCGAGCGCGGCCTGGACAAGGCGGGTATCCGCCTCATCGGCACCGGCGACGTGACTGACGACGACATCCTCAACAGCATGGGTGATGTGGCGGTGGGCGTCGTGACATCGCACCACTATTCGGCTGCGCATCCTTCGCCCGTGAACAAGAAATTCGTCGAAGCCTTCACCAAGGCCAACGGCAACCTGCGCCCCAATTTCATGGCCGTGGGCGGCTACGACGGCATGCGCGTGATCTACGAGGCGCTCAAGAAGACTCAGGGCAAGGGCGGCGGCGAGGCCCTGCTGGAGGCGATGAAGGGCCAGATCTTCGAAAGCCCGCGCGGACCGATGTTCATCGACGCGCAGACGCGCGACGTGGTGCACAACATCTACATCCGCAAGGTCGAGAAGAAGGACGGCCAGCTGTACAACGTCGAATTCGACGCCATCAGGGACGTGAAAGATCCCGGCAAGGCCAAGTAACAACCCTGACTGTCATTGCGGACTCGATCCGCAATCCATGGTGGCGCATCGCCACGATGGATGCCGGGTCAAGCCCGGCATGACAACCGTCTTCCCATGCTCACCATCCTCTTCGACGGCATCGCCTACGGCATGCTGCTGTTCATCCTGGCCGTGGGGCTGGCCGTCACCATGGGCTTGATGAACTTCATCAACCTGGCCCACGGCGCTTTCGCGATGGCCGGCGGCTACATCACGGTGCTGCTGATGCAGCGCCTGGGCGTGCCCTTCCTCGTGTGCCTGCCCATCGCCTTCGCCGGCTCCGCGCTACTGGGCGCGGTGCTGGAGCGCAGCCTGTACCGCCCGCTCTATCACAAGCCGCACCTGGACCAGGTGCTGTTCTCGATCGGCCTGACCTTCATGGCCGTGGCGGCGACGGACTACTTCATGGGCTCCACCCAGCAGATCATCCAGCTGCCCGAGTGGCTGCGCGGCCGCACGGAGCTCGGCTCGGGCGCGTGGATGCTCGGCATGGGCCACTATCGCCTCTTCATCATCGCCGTGTGCGCGGCGCTCACCATCGGCCTGCAGTACGTGCTGGCCAGCACGCGATTCGGCAGCCGTTTGCGGGCCTCGGTCGATGACCAACGCGTGGCGGCGGGGCTGGGCATCAACGTCAACATCGTGTTTCTCTCCACCTTCGCGTTCGGCTCGGGCCTGGCCGGGCTGGGCGGCGCGCTCGGCGCCGAGGTGCTGGGGCTGGACCCGACCTTTCCGCTGAAATTCATGATCTATTTCCTGATCGTGGTGGCCGTCGGCGGCACCTCGTCGATCACCGGCCCGCTGCTGGCGGCGCTGCTGCTGGGCATCGCAGACGTGGCGGGCAAGTACTACATCCCCAAGCTCGGCGCCTTCATCGTGTACAGCCTGATGATCGCCATCCTGATCTGGCGCCCGCAAGGCCTGTTCGTGCGCACGGGAGCGAAATCATGAGCGCGCAATCCGTGTTGCTGAATCATCGCCGCTGGCGCGCGTGGGAGCCCGCCTTGTGGCTGGTCGCATTCGCCGCGCCCCTCGTACTATCCAGCCACGCGTTGATCGTCAATGAGATCGCCATCGTCGCGCTGTTCGCGATCTCGCTCGACCTGGTGCTGGGCTACACGGGCATCGTTTCGCTGGGCCACGCGGCCTTCTTCGGCATGGGCGCGTATTCGGCGGCGTTGTTCGCCAAGCATGTCATGCCCGACCCGCTGGTGGGCCTGGCCGTCGGCATCGCCACTTCCACGCTGCTCGGCGCGCTGTGCTCGGCCACCATCCTGCGCGGTAGTGACCTGACCCGCCTGATGGTGACGCTGGGCGTGGGCCTCATCCTGCTGGAGCTGGCCAACAAGCTCGACTGGTTGACCGGCGGGGCCGATGGCCTGCAGGGTGTGGTGATGGGGCCGCTGCTCGGAACCTTCACGTTCGGCCTGGACGGCCGCACCGCGGCCTATTACTCGCTGGTTGTGGTGCTGATCCTCACGCTGCTGGCGCGGCGCTTCGTTCAGTCGCCCATGGGCGCCACGCTCAAGGCGATCCGCGACAACCGCTTGCGCGCCATGGCCATCGGCATTCCCGTCAACGCGCGCCTGGCGGGCGTCTACACGGTGGCCGCGGGCATGGCGGGCGCGGCCGGGGCGCTTCTGGCGCAAACCACGGGCTTCGCCTCGCTCGACCTGTTCGAGTTCCATCGCTCGGCCGACGTCATGCTGATCCTGGTGGTCGGCGGCACGGGCTGGCTGTATGGCGGCATCGCCGGCGCGATCGTCTTCAAGCTGATGCAGGATGCGATCTCGGCCATCACGCCGCAGTATTGGACCTTCTGGCTCGGCCTGTTCCTGGTGGTGCTGGTGATGGTCGGCCGCGACCGGCTGGTGCGTCCGTGGAACTGGTTCGGCAAGGGACGCGCACGATGAAGGCGCCATCTTCCCATCACGACACCGTGCTGGCTGCACAAGGGCTGGTCAAGCGCTTCGGCGGCATCACGGCCACCGACAACGTAACGCTGAACCTGAAGAAGGGCGCACGCCATGCGCTGATCGGGCCGAACGGCGCGGGCAAGACGACCTTGATCAACCTGCTGACCGGCGTGCTCGAGCCGACCGAGGGCCGCATCTTCCTCGAGGGCCAGGAGATCAGCCAGCTGGCGCCGCATCAGCGCGTGCGCCGGGGCCTGGTGCGCACGTTCCAGATCAACCAGCTTTTCGACTCGATGACACCGCTGGAAACGCTCGCGCTCACGGTGTCGCAGCATCGCGGCCTGGGCGCGAAATGGTGGCAGCCGCTGGGTGCGAACAAGGACGTGGCGGCACGTTGCGAGCGACTGCTCGAACAATTCCACCTCACGAGCGTGATGGACCAGCCGACCCGCGTGCTCGCCTACGGCAAGCGCAGGCTGCTCGAAATCGCGATAGCGCTGGCCTGCGAGCCGCGCGTTCTGCTGCTCGACGAGCCGGTCGCCGGCGTGCCCGCGGGCGAGCGCGAAGAGCTGTTGCATACCGTGGCTGCGCTGCCCTCGGATGTTTCCGTGCTGCTGATCGAGCACGACATGGACCTGGTGTTCAGCTTCGCGACCCGCATGACGGTGCTCGTCAACGGCGCGGTGCTGACCGAAGGAACGCCGGAAGAGATTTCCAGTGACCAGCGCGTCAAGGCGGTGTACCTGGGGCATGGCGACGAGATCAACGAGTCGATCCCCATGGGCCGCGGGGCCGCGAACCAGGAGGCGCCCCATGTCTGACTTCCTGCAAGTGGAAAATCTCAGCGCGGGTTATGGCGAGGCCGTGATCCTCAACGGCGTCTCGCTCGCCCTTGCACAAGGACAGACGCTGGCCCTGCTGGGCCGCAACGGCACCGGCAAGACGACGCTGATGAACACGCTCGCGGGCGCGACGCGGCAGCATGCGGGCGCCATCATGCTGGGCGGCGTCGCGCTCCACAAGCTGGCCTCGCACGAGCGGGCCGCGGCCGGCATCGGCTGGGTGCCGCAGGAGCGCAACATCTTCAAGTCGCTGACGGTGCACGAAAACCTCACGGCCGTCGCACGGCCCGCGCGTGCAGGCAGTTCTCATCGCCCATGGACGCCGCAGCGTGTGTACGAACTCTTTCCCCGGCTGGCCGAGCGCAAGGGCAACCTGGGCACGCAGCTGTCCGGCGGCGAGCAGCAGATGCTGGCGGTGGGCCGCGCGCTTGTGCTCAACCCGCGCCTGCTGCTGCTGGACGAGCCGCTCGAGGGCCTCGCGCCCATCATCGTCGAGGAGCTGCTGCGGGCGATCGCCCGCATCACGCGCGACGAAGGTCTGTCGGCGATCATCGTCGAGCAGCACCCGCAGGCCATCCTGGCGATCTCGCACCGCGCCGTCGTGCTGGATCATGGCACGGTGGTGCACTCGGGCACTGCTGAAGAACTCAGGGCCGCGCCGCAATTGTTGGACCGGTTGTTGGGCGTCGCGCGCAAGGCCGATACTCGGGGTTTCCCGGCCTCGGATACAGGGCCTCAATGAGGTGGAGACAAACATGAACATCGGCAACATCGGTTTCGTCGGCTATGGCGAAGTGGGCAAGATCTTCAGCGCCGGCCTCAAGGAGCAGGGCGGCGTGAAGTCGGCCAGCGCGTGGGACATCAAGTTCGTGGACGAGGCGATCGGCGAATCAGAGAAGGCCTATGCCGCGGCAGCCGACATCGTCGCGCAACCGTCGATGCAGGCGCTGTGCGCGCAGGGCGACCTCATCATCTCCGCCGTCACGGCGTCGAACACGCTGGCCGTCGCCCAGGAAGCCGCGCAACACATTCGCCCGGGTGCGATCTTCCTCGACCTGAACTCGGCATCGCCCGGCACCAAGCAGCGCGCGGGGGCCGCCATCGATGCAGCCGGTGGCCACTATGTCGAGGCCGGCGTGATGACGTCCGTTCCGCCTTATGGCATCAAGGTGCCGATGCTGCTGGGCGGCGCCATGGCCGGTGAAATCGCGCGGGTGCTGCAGGAGTGGGGAATGAATGCCACGGTCGTGTCCGAGCGGCTGGGCGTGGCATCGGCGATCAAGATGTCGCGCAGCGTGATGATCAAGGGCCTGGAAGCTCTGGTGATCGAGAGCTATGCCACTGCGCGGCAGTACGGCGTCGAGGAGCATGTGCTGCCGACCTTGCAGGAAACCTTTCCCAGCATCGACTGGAGCCGGCAGGGCGCGTATTTCTTCAGCCGAGTGGTCCAGCACGGCAAGCGCCGCGCCGAGGAGATGCGCGAGGCCGCGAACACGGTGCGCGAGGCGGGCTTCGAGCCCTTCATGGCATCCGCCATCGCGGACAAGCAGCAGTGGGTGGCCGATTGCGCGAAGGCCGGCATTTTCGACGGCCTGCCCAGGGACGCGCGCTGGGAAGACTACGCGGACCGGTTGATCGAGGCGCGCAAACGGGGGTAGGCCTCGCGTTGCGCGTGCGCGTGCGCGTGCGCGCTCGCGTCGCGTCAGGCGGCTGGCGGGTGGCGGGTGGCGGGCGCTCGCGTCGCGGCAGGCGGTACCCGGCAGCGGCTCATACTGTGGCGGTCTTCGCTTCGCTACGACTTCGCGAAGCGGCTCGGCCTGGGGACGGCGCCGTACAACTCGCTACGCGCCTT
>Ga0255338_1001042_pt1 | contig 61184 bp, 59 predicted proteins | sample MeOH1_35cm_T4_19_FD_203715 | JGI IMG/M metagenome (GOLD analysis project Ga0255338, IMG submission 203715) | Sandy soil microbial communities from University of British Columbia, Vancouver, Canada - MeOH1_35cm_T4_195 | ecosystem: Engineered > Artificial ecosystem > Sand microcosm > Unclassified ... | reverse complement strand
AGGATGTAGTCGTTGCCGGAGCGCTGGGCCGACGCGTTGACCGTGGCGTTGTCCCAGAGACGCTTGAGGACGAGGCGGCCGCCGCGGGCTTTGATCTCGGGGCCGTAGATCTTCTCGACCCGGTCCATCACCTGATTGAACTGCGCCTGCGTGATGCCCTTCGCCTCGAACGAGCCGACGGGGATCTTCATGTCGTTCTGCGGGACGAACCCTTCGCACAGCTGCTTCGACGCCGGGACGGCGGACAAGGCCACGACGATCGCGCTCACCAGGATGCTTCGCTTCATGGACACCTCCAAGAGTGTTCATAGTGGCATAACGCGAATTTGGGATGCAAGGGAAAATGGGCCTTTGGGCCCGGGTATTTAATGGGCCCTTTGGCCCATCAGGATCCTTCACAAAACGTCATCGTGCCCGACATTGCGCGCGCGGGGCGCTCCCGCATACTCTACCCCAACGGCAATGAAAGACGACCCTCACCGGACGACGCCCCTCCTCTCCTGGGCCTGCGGCGCGGTGGCCGCGATCGCCTTGGCCGCCCTTGCAGGGAAGCTTCTGGACATCCGGGTGCTGGCGAGCGGCCTCACCTCCAGCATCCCGATGGCCCCGTCGACGGCCTGCGCCTTCCTCTTCCTGACGGCGGCGCTGCATCCGGGCCTCCCGTGGTCCCGGCGTGCGCGACTCGGACTGCTGCTGCCGGTGTTCGTCACCCCTATCCCCGCCGTCTGGTCCTTCTCGGCCTTGTATCTGAAGGGGGGGTGGAACTCGGTCTTCAGCGTCGGCCCGGTCGACCCCTGGAGGCATGTTTGGTCGATGTCGCCGCAAGCGGCCGGACTCTTCTTCGTCATGGGCGCCGCCGCCGCAGCCGGCCTGGCGCGCGGGCGCGGCACGGCGACCCGGGGGGCGGCGTGGGCGGCGAGCGTCACGGCGGCATTCGCCGCCATCGTCCTGATCGGCTACGTGAACGGCGTGCCGCTGTTCTACGGGGGACGCGTCATCCCGATGGCGGCGACGACGGCCGCCTGCTTCCTCATCGTCTCCGCCGCCTTCCTCGCCGAGGGCGGCCGGGAGTTCTGGCCGTGGAGCATGTTCCAAGGCGGCGCTCCAAGGGCGAGGATGATGCGTTCCTTTCTTCCTCTGTTCGCCGCGTTCATCCTGTTCCAGGGCTTCGTGAACAGCCGTTTGGGCGATTCCGGCAGCCCTTTGGTCACCGGGGCGATCCTTCTGCTGAGCCTGCCCTTGATGGCCTGGCTGGTCGCCCGCGTCAGCGCGAGCCTGGGCGACGCCATCGAGACGGCGGAGCGGCGGCTGGCGGAGAGCGAGACGCTCAACCGTAGCCTCGTCTCGCATCTGCCTCACCGCATCTTCGTCAAAGACCTGGACTCCCGGTACCTCTTCTGCAACGAGAACTACGCGCAGGACCTGGGGATCAGCCCCTCCCTGATCGCTGGCAAGGACGATTTCGATTTCTTTCCCGCGGCGCTCGCAGAAGGCTACCGGGCGGACGACCGGGAGGTCATGGCCGTCGGGAGATTGAAGAACATCGAGGAGCGATACCTGAAGGCCGGGGAGGAGATCTGGGTCCACACCCTCAAGGTCCCCTACCGCGACGAGCGGGGCGGGATCGTTGGCGTGCTGGGCATGTTCGAGGACATCACCGAGCGCAAGCTCGCGGAGGGGGAGCTCGAGCGCTTCAAGACCGCCATCGAGCAGTCCGGCGAGGCCATCGTCATCACCGGACTGGACGGCATCATGCTATACGCCAACCCGGCCGTCGAGACGAGCACCGGCTACGGCCGCGAGGAGGTGATCGGCAAGAACCCGCGCATGTTCAAGAGCGGCAAGCATGACCAGGCCTTCTATCGCGAGATGTGGCGGACGATCTCCTCCGGCCACACGTGGAAGGGACGGCTGACCAACAAACGCAAGGACGGGAGCTTGCTATTCGAGCAAACCACCATCTCGCCGGTGCGTGACGCCGAAGGCAAGATCGTGAACTACGTGGCCATCAACGACGACATCACGGAGGACGTCCGTCTGGAGGAGACCCTGCGTCAATCCCAGAGGATGGAATCCGTGGGCCGCCTCGCCGGCGGCGTCGCGCACGATTTCAACAACCTCCTCACGGCCATCAACGGCTTCTCCCGCTTCGCCTTGGAGGGGCTGGCCGAGGGCGACCAGAGGCGCGACGACCTCGAGGAGGTGCTGGCCGCGAGCGCGCGAGCGGCCCGGCTGACCAGCCAGCTGCTGGCCTTCAGCCGGAAGCAGATCCTCAATCCCCGGGTCCTGGACATCAACGCGACGGTGAGCGGGATCGTCAGCATGCTCGAACGGCTCATCGGCGAGAACATCAAACTGGAGACCCGGCTCGCCGCGCAGCCGTGCCTCGCCAAGGTGGACGCCGGGCAGATGGAGCAGGTGTTCCTCAACCTCGCGGTCAACGCCCGGGACTCGATGCCCGACGGTGGGACGCTGTCGTTCGAGACCGGGGTCGAGACCCCCGCCGAAGACTTCTTCGCGAGGCATCCGGACGTGCCCCGCGGGCCGCTGTTGCGCGTGAGCGTGAGCGACACGGGCTGCGGCATGACCGACGAGGTCAAGGTGCATCTGTTCGAGCCGTTCTTCACCACGAAGCCGGTTGGGAAGGGCACGGGCCTGGGGCTGTCCATGGTCTACGGGATCGTCAAGCAGAGCGGCGGCGATATCGAGGTGGAGAGCGCCCCGGATCGCGGCACGACCTTCCGGATCTACCTGACCCGGATGACCGAGCCGGCGCAAGACGAGGTCAGGAAGGACAAGGTCGCCGCCGTCCGGGGGAACGAGACGGTCCTTCTGGTCGAGGACGAGGACATCGTCCGCCGTCTCATCGCGCGCGTCCTGACCGCCAGCGGATACTCCGTCCTGCTCGCCGCGGACGGGCCGGCGGCCCTCGATGCGCTCGCGCGGCGCGGCGGCCCCGTGGACCTGCTGATCACTGACGTGGTTATGCCCGGCATGAACGGCCGGATCCTGGCCCGCACGATCGCGGAGAAGAACCTGGCTCACAGGATCCTGTTCGTCTCCGGCTATACGGATGACGCCATCCTGCAGCACGGGGTCCTGGAGCCCGGCCTGGCTTCCCTCAGCAAGCCCTTTACCCCCGACGAGCTTCTGCGCAAGCTCCGTGAAGTCCTCGACGGGCCCGCCGACCTGGCCGGAGCCTAGGGTAGGCGGGAAACAAGCTGGGCTTAAGCGGGCGTGAAGCCGGTCCGCCCACACTGGGGTGACGGTTCACGGAGGACTCATGAATTACGCATTGACGATGCGGGTCGTGGTGCTGATGGCGGTGGCGGCTCGCCTGCTCCACGCCTGACGGAGCGCTCGCCCGGAAACACGGAGCCCCCGGCTCTCGCTCGGGGGCTGGTCCCGATATTTCTGGTCTCGGGTTCGTTGGAGATAGCCTAGCCCCGGGGCCCGGAAAAATCCATGTCGGGCGCGTCACGCCTCGGATAACAAAGGTTGACCCGCCGTCCACGGCTTTCGGCCGCGGAGGCGGCTACACTGTGGGCATGATCCCTCTCACCCGAAAGACGCTCGACATCTCCGACCTGGACCTGTCCGGAGGCGTGACCCGCCGCCCGGACGCGGCGTTCGACAAGGACCTGACCGATTCGTTCAACGAGGTCCAGCCGGAGACCTACCGCGGCAACTCGCGCTCGTCCGTCGAGGCGGGCATGGTCGACCCCGACATGGACGACACCATCGGCGGGGAGTAGCTACTTCGCGGGCTTGGTCTTGCGCAAGGCGGCGATCGCGGCGAGGACTTCCTCGGCGTGCCCCGCGGGCTCCACCTTGAGCCAGACCTTCTCGATCGCGCCGTCCGGACCGATCAGGAAGGTGTTGCGCGCCGACAGCGGCCGCCCCTCCATCATCGAGCCGTAGGCCGTGGAGACCTCGGCCTTCGGGTCGGAGAGGAGCTTGAAGCTCAGGCTCTCCTTCTCGCAGAAGCTCTTGTGCGACTCGGCCGTGTCCACGCTGACGCCGAGGACGACGGCCTTCGCGGCGGCGAAGCGCTTCAGGTTCTTCTGGAAGCCCCGGGCCTCGAGCGTGCAGCCGCCGGTGAAGTCCTTCGGGTAGAAGTAGAGGACGACGCGCTTGCCGCGCAGGTCCTTGAGGGCGACGGGCTTGCCGTCCTGGGCGGCCAAGGAGAACCCCGGCGCGGCGGCGCCCGCGAGGGGGGCGTCGGCGGCGAAGGCCGGGGCGGCGGACAGGGCGAGGGCGAGGAGGAGGTTCATCCTTCCATTAAACACATTATCCTGACCCCGCGGCGATGGCGGGGGCGCCCCGCGAAGGCTACCATCGGCGCGTGATCGAGAGGATCGACGTCGCCGTCATCGGGGCCGGGTCCGCCGGCCTTTCCGCGCTGCGCGAGGTGCGCAAGGCGACGGACTCCTTCATCGTCGCCGAGGGCGGTCCGCTCGGGACGACCTGCGCGCGGGTGGGCTGCATGCCCTCGAAGGCCCTGATCCAGGCCGCCAACGATGCCCACGGCGGGAAAAAAGCCCGCGGCGGCATCCCGGCGACGCTCGCTTCCGTCCGGGCGCTGCGGGACCGCTTCGCGGCCGGCGCCTCCGATCCGGCGAAGCGGCTGGGCGCGCGCCTGGTGCGAGGGCGCGCCCGCTTCCTCGGCCCGGGCGCGCTGCGCGTCGGGAACAGGGAGTTCCTCGCCAAGCGCGTGATCCTGGCGACGGGCTCCCGCCCCGTGGTGCCCAAGGAGTTCCTGGCCCTCGGCGACCGCGTCGTCACGACGGACGCCCTCTTCGAGCTCGAGGACCTCCCGCGGAGGATCGGGGTCGTCGGCCTCGGGCCCGTGGGGCTCGAGATCGGCCAGGCCCTGTCCCGTCTGGGCCGCGACGTGGACGCCTTCGACCGGGGGCGAAGCCTGGGGAAGCTCACCGATCCCGCAGTGAACGCCCGCGCCGTCAAGATCCTGTCGGAGGAGTTCCCGCTGCGCCTCGGCCGGGACGTGAGCGTGAGGCTCCGCGGCGGGAAGGTCGCGGTCCGCTCCGGCGGGCGCGAGCGCTTCCTGGACCTGATCCTCGCGAGCCTGGGCCGGCGTCCGAACCTGGAGGCGCTCGGCCTCGAGGCGCTCGGCGTCGAGCTCGACGAGGACGGCCTGCCGGAGTTCGACCCCGGGACGATGCGTCTGCGCGGCTTCCCCATATTCCTGGCGGGCGACGCCAGCGTCCAGCGCCCGGTCCTGCATGAGGCCGCCGACGACGGCCGCATCGCCGGCTACAACAGCGTCCACCGCCGGGCCCGCTGCTTCGCCCGCCGCGCGCCCCTCTCGATCACGTTCACCGATCCCAACATCGCGCAGGTCGGAGCCGCCTGGTCGGACCTGGAGCGGGGCGCCTTCGTGACCGGAGAGGCGGACTTCGCGTCTCAGGGCCGCGCCCTGATCATGGGCGAGGACCGCGGCCTGCTGCGCGTCTACGCCCGGGAATCCGACGGGCTTTTCCTCGGCGCGGAGATGATCGGGCCCGCCGGAGAGCACCTCGGGCACCTGATGGCCTGGGCTCTTCAGCAGGAGATGACGGTCTTCGAGATTCTGCGCATGCCCTTCTACCATCCCGTCGTCGAGGAGGGCCTGCGGGACGCGCTGCGCGACGCGGCGCGCAAGGCGCGGTCCGGCGCGCGCAAGCTCGAGGTCGCGTTCTGCGACTAGCACACAATAACCTCACGCGCTCGCCATTGCGCCGGCCGGCTCGGACGGGCTAACATCCCCTCATGAACGAACTCCTGACGAAGAAGTGCGTCCCGTGCGAAGGCGGGGTCAAGCCCATCCCGCCGAAGGAAGCCAAGAAGCTGCTGACGAAGGTCCGGGGCTGGAAGCTGGCCGGGGGCAAGGCCCTGCGCCTCGAGCTCGCGATGCAGGATTTCCCCGCCGCGATCGAGTTCATCCACGACGTCGCGCAGGAGGCGGAGTCGGAGGGGCACCATCCCGACCTGCACCTGACCGGCTACCGGAACCTCGTCGTCGAGCTCTCGACGCACGCGATCGGCGGGCTGTCCATGAACGATTTCATCCTCGCGGCGAAGATCGACGCCCTGCCGCGCAAGCTCAAGAAGGGGAGATGGCCATGAAACGAAGCGCTTCCGCGGTCTGGACCGGCGGCCTCAAGGACGGGAAAGGCTCGATCTCGACGGAGAGCGGCGCGTTCGTGAACCGGCCGTACGGCTTCGCGACGCGCTTCGGCGAGGAGAAGGGCACGAACCCCGAGGAGCTCATCGCGGCCGCGCACGCGAGCTGCTTCTCGATGGCGCTGTCGGGGAAGCTCGCCGAGGCCCAGCTGACGGCGGAGAGCATCTCCACCCAGGCCGAGGTCACCCTCGAGAAGCTCGAGGCGGGGTTCACGGTCACGGCGATCCACCTCACCGTGGCGGCGCGGGTCCCCGGCGCCTCCGCGGAGGCGTTCTCGGCGGCGGCGGAGAAGGCGAAGACCGGCTGCCCGATCTCGCGCCTGCTCGGCGCCGCCGCCAAGATCACGATGAGCGCCTCGCTCGTCTAGGAGCGCTTGGTGACTTCGATGAGGTGAAAGCCGAACTGGGTCTTCACCGGGCCCTGCACCTTGCCGACCTCGGCGCTGAAGACGACGGTGTCGAACTCGGGGACCATCTGGCCGGGGCCGAACTCGCCCAGGTTCCCGCCCTCGCGGCCCGAGGGGCACTTCGAGTGCTTCTTGGCGAGGTCGGCGAAGGTCGCGCCGCCCTCGATCTCCTTCTTGAGCTTGACGCACTCCGCTTCCGACGGGACGAGGATGTGACGAGCCGAGGCTTTGGCCATGGGATTCTCCTGTTTTGAGGCGTCCCGGATTCTACAAGAAATCGTGACGCGGCCGCGACGCGGCGGCGGCCTCCCCGGTGCTAGGATGCCTCGTGGACTCCTCGGACCTCCAGACGGTGCTGCGCCTCTCGATCGCCGTGCTCCTCGGCGCCCTCGTGGGGCTGCAGCGCGAGCAGGCGCAGTCCCGGCTCGGCGGCGTGAGGACCTTCCCCCTGGTGGCGCTGATCGGCGCGTTCGCGGGGCTCCTGCCGGGTCCCTGGCCGGCCGCGGCGGGCCTGCTGGCACTCGCCGCCATCGTGGCCGCCGCCGGCCGCGGCGAGGGCAGGAGCGACACCGGGGGGATCACGACCGAGATGGCGCTCCTGGCGACCTATCTGATCGCGGTCTACGCGGCCCACGGCTCGCTGGCGATCGCGGGGGCGGCGGGCGCCGCCGTCGCGGTCCTGCTGCAGTTCAAGCCCGAGCTGCACGGGGCCGTGGACAAGCTCGGAGAGGAGGACATGCGCGCGATCATGCGCTTCGCCGTCGTCGCGATGATCATCCTGCCCATCCTGCCGGACCAGGCGTACGGGCCGAGCGGGACGCTCAACCCCCGGGAGAGCTGGCTCATGGTCGTGCTGGTGGTGGGCCTGAGCCTGGCGGGCTACATCGCCTACAAGTTCACGGGCAAGCGCGGCGGCATGCTGGCCGCCGGCCTGCTCGGCGGCCTGATCTCGAGCACCGCGACGGCCTTCGGCTACTCCCGCCAGGCGGCCGCCCAGCCCCGTACGGCGGCGATCTCCGGGGGCGTGGTGGCCCTGGCCTGCGCCGTCGTCTTCGCGCGCATCATGATCGAGCTCGGAGCCGTCGCGCCGCGCGTGCTCCTGACCGGGGCGCTGCCCCTGTCCCTGGCGGCCGCGGCGGCGGCGCTCTTCGCCGGGACGGTCTTCCTGCGTTCGACGGGCGAGGGCGGGGGGGTCGAGCCGAAGAACCCGGGAGGGCTGCTCGCCGCCGTCGGCTTCGGCGCGGGCTACGCGCTGGTCGGCCTGCTCATGGCGCTCGGCCACGACCGGTTCGCGGGCTCGGAATGGCTCGTGGCCGCGCTCTCCGGCCTCACCGACGTCGACGCGGCGACCTTGTCCGCCGCCCGGCTCGCGCGCTCCGGGACGATCGAGGCGGACACGGCCTGGAGGCTGGCGCTCGTCGCGGCGTCCTCGAACACGCTCTTCAAGGCGGGGCTCGTGTCGGTCGTCTCGCGCCGCGCCCTGGCCCTGCGCCTGGGGCTGCCGCTGCTCGGGCTGAGCGCCGTCGCCGGGGCGATCGCGGCGTTCTGGCCCTAGCTCAGGGCGCGCGCGCGACGAGGTTCTCGGGCGCGTGCGCGGCCGCGCGCACGCGCAGCATGGTGAGGCGCTCGACGGCCTCGGGCGTCGCCTCGACGGCCTCGGTCTCGAGGTTCACCTCGAAGGCGTAGGCGGGGGAGCCCGCGGGCTCCCGGAAGATGATGAGATAGGAGGCGCCTTCCGTCTTCTCGGCGCTCCACGCCCGGGGGTACGCGGGATTGCGGACGGTCCCGGAGAGGCGGCCGAGCACCGTCTCCTCGTCGCCGGCCAGCCGCGAGTCCTGGACCAGGGCGATCGCCTCGAGGGCGTCCGGATCGACCGGCGCGGGTCGGGCCGCGGCCTTCACGGGCGCGAAGCGGACCTCGCCGATCAGGTCGACGCAGCCCAGGAACGCGACGAGAAGCGCGCCGACGGACAGCGCGACGGCCATGTGCCAGCGGTAGCCTTCATCGAGCCAGGGAGCTTCGCCGTGGGGCATGGGGATAGTTTAGACCCGCGGCCGCGGATCGGCCACGAAACATATGGTAAATTCCGGGGAATCCGGGCATACTTTGGTCCGAGGCCATGGAGAAACCGAAGAAGCCGGCCGATGAAGCTCGGCGCCTCGAGGCCCTGCGAGGTCTGGGAATCCTCGACACGGCCCCGGAGGAGCGCTTCGACCGGCTCACGCGCCTGGCCCAGAGCCTCCTGGGCGCTCCCACCGCCTTCGTCAGCCTCGTGGACGCCGAACGCGCGTGGTTCAAGTCCCGCCAAGGCCTCGACCTCAAGGAGACCGCCCGCGACCTCTCGTTCTGCGGCCACGCCGTGCTCGGCACGGAGCCCTTCATCGTCCTCGACGCGGAGAAGGACCCGCGCTTCGCCGACAACCCGCTGGTCGCCGCCGCGCCGAACATCCGCTTCTACGCCGGCGTGCCCCTGCGGCTGTCGAGCGGGGAGACGATGGGCGCGCTGTGCGTGGCCGACCGCATCCCGCGCACCCTCGACCCGCGCCGCATCCAGCTCCTGCGCGACCTCGCCGTCCTGGCGGCGCACGAGCTCGAGGGGGCCACGCTCGACGTCGCGCTGTCCTCGATAAAGGAGCAGGAGGAGAAGTTCAAGGCTCTGCTGGACGCGACGACCGACATGATCATGACCGTCGACGCCGGCGGCCGCCTGCTCGACGCGAACAAGGCGCTGCTGACGGCCGTTCGGCGCTCCCTCCCGGAGGCGGCGAAGACGCCCGTCGCGGACCTGCTGGCGCCGGAAGGACGCGAGCAGGGCGCCGCGGCCCTGTCCCGGGCGCTCGCGGGGGAGGAGCGAGGAGACATCGACCTGGTGTTCCTGACGGGCTCCGGGGAGCGCGTGCTCGCGCGCGGGCGAGCCGCGCTGAGCCGGGAGGGCGGCCGCGAGACGCGCGCGCGCCTCGTCCTGCGCGACGTCACCGTCCAGACGCGCACGGAGCGGCGCCTGGCCGCCGGGTTCGCGGCGACCCAGGCGCTCGCCGAGGCGGCGGACTGGCGCGCGGGGCTCGAGGGGGTCCTGCGCGGCGTCGGCGCGGCGATGGGCTGGTCCGCCGCGGGCGCCTGGGAGGTCGACCACTCGACCGGCGAGCTGTACTGCGCCGACTTCTGGACCGCCGGCGGCAAGAGCACCCCCTTCACCCGCCAGTCGCGCGAGCTCCGGCTCAAGAGCGGCGCGGGGCTGCCGGGCCGGGCCTGGCGCGAGGGCAAGCCGGTCTGGGTCCCCGACGTGCTGGCGGACGCGGACTTCCCCCAAGCGCAGGCGGCGGCGGCGGACGGCGTCAAGGCCGCGCTGGCGTTCCCCGTCACGCTCGACGGCAAGGTCGAGGGCGTCCTGGAGTTCTTCGACCCGGCCTCCGCCAAGCCCGACGCCGAGCTGCTGGAGCTGTTCGTCTCGATCGGGCGGCAGCTCGGGGGATTCCTCCGCCGCCGCCGGGCCGACTCCGCCCTGCAGCGGTCGGCGAAGGAGATGCTCGAGCTCAAGACCGCGCTCGATTCCTCCGCGATCGTGGCCGCGACCGACGCCTCCGGCCGCATCACGCGCGTCAACGACCAGGTCCTGCGCATCTCCGGCTATTCGCGCGAGGAGCTGATCGGGGTCACGCACAAGCTCGTCAACTCGGGCCGTCACCCGGACGCGTTCTTCAAGCAGCTCTGGACGACCATCGCCTCCGGCCGGACCTGGCGCGGGGAGATCTGCAACCTCTCCCGGAGCGGGGCGGCGTACTGGGTGGACACGACCATCACCCCGTTCCTGGGGGAGGACGGCAAGCCGGTCCAATACGTCGCGATCAGCCACGACATCACCGAGCGAAAGGCGTCCGAGGCGCGCGCGGCCGAGGCCGGGGCGCGCCTGCAGGCCGTCCTGGACGGCGCCTCCCAGGTCGCGATCATCGCCGCCGACCCCGCGGGCCTCGTCACGGTCTTCAGCAAGGGCGCGGAGAACCTCCTCGGATACGCCGCCTCCGAGCTGCTGGGGCGGCCGCCCGCGGTCCTCTTCCCCGACGGGCAGGACTTCGATTCCCTCCTCGAGCCCGCCCGGCTCGGCGGCTCCGACTCGAAGGAGTGCTCCTTCCTGCGCAAGGACCGCTCCGCCCTGCCCGTCCGCCTGACGGTGACCGCGCTGCGCGGAGCGAAGGGCGCCATCGACGGCTTCCTCGTCCTCGCCGTGGACAACACCCAGTCCCAGCTGGCGCGCGCGGAGGTCTCCAAGGCCCGCGACACCGTCCTCGACCTGGCCAACGCCAAGTCCCTGTTCCTCTCGAGCATGGGCCGCGAGGTGCGCGCGCCGGTGAACGCGGTCCTCGGCATGGCGGGCTTGCTCCTGGACGCGGGCTTGGCGCCCGCGCAGCGGGAGCTCGCCGAGGGCATCCGCGGCGCCGGAGGGGCCCTGCTGGCGACCCTCGGGGACATCCTCGATTACTCGCAGCTCGAGGCGGGCGGCCTGCCCCTCGAGGAGGAGGAGTTCGACCCGAGGCTCCTTCTCGAGGACGCCGCCCTGCTGGTCGCCGCCCGCGCGCGGGAGAAGGGCCTGGAGCTCGCGGTGTTCGTCGACGAAGCCGTGCCGCGCCGCCTGCGCGGCGACTCCGGCCGCGTGCGGCAGATCCTCGCCGCCTTCGCCGGCAACGCGGTCAAGTTCACCGAGGCGGGGGAGGTCGTGCTCGGGGCGCGCCGGATCGCGGACGAGGCGGGCGGAGTCCGACTGCGCTTCGAGGTCTCGGACACCGGCCCCGGCATGGACGCCGCCGCGCAGGGCAGGCTGTTCACGGCGTTCAGCCGGGCCGAGGGCGCCTCCGGCGGCGCGGGGCTCGAGCTGGCGATCTCGCGGAAGCTCGTCGAGATGATGAAGGGTTCCATCGGGGCCGTCAGCGCCCCCGGCAAAGGATCCTGCTTCTGGTTCGAGGCCGTCCTGCCGAAAGGCGACGCCGCACCGCCGGCCGAGGCGCCGGAGCTGGCGGGCGTGCGCGTCCTCATCGTCGACGACAGCGAGACCTCCCGGCGCGTCACCGCGCACCTGACGAGCTCCTGGCGCATGCGCCCCGAGGCGGTCGCCGACGGGGCCGCCGCGCTGGCGGCTCTGCGCGCCGCGGAGTCCAAGGGCGACCCGTTCATCCTCGCGCTCATCGACCAGCGGCTGCCGGGCCTGGACGGCGCTCAGCTGGCTCAGGAGATCAAGGGGGACGCGTCCTTGGTCGCCGTGAGGATGATCCTGCTCGGAGCGCCGGGGCCGGACGACGGGCCCGCCGTGGGGTGGGACGGCGCTCTGCCCAAGCCGTTGTTCAAGGCGGAGCTCCTGGACGCCATCTGCGGCGCGCTCGGGATCAAGCCCTCGCCGGAGGAGCTGGCCCGCCGGGCGCTTCGGGTCGAACCGCTCGCCTCCTGGAAGGGCCTTCGCCTCCTCGTCGCCGAGGACAACCCCGTGAGCCGGAAGCTGGCGCTGCTCCGGCTCCAGGCCCTGGGCTGCGCGGCCGACTCCGCGGCCGACGGACGCGAGGCGGTCGCGGCCACGGCCGCGCGGCATTACGACCTGGTGCTGATGGACTGCCGGATGCCGGAGATGGACGGCTTCGCGGCGGCGGCCGCCATACGCGCCAGGCCGGGCGTCGAGGGCCGACGGACCGTGATCATCGGCATGGCGGCCGGCCCGCTCGGCGGGGACCGGGAGCGCTGCGCGGCCGCCGGGATGGACGACTGCGTGGGCAAGCCGGTCCTCCGCGAGGACCTGGCCGCGGCGATCGGCCGCTGGTTCGGCTCGGTCGATCCGGCCGCGCTCAAGGGGCTGCTCGCCCTCGGCGACGAGGCCGCCGTCCGGGACATCATCGACGGCTTCGCCAAGGACGCGGGGGCCCGCCTCTCGGGGCTGCGCGCCGCCGCGGCGGGCGGCGACGCGGCCGCGCTCGAACCTCTGGCCCAGGCCCTCAAAGGCATTTCTGGGACGATCGGCGCGAAGGGGGTCGAGCGCCTGGCCGCGCGGCTCGAGACGATGGGGAGGGAGAAACGCCTCGAGGACGCGGCCGGTCTCGTCGAATCCCTGGAGAGCGAGGTCGCCGAGGCCGTCAAGCTCCTGCGCGCGGGATCCTTGCGCAAGGCGTAGCGCGTGAATTGTTAAAATGTCCGGCATGATCATCCCCGTCTTCTTCGTCGCGCACTGGTTCTCGTCGCTGTTCTCCCAGACCTTCTTCGTCCACCGCTACGGCGCCCACCGCATGTTTGTCATGAGCCGGGCCTGGGAGAACTTCTTCCACCTCTTCGCCTATGTCTCCCAGGGCTTCTCCTACCTCAACCCGCGCGCCTACGCCCTGCTCCACCGGATGCACCACGCCTACAGCGACACGGCCAAGGACCCGCATTCCCCGGCGTTCTTCCCGAACGCCGCGGCGATGATGCTGGCGACCTTCCACCGCTTCAGCGCGATCGGGCACCGGCGCGAGGCCGTCGAGGCGCGCTTCGAGGGCGCCTACCCGAGCTGGCCTTTGCTGGAGAAGATCGGCGACCACTGGCTGTCCATGTCGTTCTGGGCCGTGTTCTACGCGTCGATGTACTGGTTCTTCGCCACGAGCTGGTGGATGTGGCTGCTTCTCCCGGCCCACTACCTGATGGGGCCGATCCACGGCGCGATCGTGAACTGGTGCGGCCATCGCTACGGCTACCGCAACTTCGACACGAACGACCAGTCCCGCAACACCCTCATCTTCGACTTCCTCACGATGGGCGAGCTGTTCCAGAACAACCACCACCGTCAGTGCACGCGCGCCAACTTCGCCGTGCGCTGGTTCGAGTTCGACCCGTGCTGGGCGGTCATCCGCGTCCTCGCGGCCGTCGGCGCGGTGCGCCTGCTCCGCCCGCTCGAGGTGGACGACCGCCTGCCCGCGGCCGAGCAGCCGTGGGGCGTTCCCGTCTAGGTCTTTGGGCCCACCAGGGCCCATGCCCTAGGGCCCTGACGGCCTGGGCCTGACGGGGATATCCTGAGGGCATGGCGATATCAGGATTCTCCAAAGCCTCGATGCTCAGGCTCCTGATCTCGTTCGTGGTGTTCTCGTCGGGCGCGCTGCCCCCGACCGCCGCCGCCCAGGTCGCTCTCGCCGTCTCCCGGCCTCCGCTCCCTCTCGCCGCCCTGCCGCCGCTGGCCCAGCTCGAGGCGATCGGCCGCGAGCTCCAGCTCCACCTCGAGGGCCGCGCCCCGGCCCGCCTCGACGCCGCCGTCGCCCGCCTCGAGAAGATCGAGGCCCGCCTCGCCGTCGGCGCGGTGGAGGAGCCCGGCCGGGTCCGCGCCGAGCTCGACCGCGTCCGCGTCCTGCTCGGCCGCATCCTGGGGACGCCCCCCGCGTCTTTCCTCGCGCCCGTTCCGCGCGCTCCGGCCGTCGCGTCGGACCTGCGCGCCTTCGCCGCCGCCCCGAGCGCCTCGGCGAGCCTCTTCGACGGCTCCCGCGCCGCGGGCTCCTCCGCGGTCCTCGCCGCGCCGTCCCACGCCGCGTCCGTCGCCCCGAAGGGGACGAGCCGCCCGCGCCGTCCCGCCGGCTACGGCTCCGACCTCCACATCTTCGTGCCCGCGCCCTACGCCGGCGCCGCGGCCGCCGCCGCGCCCCGCGCCGAGGTGCCCAAGAACTCCGTCGTCCTGCTCTCCAAGCGCCTCGCCCGGGTCGCCGACGCCTCCGGCAAGGTCGCCGGCTACGAGATGGCCGTGGCCGACCTGCTGCGCGTCCCCGACGCCGCGGCCCGGACCGCTCTGGCCCGCGACATCGCCCGCGAGCTCCTGGCCGCCCTGCGCAAGCCCGACGCGGACGGAGCTTCGGCGCGCATGCTGGGCGCCTTCCTTCGCGACATCGCCGAGTACCGCCCGGAGAACGCGGTCGGCGTCCGCCTCAGCGCCGACGGCGCCAACCACTTCCGCCTCATCTTCGAGCGCGCCGACAAGAGCCGCCGCGTCATCATGGGCCAGTTCCTTGCCGGCACCGCCCGCGACGGCAAGCCCGCGCGCATGTCCTTCATCGTCATGGGCGCCATCGAGATCGACGCCGCCGGGACCCCGACGCAGAAGAACCCCGGCTACTGGCGCGAGTACGCCGACGACGGCCGCCGCCTCGAGTGGAGCACCGCCGTCGAGTCCCAGGAGAAGGGCTGGGGGCCGTGGAAGCACAAGAACGAGCTCTCCTCCTCCTGGCTGACGGAGAGCGCCTGGGGCGAGGGCGGCTGGTCGGTCAAGGGCAAGGAGAAGGTCAAGACCGCGCAGACCAAGGAGGGGCAGTCCTGGTTCGGCCGCACCGGCGAGAGGATCATGAAGGCCCCGGTCGTCGGTCCGACGCTCAAGTTCTGCGACCAGGTCGCGGCCAGCCTCTACACCGGCATCGTCGGCGCGCCCCAGATCCTCCTCGCCGACCTCGCCAAGTCCGACATGTACAGCCTCGAGGCGGGCGGCTCCTACGCGAAGAACCCTCTGGTGAACCTCGCCGCCGACGACCGCAAGCACCTCGACCGCCTGACGCCCGGCGCGCGCCGGACCTTGTACGCGAAGGTGGATGAGGAGCGCCGCCGCGCCCTCGACGCGAGCCTCGTGCCGCTCGCGCCGGAGCTGCGCCGGCAGGCGCTCTCCGCCCCGGTGAGCGCCAAGGAGGCGGTCACGACCTTGCGCGAGAACTACGGCGCGAGCACCTACGGCAAGCGCATGATAGCCGCCTCCACCGACCTCGACGGGTGGCGCTCGGCGGCGATGAAGGCCGGCGGCGTCGCCGCCGGGGTCTTCGAGAACGTGGCCGAGGGCGTCTGCAACCCGATCCTGTGGGTCACGCTCGGCGCCGGCGAGGCGGTGACCGCGCTGAAGGCCTCCGAGGCCGTCGCTTCCGGCGCCATCGGCGCCAAGGCCGCCTTGACCGCGGTGCGCGCCGTCCACGTCGGAGCGACGGCCGCGTGGTGGACGCCGTGGCTGCTCAGCGGCACCGACAACCTGGGCCGCCTGGTCCAGCTCACGTCGGAGGGGAAGTTCGACAAGGAGTACTACGACAAGCTCGGCGCCGCCGGCGCCGACTTCCTCTACATGTTCGTGATCCCGTGAACGGCCAACGGCGGACGGATCCACCACGGAGACACGGAGTCACGGAGAACGGCAACGGATGAAGAGTAAACGGCTTACGGGCTGATAGCCGTTACCATTCTTTCCGTTCTCCGTGGCTCCGTGTCTCCGTGGTAAAACGCCGTTGTTTTACTTGACGGGGCCGTAGCCGTAGGTGGCGAACTTCTCGCGCACGCGCGCGATCTCGGGGTCGGAGAGCAGGCGCGGAGCGCCCATCTGCACCGCGCGCCAGTACATCATCGCCAGGGTCTCCGCCTCCACGGTCAGGGCCAGGGCGCGCGCGATGTCCGGCCCGAGGACGACCAGGCCGTGGCTGCCCATCAGCGCCGCGTTGCGGCCCTCGAGCGCCCGGAGCAGGTGGTTCGACAGCTCCTGGGTGCCGTAGGTCGCGTACTCCGAGCAGCGGATGTTGCCGCCGCCGAACAGGGCGATCATGTAATGGAACGCCGGGATCTCGCGCCGGAGGCAGGCGAGGGTCGTGGAGTAGCCGCTGTGGGTGTGGACGATCGCGCCGACCTCCGGTCGCGTGCGGTAGATGTCGAGGTGGAAGCGCCACTCGCTCGAGGGCTCGCGGCGGCCGGCGTGGGAGCCGTCGAGGCGCATGAGCACCATGTCCTCCGGCTTCATCACGTCGTAGGGCATCGCGGTCGGCGTGATGAGGAAGGCGTCCGAGCCGGGGGCGAGGCGCGCGCTGACGTTCCCCGAGGACCCCTGGTTGAGCCCGCGCCGTTCCAGGTCGCGGCAGGTCTCGATGATCTTGCGGCCGAGGGCGAATTCCGTCTCCGTGAGGTCGATGCTCAGATTGTAGCTTGCGGGGCGGCCAGCGGCAAGGTGAAGCGCATGTCGGTGCCCTTGCCAGCGACGCTCTCCGCCCAGATCTTCCCGCCGTGCAGCTCGACGATGGACTTGACGATGGACAGGCCGAGGCCGGTGCCTTGGATGTGGCGCGTCGTCTTGCTGCGGTAGAATCGCCCGAAGATGAAGGGCAGGTCCTCGGGCGGGATGCCGTGCCCCTCGTCTCGGACCGTGACGACGGCCTCGGCCCCCTCGGCGGCGGCGGTGACGAGGATGAGCCCGCCCGGGCGGTTGTACTTGAAGGCGTTGTCGAGCAGGTTTGAGATCACCCGCGCCAGGCGGTCGATATCGGCGCGGACCTTGAGCCCCTCGGGGATCTCGATGTCGAGGTGGCTGTTCTCCGACCGGATGAGCGGCGCCAGGCCCTGCACGCAATCCTCGACGAAGGCCGCCAGGTCGATCTCGGTGAACGCGGGCGCCTTGGACTTGGAGTCGAGGTCGGTCAGCAGGAGGAGGTCCTCGACGAGGTAGGACAGGCGGTTGGCGTGCTTCTCGATCGTGACGACGAAGTCCATGCGGTTCTTCCTGTCGTTGAGCCCGCCCATGCGCAGGGTCTCGGCGAAGCCCTTGATGGCCGCCAGGGGGGTGCGCAGCTCGTGGGAGACCGTGGCCATCAGGGCGGTGGTCATCTTCTCGCGCTCGCGCATCAGCGCGGCCTCCGCGGCGGCCTTCGCGGCCGCCTCCGCGTCGCGCAGGCGCCGGGTCAGGTCGTGGACGGCCGCGATGACCTTCGTCCTTCCTCCGATGACGCAGCGTGAAGCGGAGACCTCGATCGGGAACTCCGTCCCGTCTTTCTTCCGGTGCCTGTGTCCCGACATGATCCCCTTGGTCCGACCGGCGCTGACCGACTCCAGGCATTCGCGAGTCTTCTCGGGGAACGACGAGAGCTCCTCGACCCTGAGCGCGAGCATCTCCTCCTCGGAGTACCCGTAGAGCTGGAGGGCGGCGAGGTTGACGCTCTCGATCCGGTGCGTCTCCCCGTCGATCGTGAGGACCGGGTCGAAGCCGCTCTCGAAGACGCCGCGGTACTTCTCCTCCTTGTCGCGCAACTGGGCCTCGAGCTTCTTGCGTATCAAGGCGGAGCCGATGCTGGACGCGATGCCCTCGAGGAGCTCGACGGTCTCGAGCGACAGCCGCTCCTTGCGGCGGTCGTTGAGATGGAGGAGGCCGACGATCTCGTCCTTGGTTCGGATCGGCACGAGGGCCACGGTGGCGTAGCCGTCGTGGATGCAGCGGTTGCGCGGCTTCAGGCGCGGGTCCGCCTCGGGAGGGATAGCGAGCAGGGGGGAGGAATCGTTGGTCCAGAAGCTCCCGCCCTTGGTGAGGAAGGAGTTGGGCTTCCCGCCGCCCGCGCTCAGGACCATGCCGCAGGTGCACGCCAGCCGGGGCTTGCCGTTCTCGTCCCGGCACACGCCGCCGCCCGGCCCGCGCGCGATCAGGCTGTTCTCCGCGGCGAGGAACTCCCTGCTCATCCCGTCATGGGCGGCGTAGGGGAAGTCGTCGCCCTCGCGGAGCCGGATGCCCACGGCGTCGAAGCCGGTCCTTTCCTTCACCGCGGCGAGGACGCGGGTCACGGACTCCTTCATGTCACCCGGCTCGTTGAGGATCTGCAGGATCTCCCGGGCCAGCTCCCGGTACACGCCGCCCTGCTCGGCGTGGGTGAGCTCGAGGTACAGCCCGAGCGCGGCGAGGACGAGGACCATCGCGACCTGGGCGGCCACCCCCATGTGGTGATTGTAGTCGAGCGCGACGATGCCGATCAGGGCGACCGGAAGCAGGAGCAGGAAGATCCGCCGGGGCGTGAGCTTCACGCCCTCGGACTTGCAACGATATGGCCAGCGGGACGCTCCTAAGAGGAGGGGGACGAGTCGGGGGTGAGCTCCCCGGTGAGCACCGGCAAGGTCATCTTGAGGAAGAGGGTGTAGAGCAGCATCCCGAACGCCCAGATGCCGGCGCAGATGATCCACTCGTTGAGGGTCGGGAAGTACTCGACCATCTCGCCCAGCGGGCTGGGGACGAAGGCGGGGATGATCAGGCCCATCCCTTTCTCGATCCAGATGCCGATGATGGCCAGAACGCAGGCGAGGTCGAGGTACTTGAGGCTGCGCGACAGCGGCAGGACGAGCAGGACCAGGGCGACCAGGTCGAGGGCCATCGCCGTCCAGATCCACGGCACCAGGCCGTGGTGGCCGTGGAGGCCGAAGAAAAGGTACTTCGCCGAGGCCACGTGCGCCGAGTCGGTGTAGAACTCCTTGAACAGCTCGCAGAACAGGAGGAAGACGTTGATGATCATGGAGACCTGCACGATGCTGCGCAGCATCATGATCGCCTTGTCGTCGATGCGGTACTTGGACACGCGGCGGATGATCTGCAAGGTCAGGATCAGGAACCCGGGGCCGGCGGTGAAGGCGGAGGCCAGGAAGCGGGGGGCGATGATGGCCGAGTTCCAGTAGGGACGGCCGCCGAGGCCGACGTACAGGAACGCGGTGACGGTGTGGATGCTGAACGCCCAGACGATGGCGGTGAAGACGAAGGGGATGTACCACATCGGCGCGGGCTTGCGCTTGCAGTAGACCATGTAGACCAGGTAGCCGCAGATGTGGGCGTTGAGGGCGAGGTAGACGTTGAGCACGATGACGTCCCAGCTCAGCATCGAGATCGGCCAGTTGAACTTGCCGATGCCCGGGACCATGTGCCAGAAGCGGTCCGGGCGCCCGAGGTCCACGGTCACGAACAGCAGGCACATGATGATGACGGCGACCGCCAGCAGCTCGCCGAGGATGACCACGTCGTGGAGGGTCTCGTCCTTGTAGATGTAAACCGGCACGACGAGCATCACCGCCGCGGCGGCCATGCCGACGAGGAAGGTGAAGTTGGCGATGTACAGGCCCCAGGAGACCTGGTCGTTCATGCCCGTGATCGTCAGGCCGGAGACGAACTGCTTGCAGTAGGCGTTGAGCCCGAGCAGGGCGACGCCGGTGAGCGCCGTCATCCACAGGAAGTAGCGCCAGTCCCCGCGGATCGTCTCCGCGGCGCAGCGCCGCACGAACACGGAGTAGTCTTTCAGGTGTTGGAGCATGTTATATGTCGAAGTAGTAGTAGAAGCGCGGCAAGGTGCCCACCTCTTCCTTGAGGACGTAGACCCTCTTGTTCTGGAGGATGTTGGAGATCTCGCTGTTCGGGTCGAGCAGGTTCCCGAACTTGCGCGAGCCGGTGGGGCACACCTCGACGCAGGCCGGGTACTTGCCGTTGCGCGTGCGGTGCAGGCAGAAGTGGCACTTCTCGACGACGCCCTTGGGGCGGGGCCGGTTGGAGAGCAGGCCCATCTCCGGATTGAGCTCGTCGGCGGGGATGTGCGGCTCCTGCCAGTTGAAGCGGCGGGCCCCGTAGGGGCAGGCCGCGATGCAGTAGCGGCAGCCGATGCACCAGTTGTAGTCGATGACGACGACGCCGTCGGGCTCCTGCCAGGTCGCCTTGACGGGGCAGGCCTTCACGCAGGGCGCCTTGCGGCACTGGTGGCACTGCACGGGCATGTAATAGGAGTCCTTCTTGGGGACCTCGCCCTCATACTCGGTGTTCGAGGTCTCCACGTCGATCGACCCTTTCTTCATCTCCAGCACGCGGATGTACTGGATCTCGGGGTTGCGGGACTGGTTGTTCTCGTCGACGCAGGCGAACACGCACTTGCGGCAGCCGACGCAGCGGCCGATGTTGAGGGCGTAGCCGAACTCGACGCCGTCGAGGGGAGGCGGGTCCGTGAGGTTGGGCTTCACGCCGTACTTCTTCTCCACCTGCTCGGAGATGCGGGCGATGATGGCGGCCTTGTCGGCGGGGGTCAGCTCGGTGTAGTGCTTGCGCAGGAACTCCTCGAGCGTGGGCAGGTCGGCGATGTCCTTCATCGGAGCCAGCGCGGCCGCCGTCGCCGCCACCGCCGCGGTCGCCGCCGCCGCGAGGAAGGCCCGCCGCGAGATCTCCGCGCCGTCTTCCGGCTTATGTTCCTCGGACATCACTCGTGCCCTCCGTGCGCGGCGCCCGCGCCCGCGTGGGCGCTCTTCGGTCCGCGCGTGCGGGGGTTGACGTGAGGGGCCGGCGCGGCCTTCAGCGGCTTGAAGACGGGCCAGTGCGGGTCGTGGCAGGCGATGCACGCCGTCGTCTTGGGGCCGCCCTTGGCGACGTCCCAGTGGCCGGTGCGGCGGCCGTGGGCGCCGTTGTTCCAGTCGCGGAAGGTCGTGCCGTGGCACTTGGCGCACAGGAGCTGGACCTCGGCGAGCTTGATCGGGGTGCCGTCGAAGTTGGAGAAGTCGGCGGGCTGCTTGCGGTTGTGGCAGTTGAAGCAGTGCTGGTTGCGGCCGTGCTTGATCTCGATCTTTTCGTGGAAGACGCCCTTCTCCTTGGGGTCGCCCTGCAGCGGCTCGCTCCCGTCGTGGCAGGACGAACAGGGCGCGCCGTCGAAGGTCATCTCCTTGCGCACCTTGCGCACGGTCGCGGTGTCGGCGTACTCCGGCGAGAGCTTGGGGATGTCGTCGTTGGGAGGGGGGCCGCCGAGCAGGTTCGTCGCGAAGACGGCCGCGAGCAGAAGGAAGGCGCCGACGCAGACGCCGGCCGCCCACATCGGGACGCCTTTGGGTCCGGAGCTATTTCCCATCGCCTTTGGCCGACTGCTCTTTGTGCGCCCCGAGATAGAGCGCCTTCAGCTCCGCCAGCAGGTCCTCCGAGCGGGGCTTGAGCTTCTTGAAGTCGAACTCGTGCCAGAAGTCGATGGTGTCGGTGTAGGCCTTGTCCACCTTGGCCATCGCCTCGGGCTTCTTGACCGACTTGTAATAGAAGCGCAGGCCCTTGCGGTAGCCGTTGGCGTGGTTGAGGCGTTCGAGGATCTCCTGAGCCTGGGCGATGACCTCGGGGTGGTTCTTCGATCTCGCGTTGTGGCAGTTGGAGCAGGCGCGCTGGATGATCGTCGTCGAGTACACCTTCGCGTTCAGCGCGCCGTGGCAGGTGATGCAGTTCGGGCCGCGCCCGGTGCTCTTGAGCTGCTCGAAGTGGCGGCTCTTGGCGAAGCGGTCGAGCACGGGCTGATGGCAGCCGCCGCAGGTCTTGGGGATGTTCTTATAATGGAACGGGCTGGCGGGGTCGCTCTGCGGGACCATGCCGGCGTGGGCCTCTTCCTTCCCGGCCTTGGACGGGTCTCCGTTGTGGCAGGCGGTGCAGGACAGCCCGGCGAGGTCGTGGGCGGAGCCTTTCCACTCCTGGTAGTAGTCGTAGATCTTCTTGTTCTGGACGCGGAACTTCTCGTCCTTGTGACACTCGATGCAGGATTCGGCGGGCGCCGCCGGCGCGGCCGCCGCGGCGATGCGCGGAATCACGCTCAGGACGGCCAAAGCTCCGAGGAGCGGAATGCTGTGGTTTCGTATTCGAAATATGTCCATGGTTGGAAGCCCTCCACAGACCGCATGCAACACTATGACCGAACGGCGTGCGCGGAATCGCGCGCGGGCCGCGGCGGGCCGTTTTGTTGCTTAAGTGAACAAACACGCGAGAAATATTATGATACCCACGATAAAAGGCGGGCCCGAGAAGACGGACAGGAGCAAGGACATGGCCAAGACCGCGATTCTGAAGCTGGACGGGAAGGAGATCGAGCTGCCCATCATCGAGGGCAGCGAGGGCGAGCGCGCCATCGACATCTCCGAGCTCCGCGCGAAGACGGGGCACATCACCTTCGACAACGGCTACATGAACACCGGCTCCTGCCAGAGCGCGGTCACCTTCCTCGACGGAGAGAAGGGCATCCTGCGCTACCGCGGCATCCCCATCGAGCAGCTCGCCGAGCACTCCACCTTCGTCGAGACCAGCTTCCTCCTCATCTACGGCCGCCTGCCCAACAAGAAGGAGCTCGAGGCGTTCACCACGAACATCACCCGCCACACGATGCTCCACGAGGACATGAAGCACTTCTACGAGGGCTTCCCGCGCGACGCGCATCCGATGGCGACCTTGGCCTCGGCGGTCAGCACCTTGTCCACTTTCTACCAGAACGCCCCGGGCAAGCCGAGCGGCGGCAAGGACCTAGACCTCTCCATCTACCGCCTGCTGGGCAAGCTGCCCACCATCGCGACCTACTCGCACAAGAAGTCCATCGGCCATCCCTTCGTCTATCCTGAGAACAAGCTCAGCTACTCGGAGAACTTCCTCAAGATGATGTTCTCCGTGCCGGCCGAGGAGTACCAGGTGGACCCCGACGTGGCCAAGGCCCTCGACCTGCTCCTCATCCTCCACGCCGACCACGAGCAGAACTGCTCCGCCTCGACGGTGCGCATGGTCGGCTCCAGCCGCGCCAGCCTCTTCGCCTCCGTCTCCGCCGGCATCTCCGCGCTGTGGGGCCCGCTGCACGGCGGCGCCAACCAGGAGGTCATCGAGATGCTCCAGGAGATCAAGGAGAGCGGCATCAACCCGAAGGACTACCTCGCCAAGGTCAAGGTCAAGGACAGCGGCGCGCGCCTGATGGGCTTCGGCCACCGCGTCTACAAGAACTTCGACCCGCGCGCGAAGATCATCAAGAAGGCCTGCGACACCGTCCTCAACAAGCTCGGCATCAACGACCCTCTGCTCGACATCGCCAAGCAGATCGAGGAAGCCGCCCTCAAGGACGAGTACTTCATCTCGCGCAAGCTGTACCCGAACGTCGACTTCTACAGCGGCATTATCTATAGGGCCATAGGGATTCCGACGAACATGTTCACCGTCATGTTCGCCATCGGCCGCCTGCCCGGCTGGATCGCCCAGTGGAAGGAGATGAACGAGGCCACGAGCTTCAAGATCTGCCGCCCGCGGCAGATCTACACCGGCCCGAAGGAGACCTCGTACACGACCGTCGGCCGCCGGAAGTAGGCGGGCTCAGCGCTCGAGCATCCGCCGCGCCTCGACGCCCTGAGGCGTGGCGGGGCCGAGCGCGATGGTCTTCTCGAGCGCGACGCGCGCCTTCGCGTCCTGGCCCGTGGACTTGAGCACGAAGCCCTGGCTCAGCCACGCCCGCTGCAGCTTGGGGTCCAGGGCCGTCGCCTTGCGCAGCGTCTCGACCGCCTCGGCGGACTTGCCGTCGTAGTGGAGGGCGAGCCCGAGCTCGTTGAGGATGGAGGCGTTCCCCGGCTCGAGCGCCAGCATCCTCCGGTAGACCCGGACCGCCTCGCCGTGGCGGCGCGCGGCCAGGTGGCCTTCGGCCAGGGCGTTGAGGGTCTCGAGGGTCTCGACCTGGAGGGCGCCGGAGACGCCGGGCGCCGGCGCCGCGGGCGGGGCGGTGTAGCTCGCGATCCGCGGCGCGTCGTTGTGGTAGCTGCGCCAGACCAGACCGGCGACGGCGAGGCCGGCGACGGCGAGGACCGCGTATGCGGCCCGGGAGTCCTTCTCGTTCTCGGTGCTCATGCCGCGTACGCTACAAAATCCGCGGGCGCGCCGTCTCAGGGCGCGGCGATCTCCCGCACGCTCATCTTCTTGTAGGCGAGCCCGTCGGGGCCGACATGGTCGCTGCGCCAGTACACGGCGATGTTGGGCTTGCCCGATTCCGAGCCCGGGCGCTCGTCGCCGGCGGTCAGGCGCAGCGCGGGGTCGATCCCGGGCGCGCAGGGCCTGCCGCGCGCGCCGAAGCTCTTGCCGTCGTCCTCGAGCTCGTTGATCTTGGTCCAGGAGCCGCCGGCGGCGCCGTCGGTCATGTCGAGGTAGTGCTCGAGCTTGACGTTGCCGTTGGGCAGGTCGTAGACCACGAACTTGTAGCCGATCCAGGCGTTGCGCGGCATCCCGGGCCACAGCTTCTTGTTGCTGGCCGGCGAGTTGGAGGGATGGGACGTCTCCTTCTCGAAGTCGATGTGCCCGTCGTAGCGCATGCGCGCGCCGATGCCGCGGCTGTCGCAGGGGTTGGCTCTCTCCGAGCCGAACATGCCGTGCGCGCTGCGCGCGACGCCCACGATGCCGGCGTAGGGCGTGCCCTCGTCGTCGACCCTCATCGCGTACACCGTCATCTCCACGTTCCGCCAACTCCGCTTCAGCTCGGGGTCGTGGATGTACATCCGGGGCACGGGCCCGGAGATAAGCAGCCGGCCCTTCCCGTCGACGCGGTAGGACGCCTGCCCGTGGTCGGCGTCGAACCAGGCGTCTTCCGGGTCCACGCCGCGGAAGGAGCGCGTGCGCCCTCCGTCCCAGGCGGCCTCCCAGTGCTTGCCGTCGGGGGCGGTGGGATAGAGCTGGGTCACGCCGAAGCGGTCGGCGGCGAAGGCCGGCAGGACGGCGGCCGCGAGGATCAGCGGCATGACGACGGCGTGGATGACGGCGATGATGATGTCCTCACTCGCCCCGATTCTAGCCTGGGCGGAGCGCGGCGTCTATGTCGGGAGGGTAACGGTTATTTCGCGCCCCACGGCGGCGGCGGCGCGGCGGCTTCCTTCGTCAGATCGAAATCGATCCGGAACTCCCGCCCCGGCCGCTCGAGTCCGTAGCCGAAGACCTTCCCGGGCGTCAGGCCCACGACCCAGACGTTGGCCGCCGACTGCGGGATGCCGCCGGCGACGAACATCGCGCGGGAGGCCTCGTCGGCCGGGAAGGACTGCTTCTCCGCCGCGCCGGGCCCGGCGGAGTCTCCGCCGTACATCGTCATCTTGTCGTCGGTGCCGTCCTCGTGGCGGTGGTCGTGCTTCAGCCGCAGCCCCGCCGCAGTGCGCGTGAACACCCAGGTGCGCGAGCGGTCCTCGCCGACATGGAAGGGGACGCGGATCTCGTTCCCGGAGCACTCGCGCGCGTGCATCACCAGCCGCTTGCCGTCGAACGGGTCGGGCCCGGCGCCGCCCCCGGCGTTGGCGGCGATCCGTCCCTCGTACGCGCGGCCGCACAGCGCGGTCAGCTCCGTCCAGAAGGCGTCGCGCGCGGCGGCGCCCTCCGGGACGCTCCGGTGCGGCCACGAGCAGGAGGCCAGCGCGAGCACGACGAGCAGGAGGGGGTATCGCATCCGCCTATGGTGTCATCTTTGCCCCGGTGTTGTAAAATCACGCATGGTCCGCCTCGCCTCCACGGCTCACGGTCAGGGCGTCTTCGCCGAGCGCCCCTACGCCGCCGGCGAGGTCATCCTCGTATTCACGGGGGAGGAGTTGACGACGGCCGAGGCCGACCGCCGCGGGGTCCGCCATCATTGCCTCGATATCGGCCCCGGCCGCCAGCTCTACGCCGATCCTCCCTCGCGCTTCCTCAACCACTCCTGCGACCCCAACGCCGGCTTGCGCGACGCCGTCACTTTCGTCGCCGCGCGGGACATCGCCGCGGACGAAGAGATCGTCTTCGATTACTCCACCTGCGTGCCGGACGCGTCCTGGACCTTGTCGTGCCGCTGCGGCGCCGCGTCGTGCCGCGGCCTCGTCGTCGGCTGGCCCGCCCTCGACGAGAAGACTCGCCGCCGCCTGCTCGACCTGAAGCTCGTGCCCGCCTGGCTTCGCGCCGGGCTCTGACTCGGTCCTGGACCGAGTCGGGCGCATGTTTATCTCAAGATAAACACGCCGGCCGCCGTCTTTCCGTCGGCCTGGGTCTTGACTTCGAACAGATGTTCGAATACACTGAGGGCATGCTGTTTCCCTCGCTCCGCCCCATGCTCCCCGACGGTCTCCCGTCTCCCGGACGCTATGTCGTCTCCGGCCCGGGGGACCTGCCGGGGCGCTTCCTGACGAGCCTGTGCCCCGCTCTGCTCCAGGGCGCGAGCGTCCTGTGGCTCGACGCGGGCAACTCCTTCAACGCCTACGGGGCGGGCTACGCCTCGCGCGCGCTCGGCGCGGACTCGCGCGCGGCGCTCTCGCGCGTGCAGCTGGCCCGGCCGTTCAACCTGTACCAGCTCGAGACCATGGTCAAGGTGAAGGTGCCCGAGCGCTGGCGGGGGGAGCCGGTCGTGATCTCCGACCCGATGCCTTTGTTCTACGACGCCGACGTGCCCGCCGCCGCCGCGCGCCGTGTGCTGACGCGCGTGCTCGAGGGCATGGCCCTGCTGCCCGCGGCGTGGCTCGTGCTCACGGCGGACCGCGAGGCTCCGGAGGAGCGCCGCGGCTGGGAAGAGGAATTGAGCCGCCACGCGAAGGGCTCCATGAGGTTCTATGGGACGGACTTTACCGACGATCGTGCAGACGCTCCAGGCCGAGCAGGAAGCCTGGAAGCTCTTTAGACGCGCCCTGCGCAGAGAGGACCAGGAGGCGTTCGACGCGCTGTGGCGCTTCGCCCGCTATCATGCCGCCCCCGCCTCCATGGCGAGCCGGCCGATGCCCTTCGAGGCGGCCCTGATGGCGATGCTCGTCGCCATGGAGCGCCAGCTGCTCGAACTGGAAAAAGGGAAGAAGAATGGAGACGGCGGAGGCGTGGCTCTTTGACGCGTACCCCGAGGCCGGGGGCATGCGCGTCTGGCTCGTCGAGCGCGGCGGCCGCCGCCGCGCCGTCCTCGACCCGTGGCGCCCGGCCCTGCGCGTCCACGGCGACCGCGCCGCGCTGACGCGCGTCCTGCGCCTGCTCGCGTCGTTGCCGTATCGCGCCGACACCTCCTGGGTCGAGAAGACGGAGCTGTTCAGCGGCGCGTCGCTGCGGGTGCTCGAGGTCCGTGTCCCGCTGCTCGAGCGCGACCCGCTCGTCAAGCGCCTCGCGGCCCTGGAGGTCCCGCTGTACGACGCGGACATCCACCTCGTCCAGGTCTGGCACTACGAGCGCGGCCATTTCCCGCTCGCGCTGGGACGCTTCCGCGTCGACGGCGAACGGCTCGACGGCTTCGAGCTCCTCGACGATCCGTGGTCGGTCGACTACGAGGTCCCGTCCCTGCGCTATCTCCATCTCTCCTGGGCTCCCTCCGAGATCGCGGGCCGCCTCGACCCGAGCCACGGTTCCCTGCGCCGGCTGCTGCTCTCCGTGGACGGGCGCGTCTCCGAGCTGGAGGGCTCCGCCCCGCAGCAGCTCGAGACCTTGGCCCGCCGCCTGCGCGCCGAGGACCCCGACGTGATCACCACCGACTGGGGCGATTCCTCCTTGATGCCCGAGCTCGACGCTCTCTCCCTGGAGCACCGCGTCCCGCTCGAGTTCTCCCGCGACGCCGGCCGCGCGATGGGCGCGCGCAAGGAGCGGACCTTCCTGTCCTACGGCCGCGCCGTCTACCAGGGCGGCGCGCGCTACCTGTTCGGGCGCTGGCACCTCGACCTCAAGAACAGCTTCATGCTCAAGGAGACCGGCACCGCCGGCCTCTTCGAGATCGCGCGCATCGCCCGCATCCCCGTCCAGCGCGCCGCGCGCTGCACCATCGGCACGAGCCTGAGCTCGATGCAGATGCGCTGGGCCTGGGACCGGGGCGTGCTGATCCCGATGGACAAGCAGCAGGCCGAGGATTTCAGGCCGGCCGGCGAATTGCTCATATCCGACAAGGGCGGCCTCGTCTACGAGCCCGAGGTGGGCTGGCACCGGAGCGTCGCCGAGTTCGACTTCTCCTCGATGTACCCGGAGATGATGGTGCGCCGCAACATCTCCCCGGAGACGGTGAACTGCCCGTGCTGCCCGGACAATGCCGTGCCGGAGGTCGGCCACCGCCTGTGCTCCAGGCGCCGCGGCCTGGTCCCGTCGGTGCTCGAGCCGATCCTGCTCAAGCGCGCCAAGTACAAGGCGCTCGCCAAGGCGGGCGGGCCGCTCGCCGCCGACCACAAGAGCCGCGCGGCGGCGCACAAGTGGTGCCTCGTCACCTGCTTCGGCTACCTCGGCTTCAAGAACGCGCGCTTCGGCAAGATAGAGGCGCACGAGTGCGTGACCGCGTGGGGGCGCGAGGTCCTCCTGCGCGCCAAGGACGCCGTGGAGAGCCGCGGCTACCGCCTGCTCCACGCGCTCGTGGACGCGATCTGGATCACGGTGATCCCCGGCGCCGACCTGGAGGAGCTGAGGCGCGCCATCGAGAAGGAGGCCGAGTGCCCGTTGGCGCTCGAGGGCGTCTACGAGTGGATCCGCTACTGCCCGTCCAAGGAGGACGCGCGCTCCGGCGTGCCCGGACGCTACTTCGGCGCCTTCACGGACGGCACGCTCAAGCTGCGGGGCATCGCTTCGCGCCGGCGCGACACGCCGCCCCTTCTCAAGGAGATGCAAGGCGAGCTGCTCGCCGTCCTGGCGAGGGTCGCGCCGGGGGGGGGCCTGAAGGCTCTCGTCCCCGTTCTGCTCGACATCGTCGAGGAGTACCGCCTGCGCCTGCGCGAGGGCCGCGTGAGCGCCGACGAGCTCGCCATCGCCTTCCATCTTTCCCGCGAGCCCGGCGGCTATGTCCACGACACGGTCTCGTCCTTGGCCGCCAAGCAGCTGGCCGCCGCGGGCGTCACGCTCCATGTCGGCGAGACCGTGCGCTATGTGATCACGAACGCCTCCGACTCGGTCAAGGAGTGGCGCTCGAAGCCGCTCTCGCTGATGGAGAACGGCCTCGAGTACGACCGGAAGAAGTACCTGGAGCTTCTCGACCGCGCGGCCTGGGAGGTGCTCGACGGCCTGGCGCCGCCTCCGGCGCCCGAGCCCGAGAGGCGCATCGTCCCGGCGACGCGCGCGCTGGAGCTGCCGCTCGGGTGGGGCCCGGCCGTCCCATAAGCGTCGAGAAACCGTGGCGCACTCGCGATGGCGCGGCAGGCGCCCCCCGATTAGAATGGGACCATGAAGACCGGAGCTCTGCTTTCGTTGATGCTGCTGGCGGCGGGAGCGCGGGCCGACGTGCCCCTGCCCGGCGTCCCGCCGGAGCGCCGTCGCCTGGTCTCCGTCGCGGTCGGCCTGGCCCAGCCGGTGAGCCGGATCCATCTCGGCGTAGCCGGCGGCGGCGGCGCCGACAACGGCGACCTGGGCGCCCATTTCGGCGCGCAGTACGTGCATTTCCTGACGCCGCGCCTCGGCGCGGGGCTCGACGTCGATTACGCCAGCCGCGGGGGGACCGTGTCGACGCGCCTGTACCCGGCGGCGGACGCCCGCGTCGCGGGCGACTCGTGGGTGATGCTCGGGGTGCTGCGCTGGACGCTCCGGGACCGCGGCGCGGCGCGCCCGTTCGTCCTCGTCGGCGCCGGCGGAGCCTGGAACAAGACGACCGTGGACGTGAAGCCCTCGACCTGGCCCGACACGGCGACCCAGGAGACGCGCCGCCTGGTCGATGACGGCGCCTGGGTCCCCGCGGCCTCGGCCCGGATCGGCGTGGACCTCCGCCCGGATGACGCCGCGCCGGGCTTCGTCACCTTGGAGGCCGGTTGGACGGGGTTGGGCTCGGCGGGGTACGCCGCCACGCCCCGGGGCGAGGCCCGCGGGGTCTCCGAAGCCTCGGGGTGCCTGCACATCCTGACCTTCACGGCGCGCTACGGCTGGAGGTTCTGATCATGATACGACGGCTGAAGACCGGGAAGTACCGCCTTTACTCGACCAAGCGCAACCCGCGCACGGGCCGCCGCCGCAACCTCGGCACCTTCACGAGCCGGGAGAAGGCCGCCAAGCACGAGCGCGCGGTGCAGTTCTTCAAGCGCATGGGCTAGCGGGCGGCCAGCCTCGCCTCGATCCGATCGAAGTCGCGCCGCCGCGTCGCGGCGAGATGAGGGAACCAGCCCTTGAGCCCCTCCGCCAGCGCTCGCACGGCGCGCGGCCTGACGAGCGCGGCGGCGCTCCCGCCGGAGGAGAGGTCCGCGAGCGAGGCGAGCAGGCCCTCCGCCTGCGCCGGCAGAAGCTCCGCCGCGACGGCGCGGCAGGCGGCCGCGTCTAGGTCGTCGCCCGCGAACAGCGAGCGCTCGACGGCCGCGGCGACCAGCGCCCCCGCGTCGGCGCGCAGGCGCAGCGGCGCCGAGGGCCCGAGCCCGCGCGCCGAGCGCGCCGCCCGCAGCGCGAGGCCGAGCAGGGCCCGCCGGTCCTTCGCCGTGGCGGCCGACGCCGTCTCGATGTCCAGGAAGGAGAGGATCTCCGAGAGCCCCTGCGGGGTCACGGTGCGGTCCACCGCCTCGGCGAGCGCGTCCTCCGGGAGCTCGGCCCGGCGCGCGAGCATCTCGCGCGCGATCACGCCCTGCAGGTCCCCGAAGGCCTGCCGCGCGGGGATATCTGCCCGCGCGTCCTTGAGGCGGGACAGCGCCGCCAGCGCGCCCGCGTTCCAGGCGAGCAGCTCGCGCGGCTTCCTCGCGGCGGCCGCGAGCATCGCCGAGTCGCCCGCCGCCGTGATCCGCGTGTCGTTCGTGGACCACTTGAAGAAGGCGTCGAGGTACTCCGGCGCGTCCCTGTCGAGCCTCAGCCACTGCGCGGCCTGATGGGTGAGCTCCTCCCCGAGGTCCTTGACCGGGTCCACGCCGAGGCTCTCCAGGTCGTAGCGCTTGCCCGCGCGTTCCAGGTCGTCGAGCAGCAGCACGTAGGGATACAGCTTCTCCTTCGACGGCAGGCGCGGGGCGAAGCGGCCCACGTCGCCGACCGCGCGCAGGAACTCGACGCGGCCGCGCCCGGCACGGGCCAGCACCTCGCGCGGCGTCGGGTCGGCGGCGGCGGCGGGCGAGCACAGCAGGAAGAGCAGGGCGGCGATCATGGCGTTACCTCCACGGGCTCCGGCCGTATCGGCAGGAGGTTCTTCTGGGTCCAATCCGAGAGCGAGACGAACTCGTAGCCGCCGTCGCGGGCGGCGCGCACGAGACGCGCCAGCTCGCGGGCGTCGCCGGGCCGCCGCGCGGTGCCGCCCAGGGCCGTCGTGTCGAGCATGGACGGGTGCACGAAGAACGACGCCCAGGAGTCGCGCAGGACCGCGTTGCGGCGCATGGTCCGGACCATGTCGTCGATGGTCACGGGCTTGAGCACCTGCTCGTTCATGTACGGCTGGGCGTTGCCGACGTTCTCCGGGATCACGCGCTGGCCGTACGCGTCCCCGTAGATCTCGTAGGGGTAGAACTGGCCCGTCGGGAGCAGCCCCTCGGGCGGCCGATCGCCCTCCGAGGGGGGGAAGTAGACGGCCCGGCCGACGTTCCAGGCGAAGCTGCGCGCGAACACCCGGTAGGCGCGCGGCGAGGCCTGGTAGTGCGGCGTCTCCCACGCGCACGCCTCCGCCCCGGCGGCCGCCAGCAGCGCGCGCGCGTCCGCCACCCGCGCCTCGATGTCCTCGTCCGTCTCCCCGTCGAGCGGCCGGTTCCGCTCCCGGTCCCAGAACTCGAAGTCGTCGCCGGATATCCCGGTGAAGGGGTTGCGCGCGAAGCCGCGCTGGTGCGTGAGCCCGTGCAGGATGAAGCTCGCCTTGCGCTTGGCCGCGTAGCCCAGGAAATCGGAGAACGCGGGGTCGTCGGCCGCCAGGCGCCAGCGGCGCTTCAGGCGCAGGACCCCCAGGGGGTCGACCCACATCGGGATCACCGACACGGAGAACGGCGCCCCGGCCGCGGCCAGCATGTCGGTCATGCCGTACAGCTGCCACGACGGCAGGCCCGGGTGCACGTCCTCGACGCGGAAATGCGCCGGCTTCTTCTCCCCGGGGCCCCGGCGCGGCGCCTCGCCCAGCATGTCGAAGAGCAGGTCGGCGAAGACGAGGTATCGGTCCTCCTCCGTGATGTAGGAGAAGGGGCTGTCGGCCAAGAACCAGCGCCCGCCGCCGCTCAGCGCGTACGGCGTCCTCTCCCCGGGCCGGCCGTCGTGGCGGGCCCAGGCGACGACGACCGTCGTCGTGGACCGCCGAAGGTCGAGGAGGACCAGCTCGTAGGCCGCGTCGAAGCGCTCCGGCGCCGCGCGGTCGAACTCGCCGTACTTCACGAAGGTCCTCTTTTTATAGTCGACGAAGCGGTAGAAGGTCGGCCGCCCTGCCCCGTCGCGGACCTCCGCGTCGAGCCCGGACAGCCCCCGGTAGCGAGCCGACCACAGCCGCTCCAGGTCCGCCTCGGGCAGCTTCCAGACGTTGTAGCCCGCCCACACCACGGTCCGCGTCGACGCCGCGAAGTCCGCCAGGAAATCCGGCGGCAGGGCGTTGTCGAAATAGGTCCCGAGGTAGAAGCTCGCCGCGCAGCGCCCGAGCTGGCCCTTCTCGTAGCGCTCGACCGGGATGACGATCTGCTGGATGTGCGGGAAGTGCCCGAGCAGGTTCTGCAGCTGCAGGGCGTGGACGCGCCCGAAGAGGTAGCGCGGGGAGGCCGCCGGGACCGAGTCGTAGTAGATCTGCGCGCACTTCGGCGCCTCGGCCGCTCTCGCGGACGCCGTCAGCAGGGCCAGGGCGACGAGGGGGATCCTCACCCCTCGACGCTATCAAAGACCCCGCGACGCGCCTATCGCGTCCGTGGGACGAAATCATGACCGCGGAAAAAGCGCCCCTAAATAAGACGGCTCCCCCTTGAAATCCGGGCCCGAAGGTGTCACCCTAGCCGTGACGGACCGGAGGACCCCTCGATGCGAACCGCCCTGCTCGCCGCCCTCTTGCTCGCGCCGTTCACCGCCCGGGCCCAGGACGCGGTCCTCGAAGCCGAGGTCCGCGAAGCCTCCGGCCGCGCGAAGAGGAGCGCCGCCGACGCCAAAGCCGCCGCGGCCCGCCCGGCGCCCGCCGCTCCCGCCTTTCCCTGCGTGCCGGAGACCGCCTCCGAGCCGAAGCTGTACTCCTCCGACGTGCGCTGGGGCCTGACCATGCCCGAGATGATGGACCTCTACGAGAAGCTCTATGCCTCGGACAAGCGCCTCAAGCTGCGGGCCTACTTCAACGCCGCGAAAGGCCGCTACGAGCTGCCCCACGATCCCCAGTTCGGCGGCCCCGTGCCCGTCCCGGACATCCTGGTCAAGGCCCTCGTGCGCCACATCGAGGCCGCCTTCGAGAAGGACTACGTCGACGCGGTGTTCTTCCCCGACATGGGCCACTCGCACCTGCTCATCCCGGAAGCGTTGTACCAGGGCAAGTACGCGAGCTATCCGGTGGACCGGCAGTCGCAGTTCTACGCCGACGTGCTGGGCGATCCCGCGGTGCGCATCTTCTACCACACCGCCGAGCAGCTCAAGTCCCTGAAGGAGGACCGCCGCTCCGTCCTCGACGACGAGCGGATCCGGTGGCGCCACAAGACGCGCAACATCGCCGGCCCGATCTCGGAGAACGCGCAGCTCACGGTGTACCAGAATCCCGGGAGCGCCGCCAACACCGTGGGCGAGGTCCCGGGCTTCTACTGGTGGGGGGCCGGCTTCAACTTCAGCGCGAACAAGGACGGCTGCTTCTCGTTCACGCGCAAGGGCAAGGCCGTGCGCTTCGACATCAGCCTCAAGGACCTCGAGCCGGACCCGGCCAACCCCGCGACGGACTAGCCTATGGGGGGAGCTTTCATGCCGCGGCCGGGCCGGTAGATCATCAGCCCGAACAGCATCGCGGTGAGGACCGCCAACAGGGGCGCGCCCATCATGAAGGCCAGCGCGGACATCGGGCCGTCTCCCATCTTGGTGAACGCGAACAGGAGCAGGGCCCAGAGCGCGAGCGCCGGGGCGGTCAGGAACGACCAGGAGAGGAGGCTCGGCTGCCGGAGATGCCACGAGAACAGGCCGTGTCCCGCAAGGACGGCCAGCAACAGCGGCCGGAACCCGCGAGGCAGGTCGATCAGGGCCGGGAAGGTCGCGAAGGCGTAGAAGGCCCAGGCTGTCCGGTAGAACCACGCGCCGCGCTTGGACTGCGCGGCGAGCTCAGGCGCGGTGGGCGCCGCGACGGCGTCGACGGACCCGCCCTGGGCGGCCCGGCTCGCCTTCGCCTGGAACTTGGCGACGATGACGCCGCAGGAGCCGCATTCCGCGGCGCCGTCGGGGAGCGCTTTAAGGCAATGAGGGCAGTCCAAGCCCCGTCGGCTCTACGCGCCCTTGGAGGCGGCGTCTGCCTGGTGCGTCGAGAAGGTCTTCGCGATCAGCTTCGCGTCCGCGGACTTGAGCGTACGCTCCCAGCCGCAGCTGCACTTGAGCTTCTTCTTCTCGGAACGGAACTCGTACATGTGGATTTTCATTGTTGTAATTATAATAAATTTAAAGCTCTCATGCCTTCACAAGAGCCGTGAAATCTCGTAATCTCAGGGTATGAACGACGAAGACTCGACGGAAGACTTCTCCGCCCTCCTGGGCGAATCCCTGGAAGCCGCCGAGAAGACCTTCGAGCCCGGCGACAAGGTGCGCGGCGAGCTCCTCTCCGTGGGCCGCGAGGACTCCCAGGTCGCGCTCGGCCCCGGCCGCGAGGGCGTCGTCGCCACCGCCGACTTCCGCGACGCCGACGGCGTCGTCTCCGTCAAAGCGGGGGACATCCTCGACCTCTTCGTCACCTCGGTCCGCAATAATCAGGTCCGCCTCTCCAGGAACCCGACCGACAAGAACATCGCCCAGGACCTCAAGGAGGCCTTCGAGCTCAAGCGCCCCGTCGAGGGCCGCGTCGTGGAAGCCTGCAAGGGCGGCTTCCGCGTCAGCGTGAAGGGAAAGTCCGCCTTCTGCCCCATCAGCCAGATCGACGTGAAGCGCACCGAGACCGGCGCGGAGTTCATCGGCAAGACCTTCACCTTCGTCCTCACCGAGTTCGGCGAGGACGGCCGCAACGTCGTCGTCTCCCGGCGCAAGCTGCTCGAAGAAGAGCAGTCGCGAGCCAGCGACGCCTTCCTCGCCGCGAACCCGGACGGCTCCGTCGTCCCCGGCAAGGTCGTGCGCCTGGAGAAGTTCGGCGCGTTCGTCGAGCTCGTCCCGGGCGTCGAAGGCCTCCTCCACGTCTCCGAGGTCGCCTGGTCCCGCGTCGCCTCTCCCTCCGAGGTCCTGACCCTCGGCCAGGCCGTCTCCGTCAAGCTCCTCAAGCGGGAGACCGTCGACGGCCGCCTCAAGCTCTCCCTCTCGCTCAAGCAGGTCACCGAGCGCCCGCCCACGCCCCAGGCTCCCGCCGTCGTGGACCCGTGGTCGAAGTACGCCGCCGGCCAGGTCGTCGAAGGCAAGATCACGCGCAAGGAGCCCTACGGCCTCTTCGTCCAGCTCGAGCCGGGCGTCGTCGGCCTCCTCCACCAGTCCAAGACCGAGGACGCCCCCGACTTCTCCTTCGACCGCCAGAAGGTGGGGGAGACGCTCTCCGTGCAGGTCGCCGAGGTCAAGCTCTCCGAGCGCCGCATCTCGCTCGAACTGCCCCGCGACACGGGCGCCGACGAGTGGCGCAAGCAGCAGGAGGAGAGCGGGCCGCCGTCTCCCATGGCCGAGATGTTCAAGGCCGCGCTCGAAAAAAAGAAGCGGTGAGCGCCCGGGATATCGTAAACTGAGGGCATGAAAACCCCCAAGCGACCCAAGCTGTTCCTCCGTTACAAGAATCTCGGCGGCGCCTCCAAGGTCGTCCGTTATCAGGCCACCAAGGACGTCGTGACCATCCAGTTCGCGAACAATTCCGTCTACAACTACAGCAACCAGAGCGCGGGCGAGGACAACATCGCCAAGATGAAGACGCTCGCGGCCGCCGGCAAGGGCCTCGGCACCTTCATCGAGACCAACCTGAAGGACCGCTTCATGCGGAAGATCCGCTAACGAGACGGACCATCGCCCGCCGCGGCGCTCCTCAGGGGCGCTGCGGCGGGCTTCGTTTTTTCAGGAGGTCCAGCGTGAGGGCGTCCTGCTCTCCGCCGAAGAACCGCTCGAGCGCGGCCTGGAACAAAGGCTCCGCCGGGTCCGCTTGCGCGAACAAGGTCATCGAGGACCGGAACTTGAGGTCGTCGGGAGAGCCGAGCATGGCTCGGATGTCGCGGCCGGTCCCCGCGAGCAGCAGCCGCGTGCATTCGCGCAGGCGCGTTCCCAGCACGGGGTGCCGCAGATAGCTTCGCGCTTCGTCCACGGAGGCGATCCCGAATTTCTCGCTCATCGCGCTGAACCCCAGGCCGGCCAGCTGGGGGAAGATGAAGCAGATCCAGTGGGATTCCTTGCGGCCCGCGGCGAGTTCGCGCAGGACGGCGTCGTAGACCGGGTCCTGGGCGGCGGCGAAATCGGCGAGCTTCGAGGCCATGGTCATATATAACACAAAGCCCCCAGGCTGAAGCCTGAGGGCAGGTCCCGACATTTCTCGTCTCGGGTTCGAATTCGTCTAAATGGTTGCGGGGGCTGGATTTGAACCAGCGACCTCAAGGTTATGAGCCTTGCGAGCTACCGGGCTGCTCTACCCCGCAGAAGAAGGATAGCATTCGCGGCCGGTAATAGCAAGGTCTCGCGCGAAGCCCGTCTGCTTCGCAATCTTACATGGTAAAATCCATGCCCTATGACCACGGATAGCCCCGCTTGACGCCTGACCGCGGACTGGCGAAGGACGCCCTCGGCACTTTCGAGGCGGTGGTGATGGGCATCGCGGGGACCGCGCCCGCGTTCAGCGTGGCCGTCACCACGGCCGCGATCGTGGCGGCGGTCGGCGTTCTGTCCGTCGGCAGCATCCTCTACTGCGGCCTGATCATGTTCGGGATCATGCTGGCCTTCGTCCACCTGAGCAAGCTCGAGCCGAACGCCGGCGCCTCCTACGCCTGGGTCGGCCGCGTCTTCGGGCCCAAGTGGGGATTCTTCGCCGGCTGGGGCCTGCTGGTCGCCTCCATCTTCTTCATGGTGTCGGCGACCATCCCCGCGGCGACCTCGACCTTGGTGCTGATCGCCCCGGGCAAGGTCGAGAGCACGGGCTGGGTCGCCCTGACGGCCTTCCTGTGGCTCACGGCGGTGACGGCCGTGGTGACCAAGGGCATCAAGCACGCGAGCTACGCGCAGATCCTGCTGACCGCCGTCGAGACGATCGTGATCTTCGCCCTGATCATCGCCGCCTTCGTCCAGTACTGGGGCAAGCCCATGCACGCGCCCTCGTTCATCTGGTTCTCGCCGTTCTCCTTCACCCCGCAGCTGTTCGCCACGGGCGCCTTGACCTCGATCTTCTTCTACTGGGGCTGGGACGTCACGATGAACCTGAGCGAGGAGTCGAAGGGGGGAGAGAGCGACTCCGCGGGCAAGGGCGCGTTCTGGGCGATGGTCAACCTGATCCTGTTCTTCATCATCATGATGGTCGTCGTCCTCATCGTGCTCAGCGACGAGGAGATCGCGACGGCGAACACCAACGTGCTCTACGCGGTCGCCAACAAGCTGTTCCCGCGGCCGTGGAACTACCTGGCCGTCCTCTCGACCATTCTGAGCACCATCGGAACCATCGAGACACAGATCCTCCAGTTCAGCCGGAGCATGTTCGCGATGGCGCGCGACGAGATGCTGCACCCGCGCTACGCCAAGGTGCATCCCGAGTGGCGGACCCCGTGGGCGGCGACCATCCTGATCTGGTTCCTGGGCTCGGTGCTCCTGTTCTCGTCGACCTACATGCCGACGGTGAAGAGCATCGTCGAGAGCTCCATCCTCGCCATCGGCCTGCAGATCTGCTTCTACATGAGCATCACCGGCTTCGCCTGCGTCTGGCATTACCGCGCCAAGGTGAAGGAGGGGCCCGCCGCCGCCTTCTCCTACGTGCTGTGGCCCCTGGCCTCCTCGGTGTTCATGGTGTTCCTGGCGCTGTACAGCATCCCGACCTTCGACAAGGTCACCAACATCATGGGCGTCGGCGGGCTCGTGCTCGGCTTCGTCCCCCTTTACCTGGGCGCGCGGCGCCGGCGCCCCGACGGAAAGCTCAACGGAGGGCTGCTCACGCCATGAAGACGATCGACCGGGCTCATTTGAAGTCGCTGATGGAACGCGAGCAAGGCGCGTTCGCGCGGGCCCGGCCGAGGTCCGCCGCGCTGCACGCGCGCGCGGCCCGGTCCTTGATGGGCGGCGTCCCGATGAACTGGATGTCGAAGTGGCCGGGCGCGTTCCCCGTGTTCGTCGCCGAGGCGAGCGGCGCGCGCTTCACCGACGTGGACGGCCTCGTCTACTCCGACTTCTGCCTGGGCGACACGGGGGCGATGACGGGCCACTCTCCCGCGCCGGTCGTGAAGGCCGTGGGCGAGCAGCTGGCGAAGGGCCTGACCACGATGCTGCCGACGGAGAACGCCCTCTGGGTCGCGGAGGAGATGCAGCGTCGCGTCGGCCTGCCCTACTGGCAGTTCGCGCTCACCGCGACCGACGCCAACCGCTTCGCGCTCCGCCTCGCGCGGCTGGCCACCGGGCGCTCGAAGGTGCTCGTGTTCAACTGGTGCTACCACGGCACGGTGGACGAGTCGTTCGCGACGCTCAAGGACGGCCGGACCGTCGCGCGCAGCGGAAACCTGGGACCGCCCGTGGACCCCGCGCTCACGACGCGCGTCGTCGAGTTCAACGATGTGCCCGCCCTGGAGGCGGCCCTGTCGCACGGAGACGTCGCCTGCGTGCTGGCCGAGCCGGCGATGACCAACGTGGGCATCGTGCAGCCCGCGCCCGGCTATCACGAGGCGCTGCGCGAGCTCACGCGCAAGCACGGGACCTTGCTCATCATCGACGAGACGCACACCATCTGCGCCGGCCCCGGCGGCTACACCCGCGCCCACGGCCTCAAGCCCGACTTCTTCGTGCTGGGCAAGCCCATCGGCGGGGGCATCCCGTCGGCGGCCTACGGCTTCACCGAGGAGGTGGCCCGGCTCGCGGCCGAGCGCATACGGCTGGCCGAGTGCGACACGGGCGGCATCGGCGGCACCTTGGCCGGCAACGCCCTGTCCGTGGCCGCCATGCGCGCCACGCTCGAGAGCGTGCTGACCGAGGCGGCGTTCGCGAAGATGATCCCCATGGCGGAGCGGTTCACGAAAGGCGTCGAGGCCGCGATCGAGGAAGCGGGCGTGCCGTGGCACGTCTCGCGCCTGGGCTGCCGGGCGGAGTACCTGTTCCACGCGAACCGCCCCAAGAACGGGTCGGAGGCGGCGTCCTCCGCCGACTTCGAGCTCGAGCGCTTCATGCATCTCTACGCGCTCAACCGCGGGGTCCTGCTGACGCCGTTCCACAACATGGCGCTGATGAGCCCGGCCACGACCGCGGAGGACGTGGACAAGCACACGGCGGTGTTCCGGGGGGCCTTGGGCGAGCTCGTCAAAAGCCCGTTGAAAACCGCGGCTTAAGGGCCTACGGGACGCCGGGCCTTTCGCCTCTGCTTGCGGCCGCGCGCGTGCGCTACCCTATGCCCATGAGAGGCGCCTTGCTCGCCCTGCTGGCCTTCGCCGCCCCCCTGCGCGCGAACGACGTCGGCGCGCATGTCGAGTTCAGCGGCAAGCCCCTGGACGGACGCATCGTCCTGGCCGCGACCGTCCCCGGCGAGGTGATCTGGAATTCCGGCCCCAGCGACCCTATCGAGGAGGACTTCACCGGCCTCCTGATCCAGGGCCGCTTCGACGGCCCCGGCGTCGTCCTCGAGGCGTCGGTCAAGGACGGGACCTCATGGGGCCCGTGGACCGAGGCGACCGGAGAGAGCTCCTCTCAGGGGCGCTTCTGGTCGAAGGTCATGGTCTCGGGGAAGAAAGGCTCCGCCGTCCGCCTGCGCGTCGTGGCCGACGGCGCGGCGCCGTCGGCCATCGAGTTCTACGGCGTGTACGCCGCCGATTTCGAGGAGGAACGGACGGGCAACGGTCCCTTCCGCCGGATGTCCGCGCCTCTCCCGGTCGCGGGAGCCTCGTCCAAGCCGGCGGTCGAGCCCCGCTCCTCATGGGGCGCGTCGCCCGCCGCCAAGCCCTACGAGCCGATGACGCCGGAAAGGATCTCCATCCACCACACCGAGGCGCCCCAGCCGGCCGGCCGCGAGGCCGCGATCGACGAGCTCCAGGGCATCCAGCGCTTTCACCAGAGAGGACGGGGCTGGATCGACATCGCCTATCACTTTCTGATCGACGGCAGCGGACGCATCTGGGAGGGCCGCCCGATGGGCCTGGTCGGCGCTCATGTGAAGGACCGCAACGACGGCAACGTCGGCGTCGCGTTGTTGGGAGACTTCTCGCCGCGCAAGCAGAAGCCCACGGCCGCCCAGCTCGACTCGCTGATCAAGCTCACGCGCTGGCTGTCGGAGGCTTATTCCATCCCCGCGGAACGGATCAAGGGACACCGCGACCAGGAGATCACCTCCTGCCCCGGCGCGGCGCTGTACGCGCGGCTCGAAGAGGTGAGGCGGTCCGCGACCGCGACGAACGGCTTGTATGTCTCCACGAAGCGCGCCGGCGCGGTGATGGAGCAGCTCGCGTGGTGAGGCTGCTGTTATCGTTGTTGGCGTTCGCCTCCGCCGCGCAGGCGGCACCCCTCGGGCGCGTGACGGACGACGCCGCCTGGACGCGTCTTACCGAGCGAGCCCGGCTCCGGCCCACGGCCGTGGAGACGATCGCGGTCGGGGGGACCTCCTATGAGGTGTCCGTCGTGATCCTGTCGACCGCGGCGGTGGACGGTCAGTGCTCCTCGGGGATGACCCCGCGCGTGAGCTTCTACCTGGCCCGGCCCCTGAACGGGCCCGGGGGGGAGGTCTACCCCGCCCGCCTCACGGTCCAGTGCGTGAGCGCGGAGCTGACGCGCGACGAGGCCGCCGTGGACGCCGGCTTTGATGGAGGGATACGCGATGGATCCCTTTATGACACGGCGACAGGGAAGACCCTCACGCTCGACAAGGCGAAGCTGACGCCCGCCCAGAAGGCGAGGCTCGACGCCCTGCTCCAGGGCGCCGTGGCGCGCCTGCTCCAGGGCTAGGCCGGACCCGCCCCCATAGCCGGAAGATGGCAGGAATGTTGCTTGTCTGTGTATTACCGGAGAAAAATATCCGGAATACGGAGGACGACGACATGGACACCTCGACCCTGACGATCAGCGCTTTCTTCGCGAAGGACCACGACGAGATCGACGCGATCCTGGCTCGGGTCGATTTCCGCGACCCCGCGGCCGGGCTGGCGACGCTGAAGGAGTTCGATTACCGGCTGGAGCGGCACATCATCTGGGAGGAGACGGTGCTGTTCCCGGCGGCCGGACGGGCGGAGCCGTCGCTGGCGCAAGGGCCGATCCCGGTCATGCTCCAGGAGCATGTCCAGATCCGCGCGGCGAAGGCCAAGGCGATGGGGCTCATGGAGAAGGGGGACGGCGCGGGCGCGCTGACCCGCATCCAGGAGATGCTCCTGATCCTTTCGGGGCACAACATGAAGGAGGAGCGCATCCTCTACCCGGCGAGCGACCGGATGATCCCGAGGGACGAAGCGCAGAGCCTGCTCGCGGTGCTCGCTTCGTCGGCGGCCTGATATGGACTTCAACTTGAAGCCGGCGATCGTGATCTGGGAGGTGACCCAGGCCTGCCAGCTGGCGTGCGTGCACTGCCGCGCGCAGGCGAAGCCCGAGCGCGAGGCGGGGGAGCTCTCGACCGAGGAGGGGCTCGCTCTGGTCGACCAGGCGGCCGACGCGGGGGCGCCTCTGCTGGTGCTCACCGGCGGGGACCCGATGGAGAGGCCGGACCTCGACGCGTTCGTCGAGCGCGGGGTGAAGCGGGGCCTGAAGGTCGCCCTGAGCCCGAGCGCGACGCCGAAGGTCACGCGCGCGGCGCTGGCGCGCCTGCACTCGCGGGGCCTGCACCGCGTCGCGGTGAGCCTCGACAGCCATCTGGAGAGGAACCACGACGCGTTCCGGCGCGTGGCGGGCTCGTATCGCCGCACGATGGAGATCGCGCGCGACGCGCGCGAGCTCGGACTGCCGCTTCAGATCGGGACGACGATCTCGGCGCTGAACGCGGCCGACCTGGAGGCGATGGGCCGGCTCGTGGGAGAGCTGGGCGCGGTGCTGTGGAGCGTGTTCTTCGTGGTCCCGACGGGACGCGCGGGCCCGAGTTTGGCGATCTCGGCCGAGGAGTGCGAGGACGTCCTGAACCGCCTGCACTCGTTCTCGCGGACCTGCGGGTTCGCCATCAAGACGACGGAGGCGCCGCATTACCGGCGCATCGCCAGCCGTGAGAACGGCCGGCGCACCGGCAGCGGGGTCAACGACGCGAAGGGGTTCGTCTTCGTCTCGCACAAGGGCGAGGTGTTCCCGAGCGGGTTCCTGCCGCTCAAGGCGGGGAGCGTTCGCGAGCGGCCGCTGGGGGAGATCTACCGCGATTCGCCTCTGTTCCGCGCGCTGCGCGACCCGCGGGCGCTGAAGGGCCGCTGCGGCGCGTGCGAGTTCGCCGAGCTGTGCGGAGGCTCGCGGGCGCGGGCCTACGCGACGACGGGCGACCCGCTGGCGGAGGACCCGTTGTGCGCCTACGTCCCGGCGGGGAGCGCGCTGACGGCTATTTGAGGACGAGGATGGGCACCCAGATGGGCGCCGTCACGATGGCGATGGCGATGGGGGCCACGACGATGGCGGCGGGGACCTCCCACAGGCGGTGCCAGCAGGAGTGACGCGGAGCGCCCTGGCCCCAGTCCTTCTCGGGGGAGACGAACCAGGGCTTGCAGCTGCCGGTGTCGTTCTTCGACGCGGCGGAGTGGGCGCGGTCGCCTTCGAGGAAGGCCTGGTCCTCCTTCTCGAGCGAGGCGCAGGCGCCCAGCAGGAGCAAGGAGAGGAGGACGGCCCTGCGCACTATTCCTTTTCCTTGAGGGACGAGTTGTTGTCGGCGATGAAGGCTTTGATCACGTCGGACATCTCGAGGATCTTCAGCCACTGCTCCTTGTAGAGCGTGACGGGGAAGCGGCCCATGCCGTACAGGCTGACGGCGCCCTTCTGGCTCACCTTGAGGGAGATTCCGCGCGCGCCGGCCTTCTTCAGCGTCTCGTTCTCGGCGCGCAGGCGCGCGAGCTCGGCCTGGAGATCCTCGCTCATGAGGGCGTGACCTCGGCGAGGAACTCGCACTTCGCGATGCAGCCGCAGGTGGCGCCCGCCGCGCCGCTGTAAGAGGGCTCGGCGCAGACGATCTGGGCGGAGCCGCGCTCCTGGAGGTTCTCCAGGGACTGGGCGATGAGCACGGCGAAGTCGTAGGAGCCGGAGCCGCAGGAGCCGGGGCAGTCCGCCTCGAGGAAGAAGGGGTCGTTGGGGCCGTAGGTCTCCTCGGACTCCTCGAGGACGACGCCCTGGGGGGTGGCGATGGAGACCTTGACGCGCAAGGAGCGAAGGGAGGGGAAGCGGGTGGAGAGGGTTCCGGCGGCGCGCTCCTGGTCCTCGGCGTTCTGCGCGCGGCGGACCTTCTGATCGTTCTTGCTCGGGCCCACTTTCCGGCGCTTCTTGCGGTAAAAAGCCATGCTTCCTCCAATTTGTCGGGGTGATGATAGCATTATAGTTGTAGCATGTCCGGAATGGCCGACCTGCTCAGTCACGCGCTGGCGACGGTCGCCTCCTGGGGCGCGGCGGGACAGGCGGCGTTCGTGCTGCTGTACGCGGCGTCCTGCGTCGCGTTCCTGCCGGTGTCGGTGCTCACCTTCGGGGCGGGGGCGGCGTTCGGCGTCGGGCCCGGCTTCCTGCTCGTCTGGCTCGGGGCGACGCTCGGCGCGTGCGCGTCGTTCCTGATCGGGCGGCACTGGATGCGGGCGTGGGTGGAGAAGCGCATCGCTCGGTATCCCGTGTTCGCGGCCGTCGACGCGGCGGTGTCGGTGGAGGGCTGGCGCGTGGTGGTGCTGACGCGCCTGACGCCGCTGTTCCCGTTCGCCCTGCAGAACTACGCGTACGGATTGACGCGCGTGCGGTTCCGCCCGTACGCGCTCGCCTCTCTCGTCGGGATGGCTCCGGGGACCCTTCTCTTCGTCTACCTGGGGGCTGCGGCCGGCGAGGCGGTGAAGGCGGGGACATCCGGGCGGGCGCGGACGCAGGCGGAGTGGGCTTTCTTCGGGCTGGGCCTGCTGGCGACCGCGGCCGTCGTGGCGATGGTCGGACGCGAGGCGCGCAAGGTCCTCGACCGGCACGTGAAGACGACGCCGGCCCCCTAGGCCGCCGGCAAGGTGAGCGTGACGGTCGTGCCCTTGCCCGCGCCTTCGCTCGTGATGGCCACGTCGCCGCCGTGCTTGGTCATGATCCAGCGCGCGACGTTGAGGCCGAGGCCGGTGCCGCCGCGCTCGGCGCGGCCGGTGGCGAACGGCTCGAAGAGGCCCTTGAGAGCGACGGGGTCGATGCCCACGCCGTTGTCCGTCAGGGCGACGCGGACCGTGCCGCCGTCGCGCTTGGCGATGAGCTCCAGGCGTCCGCCGAAGGGCAGGGCGTCGAGGGCGTTCATCAGGACGATGGTCACGACCTGATGGAAGTGGCGCTGGCTGGCGCGCACGACGAGGTCCTCGGGCACCTCGAGCCAGACGTCGACGCCGCGCTCGTCGAAGCGGATCCAGATCGGCTCGAGCGCCGCCTTGATCAGCGGGGCCAGCGGCAGGGGCTTGAGCTCGAGGGGGGAGGGCTTGGCGAAGTCGAGGATGTCGGAGAGGATCTCGACGGCGCGGTCCGCCTCCCCGAGGATGGTGGCCAGCTGGGGCCGGGGGTCGCCGCCCTTGTCGAGGACGCGCTGGGCGTGCTCGGCGGTGAGGATGACGGTGGCCAGCGGCGTGCGCACCTCGTGGACGACGCCGGACATCATCTGGCCGATGGTGGAGAGGCGCTGGAGCCAGGCGATGCGGTCCTCGTCCGGCAGGTGCTCCGCGGCGCGCGCGCGGCGCCGGCGGCGGCCCAGGGCGTAGCCCCCGGCGAGCCCGGCCGCCAGGCAGAGGACGGCGAGCGCGAAGGGCGTGTGTTCCACTCCTCTTTTATATAAAATCTCGGCATGGCACCGAAGGTCCTTCTCGTAGACGACGACGCGTCTTTCCGCAAGGCGGTGGGCGACGTGCTGGCCCTCGAGGGCTACTCGGTGCTCCAGGCTCCGTCGGGCAAGGCCGGCATCCTCGCCGTGCAGAAGGAGATGCCCGAGCTGGTAATCCTGGACCTGATCATGCCGGGCATGAAGGGCCTCGAGGTCTGCCAGGTCCTCAAGCAGGACGCCGCCACCGCGCGCATCCCGATCATCATCCTCACCGGCAACGACAAGGAAGGCCAGGACATCGCCTGCCTCGACATGGGCGCCGACGACTACCTGACCAAGCCGGTCAAGAGCGCCCGCCTGCTCGCCTACGCGCGCGCGCTGCTGCGGCGCAACGCCGGCGAGGAGCGCGCCGAGCCGCCCGCGGCCGTGACGGTCGGCGCCCTGAGCCTCGACTATCCGCGCAAGCTCGTCAAGCTCGGGAGCAAGGAGTACCAGCACCTGACTCCGAAGGAGTTCGAGCTGCTGTACTTCCTCGCCGGCCGCACGCCGAAGCCGACGGAGCGCGCCGAGGTGTACCGCGAGGTGTGGGGCGTCGAGGCCCCGTCGGAGGGCGCGCTCAAGACCGTCGAGGTGCACGTGCGCCGCATCCGCCTCAAGCTCGGCTGGAAGTCGGACCAGTGGCTGGTCAGCGTCTCCGGCCGCGGCTACGCGCTGATCCCGCCGAAGTGAGCGACGGGGCCCGTCCGCCCCACGCCGTCCTGCTGCGCGCGCCCGCGCGCTTCGACCCTCGCGCCGTCGCCGCCGCGCTCGCCAGGAGGTCCTCGCTGCCCGCGGAGAGCTGGCTGCCCGCCGTGCGCCGGTCGTGGGGCATCGTCGCCGAGCCTTCGCCCGCGGAGGACGCGGAGGCCCTCGCCGCCGAGCTGACCGCCGCGGGGCAGCCCTCCGTCGCGGTGCCCGTCAGCCTGCTCGAGGAGCCGCCGGCGCCGGTCGTCGTGACCAAGGGGGAGCTGTCCGGGGACGGCTTCGACGTCATGGCCGGGAGGGGCAACGCCGAGCATTCGCGCCTGGTCTGGACCCATCTCAAGGTCCTGTCGGCCGGCGCGGTCGGGGAGAGCGGCCTCAAGACCGTGACCGAAGGCCCGTCGCTCGCGGAGAAGTCCGTGCGCCTCGGGGCGACCCTGGCGACCGGCCTGCCGCTGATGGGCGCCAAGGAGAAGACCCGGCAGGTGCGCGAGGAGAAGCGCACGCCGTTCATCGACATGCTCTTCGCCGCGCCCGCGCGGCGCGTGCGCATCATCGCCTCCGAGTTCGACTACACCGCGCTCGGCGCCAAGATGAGCTACAGCGCCGAGCTGAACTTCCGGGCCTTGGCCGCGGAGCTCGCGGCCCGCGCCCCGGGAGCCCTGCGCGGCAGGGGGGCGCGCGGCGTGCTGGCGAAGGCGCCGTCGGGCGAGCTCCACTACGACTCCTTCGACGACGTCGGGCGCGAGGAGCGCTGGCTGTCGGCGCTCGCCGCCCTCGAGGCCGCGCTGTGAGGGCGCGGGCGCTCGCCGCCGCGCTGCTCCTGTCCGGCGCCTGCGCTCCGGCGACGCTCGAGCTGCCCTCGCCGGAGCTGCCCGGCCGCGCGGCCCCCGGCCGCCGCTTCCACCGCTTCAAGGTCCAGACCACCGCGGTGCCCGCCGACATACGCCATGACCTGGGCCGGGAGGAGATCGCGCGGCTGCCGGGCGCCGCGGGCAGCGGGCTTCAGACCCAGGGTCTGACCACGATCAAGCACAGCCTGGCCACGCACACCCGCTTCAGCACGGCGAAGGGCACGAAGGCGGTCTACGCCTGGTTCGACGACGTGATCCTCGAGGTCGCGGTCTCCTCGGACATCATCCACATCCCGCGCGAATACGCGCCGGGATCCTGCGAGTACCAGGCGGTGCTCGAGCACGAGCGCGGCCACGGGCGCGTGGCGCGCGAGCGCGCGGTGGCGCTGGCCGCCCGGCTCGAGCGCGCGCTGATGGCGTCCGACCACATCCCGACGCGCTTCGATCCCGTGATCTCGACCGACTTCGCCGCGGCCGCCGAGCATCTCAAGGACGACGTCGCGAAGGTCGTCGACCCCATCTACGACCGCTTCGAGGCCGAGCACAAGGCCGCCCAGGAGAAGCTCGACCGCCCCGACCCCTACGACGCCGTCTACCGCAAGTGCTCGGGCTGGAAATAGGCGGCGCGAATAAAAGTAGAATCGGCGGATGCGAAATAAAACCTTCTCCGGCCTCGCCCTTTCGGTCGCTCTTCCGTTCCTGGCGGGCTGCGCGGGTCAGCCCCCCATCGCGCTGTCGCCCTCGTCGGACCTGGTGTTCGGGCTCCGTTGGATCAACAACGGCGTCCGCATGGAGACCGAGGCCCAGGAGATCTCCCGGCTTTCGCAGCTCAACGTCGTTCCCTTGACCAGCGAGGGAGCGGCCGACGGCGTCGACGTCATCGTCCGATTGAGCCTGGCGGGCGACGTGAAGGTCGAGACGGTCACGGGGCGAACGAAGACTCCCTTGTCCACCGGCAAGGTCAGTTTCTGGACGTACACCCGCTACAGGAAGGAAACGGCGGAGCTTCTGAGCCGGGAATTCGCGAAAGGAACGGAGCTGTACAAGAAGGCGGCGGCCGAGCGCGACGCCGCCAGACCGGCGGCGGCCGGCATCGTCAGCAAAGCCGATCTGGAGCGGCTCATCCAGTCGGCCGTCGCGGATTCCGGGAATCGAACGATCCCCGGGGCCGCGGCCCTGGAGATCAAGTCCGACGTGGATCAGCCTCTTTATAAAGTCGCGTCCAATCCCGACGCGTTCGCCGTCGTCGTCGGCGTCGAGAAGTACAACTCCTTGCCCGAGGCGCGCTTCGCCGAGCGCGACGCCAAGGCGATGAACGCCCACCTGCTCGCGATGGGCTATCCCCAGCGCAACATCGTCCTGCTCACGGGGCCGCAGGCCACTCGCACGGGCCTCGTGAAGAACCTCGAGGCGTGGCTGCCCAACCACATCAGCGAGCGCTCGACGGTGCTGTTCTACTTCTCCGGCCACGGGGCGCCTGACCCCAAGACCTCCGAGGCATTCCTCGTCCCGGCGGACGGAGATCCGCAGTACCTGGAGGAAACGGCCTACCCGATCAAGCGCCTGTATGAAAAGCTGGGCGCGCTGAAGGCTAAACGGGTGCTCGTCGCCCTGGATTCCTGCTTCTCCGGCGCGGGAGGGCGTTCAGTCCTCGCGCAAGGCACCCGGCCGCTCGTGGCCAAGGTCCGGATCGCGCCGGCGGGAGGGAAGGTCGTCTCTCTCTCCGCGTCCGCGGGCGAGGAGATCACCGGCACTCTCGAAGAGCAGGGGCATGGGCTCTTCACCTACCATCTGCTGAAGGCGTTGTCCGAGACCGCGGGGCGGGGGTCCGTCAGCGAACTGCATGCCGCGCTCGTTCCGCGCGTGCAGGACGAGGCGCGGCGTCAGAATCGCGCGCAGACTCCCCAGATATTCGGCGCCATTCTCGACGGCGGCTTGCGCTGACCGGACGCGGCTTACCAGCGCGCGTGGTCGAGTAGGAGCAGGCCCGCGGACAGCGCGGCGGTGGCCCAGGTGCCGGCGGAGACCTCGCGGCGGCGGCCGCACAGCGCGTACAGCGCGGCGTGCGAGACGAAGCCCCACAGTATCCCCTGCGTGATGGAGAAGGTCAGCGGGATGAGCGCGATGGTGAGGAAGGCGGGGACCGCGTCCTCGATGCGTGAGAAGTCGATGCGCGCGACGGAGCGGAACATCAGCGCGCCGACGATGACGAGCACCGGCGCGGTGGCGTAGGCCGGCACCATGCCGGCGACGGGCGCCAGGAAGAAGCAGGGCAGGAAGGCGAGCGCGCAGAAGAAGGCGGTCCAGCCCGTGCGCCCTCCCATCTCGATGCCCGACGCGCTCTCGATGAAGGCCGTTCCCGACGAGGTCCCGAACAGCCCGGCGCCCATCGTGGCGAAGGCGTCCACGACGAGGCCTTCCTTCAGACGCAGCGGCTTGCCTTTCTCGTCGACGAGGCCGGTCGCGTGCGACACGCCGACGAAGGTCGAGATCGAGTCGAACAGGTCGGTGAACAGCAAGGAGACGATCGCCGGCAATAAGGAGAGCTTCAGCGCCCCGAGGATGTCGAGCTTGAGGAAGACGCTCGAGAAATCCGGCGGCGCCAGCAGGGCCGTCGGCACCGAGATCAGCCCCAGGCCCCACGCGGCGGAGGTCACGCCGAATATGCCCGCGAGGAAGGCGAAGGGGCTCTTGCGGCGCATCAGCGCGATGGTCAGCGCGCCGCCCGCGAGCGCCAGGAACGCCTTGCGGTCGAGCGTGCCCAGGCGCACCATCGTCGCCGGGTCGGCGACGATGACCCCGGCGTTCTTGAAGCCGATGAAGGCCAGGAACAGGCCTATGCCCGCGGCCGCGCCCGTGCGCAGGCCGTCGGGGATAGCCTCGGCGAGCTTGACGCGCAGGGGCGTGACCGAGATGACCACGAACAGGACGCCCGCCCAGAACACGACGCCGAGCGCGGCCGGCCACGGCACGCCCATGCCGAGGACGAGGGAGTAGGTGAAGAAGGCGTTGATGCCCATGCCCGGCGCGACGGCGAAAGGCAGCCGCGCGTAGGTTCCCATCATCAAGGTCATGAGGAAGGACAGGAGGACGGTCGCGGTGAGCACCCCGGAGAAGGGCATGCCCGTGCCCGGCGCCGAGAGGATCGCGGGATTGACCACGACGATGTACGCCATCGTGAAGAAGGTGGTCAGCCCGGCGAGGGCCTCGCGCTTGAGCTCGGAGGCGGGGGGGAAGATCACGCCGGACGCTCGGGCAAGGCGTCGAGCAGCGCGGTCAGGGCCTCGAGCTCGATGGGCTTGGGCAGGAAGCCCGACGCACCCAGTAGCTCCGCGTCCCGGCGGGTGTCGTCGTCGGAGTAGCCGCTCATGATGTGGATGGGCGCCGGCGTCAGGGTCCTCAGCCGGGGAAGGGCCTGCATCCCGGTCTGCCCCGGCAGGACATGGTCGAGGAGGACCAGGTCGAAGGTCCCCGCGGACAGAGCCCGCGCGGCCTCCTCGGCGCTCTCCGCGCCGACGCCCGCGTGCCCTTTCTGCGCCAAGCAGCGCAGCAGGATCTCGAGGTTGGCCCGCTCATCGTCGACCACCAGGACTTTCGCCGCTTTCACGCTTCCTATTATAGGTCTTTCGACCCCTGGCGCCACCTCGTCACGGCTGTTATGCTCGGGGGAATGAGCGCCCGCCTCGCCGCCGTCCTGGCCGCCGCCCTCGCCGTGCCCGCCCGCGCGGGGACCGTGCGGGTCGAGCTCGTCCCTGAGCTGGGGAACCTCGGCGCGTCGCCGTCGGCCGCCTCGCCCCTGGGGGCCGTGCCGCTCCAGCTGGCGTCGAACTCCCTCGTCCCTCTGACGGGGCTGACCCCGACACCGCTCTCCGTCCCTTTCGCGGCGCCCGCGCTCGCCGTCGCCCTCCCGGCGGCGGCCAGGCCCGCCGCCGCCGAGCCGCGCCCTCTTTTGATCAAGTCCCTCGCCGCGCCCGCGCTCGACGTCTCGAAGCTCGGGTCCGGCGACGCGGCCGGCGCGGCCGAGGCGGACTTCAACGCGCGCGCCCAGCTGGGCGCGCCCGCGGCGCTCGGCGACGGCGTCTTCTCCGCGCCCGCGGCGGCGGAGCCGGGCCGGGGATCGTTCCTCCGCCTCCTCTCGCCCGCGCGCAAGCCCGCGAAGGCCGCGGCCGGGAGCCTCGCGGCGCAGGACGGCTATGACCACGGCGGGGAGCTCATGAAGGCCGCGCTCAAGGCCCTCGACGCGGCGCCGGCCGGAGCCGTGCTCCCGCTCGGCTTCGCGCCGACGGCGAAGAGCCTGCGCGTCGTCTCGGAACTCCCGCACGAGGTGTTCCTCCATAGGCGCAAGGGCGACGGGAAATGGCTGATCGCCCGCGGCGACCGCCACGGCGTGTCGGGGGAGTGGGACGACTACGACCTGGCCCTCCACAACCACCCGACCGCGCGCATGGGCGCGTACTCGATGCACTCCGCCTATCCGTCGCCGGAGGACCTGGAGACGGCGGCGGGCAAGGACGCCCGCTTCTTCGTCATCTCCGAGGAGGGCGTCGTCGAATGGAACCCGGCGGTGCCCAAGGGCGTCGCCGCCTCCCTCTCGTCCAGCTTCTTCGGCCGCTTCGTCATGCGCCTCGCCTTCCCGGCGCTGTACCCTACCTTGCTGTCCCGCCGCGGCGTGGCCGCCGAGCTCAAGCCCTGGCGCAAGGTCACGACGGGCTGGCTCGAGTCCGGGACGGCGCCCGTCAACGAGCAGGTCCTCATCGCCCGGACCATCCCCGCGCTCGTCGCCGCGGAATTCCCGGTGATCGCCGCCAAGCTCGGCCGCAAGGTCGACGCCGCCTACAAGGCGGACGTGCTGGCGCGCACGAACGGCTACCGGATGTACTGGCACTCGGCGACCACCTACAAGGACCACCCCGACCACATCGGCATCCCCGACGGCCATTTCCGCTCCGACTTCGGCATCCGCCTGATGGTCAAGCCCGACTGGCGCCGCCTGCCCGACCTGTCGGCCAACTACCGCCCGCTGTTCTCTCATGAATACGTGCACTGGCTGCAGAACGAGGGCTTCGTCTCGACGAAGTACGGGGCGGAGATCGCCGCCGTCGCCGTCGAGGTCCTGCGCGCCGTCGAGCTCGTCGGCCTCGACGAGGTCCGGGGCGGCCGCGCGGGCACCGTCCACGCCGGCATCATGAGCTCCTTCGACGGCGGGCGCGAGTGGGCGCGCGAGGGCTTCCGCCACGAGACCACCGCCTACATGAAGGGCTCGCTGGCCGGCGCCGCCTACGAGGCGGGCGTCGCCGCGGGCCGGCCCGAGGCGGCCTGGGAGTTCCTCAACCTCGTGATCGCGGGCAAGGGCGCGCTCGAGCCCGCCGCCGCCTGGGCGCGGGTGGTGGGGGCGAGATGATCGAGACCCCCATCATCTTCGAGGACGACCGCATCGTCGCGGTGAACAAGCCCGTCGGCCTGCCCACCATCCCCGGGCGCGGCGAGATCGGCGTCGCCGTCAACGTGGAGATCGAGCGGCGCCTGCGCAAGAAGATCTACACCGTCCACCGCCTCGACCTCGACGCGAGCGGCATCCTCGTGTTCGCCAAGGACGCGGAGACCCACCGCCTCCTCTCCAAGGAGTTCGAGGAGCGCCGCGCGAAGAAGGAGTACCTCGTGGCCGTGCTGGGCGCGATGAGCGGGTCGGGCGAGATCGACAAGCCCCTGCGGGAGTTCAGCTCGGGCCGGGTCGCGCCCGCCCCCGACGGCAAGCGCGCGGTCACGCGCTGGCGCGTCGAGCGCTCCCTCGGCGGCGCGACCTTGCTGCGCGTCGAGACCTTGACCGGCCGCAAGCATCAGATCCGGGCCCACTTCAGCTCGGTGGGCCACCCCGTCCTCGGCGATCCCCGCTACGGCCCGCCCCCGCGCCCGGTCGGCGGCGCCAAGCGCCTCATGCTCCACGCCCACACTTTGCATCTCGACCTGGGCTACGACCTCAAGGCGGAGCCGGGCCCCGACTTCGAGGCCGTCCTCGCCTCCCGCCGCGGCTAGCGTCCGAGGAGGAGCCAGGTCGCCAGCGTGAAGTAGAACGCGTTGCTGAGCAGGTCGGTGGTCGTCGAGGTCATGGGCCCGGCCGCGGTGGCGGGGTCGATCTTGAAGCGCCGCATCACCAGCGGCGCCATCGACGCGAGGCCCGACGAGACGGACATGGACAGCGCCATGGACAGCCCCACGACCGCTCCGAACTTCCAGCCGTGACGGGAGTGGTACATCAGGCCCGCGAGCAGCCCGACGACGACGCCGTAGAATAGGCCGAGCAGGGAGCCGACCGAGACCTCGCGCCGTATGGTCGAGCCCTGGTCGCCGTCGCCGATCTCGCCCGTGGCGAGGCCGCGCACGACGATGGTCGCCGTCTGCGAGCCGACGTTGCCGCCCATGCCGGCGATCATCGGAGAGAAGCTCGCCAGCGCGATGATCTCCGCGAGGGTCGCCTCGAAGCGGGTCACGATCATCGAGACGCAGACGCCGCCGACGCAGGTGATCGCCAGCCAGGGCAGGCGCAGCAGCGCCCCGCGGAAGCTGGAGCGCAGGCCGGTCTCGCGCGCGTAGCCGGCCATCTTCGCGAAGTCCTCTTCGGTCTCTTCCCGCGCGATCGCGAAGATGTCTCGATAGACGACGACGCCGAGCAGGGCGCCATCCGCTCCCAGGACGGGCGCGCTCTTGAGCTTGTACTTGGTGAAGAGCTTGACGGCCTCCTCCTGGTCCAGCTCCGGGGTCAAGGTGCGGGGGGCGGGGTCCATGAGGTCGCGCACCAGCATGTCGTTCGGCGCGACGACGAGCGACTTGAGGCCGACGACGCCGCGGAGCTGGCTCTTCGAGTCGATCACCATCAGGGTGTCGAGATGCGTCTCTTCGATGCGTCTGAGGCGCGTGCTGTGCTGTATCCGCTCGACGGCCGCCTTCGTCGTCCACTTCTCGTCGAGCGTCACGTAGCGTCCGCGCATCAGCGCGCCGACGGATTCGGGGGGGTACTGGAGGTATTGCTGGACGCACTCCTGGCCGCCCTTCTTCATGATCGAGTTGAACTGGCGCACGAGCGGCTGCGGCAGGTCGCGCATCATGCGGCTCGTCTCGGACGGATCGAGGTCGCTCAGGAGCTCCTGCGCGTCCTGGCGCTGCAGGCTGCCGACGAGGGCGGCCTGCTGCTCGCTCTCCAGCTCCTCGAAGAGCTGCATCGCCTTCTGCCGCGTGCTCAGGCGGAAGATCGCGACGCGCTCGTCGGCGTCGAAGTGGTCCCAGCCGTCGGCGAGGTCGATCGGGCTGAGAAGCTTGAGGAGCGTGCGGGCGGAGACGAAGTCGCGGCCTTCGAGGAGCTCCTTGAGATCGGCGAGATAGATCTGCAGCGTCTTCACTCCTAAATCCTAACAAAAGCGGGCGCGCGCCGCACCCCATGACAATATCTATTAGATTACCTATTGACAAATATCAGTTAAGCTGATATATACACGGAGCTTGCCGCGCCAGACGTTCCCCGGAGGTCATGCCGATGATCGCCAAGGACCTGATGCCCTGGATGTTCGTGAAGAGGACCGCCACCTGGACGCCCTACGTCAAGATCCGCTCCGAGGCCCCGCGCCTCGAGGCGGCTCTCGGCGCGCGCCCGCGCAAGCTGAGAAGGCCCCCTCGTGGGTAGGCTCTACCGCCCGGTCAAGCGCACGACCGCGACCCCGGTCTACACGATCGGGGCCGCGTCGCGCCTGACGGGCATCCCGATCTGGACTTTGCGCTGGATCGAGCGCCACGGCCTGCTGCGCCCGTCCCGCACCCGCGGGCGGCAGCGCTTGTACAACGACTTCGACCTGAACCGTCTCCGCGACATCCGCGGGTGGATGGAGCAGAAGGTCAACCTCGCCGGCATCCGCGTCATCCTCCGCCTCCAAGCGTAACGTCGATGCGGGGGGCGGCGCCGGATCGACGCCCTTCGGGGACGCGCGGCATCGAGCCGCGCTCCGGGGGTCGTCCGCGACGTTAGACGCCCCCTTGTCGCGGCGACCCCAGGCCCCTCAGGGCGTCGATCCGGCGCCGCCTTTCGATGTTACGCTTGGCCGGCTTGCGGGCGTAGAGCGGCGCGTTACGCTCGTCTGACGAGCCCAACGCCGCGGCCCGAGCGGTCTCATGCGGTGGCGCGGCGAACACGCGCCCCCACGGCAAGGTGAAATAAGGGGGGCCGGAGGCATGGCGTCCGAGGGGCTTGGGGCTGACGCGGCCATGGCCGTCGTTGCCGCGTCTGCCCCGGAGGGCGCGGCCAATCGCGCCCGTCCCCGAGGACGCCATGCGTCCGGCCCCCGCCCATGTCGGCGTCGCCGTTGAGCCGTTGAGTCCTATGCCGCTCCACCCATAGGGCCCGCGAAAAAGTGGGCCTTAATCGCCGGGCCTTTTGGGCCATCGGGTCCTATTGATTCAGATCAACACGCCATATAATTTGTCTCGTCCTAATATAGAGAAGCGCGTTGTGGTGGTACTCAGGAGAGAGAACCAATGGCATCGTTGCGCAACACCAAGACTCTGAAGTCCGTCGTGGCCGTGATCGTGAGCGGGTCGCTGATGGTGACGACCGCCGTGACGCCGGTCGCCGCGCAGTCGTTCCGCGCGGGGCAAGCGGCCGAGGCCGGAACGGCCGCGCGCGCGAATTTCGCGCCGACGACGCTCGGGGGCGTCTCCGCGCTTCCCTCGAATCTCTCTCTCGGCTCCGCGAACCTCGTCCCGGCGCTTTCTCCCGCCGTGGCTCCGACGGCCCTCGCGCTGCCTCGTCCCGCGGCGGCCAACGCCGATGAACGCCAGGGCGCGCATGAGCCGGCGAAGCAGCCGATCGCGCCCATTTCCCGAGAGGAAAGCGCGCCTAACGGCGCGCCGGCTAAGAAAGAGGACGGCCCGCGCTGGGTCGAGAACGCCAAGCAGCCGACGCAGCCCGCGGCGGGTCCGCGCTGGGTCAAGACGGACAAGAAGACGGCCGCCGACGCGGGGCCGCGCTGGGTGGGGCCGAAGAAGTCGGGCGTGCGTGCTGCCCTGGCTAAATATCTTCCGTTCCTCGGCCTGTCCGGCCGGGAGGCCTTTGACGGCGACGCGAACCGCAAGGACGGTGTCGCCGACGCGCCCGCGGCGAAGGGGCACGATCACTCGCACGCCACCGGCCTGTCCAAGGCGTCGGCGCGCTCCAACGCGATCATCAACGACTACTCGATCCCGACCCCCGAGGCCGCGCGCCGCGTAGGCGCGATCCGCGAGAAGGAGGGGACTCCTCTCTGGGCGAAGGTCGTAGCGCCCCTTTCCGTGATCGCGGCCGTCGCCGTGGCGGTCAGCTACGGCGCCGTCCCCGTCCTGACGCTCGGCGTGGGCCTGGTCGTCTCCGTGCTCGCCCACGAGGTCGCGCACATCGCGGTCCTCCACCGCCTCGGCGACAAGACGGCCGAGCACGCGCACTCCCACAGCCTGAACCCGTTCGTCCACATCGACGCGGTCAAGACCGTGATCGTGCCGGCGCTCTCGCTGGCGCTCTCGAGCGTCCTGCTCCCGTTCCCGATCCTGCTCGGCGCGGGAAAGCCCGTGGACGCCGACTTCAACAACCTGACCTCCCCGTTCGGCGGGCCGCGCTCGGCGCGCAACGCCTTCTGGGTCGCCGCGGCCGGTCCCGCGACGAACCTCCTGATCGCGGGCGTCGCGTTCGGCGCCGCGGCGCTGCTGCCCGCGGGCGGCGTGCTGGCGCTCGTGGCGGCGGGCCTGTGGAAGATGAACCTGGCGCTCGCCGCGTTCAACATGCTGCCCCTGCCCCAGCTCGACGGAGGCAAGATCCTCGCCAGCGTCCTGCCGGAGCGCTTCTACGCCAAGTGGATCTTCAACCCCAAGGTCGAGCGCGGCTACCAGGGCATGTACCGCCGCCTCTACGAGGGTCCGGCCAACGTCCTGACCTGGCTCGCCGACTTCATGGGCGTGCGCACGCAGAAGGGCATCAACACCTTGGCCAACACCGTGACCTTCACGGCGCTCGCGGCCTTCTACGCGGCGGCCTACTTCAACTTCGCCCTGGCCCTGCCCCTGCTGTTCCTCGCTCTGCCCTGCTCCTATGATTACTGGTGCATCCGCGAGAAGGTCCGCTCCGAGGCCGCCGTCCAGGACCTCATGGAGCTGATGAGCCAGTGGAGCGCGGTGATCGTCCAGATCGCCGAGGACCTCGGTCTGGAGAGCGAAGTCTCGGCCTATGAAACCGAGCACGCGATGAAGAACGCCCTCGAGACCTTGGTCGACGAGATGATGGCCAAGGAGGAGTTCCGCGCTCTCTCCGACGACCAGAAGCTCGAGGCCCTGATGAAGGAGTATCCGGACAAGGCCGCCGAGTTCCTCAAAGAGAAGGCCATGCCCGAGGACTCGCTCGAGAAGATCCAGGCCGTCCTCGCCGATCCCCGCAACGGCCCGTTCTACGAGCGCCTGCGCAAGTGGTTCAAGGAGCACGAGATCTTCGCGCGCTGGGACAACAAGCACCAGCAGGGCAAGCTCAAGGACGCGATGAAGGCGGCGGACAAGGAGAAGACCCAGGGCGGCGGCGCCGTGAAGCTGTCCCTGCTCTCCCGCCTGCTGAGCGCCCCGTCCATCGGCGACTGGCCCATCGAGTCCCGGCCGGAGATCATGGCCAAGGTGACGGCCGTCGAGTCGGCCTCGGCCGAGACGATCACCGTCGACCTCGTCCCCGGAGCCGGCGCGGAGGACGCCGCCCGCATATTCGCCGGGCTCGATTACACCGCCGCGTCGACCGCCGAACGGCACTACACCGTCGTCGTCGCCAACCGCACGGGCGTGCACCTGCTCGCCCGCCTGATCGCCGCGGACGCCGCGGTGCAGCGGATCTTCGTGGCTCCCGCGCTGCGCGCGGCGATGGACCTCCCGGTGCCCCAGCCCGTCACCGCGACGGCCTCGGCGCGCCCGGACTGGACGCTCAAGGTCAAGCTCAACAGCAGCTATCCTCAGGACCGCGTGCGCGCGGTGTTCGCCAACCACCCCGCGGCGATGCGCGCCTTCCGCGCGATGTCCTCTCCTAAAGAGATGAAGGGCCAGACGGTCGTCGAGACCACCTTGCGCACGCCCGCCGAGGCGGCCGAGCTCGCCCGCGCCCTCGCCGACGAGGCCGACGTGAAGACGGTCGTCGTCTCCCGCTTCGTGCACAACCTGCTGCTGACGCGGGGACGGACCCCCGCCGCGCCGGCCCCCGCCGCCGAGACGCCCGTCTCCGATCCGGCGCAGACCTCCCTGCCGCTCGAGCCCGTCGCCCCGGCTCCCGCCTCCGCTCCCGTCCCCGCGCTCATCGCGGGGGAGCACCCCTTCGCCCCGGCCCGCGCCCCCGGCGCCGGCAAGGCCGTGACCTCCGACGATTCCCTGCCCGGGACCGTCATCGACGTCGCGTTCGACAACCCGATGACCGAGGACGAGTTCGGCAACTTCATGATCGACATGATGGAGGACCTGCCCGCCATCCAGTCTCGCCAGACGGTCAACGACTCCCACGGCATGGGCTTCGTCACCTCCGTCAAGCTGACCTTCTCCTCCGACGAGGACGCCGCCCGCGCCGCGCGGGTCTTCCGCGCCGTGCCGGCCACCCACAGCATCCGCGCCCACCGCGCGGTCGTCGCCTCCTTCGGCGACGCGTCCGACGAGCACGCGCTCTCCAAGATCCGAGGCGACAACCCGACCTATACCAAGGTCGAGGCGGTCTTCCACGCCGTCGACGAGGCGGCCGCCCGCGCGTTCATCCATGCCCTGGGCCACGACTCCTTCTCCGTGTCCCGCGACGGGATGGGACGCATCGTCTACGACCTCCTGATGGACTCCTCGGCCGTCGCCGACATGGCGATGCGCGTCGCGCGCAGCGCGTTCACTCTGTCCGTCAGCATCAACCAGGACGCGATGGCGGCCCTGAGCGCCCGCGCCGCCGCGGCCGTCGCTCCCGCTCCGGCCGATGCTCCCGCCCCCGAGGCCGCGCCGGAAGCCGCTCCCGCGCCCGCCGCCGAGGCGCCGTACGCCCCCGGCGTGGATGAGAACTGGCAGGCGAAGGTCGCCAAGGAAGAAGGCCTCGAGGAGCGGGTCCACGTCGTGTTCGACTCCTCGGTCGACGCCGCCAAGATCTACGCGAGCCTCGTCGGCTACGGCGCGCGCGAGAAGGTGTCGGACCACGACTGGAAGATCGCCGTCTCCAACCAGTGGCGCGCCGCCGAGATCGCCCGTGAGCTCGCCGGCCGCGCCGACGTGCGCAGCGTCGGTGTGACCGCCGCCGTCCGCCGCTCCCTGCTCCCGGCGCCGGCCATGCCGGCCAAGATCTCCACCCACGGCAAGGCCGAGTTCGCGGTGAACGCGATCCTCGTGAAGTTCGTCGAGGGGACCTCCGAAGCCGACATCCGCGCCGCGCTGGCCCGCCACCGCCAGACCACCATCTATCGCCACGGCGACATGTACACCGTGACGGCCCCGGGCTCCCAGTCGGCGCTCGACATGTCCCCCGAGATCGCCGCCGAGCCGTCCGTCGAGGCGGTGAAGGTGCACCCGAACGTCGCCGCGAAGATGACCGAGGACGAGCAGCCCTACCCGGACGCCCCGACCTACGACCACGAGCGCGCGATCCTCGTCGAGTTCCGCGAGGGCGCGACGGAGGAGACGATCAAGGACTACGCCGAGGTCCGGCGCCTCAAGCTCGTCCACCTCAACTTCCGCGGCTCCGAGCGGGCCGCGCTGCTCGAGGTCCCTCAGGGCTCCGAAATGTCGGTGACCCTCCAGATGCTCGTCGACGAGACGGCCGCCCCTCACTCGGGCGCCTCGTCCATCCGCCCGTTCCAGGAGCAGCCCGGCGCGCCGGAGCTCAAGCCCTCCGAGGCGGCCGTGGCCGCCGCCGTCGAGCCCGAGGCCCCGGCGCCCGTCGTGCGCCGCGACCCGGCGCAGGCCTGGCAGGAGTACCTCCAGAACGTCACGCTCAACGACGGCAAGAGCAAGCTGACCGACAAGCAGGTCCAGCTCCTGAGCGTCATGCTCCGGCCCCTGGCCCGCAACCCCGAGGACAAGCGCCCGCCCGTCGTGGGCCGCGGCGACGAGATCAAGCGGATGCTCCCGATCGTGACCAGCCCGCGCGGCATGCGCAACTCCGTCATCCTCATCGGCGAGGCCGGCGTGGGCAAGACGGCCGTGCCCGAGGGCCTGGCCGAGATGATCGAGGACGCCGAGGCGGCCACCGCCGCCGACAGCCAGGCGTTCCTGCAGTTCGAACGCCTCAAGGGCCGCTGGCTCGTCGAGCTCGACATCAACAAGATCCTGACCCAGGACGATCCCGTCGGCATGCTGTCGGCGATCCTCGACCTGCTGCCGCGCCTCAACCAGGGCGCGCCGTCCCGCGGCAACGACATCATCGTCCTCATGGACGAGATCCAGAAGTTCTTCCTCGACAACTCGGGGCAGAAGATCGCCAACGTGCTCAAGGGCCCGCTGCGCGACGGCAAGATATCGGTCATCGCGACGACGACGCGCTCCGAGTTCAAGAAGTTCATCGAGGGCGACGACGCGTTCCGCCGCCGCTTCGAGAAGATCGACGTCGAGGAGCCGACGGTCGCGCAGACGACCTCCATCCTCCGCGCGATGAAATCGTGGCTGCAGGCCCTGCACGACGCCGTCATCCCCGACCAGGCGCTCGTCGACGCGGCCAAGCTCACCGACCAGTTCGACAAGACCAACTTCAACCCGGACAAGTCGATCAAGGCCGTGCAGGACGCCGCCGAGCTGTCCCGGCCCGACAACCTGCGCGCCGCCATCACGCTCGACCTGCGCGAGACGTGGGGGGAGCTCGTCGTCGCCGTCAACGAGGCGCGTCAGGCTCTCATCGATAAGGGCATCGCGTCCACGCTCGCCTTGCCCGTCGACATGTACAACAAGGTCGCCGGCCTGGTGAAGAAGGCGGAGTCCCTGTACGCCGAGCGCGAAGCCGTCGCCACGGGCTCGGGCAAGGTCACGACCGACGTCGTCAAGCGCGTGATCGCCGCCAAGACCGGCATCGCCTCCGGCCAGCTGAACCTGGGCGAGGACGACGCCGCGCGCTACACGAAGATGGAGGAGGAGATCGGCCGGCGCGTGGTCAACCAGGGCCCGGCGCTGACGGCCATCGCCAACGCGGTGCGCCGCAACAAGGCCGGCCTCTCCAACCCGAACCGCCCGATGGGCAAGTTCCTGCTCACCGGTCCCACCGGCGTCGGCAAGACCTACCTCGCCAAGGAGCTCGCGCGCTTCCTGTTCAACGACCCCGAGGCCATGGTCCGCATGGACATGTCCGAGTACATGGAGGAGCACACGGCCCAGCGCCTGACCGGCTCGCCTCCCGGCTACGTCGGCTACGGCGAGGGCGGCCAGCTCACCGAGGCCGTGCGCAAGAAGCCCTACTC
>Ga0255338_1001041_pt1 | contig 61249 bp, 45 predicted proteins | sample MeOH1_35cm_T4_19_FD_203715 | JGI IMG/M metagenome (GOLD analysis project Ga0255338, IMG submission 203715) | Sandy soil microbial communities from University of British Columbia, Vancouver, Canada - MeOH1_35cm_T4_195 | ecosystem: Engineered > Artificial ecosystem > Sand microcosm > Unclassified ... | reverse complement strand
GCGCCGAAGCGGGCTTTTTCATCACCGGCGATCAGGATGCGGGGATCGTCGGTCTGGGTCTTGTAGTAGGCGATGCGGGAGGCGACCTCGTCGAAATCGATGAGCTCGCGATTCCAGAAGATGGCGCCTTCGCCCGAGACCTGGATCGTCACGGTATCGGTCGGCGGCGGCGTTCCGTCGTTGGGTTTGGCCACCGGCAGATCGACGGGCAGGGACCCGATGCGATTGAGCGAAAGGGTGAACAGCACGAATGTCGCCAGCAGGAAGAAGATAACGTCAATGAGAGGGATGATCTCAATGCGGGCCTTCTTGCGGGGAATGACTTTGATTTTGGTGCCTTCCATGATGTGGGCTGCTGGTTATACGGGCGAGGGCCGGGTTTCTTAGGGGGGGCGCCGGCGTCAGCGGAGGTGGGTCTCGATATAGACCTTGAGGAAGCCGGCCTTGCGGGCCTCGTCGAAGACGTAGATCGCCTGGGCGAAGAAGGCGCGCTCGTCGCCGTTGATGAGGATGCGGCCTTCCGGTTGCTCGAGCTTGTATTGCTGCAAGCGCTGCAGGAACTCGTCGAGGGTGATGAGGTCCTTGTTCCAGGCGAGGGCGCCCTCGTCGGTCACGCTGATCGTCACCGTGCCGTTGGGGTCACGCGTTTCGCTTGTTTCGGCCGTCGGCAGCTGGACGCTGACGCCGTTCGACTTGTTGAGGGAAAGGGTGAACAGGACGAACGTGGCGAGCAGAAAGAAGATGACGTCAATGAGAGGGATGATCTCAATGCGCGCTCTTTTTACGCCGCCGGGGCCTGTGCCACCACCACCGCCGTGCATAAGGTAAGGGTTTGGAGGTTAAAGTCTGAGGAGAAGCGGCCCGGGTTAGCGGGCGGCTTTGGTTCCCTCGGACTTGTTGATGATGATCTCGAGCGAGTTGGAGGCATCCTCGATCTCGTGACGGGCTTCCTCCTGGCGGGCGTTGAGATAATTGAAGGGCAGCAGGCCCATGATGGCGATGGCCAGACCGCACATGGTGGCGATGAGCGCCTCGGCGACGCCGCCGGTGATCTTGGTGGCGGCCGAGCCGATGTCACCGCTGCCGCTGTTGAGCGCGGCGAAGGTGCCCATCATGCCGGTCACGGTGCCGAGCAGGCCGAGGAGCGGGGCGGCGGTGATGCAGGTGTCGAGGGTCGGGAGACCCTGGCCGAAGCGTTGCATCTCCTGGTTGGCGGCGCGGGTGAAGGCGTTGCCGAGCGAGTGTTCGCGGTGGGTGAGGGCGTAGACCAAAATGCGGGCGACGTAATCCTGGCTCTTCTTGCCCATCTCGACCGCGCCGTTGATGTCGTCGGCCTCGACGCGCTCGAGCATCTTGTCGACGAGCTCCGGCTGGCGGCGGCTGTTCTCGCGGATGATGAACAGCACGCGCTCGATGGCGACCGTGATGAGGAGGAACGACACCACGAGGATCGGCCACATGATGGGGCCGCCGTGTTTGAACAGCTCCATGGCGGTCATGGGGCTGCCGTCCGTGTTGGTCAGGAGGATGGCCAGTGGCAGAGATGCAGTGATCATAGTGCGGGTTTTGGGATGAAGTTAAACGTGATCAATTTCTGAGCGGGAAACCAGGCGGTCACTTTGAAGCAATACACACGCCAAGCCGTGGCAGATTCTTTACTGCACCATCGACTGGCCGGAGAAGGGAGTGGGGATGTTTCAGAGGGGACAAGTGACCAAAAATTTAGCGAGAAGGTGATGTTGCTTAATTAGACTTTGTGCTGTCAATAGGGTTTCTCGCACTGGCGAAGAATTAATCGGGCCCCGGGTCCCTCAGTCTGTTTTCTAATTCAATTCGTTTTTTTCTAAAGTGGCTGCCCGACTAGGATTCGAACCTAGACAGAACGAGTCAGAGTCGTTCGTGCTACCATTACACCATCGGGCAGTGAGGATCGCGCATCGTGTGCAAATTTTTTCGGCGCTTCACCGACAGAGGACTGGAGCCGGCGATGGGATTCGAACCCGCAACCGCCTGTTTACAAAACAGGTGCTCTACCGTTGAGCTACGCCGGCGTGGCGCGCTGCGCGCAAAAGTTCACTAAGACTGGTAAACAACAGCATTTTGGTGGCTCCCCGGGGACTCGAACCCCGAACCAATTGATTAAGAGTCAACTGCTCTACCATTGAGCTAGGAAGCCGTCAAAAGAGGAGTGGGCAAACGTTAATATTGGCCGAGGCTTGTCAACGACATTTCAGTATTTCCGCGGCGTTGTGTTTTCTGCTCTCAAAATCCGCGGGCGAAATCGCACCGGAATCATGCCGCGTGCGCAATTTCCCTCGCAAAACTTTCCCCTTGCAATGCCTCCGGCCGTCCTCTGTTTTGGCCCGCTCCACCCATGCAAAAGACCAAAAAGTCCGTTGCCAAGCGCTTCAAGATTTCCGGAACCGGGAAGCTGATCCGCCGCACGCCCGGTTTCCGTCACCTGCTGGCCGCGAAGAGCACGAAGTCCAAACGCCGTGCCTCCCGCGACAAGCTGGTTGCTCCCGGTCACGCTGCGCCGCTCCTCCGCTGCCTGCCGACCGGTCTTCGCTAAACCGCGCACAACCACAACCCAGCCAGGCGGGTGAATCCTAACGAGACGACCCGCCGGCCCTAAACACCATATAACAACATGCCTCGTGTCACCAACGCTCCCGCCTCGCGCAAGCGTCACAAGAAAGTCCTGAAATACGCCAAGGGCTATTTCGGCAGCAAATCCAAGCTGTTCCGCTACGCCAAGGAAGCGGTCCAGCATGCCTGGCAATACGCCTACATCGACCGCAAGAAGAAGAAGGCCAACATGCGCGGCCTGTGGATCGTGCGCCTCAACGCGGCTTGCCGCGAGGGCGGCATCAGCTACAGCCGCTTCATCGAGGGCCTCAAGGCCGCGAACATCCAGCTCGACCGTCGCCAGCTCTCCGAGATCGCGATCGCCGACGCCGTGGCGTTTACGGGCCTGATCAAACAAGCCCAGGACGCGTTGAAGGCCAAAGCCGCCAAAGCCTAAGCAATAAACGCGAGCCGCTGGAGGCTCGCCTTCTGGTCCCAGGACCATTTTTCTGAAGGACGGGTTCTCGCGAGCCCGTCCTTTTTATTTTCCCATGCAAGCAACCCTTGATCAAATCCTCGCCCGGGCGACGGCCGAGCTGCCCGCGCTGAAGAACCGCGCCGAGTTCGAGGCCGCCAAGGCCCGCTACGTCGGCCCGAACGGAGAATTCACCGCCCTGATGAAGCAGATGGGCGCCGTGCCAAAGGAGCAGCGCCCCGCCATGGGCAAGCTCATCAACGAGGCCAAGGGGCGGTTGCAGATGCAACTCGACGCCACGCTCGCCCGCATCGCCGATGCCGAGATCGCCGCCCAGCTCGGGCCCGCCATCGACCCGACGTTGCCGTCACCCGATGCCGGCCCCGGCACCTATCACCCGCTCACGCTCGTGCGCGAGGAGATGTGCCGCATCCTCCGCAAGGCCGGCTTCACCGTCGTCGAGGGCCCCGAGGTCGAGACGGAGTATTATTGCTTCGACGCGCTCAACACCCCGGCCGACCACCCCGCGCGCGATGCGCAGGACACGTTCTATTTTCCCGGCAAGGCGAGCTTCGGCAACGTCACCAAGAAAACCCCGGAGGAGAAATACCTGCTGCGCACGCACACCTCGTCCGTCCAGATCCGCACGATGCTCAAGGGCCCGCCGCCGATCCGCATCGTCTCGCCCGGCCGGGTTTACCGGCGCGACACCTCCGACGCGACGCACAGCGCGAACTTCCACCAGATCGAGTGCCTCTACGTGGACAAGAACGTCACCGTGCGCGACCTGAAGGCGCTGCTCGACTACATCTTCGCCTCGCTTCTCGGCAAGGATACCGTCACGCGGTTTCGCCCGCACTATTTCGGCTACACCGAGCCCAGCTTCGAGGTCGACCTCTCCGCCCAGCACCTGCCCAAGGTGAACAAGGAGTGGATCGAGATCGGCGGCTGCGGCATGGTGGATCCCTCGGTCTTCGAAGGCGTCGGCTACGATCCCGACGTCTGGAGCGGCTACGCCTTCGGCATGGGCCTCGAACGCCTCGCGATGCTCATGTATGGCATCGATGACATCCGTTATTTCTACCAGAACGACCTCAGGTTCCTCAGGCAGTTTGCCTGAGGAAAGTAGCGAGTAGTGAGGAGCGAGTAGCGAGCATGGCAGATAAATCCCAGTCTTTCCGCGATGTGATGGTGTGGCAGAAAGCCCACGCCTTCACCCTGGCTCTCTATCGCGGCACCGAGGGCTTTCCCAAGCACGAACTCTTTGCGCTCACTTCGCAGCTGCGCCGCGCGGCGGCCAGCGTCCCCTCCAACTTCGTCGAAGGTTTTCGCAAGCGCACCAAGGCCGACAAACTGCGCTTCTATAATACCGCGCAAGCCTCGGCGGACGAGTGTCTCTATCAGCTCATCCTAGCCCACGACCTTGGCTACCTGGACACGACCAAACTCCAGGCCGATTTGGAGGAAGTGTCCCGCCTGCTGCAAGGCTACATCAACGGCATGGATGGGGGTTCCCCATGACCTGCTCGCTACTCACTGCCCGCTACTCGCTACTTTCATGAAGATCTCCCTCAATTGGCTTAAACAATACGTCCGCGTCTACTCCTCCACCGAGGAGCTGAAACGCGCCATCACCTTCCTCGGCTTCGAGGTCGAGGGGGTGCAGAGCACCGCCTTGCCGCCGCTGACGAATGTCGTCGTCGGCGAGATCAAGACCCGCGACAAGCACCCCAACGCCGACAAGCTCTCCGTCTGCACCGTCGACGTCGGCCCGGCCCACGGCGGCGTGCGCACCATCGTGTGCGGCGCGCCCAACTGCGACGCCGGCAACCGCGTGATCGTCGCGCTCCCCGGCGCCGTCCTGCCGGGCGACTTCAAGATCAAGCAGTCCAAGATCCGCGGCCAGCAGTCCGACGGCATGATGTGCTCGTCCGACGAGCTCGGCCTCGGCGGCACGCACGACGGCCTGCTTCTGTTGGATCCTGCGACAGTCGTCGGCCAGCCGATCAACGAGGCCCTGCCGGGCGGCGACACCATCTTCGACATCGAGGTCACGCCCAACCGGCCCGATGTGCTCAATCACGTCGGCTTCGCCCGCGAGATCGCGGCCTGGCTCAAGTATGATGTCCGCTTTCCCGAGATCAAATTCCGCGGCAAGGAGGCCGGCGCGGCCCGTCCTGATCTCCTGGCCGACATCCGCGTCGACGCCGCCGAGGATTGCCCGCTCTACATCGGCATCGCCGTGACCGGTGTGAAGGTCGGCCCGAGCCCGGCCTGGATGCAGGAACGCCTCAAGGCCGTCGGCCTGCGCCCGATCAACAACCTCGTCGACGTGGGCAACTACGTCATGCTCGAGCTCGGCCAGCCGCTGCATGTTTTCGATGCGAAGAAAATCAACGGTCACCAGATCGTCGTCCGCCGTGCCACCGACAATGAGAAGCTGGTCACGCTCGACGGCAAGGAGCGCACCCTCAACGGCCGCATGCTCGTGATCGCCGACGCCACGCGCCCGCTCGTCGTCGCCGGCATCATGGGCGGCGCGGACGCCGGCGTGGATGCGACCACGACCGACATCGTCCTCGAGTCCGCGTATTTCCGCCCGCAGTCCGTCCGCTGGACCTCCAAGCGGCTCGGCCTCGCCTCCGATTCCTCCTACCGTTTCGAGCGTGGCGTGGATCCGCACGGCACGTTCGAGGCCGCCTGCCGGGCCATCGATCTCATCCTGGAGACCGCCGGCGGCACCGTGGTCAGCCCGGTTTTCAAGGTCGGCGGCGACCGGCCGTGGTCGCGCGAGATCAAGGTCGCGCCGGATTACATCCGCGCCAAGGTCGGTTTCCACATTCCCGATGAGGACATGCGTGACGCGCTGCAGGGCCTCAACCTGGCCATCACCGCCGAGCACGAGACGCACGGCGTGCTGGAATGGACCGTCCGCATCCCGAGCTACCGCACCGACCTCGACCGGCCGATCGACCTCGTCGAGGAAGTGCTGCGCATCTACGGCACGGACCGCGTGCCGCCCGCCACCTGCACCGGCCCCGCGCTCATCGACGGGGACGACGACCCGATCGTCGTGTTCAACCGCCAGGTCACGGACCACCTGGTCGGCCAGGATTTTCACGAGGTCGTCAACTACACGCTGCGTTCCCGCCAGGAACTCACCACCTGGGTCTCGGAGGCGTCCGCCGCGGAGCTGGCGCTGCAGAATCCGTTTGTCGACGACCAGTCGCACCTGCGGCCGACGCTCATCCTCGGCATCCTGGATTCACTCAAGCTGAACCAGTCGCGCGGCGTCGCCGTCTCGCGCCTGTTCGAGACCGGCCGGGTGTTTGTGGAACTCAACGGCACGGTGCAGGAGTGCGTCGGCGCTGGTTTTGTCATCTGCCACAACCCGAAGGATCGCTCGTGGCTCGCGCGGCCTGCGCCGGATTTCTTCACCGTGAAACACCAGATGGAAATCCTCGCCCGGGAGGCGGGCATCGATCTGGGCGCCGCCGGGCTGGTGCCGGTGCGCGGTGCTTTCTGGGGCTGGCAGGAAGGCCACTCGGCCGCCGCCGGCGAAATCAAGGAGGGCTGGACCGCCCGCTTCGGCCTGTTGAATCTTTCGATGGTCCGTGCCGCGGGCATCGAGGGCCAGGTCTGGGCCGGCATGTTTGCCATCCTCCCCGGTAAGCTTGCGGCTGCTGTCGCGCATCCGCGCTACCAGAACTTCAGCCTGTTCCCCGCGGCCTTGCGCGACGTGGCGCTCGTGGTCGACGCTTCCCGCCATGCAGCGGAGGTGCGGGCGCAGCTGCTCAAGGTGGCGCGCGCGGCGACGGGCCCGGCCTTCACGGTCGAGGCGGTGGAACTGTTCGACCTCTACACAGGCACGGGCCTGCCGGAAGGGAAGAAGAGCCTGGCGTTCTCGCTGTCGTTCCGCTCGCCGGAACGCACATTGATGGACGACGAGGTGAACGCCGCATTCGCGAAAATCCAGCGCGACATCGCCGCCGACGGCACGATCAGCGTGCGCGCCTGAAGCGGGCGGATTCGGTTGGCCGTGGGCCAGCGAGCTTGCTCGCGCTCTTTGTGGGCGCCCGCCAGCGGGCTGGCCTACCTGTCGCCTTTGGGTTTACAGGATCACCCGCGCCTACTTGACCGCGACCAGCTGGCTCAGGAATTTGCGCACATCGAGCGCCACCGCCTTGGAGAGGTTGGGCACCGCGAGGCAAAACAGCCAGTGGACCTCTTCCTGCTGGGCCGGTGTCATTCCGGAAATCGACAGGCCGCCTTTCTTGCCAGTGGCCTTTTTGTCGAACGCCCCGGTCTGGATCTCGGTCATGCCCTGGGCCCAGCGCACGCAGTAGTCGTTCATCCGAAAATCAAAGCTGTGGATGCCGCCGCTGGTGTCGCGCCAGACCGTCAGGCGCGCGGATTTTTCGCCGGCATATTGCTCCTTGGTCAGACCTTCGATGTCCTGCTTGATCTGCTTGGGATCCACTTGGACGAGCGAGGCGCCGAGCGCCACCGGCTCGAGGATCTGGAGATAGGCCTTTTGGATCTCGAAGTCGGCGAAGTTGAAGGAGAACCCGCAGAGCGCGTATTGCGGATAAAAGCGGAAGAACGCGATCGTGCTGGGAATTTCGATGAGATAGCCGTCGAGGCTCAGCTTGAACAGGCACGGCTCACCGCGGGTGCTGACCGCGGCCGAGTGCACCTGCATGCTGGCGCCCGTGGCCGAGATGTTGGTCAGCCGGCCGGCCCAGTCCTGCCCGATGTTCGAGTTGAGGAGCGGCTTGCCCTCGCCGTCGTGCCCGATGAGGGTCAGGACGGGCTTGAACGGGAAGCCTTGGCCGACCGGATAGCGCTCGGATTGGCGCTTGTCGCTGGAGGCGACTGCTTCCTTGCTGAAATTGAGGATCTTTTTGAAGAGCAGCACGCCAACCTGTTACGCCAAGTCTCCGGCCGGTTCAAGTCTGCTCGCGCCATGATTTTTGCCGGTTGCCAAGCGGCCATTCCGCCGCATCCCTGTTGGGCGCATCCGACCTCCCATGACCCAGTCATCCGACCTCAACATCGAGTATGTGGCCAACCTCGCCCGGCTCGCGCTTACTGACGCGGAAAAACAGAAATTCGCGCAGCAGCTCGGCGATATCCTGCACTACGTCCAGAAGCTGAAACAGGTCGATGTGACGGGTATCGAGCCGATGGCGCATGCTTCGCCGGTCTTCAATGTCTGGGAGGCCGATGTCGCCCGTCCCGGTCTGCCGGTTGAGCAGGCCTTGCGCAACGCTCCGGCCCAGCGGGAGCACATGATCGTGGTGCCCAAAGTGGTGGAGTAGCCGATGGCCGACGACCTCATCCACCGCCCGGCCGCCGCACTGGCGGCGCTTCTCGACGCGAAGAAAATCTCCTCGCTCGAGCTGGTGCAGACGTTTGTCGCCCGCAAACAGTCGGTCGATGGCCGCGTGAAAGCCTTCAACTCCCTCGACGAGGCCGGCGCCCTGGCGCTGGCCTCCGCCTCGGATGCCCGTCGCGCCGCAGGGCAGGCGAGGGGAACGCTCGACGGGCTCCCGGTCGGCTTCAAGGACGTCATCGCCGTCGAGGGCCAGCCGCTGACCTGTTCGAGCAAGATGCTCGCGAATTTTGTCTCGCCCTACGACGCGACGGTGACCGCGAAGCTCAAGGCGGCGGGCGCGATTCCCTTCGGCCGGCTGAACATGGACGAGTTTGCCATGGGTTCCTCGACGGAAAACTCGGCGTTCGGTCCGACCGCGAACCCGTGGGACTTGTCGCGTGTGCCCGGCGGCAGTTCGGGCGGATCGGCCGCGGCGGTGGCGGCGGGCGAAGTTCCCTTCTCGCTCGGTTCCGACACCGGTGGCTCCATCCGCCAGCCGGCGGCGTTGTGCGGCATCGTCGGCTTCAAGCCGACCTACGGCCTCGTCTCGCGCTACGGTCTCGCGGCGTTTGCCTCGTCCCTCGACCAGATCGGCACCTTCGCCCGCACGGTGGAGGACGCCGCGCTCCTGCTCGGCGCCATCGCCGGCCACGACGCGCACGACTCGACCTCGTTCAAGGTGCAGATTCCTAACTACCGGGCGGAGCTGGCCAAACGCAAGGGACCGTGGCGGCTCGGCGTGCCGAAAGAGTTCTTCGGCACGGGACTCGACCCGGAGATCGGTGCGGCGGTGAGGCAGGCCATCGAATTTTACAGGCAGGCCGGTTGTGAAATCAAAGAGGTCTCGCTGCCGCTTGCCTCCGAATACGCCATCGCGGTCTACTACCTCATCGCGACCGCCGAGGCGTCGTCGAATCTCGCCCGCTACGACGGCATCCGCTATGGGCATCGCTCGAAGGCGGCGACCGATGCCATCGACATCTACGCGAAATCCCGCGCGGAAGGTTTCGGCGAGGAAGTGAAGCGTCGCATCATTCTCGGCACGCACGTGCTCAGCAGCGGCTACTACGACGCCTATTACCTGCGCGCCCAAAAGGTCCGCACGCTCATCCGCGGCGAGTTCCTGCGTGTCTTCCAGGGCTGCGACGCGCTGCTCTCGCCCACGACGCCGACCGCAGCCTTCAAGCTTGGCGAGAAGTCGGCCGATCCGCTGGCCATGTATCTGAGTGACATCTACACCATCGGCGTGAATCTCGCCGGCCTGCCGGGCGTCTCCGTGCCCTGCGGCTTCACCGGCGGCGGCCTGCCCATCGGCCTGCAGATCATCGGCCAGCCCTTCCAGGAAACAGAGCTGCTGGCCATCGCCCGCGCCTACGAGCAGGGCCACGACTGGCACACCAAGCACTCCTCGCTGTCATGAACTACGAAGCGGTCATCGGCCTCGAGGTCCACGTCCAGCTGCGCACGGCGTCGAAGATGTTCACGCGTGTCGCCGCCGGTTACGGCGAGCCGGAAAACACGCTGACCGATCCCGTCGTGCTCGCGCTGCCGGGCGCGCTGCCGGTCATGAACAAGGAGGCCCTCGACAAGATCATCAAGGCCGGCCTCATGCTCGGCTGCGACATCGCGCCGGTATGCAAGTGGGACCGCAAAAACTATTTCTACCCGGACTCGCCGAAGAACTACCAGATCTCCCAATACGACCAGCCCATCTGCCTGCGCGGCGCGGTCGAGATCGAGCTGCCCGGCACGGCGCGCAATGTCATGGGCGAACACAAGAGCATCCCGCTCACCCGCATCCACCTCGAGGAGGATGTCGGCAAGCTCACGCACGGCGCCGCCGACTCGCTCGTGGACTACAACCGCGCCGGCACGCCGCTGATGGAGATCGTGACCGATCCCGCGCTGCACAGCGCCGACGAGGCCTTTGCCTTCCTCACCGCGCTGCGCCTGACGCTGGTGCAGGCCGGCATTTCCGACTGCGACATGGAGAAGGGGCAGATGCGGTGCGACGCCAACATCTCCATCCGCCCCGTGGGTGAAACGAAGCTCGGCACGAAGGTGGAGCTGAAGAACCTCAATTCCATCTCGTTCGTCCGCGACGGCATCGCCCACGAGATCCGCCGGCAGACCGCCGTCGTCACCGGCGGCGGCACCATCGTGCAGGAGACGCGCCAATACGACGGCGAGGCCGGCACGTCGGCCGCGATGCGTTCGAAGGAGATGGCGCACGACTACCGCTATTTCCCCGATCCCGACCTGATGCCCGTGAAGGTCGACGAAGCCTGGCTGGCGTCGATCCGCGCCACCTTGCCCGAGCGGCTCTTCGATCGGCAGCGGCGTTACCTGGAACAATATTCGCTGCCCTACACGCTCACCTCCGTCCTCGTGCCGCAGGTGCCCTTGTGCGAATTCTTCGAGGAAGCGGCGCAGCTCTGCGGCAAGCCGCAGGCCGCGGCGAACTGGATCGCCAACGACCTCCAGCGCGAGCTGGCGGCGGCTGGATCGGCCATGGCGGACAGCAAGGTCCGGCCGGCGCACGTCGCCGGGCTGGTGCAGCTTGTCGAGACGGGCGTGATCTCCAACAACATCGCCAAGGAGGTTTTCGTGGAGATGTTCGCGACCGGCGAGCAGCCGGCGGCGATCGTGGAACGGAAGGGGCTCAAGCAGTCCACCGACACCGGCGAATTGGAGAAATGGGTGGCCGACGCCATCGCGGCGAACGCGGGCGCCGCCGCCGAGTTCAAGGCGGGCAACGAAAAGGCGCTCAACCCCATCAAGGGCGCCGTGATGAAAGCCTCGAAGGGCAAGGCCAACCCCAAGCTCGTCGACGAGATCGTGCGGAAGCAGCTGGGCTGATAGGCTCGGCAAATCTCAAATCTGGAATTTCAAATTTGAGATTCAGCCGCCGGACGGCTGCCCCGGTCGGTTCTTCGGGTGCAGCGGATGCTCGGGCGGCAGATGCTGGAGGAGGAGTTCGTTGAAGGCGGAGGAACCGGTCTTTTTCGCCTGCCGCTTCGTGTAATCAGACCGCGATTTGTCGTTCAGGTGGCGCGGACCGGCGATCTCGGAATTTTGCAGCGAATCCGCCCAGGCCCGGAGCTGGCGCGAGCAGGATTCGGCGAGCTTTATGAGATCTGAGATTTCAGATTTGAAATTTGAGAGATAGGGTCGCCGGGAGGCTAGCAGCAGCATGGAGCGCACCTCGCCAGCGGACCCGCGGGCAATATAGAGGAACATCAGCAATTCGCTGGTCGTGCCGCGCTCAAAACCCTCGGCAATGTTGTTCGAAACCGACAGGGCTGCCCGCTCCAATTGGTCGCGGAAGGAATGGCGCAGGCGCGGCGGCGCTCTCTCGATGAAGTCATCAGTGCGGTCGTAAAGCTCGGCGGCGGAGCGCCAGACGGGCAGATCCTCGAAACGCTGGTAGGTAGGCATGGGCGGATTTTTTGAGATCCGAAATTTCAAATCTCAGATTTGAGATAACTGCCCTTGGCCAGATGGCAGCGGCCCGATGCGACCAAGCTTCTGCCGGCGGCAGGACTTTCGGTCAAACCCTGAGTCCATCAGGAATCACCGTCAACCGGGCCGTGTGCGCTGCGCGTGTCTCAAATCTTAAATCTTCAATTTCAGATTCACCCGCCCCTCACGCTTCCCCTCACGCCGTGAACCGTTGCAGGAACGCGCGGACGTCGTCCGGCACTGCCGGGGAGAGGTTCGGCAGGACCCAGCGGAAAAGTTGCCGGATCTCGTCGCGCAGGCCGCCCGACTGGTCGAACACCGGGTTGCTCAGCTTGCCCTTGTGGGAGTCGGACTTCTCGCGCAGGTAGGCTTCGAGCACTCCGGATTGGACGTCGGCATGGCAGAAATAATCGTCCATCTGGAATTCGAAGCTGTGCAGCGGCGTGCCCATGGTCTTCGCCAGCCAGACGGTCAGCACGCAGTCGCCTTCGCCGCGAAATACCTGCTTGATGAATTGAGGCTCGTTCTGGACGACGCGTTCCACCGGCACCGCCTGGAGCGACTGACCGATCGCGACCGGCTGAAGGAGTTGGAGGTAGGCTTTCTGCTCCTCGAAATCGCCGAACAGCAGGTCGAGGCCGCAAAGCACGCCGTTGCTGCGCGGTTCGACATGGACGAGCCGGCCATCGAGCACGAGCTCCTGCCCGCCGAGCACCAGCTTGACCTTCAGCTCCTGCCCGGTGGTGACCTTCGTCTCGCGATCCAACAGGAGTCCGATGCCCTTGCCCGCGATGTTCTGCACCTTGCCGGGCTTCCATTCGTAGCGCGCCACGTGCAGGTAGGCCTGCAGGGGGAATCCAGCTCCGGGGGTGTATCGCGTGTTGAGACGGTTCTCCGCCATCTGCGCGACCTTGGTCTTCTCGAAATTGAATATCCGGCGGAAGAGGAGCACGGAGCCCTTGGTAGCGTGGATTGCCTCATAAAACAAGTCCTTCGACGGTTCTATCACCTCATCGCAGGCAGGCTTCAGGCTTCGCCGGGCTTCCGGTCATGACAATTCCCTGACAAACGCCTGACCGGCCACTGACAACCTTCCCGGCGGTTTCTGCTTTGATGGCGGATGTAATCCCACAACCAACATGAAAACATTCCTCCTCATCCCAGTTCTCGCGGTCGCGCTCTCCGGCGTGCTATCGCTTTTCGCCAAGTCCACCGCCGATCACCCCGTGCGCCTGAGCATCGACGTCGACCGCCGCGTGCTTCCCGCCGGTTCCACCGAGCGCGCCGTCGTCAAGATCGGCCTCGATTGCCTCCGCCTGCCGCCGCGCGGAGTGCGCCCGCCGGTCAACCTCGCGCTGGTCATCGACCGCTCCGGCTCGATGGGCGGCGACAAGATCGTCCGGGCCCGCGAGGCGGCCTTGGAACTGGTGCGTCGGCTCGCCCCGGACGACATCATCTCGATCATCGCCTACGACACCCGGGTAGAGACCCTCGTGCCGGCCCAGCGGGTCGGACATGCACACGGACTGGAGGCGGCCATCCGCAGCATCGAGGCCGAGGGCAACACCGCGCTCTATGGCGGCGTGACCCGCGGCGCCGCCGAGGTGCGCCGATTCATCGAGGACAGCCGCTATGTGAACCGCGTCATCCTCCTGTCCGACGGCCTCGCCAACGTCGGGCCCAGTTCACCCGAGGAACTCGGCCGGCTCGGCCATTCGCTGATGAAGGAGGGCATCTCCGTCACCACGATCGGCCTCGGCCTCGGCTTCAACGAGGATCTGATGGCCCGGCTCGCGTCGCGCAGTGACGGCAACACCTACTTCGTGGAAAACAGCGGCGATCTGCCGGGCATCTTCAACCGGGAACTCGGCGATGTGCTCAATGTCGTCGCGCGCCGCGTGGTCATCGAGATCGACTTCCCGGAGGGCGTGCGCCCGGTCAATTTCGTGGGCCGCGAGGGCGCCATCCGCGGCCAGAAGGCCGAGCTGACGCTCAACCAGCTCTATGGCGGCCAGGAGAAATTCGCCCTCATCGAGGTCGAAGTCTCCCCGGAAATTGCCGGGGCCGAGCGGGAGATCGCCCGTGCCCGGGTCAACTACGAGGATGCCCTCACCGCGCGTTCCGCCTCCGTCACCGCGCAGCGCAATGTGTCGTTTAGCGCCGAGGCGCAGGTCGTGGTCGCCTCGGCGGACCACAAGGTGCAGGCCGATTACGCCACCAACGTGTTGGCCGTGGCCAAGGACGAGGCGATCGCGTTGGTCGACAGCGGCAAAAAGAACGAGGCCGCGGCCCTGTTGCGGCAGCGTTCGGCGGAGTTGAAGGAGATCGGCAAGGTCTACTCCAACCTCGCGGTGACGGCCACGGCTGCCGCGGCGGCGCCCGAGGCCGCCCGCCTCGAGCGCGACGGCCTCGACAACGCCCAGCGCAAGGCCTACCGGGCGGACAGCCAGCAGGTGAAGAACCAGCAGTCCTCCGGCGCCTCCCGGCCGTGAGAGCGAATAACGGTTTGTGTAGGGGCGGCGCTTGACGCCGCCCGCGGGCGCTGACAAGCGGCGCCCCTACCTCCGCTTTTCCCTGCTTTCCAATCCCTGCCCGGCGTCTAGCCTCATCCTCGTGTTTCCCGTCTCGCGTCGCATTCTGGCCTACTGGCTGCTCCTGCTCCTCCCCGCGCTGGGGGTGGGCCTTGGCGCCATCATGCTCCTGCGGCGCGAGCAGGCCCGGCTGACGGAGCGTGCGGCCTACGCCGACGAGGCGCGCCGCGCGGCCGTGACGGCCCGCGCCCGCCTGATCGTCGAAAATGTCGAGTTGCTGATCGGCGACGTGCAGAACGGCCTGCTCGACCTGCTGGCCGCGGAACCGGTCGGTGGCATCGGCAATTTGCTCGATCAGCTGGAGAAATCGAACCCGCTCGTCCGCACCGGGTTTCAGTGCGCGCCGGACGGCCGGGTGCTGCGGCCTGCGCCCGATCAGGCCGATGACGATGGTCGCGGCTTCCTCCGTCGGTTCGCGCTGCGACTCCGCGAGTCGCCGCCCTGGCGTAATGGAGACGCGGCGACCCCGCCGCGTGAAGTTTCGACGCCGGGGTCGGCGTCGCTCCAGGACCAGGCGCAAAAAAAGGAATCCTATGACTCGTTGTCGCGGCAACAGGTCGCTTCGAACGTTTCCAAGGTGCAGAGCGCCCGGCGCGACGTGCAGGCGCTGGCGAAAAATCTTTATCCGGAGTCTGCCCGACTCGAATCCAGTGCCCCGGCCCCGGCGCGAGCGGCCAGCACCCGTCCGGTGACGTCGCAGGCCGATGAAAAAGACTTTCGCCCGACCGCCCGGACAAATCTTGATTCCAGCCTGGATGACGGCACGGCGCGCAAGCAACGCGGCTGGCTCCCGGTGAAGGTGGACGGCCGTCTGCACCTGTTGGGTTGGGTGCAACCGGCCGGCGCGGACGGGGTGCGCGGCGTCGAGTTGGAGATGGCCGCGCTCATCAGCCGGCTGGGTGGGGCGCTGCCGGCGGAAATTTCCGGAGAGGAGGGTTACGCGTTGCGGGACGACCAGGGCCGGGTGTTGCACCAGACGGGCGCCGTGTCCCGGGCGGCGGTCGCGGCGATCACGGTGCCGCTGGCCGCGGAGCTGTTGCCGGGCTGGGATGTGGTGGCCTTTGTGCCGGTGCCCGCGGGCGACAGCGCGGGGAGCGGCGGGTTTTTCCTGATCAGCATGCTGCTCGTGGGCATTTTCGTCGCCGCCATTGTGGCGGGCGGCTCGTTGCTGCTCTGGCAGGCGCGGCGCAGCGAGGCGGAGGCGGCGCAGAAGACGTCGTTCGTCGCCAATGTCTCGCATGAGTTCAAGACGCCGCTGACCACCATCCGCCTCTACTCCGAACTGCTGGAACAGGGTCGCGTGCGTGACACGGCGCAGAGTGGCGAATACCTTCGCACCATCGGCCGCGAGACCCAGCGCCTGGCGCGGCTCGTCGGCAACGCGCTCGATTTCAGCCGGCTTGAGCAGGGTCGGAAGAAATACGCCCGTGAAAGCCTGGACCTGCGCACCGAGCTGACCCGATTGCTCGACACCCAGGCGCCCCGGCTGACCGAGGCGGGATTGATTTTGCACCGCGACCTGCCGACGCAGCCGTTGCCGGTGACGTCGGATCGCGACGCGTTCGAGCAGATCGTGCTCAACCTGCTCGACAACGCCGCCAAATATGGCGCGGCGGGCGGCGAGGTGACCGTGGAGCTGGCTCCGCGGCCGGCCCGTTCGACTGGCTCAGGGCAGGCGGGCGGGGTGGTGGTCCGCGTGCTCGACCGCGGCCCCGGCGTGCCGCCCGCTCACCGGGAGCGTATTTTTGAGAAATTCCACCGGGTCGACGACACCCTGACGGCCGAGAAGGCCGGCGCCGGTCTCGGCCTGAGCATCGCCCGGCAACTCGCCCGCGGCCTCGGCGGCGAATTGCGCCACTTGCCGAGAGAGGGCGGTGGCGCCAGCTTCATCCTCGAATTGCCATGAAAGCAAAAATTCTCATCGCGGAGGACGACGCCAACATCCGGCTGGGCCTGATCGCCACGCTGGAGAGCGAAGGCTATGCCGTCACGGCGGCGGCCGACGGGGCGCAGGCGCTGAAATTGTTTCCGCAGGAGAAATTCGACCTCGTGATCCTCGACGTGATGATGCCGCGGCACAGCGGCTACGACGTCTGCCGCGAATTGCGCGGCGGCGGCAGCGCGGTGCCCATTTTGATGCTCACCGCCAAGGGCGAGGAGATCGACAAGGTCGTGGGGCTCAAGCTTGGTGCCGACGACTACGTGCTCAAGCCATTCGGCGTGCACGAGCTGCTGGCCCGCGTGGAGGCGCTGCTCCGGCGCGCGCGTGCGTCCGGTCCGGCGCTGGCGGCGGTGGAACTCCCGCCGGTGTTCCGGCTCGGCGAGGCGGAGATCGACCGGCGCAAGTTCACCGCGACGGTGACAGGTCGGACGGCGTCGCTCACCGCCCGGGAAATGAAGCTCGCCGAGGTGTTCGCCGCCCACCCGGGCGAGGTGCTCACCCGGGATGCGCTGCTCAACGCCGGCTGGGGCGTCGACTATTTCGGCACCACCCGCACGCTCGACCAGCACGTGGCGCAGCTGCGGAAAAAGGTCGAGCCGGCCTCCGACGACCCCAAAGCCATCGTAACGGTGCATGGGGTGGGCTACCGCTACGATATATCGACGTAGCACCGCAATGTAGGTCGGGCTTAAAGGGCCCGACATGAACCCATTGTAGGAGCGCCGCTTGACGGCACCCGCGGGCGTCCGCAAGGGACGCCCCTACGAAATAACTTTTCGTGAGTTTTCGTGGGCAAAAGATCTCCTCCCCAAACCCGTGCTTTCCTCCCGACACTTGTTGGGTATGGTCCAATCCAATCCCGCATAACCATGAGCACTCCCCATTCTTCCCCGGAAATGACGCGTCGCGATGCCTTGAAGATAATCGGTGCCGGTGCAGTGGTCGCCGGTCTCGGTCTGACCAAGGCGGTCGCCGCCGAAGCTCCCGTCGCCTCCGCCCTAGGCTGGGAATTGCCCAAGCTGGCCTACGGTTACGCCGCGCTCGAGCCGCACATCGACGCGCGGACGATGGAGATTCACCACACGAAGCACCATCAGGCCTACATCACGAACGCGAAGAATCTTTTGAAGGATCATCCCGACCTGCTGGCGCGCGGACCCGAGGCACTGGTGCGCGACCTCGGCAGCGTGCCGGAGGCGATCCGCGCGGGCATCCGCAACAACGCCGGCGGACACGTGAACCACGGTTTCTTTTGGCAGATCATCGGACCCGACACGGGCATGTCCATCGGCCAGCTGCCGGTCGCCATCGCCGGGGCGTTCGGCTCGATGGATGAATTCAAGAAACTCTTTGCCGATGCGGCCATGAAACGCTTCGGCAGCGGCTGGGCCTGGCTGAGCCTGAAGGACGGCAAGCTGCTGGTCCACTCGACCGCCAACCAGGATTCGCCGCTGAGCGACGGCGCAAAGCCGATCCTCGGCCTCGATGTGTGGGAGCACGCGTATTACCTGCACTACCAGAACCGGCGGGCGGATTACATCAAAGCCTTCTGGAACGTCGTGAACTGGACGCAGGCGGAGCAAAATTATGCCGCGGCTCTGAAGGGCTGATTTTTCAACACAGAGGACGCAGAGACCGCAGAGTTTCGTCCGAAGTTATCTTTACTGTTTCTTCTCCGTGAACTCCGCGACCTCTGTGTTTAAAGTTTTTGCCTTGGTGTTTTAAATCATGGGCGCGAAATCCTTTGACCAAATCGGCCTGCCGGGTGCGCGCCGCCACCTGTTCCTCTGCGCCGGACCCGATTGCTGCACACCGGAGCAGGGGCTGGCGACGTGGGAACACCTCAAGGCCGGACTCAAGGAGCACGCCATCCCGGCCTTGCGCACCAAGGCCGCGTGCCTGCGGTTGTGTCACGACGGGCCGTGGCTCGTGGTCTATCCCGAAGGCGTCTGGTATGCGCAGGTCACGCCGGAGCGCTTCGACCGCATTCGCCGCGAACACCTCGAAGGCGGCGTGCCCGTGGCCGAGTGGGTGAGGGCGGTGAACCCGTTGGCGGGTCCGTAAATCTCGTGGGCCAAGCCGTATCCGTGCGGAAGGTTTCCCGCGGGTTTTGATTCGCGCCCATTCGCGGGCAGAATGTTTTCGGCTTGATCGCGTTTAAGCGGGATTGCCCTCCGGGACCGGGCCGGTGTATCGCTGCTGGCCGACAATAATGAAATTCACCGTATCCAAGCAATTTTCCTTCGAGGCTGCGCATTCGCTCCCGCACCTGCCGGAAGGCCACAAATGCCGAAACATCCACGGCCACTCCTACGTGGTCGAGGTCTTCTGCACCGGCCCGCTCGACGCCCGCGGCTTCGTCGTCGACTACGCCGAGATCAGCGCCGTGATGAAGCCGATCGTGGATCAGCTCGATCACCGCAACCTCAACGACGTGCTCCCGTGTCTGACCACCGCCGAGAACGTCGGCCAGTGGATCATGGTGCAGCTCGACCAGTCGGGCAAACTGCCCGCCCAGATCGTCTCCCGGGTGGACGTCCACGAAACCGCCCGAACCTGCGTGAAAGTCGAAAGGTGAGGGGGCGGCGCGAGCTGAGCCGAGCCGAGCCACTAAATTCTCCGCTACGATTGCCGAATCCCGTCAGAGTTGGGCGGATGCACCGCGCTGGGCGATTGGATCGGTGCTTCAGTGGCACGCATGCCAAAATTTCTTTGTGACTATATGTCACTGTATTATACGAGACTCAGTAACTCCATCGCAGGTCCGTCTTCGTGATCGGCAGCGTCCGGATGCGTTTGCCGGTGGCTGCAAAGATGGCGTTGCAGATGGCCGGCGGGGTGACGGGATAAGGCGGCTCGCCGAGGCCGGTGGGCGGATTCTGACTCTCGATAAAGGCAATCTCCACCTTCGGCATGTCGTTGATCCGAAGCAGGGGGTAGTCGGCGAAATTGCTCTGCATGACCCGGCCGCGCTCGATGGTGATTTCCTGCAGCCATGCGGCGCCCAGTCCGTCGCCGATGGATCCCTGGACCTGGTTTTCGGCGCCACTGCGGTTGATGATCGGCCCGACATCCACGGCGCACCAGACTTGGTGCACCTTGAGCGTGCCGTCCTGGGCCACGCTTACGTCGGCCACCTGGGCGACGTAGCCGCTGTGGCTGAAATGAAACGCCACGCCCAGACCCCGGCCTTTCGGGAACTGCGTCTTTCCCCAGCCGGAAATTTCGCCAACCTTGCGCAGCACGGCCTTCATGCGGGCGCTGTTGTAGGGAGTGCCGCGATTGCCGGTGCCCGGCACGAGCCGGTCGTCGCCGAGCAGTTCCAAACGGAATTCGAGCGGGTCGCGTCCGGCCGCGTGGGCGAGTTCATCGATGAAGCCCTGGAAGGTGAACGCGAGGGCGTTGCTGCCCGGGGCGCGCAACGGACCGGTCGGCACGATCGTGGACTGGATGGATTGCTCGAGCCGGTAGTTGGCCAGGAAACGCGCCGGCAGTTCGTCCGGGCTCAGTCCGGCGGAGGAGGCGGGCGCCTCGGTGCCCTTGAAGCCGACGGTGACGAAATGGTTTTTCCACCCGCTGAGCTTCCCCTGCGCATCCACGGAACCCTTGAGGAAGTGCCAGCCGCAGGGCCGGTAGAGATCGTGCCGCATGTCGTCCTCGCGCGACCAAGTGAGCTTGATCGGAACTTTCGCCTGTTTCGCGATGGCGGCGGCCTCGACCGAATAATCGTTGATGAGCCGGCGGCCGAAGCCGCCGCCGCTGCGGGTGACGTGAATCTTGATGCGCTCTTTGGGGAGGCCGGCCACGGCGACGATCTGGTCGAGCTGGCCGCCGGGGTTCTGGGTCGGCGCCCAGATTTCCAGCTGGTCGCCCTTGAACCAGGCGGTGCAGTTCTGCGGTTCGAGGGTGGCGTGGGAAATATACGGGTAGGAGTAGGCGCTCTCGATCACGGCCTTGGCCCCGGCGAAGGCGGCATCGACATCGCCGTCGTTGCGCACCACGGTGCCGGGCTTCCTGGCGAGCGCCGCGGCTGCGGCGTCGTAGGCGGTCGAACTCTGGGCGGACGGGTCGCCTTCGTCCCAGACCACCTGCAACTGGCGGCGGGCGCTGAAGGCCGCCCACGTGGTGTCGGCGATGATCGCGACCCCGGGCTGGAGTCCGCCGGCGCGTTCGACGATGAAGGCGTCGCGCACGCCGGGCAGCGCCTTGATGCGCTCCAGGTTGGCGCTGACGGGATTGCCGCCGAAGGTCGGGCAGCGCTCGTAGACGGCGTAAAGCATGCCGGGCAGCTTCATATCGATCCCGAAGAGCGGCTGGCCGGTGACGAGCGAGGGATTGTCGACGCCGCCGATGCGCGAGCCGATGATCTTGAACTGACTCGGGTCCTTCAGCTTCACCGAGCTGGCGTCCGGCACGGGCAGCAGGGCGGCCTTGAGGGCGAGTTCGCCGTAGGTGATGGCTCGGCTGGTGGGCGGGTGGAGCACGGCGCCGTTTTCCGTGGCGAGTTCGTCGGCCGGGACGCCCCAATGTTGCGCGGCGGCCGAGATGAGCATGGTGCGGGCGATGGCGCCGGCCCGGCGCATCGGTTCGTAGCTGGAAGGGATCGTGCGGCTGCCGCCGGCCGCCTGTCCGCCGTAGATCGGGTCGAAGTCCGCCTGTTCGATGATGACCTTGTCGATCTCCACGTCCATTTCCTCCGCGATGATCATCGGGAGGGCGGTCTTCACGCCTTGGCCGGAGTCGGGCGTCTTGGCCATGAGCTTCACGGTGCCGTCCGGGTAGATGCGAATGAAGGCGTTGGGGACGAAGACGCGGGCGGTGTTGTCCACCGCGGTGGACTGGGCGAGAGCCGCGACCGGCGACAGATAATAGCTCAGCGCGAAGCCGCCGCCGGCGAGGGCGCTGGCCTTGAAGAATTCGCGGCGGGAAAGGTTTTGTAGCGGCGGTCTGTGACCGCCGTCAGGGTTCAAGGCCGTATCCCGGCGGTCACAGACCGCCGCTACAGGATTGGCTTCAGGCTTCATGACGAACCTCCTTTTTGCATCGATACGGCGGCATCCTTGACCGCGGCCCGGATGCGCAGGTAGGTGCCGCAGCGGCAGAGGTTGCCGGCGAGGGCGCCGTCGATGTCGTCATCGGTGGGCTGCGGATTGTTCTTCAACAACGCGGCGGCGGTCATGATCTGGCCGGCCTGGCAATAACCGCACTGCGGCACGTCGTGCTCGATCCAGGCTTTTTGCAACGGGTGCGTGCCGTCGGGGGAAAGGCCCTCGATGGTGGTGATGTTCATGCCCACCACGGTCGAGACGAGCGCCTGGCAGGAGCGGGTGGGGACGCCGTTGATATGCACGGTGCAGGCGCCGCACAGGCCGATGCCGCAGCCGTATTTGGTGCCGACGAGGTCGAGATTGTCGCGGAGAACCCAGAGCAGCGGCGTATCGGCGGGGGCGATGACCTGGCGGGTCTGCCCGTTCACTTTCAGGTTGTAGGTAGGCATGGGCGTGGGACCGAGCTGGGGGAAAGGTTGAGCGGCCAAGGGCGGGCGTCAAACCTGCATGTCAGAGTGCCCATTAATCTGGGCTTCGTTTTTTTTGGAGGCGGGGTGCCCTCACCCCGCAAGCGTGCGTCCTGAACGGGGTGAGGGCACCCCGTCTCCAATGAACCGATTCACTTGTTCCGGCTGCGCTGCACGACCCAGTCGATGATTGCTGCGTCGTTGTCGAGATTGCGCCAGACGAGGCTGAGGAACTCCGCCGGATGGATGCTGTGCGCCTGGAAGAAGCGACGGTCGCCGCCGCAGCAATACATCAGCGTCGACGGCAGTTCGCCGCGGAGCTTGGCCTTGGTCTTGGGAATGATGCGCGGCAGCCACTCGATGCCCTGCACCGCATCGGTCTTGGCGGGCAGCTTCGTCTCGTCGATGACATTGGTGGAGGGTTTGCCGCCCTGCACGTTCAGGAAATAGTCGCGGCGCACCATCTCGATGGTGAGGATACGGTCCCAGCCGGGCCCATTGCCGCCGGTGTCGTCCTCGGCGTAATCGTAGAGGTTCTGGGCGGTCAGCCCGGTGGCGGCGAGGAAAGCGGATTCCTTGGCGTTGAAGTAACTGTCGGCCCCGCGCTGTCCGGAGCGGTAGAGCGCGCAGGCCTTGTCGTAGAGCGCATGCAGCTGGTCGGCGAAATAGTAGTGCGTCATGCGCCCACCAAAGCGAACCGCCGCCGAAACGCAACACGCTGCCGGGGCCGGTTCACGCCCGCCGGTCCATCTGCACGCGGAAGACCGTGCCCTGCGGGCCGGTGGAGACGAGCGTGAGTTCTCCACCGATCTGCCGGGCGAGCAGGCGACTGATGGCCAGGCCTAGGCCGGTGCCGCCCGGACGGCCTGTCGCTCCGGGTTCGAACAGGCGTCCGTGCACTTCGTCCGGAATCCCGCGACCCTCGTCGGCCACGGTCAGCGTGAGGCTGGTGCGGTCGGAGGCGAGTTCCACCACCACCCGGCGGCCGGCGGGCGTGGCGGCGACGGCGTTGCTGACGAGGTTGGCGGCGATCAGGCAGAGGAGACTGCCCCGCTGGCCGTCGAGGTTGCAGGTCATGAGATTGCCGACGACGAGCCGGACATTCGCGGCGGCGGCGGTGGCGGCGTTGCGGTCGCGGATGATGGTGGCGAGTTCCTGGCCGGTGAGCTCGTAGGCGGCGCCAGGATCGCCGAGCAGCGCGACCGTCTCGGAGATGAGCGATTGCATGCGGTCGGTGTAGCCGGCGGCGGAGTGCCAGTCGGCGCCCGCGGGTGCGTTGGCCACGACGGCACGCAGGCCGGCGACGGAGCCCTGCAAGCCGTGCAGCAGATGGGAGGTGATCTGCCCGAGCACCGAGGCCTTGGCGGCGAGCGTAAGCTCGAAGTTGGCGCGGGCGAGGCGCTCGTTGCGCTCGGCGACCTGGCGCTGCGCGCGGGCCAGGCCGAGGTAGAGGCCGAAAAGCACGAGGCCGATCAGCACGGTGCCGATGCCGACGGTGGCGAGGGTCTGCCGACGCAGCCGGTCGTCGATCGCGGCGAGTTCGCCGCCCAGCGTGCGGGCGTCGATCATATACTGGGCGAAGCCGAGGCGGGCGCCGCCGTGGCGGTTCTCGAGCGGAAGCAGAACCTCCAGCACGGGCGCCGTGGCCGCGGCGGTCGCGCCGGCAAAATACCGGTCGAGCGGGAATTCCGGATGATAGCGGCTCAGCGGGCCGCCCGCGAGCAGGCTCACGTAGTCGGACGCGGAGAGTTCGGCGAAGAGCAGCGAGGCGGGCAGGGCGCGGACGAGCGTGCCCTGGGAGTCGAAGACCGCGACGGCGAGCACGCCGTCCTGCTGGGCGCTCTGCAGCACGGCGGTAAGGAGTTCCTCGCTCCGGACGGCCGGGCCGCCGCGCGTCGCCACGGCGGCGAGCTGGCTGCGGGCGACGGGATGCAGCACGGCGGCGTCGCGTCCGATGACGGTGCGCCGAATCTCGGCGTGGAGTTCGCCGCGGGAGCGGAAGAGCATGAACGCAAAAATGCCCGAGAGCACCAGCCAGGCGGCGAAGGTGCTCAGGAAGAGGCGCGGGTGCCAGGGAAGCGGACGCAGACGCGGGGTCATTCGGGCACGGCCTGCCAGTCCTTGATGCCGGTCAGGTCCAGGCCGGCGAGGGCGGCATTGAAGAGCAGCTGGCGCTGGGCCGGGGTGAGGCCGGGACGCAGCACGGCGGTGCGGTAGTCCTGATAAAGGGACTGGAGCTGCTGCTGTTTGAAGGCGCTCATGAAGTCGGCCAGGAGGGCGTCGACGGACTTGCCGGCATTGTCGCCCGGCTGACTGGCGGCGGCGCGGGCGACCTCCTCGCGGATGGCGCGGGCCTCGGTGGCGAGGGCGGCGAAGCGCTGACGGTTCTGTTCCTCAAACTCGGCGAGGGCGGCGGAACCGGCGGTGCTGTCGCGCCGGGCGGACTTGCGGTCGTCTTTTCCCGCCGGGGCGGGGCGGGCGACTTCCTCGGCCTTGCGGGCGGCTTGCTGAAGCTCGGCCTTGGCGCGGAGGTAGGCATCGATGCGCGCGGCGAGGGAGGCGGGCAGACCCGGACGGGCGGGCGCCTGGATCTGCTCCGGCAGGGCGGCCAGGCCCGCGCGGATGCGCTCGGCGAGAGGCTCCAGCACGGCGAAACGCGGCTCCTGTTTCACGGCGAGTTCCTGCAGGGCGCGTTCGCGACGGCCGTCGCTTTCGCGGTCGAGGGCGTAGAGGGTGGAGCGGAGCTCGCGCTTGAGCGCGTTTTTCTCGGCGGTGAAGGAAGCGACGTCGGCGGCGAGGCCGGCCGGCAGCCCGGGGGGGAGGCGGAGGCGGGCGCCGTGCGGCAGGAAATAAATGACCTGCGTGGGCTCGAAGGAATCGTCGAGGGCCGTGGCTTCGCTGCCGCCGATGGTCTCGGCCAGTTCCGTCACGATCTCGCGGAGCAACTCGCGCTGGGCGGGAACGAGGCCTTCCTGATAATAGACGGCGGCACGCAGGATGGTCATTTCGTCATAGAGCAATTCCTGCGCGCTGCGCTTGGTGTCGGAGCCAAGGCGCCAGTTGCGGTGCTGGTTCCAGTCGGCGTTGCCGGAGAGAAAACCGCCTTGATAGAGCTCGCGGCGCAGGGCGTCGGCCTGGGCGGCCAGCTCCGTCAGCTTCGTCTCCTGGTCGCCGGCCGGGGCGGCGGGTTCGCCGGTTTCGAGCTGGCGGCGCAGATCGGCGAGGAGGGCGGCGCGGGCGGATTGGTAGGCATCGAGCCGCTGGCGGAGACGGCGGTGGAGATTGCCCCCGGCGAGGCGGGTGCTGAGCGGGGCGAAGAAAAGTTCGTTGGTGTGCGGCGTGAACTCGGTCCAGAGGGCGTCGCGGACGGCGGGCGCGGGGGGCAGCTCGGAACCAAGGACCGGAATCGGGGCGGGAAAATAGATGGGCAGAAGATCGGGAGTGGCGGTGGCGGAAACCAGGATCTGGCCGTTGATTTCGGTCCGGCCCATGGGAAGGCGGTCGCGTGGCACGGGACGCGTCGCCATGTCGGGGGAAGCACCCTGGGAAGTGAGATCGGAATTCTGGGCGGGTGCGGTGGCTGCGGCCAGGAGCAGACCGAGAACGGCGCCGAGGAGGATGCGGAGGCGGCTGGAGGGCGGTGGTGAAGGATGGCGCATGGGGAAAACAAGGGCCGGGGCCCGCAGGGGCGACCGGCCCGAAAAGGCTGATGATATGATTTTTGGCGGATTGTCCAGCGAGCGCTAGGCCGCTTGGGCGTGCGGTTCGCGCCGACACCGGTTGACGGCCTGCAGCAGTCGCCACCGGCGGCGGCTGCGGCGGTTGCGGGTGAGGCCGGTGCGGGAGGCGAGAACCGAGATCCGGAAAGCCAGGCGTTGGAGGGGAGTGTGGACGTGGGACATGGCAATGATGGGTTGGAGTTTGGGTCAGAATTCCAGGGCCAGACCGGCGCCGAGGAGATGGACGTCGTAGGCGTGCAGGCTGGAATAGGAATAGTTCAGCGAGAGCTTCACCTTGTCCGTGACCTGATAGCCGAGGCTGAGCTCGGCGCCCGGGCGCACCTTGGTGCGATCGGTTTCCAGAAACCGGACGGGCGGCTGCGGGAGCAGGGTGGCGGTCTGGACGTTGAGATACAGGTCGTCGATGGTGATCGTGGAGTGTTCGAGCTGGAGCAGCGGGGCGACGGTGATGCTCATGCGGTCCTTCTCGAAGAGTTTCACCGGCAGGGCGAAGGTGTAGAGCCGCGTGGATTGTCCGTAGCGGTAATAACGCTGCGCCGGCAGGGTCACGTCACCCGTAGGCGGGAAGATGTTCCAAGTGGACGAGACCTTGTCCACGGACAGATTGCCGAGGTCGGTGAAACGCAGCTCGGCGCTGATGCGCGGGGTGAGGTGCGTGCCGATCGCGAGACTGACCGCGGCATCAGGCAGATCCTCGGAGATTTTTGCTCCGATGTCGCCGATCGCAGGGGTGCCGTCCAGGCTTTGGTGGGAGACCCGCAGATCGACGTAGACGGCGGAGTGCGCGGCGCAGGCGAGCAGGGTGGCAAGAAGGGGAATGAGTTTGATTTTGTTATTCATAGGATTGGCGCGTGCCTCCTTGCTGTGCGCGTGCCAACGCGTGGCGGCTGCGGGGCAACTGATTCATGGACATTACGTAATAATTTATTTCGCCCAAAATTGCGCGCCGTCAGCCAGCCGCCAATTGGTTGTCCGCAACCAAAGCGCGGGCGTCGGTGTGGCCGGCTGGGTGCAGGCAACCAAGTAGCGCGTGGCTGCGGCTTCCGTCCGCAGGTCTTCATCTCCTGCTATGGCGTGTCTTCAAACCTACCAATTTCTACTTCCGGTCATTCCTCACTGCGTTGGGAATGACAAACGGGTTAAGGGGTATTTACGTGACTCCACCGACCACTACAGATTGTGTTTCCCGAGGGCATCATAGGTCGTTGGCGCGATTTGCACGGCCTGCTGCGCCAGCCGGTAGAACAGTTTGCCGCGAGAGGCCGAGGTGCGGCGGTTGAAACGAAAAGTGAACTCGTCGAAGTAATCTTGGAGGTAGTCCGAATCGATTGCGCCCTGATGCGTCCCCAATAGCCAACGTTTGAGCAACGAGATGACGCGATGCACTCGCGGCATCAGGTAGTCCGCGTGCCGCCTTTGCACCTGCCAGTCGTGAACAAAGCCGTGCAGCTGGCGATAGGAGTTCAGGCCGTCGGTTTTCACGATGCTGCCCGGTTCGATCGTATCCACGATGAAACCGTGCAGCGTTTCTCGGCTGAGATCCGGGATGTGCCGCAGTCGAATTCGGCCGATGCGGTTGCCTTCGGCCTCCGCTGCGACGATGATCAAGGCTCTCTTGCCAATGCGTCGTCCGCGAGTCCCTTCCTCAAAGCCACCCCAAGTAGTATCGTCCACTTCGACCACCCCCTTCAGTCGCTCGCGCCCGGGTCGCACCATCGCGCGGCGAAGCTTGTGCAGAACCGTCCACGCCGTCTTGTAGCTGCCAAACCCCAGCATGCGTTGCAGGCCTACCGCACTGATCCCGCTCTTCTGCACCGTGAGGTGCCACATCACTTGAAACCAAACCGGAAGCGGAAGCTTGCTGTCCTGGAAGATCGTCCCGGCCGCCACCGATACTTCCCGCCGACACCCAAGGCACCGCCACAATCCGCGGCGAACCACGAGATTCTCCCTGCCTTGGCAGCGGGGGCAGACGAAGCCCTCCGGCCAACGCAAAGCTGCAAGATACTCCCGGCACGCCGATTCCGTGGCGAATCGCTGCTCCAATTCCATCAACGTCCTTGGGTAGTCCTCGGACATGCCCAAAACCACTACGGGTTGGGGTCGGTGGAGTCACGTAAATACCCCTTAACGGGTTTGAAGCCCCCCAACACTACTCCGTTGTGGACATAACAAGAGGGTGGGCCGGCAGGTCCCTCTGCCGGCAGGGAGCACGCGAGGTGCGACCGTTACCCAAAGCGGGCACAGGGACGTGCCCACCCACCCGCTACACCAACCTGGATGCCGGCGATCAACCCTGTTTCTTCCCATCCGGAGCAAAACGCATTTTGGGGCCGGGGCTGCTACGAAACGGTCTCCGCATTATCGCTGAGCCGGTAGCGGAGGAACTCGCGGGTGACGCCGAGGCGGCGCGCGGCGGCGGACACGTTGCCGCCGGTCTCGCGCAAGGCTTCCTCGATCAGGGCGGCCGTGACTTGGTCGAGGGTGAAACCGGACTCGGGCAGGCGCCAAAGGGGATTCCGCCAGGCGGCTGGAGGCGCGGCGTGGCCGGCGGAACCGGTGAGATGGGCGAACTGCAGCGGTTCACCGCCGCTGAAAATCACGGCGCGCTCGATCTCATGCGCCAGCTCGCGGATGTTGCCGGGCCAGGGTTGCGCGGCGAGGCGGGCCTCGCCTTCGGGCGTGATCGCGAGGCCGGCGAAGCCGTGCCGGGCCGCGATGGGACCGAGCACGTGCCGGGCGAGAGCGGGTAGGTCGGCGCCGCGCTCGCGCAGCGGGGGCAGGGTGATGTGCAGGAGATTCAGGCGGTGATAGAGATCCTCGCGGAATTTCCCGTCGGCGGCGAGCTGCCGGAGCGGGCGGTTGCTGGCAGCGAGGATGCGGGTGTCGACGGCGATCTCCTTGTTGCCGCCGAGCCGGCGGATGCGGCCGGTTTCCACGGCGAGCAGCACCTTGGCCTGGGCGGCGGCGGGCAGGACGCCGATCTCGTCGAGAAAAAGCGTGCCGCCGTCGGCGGCCTCGAACAAGCCGATGCGCGCCTGCCGGGCGTCGGTGAAGGCGCCGCGTTCATGGCCGAAGAGCTCGGATTCGAGCAGGTGCTCGGGCAGCGCGGCGCAGTTGACCGTGACGAGGGGCGCCGCGGCGCGCGGGCCCTGGGCGTGCAGCCAGGCGGCGAGCGCGCTCTTGCCGGTGCCGGTCTCGCCCTCGATCAACACCGGCGGCGGCCGGCCGGTTACGCGGCGGTCGGCGGCAAGGACAACGTCGAGTTGTTGGCGGACGGCTGCGAGGCTCTCGCCGAAGAACAGCTCGTCGCCGGCGCGGCGCGGGGCGTTGCCGCGGTGCTGGTCGCGGCGCTGTCCGGTATGGTCGCGCCGGCAGCGCAGGAAGGCGAGGGTGAGTTCCTCCAGCTCAAAGGGCTTGGCCAGGTAGTCGCCGGCGCCCAGGCGCATGGCCTCGACGGCCTTCTTCACGCCACCAAAGGCGGTCATCACGACGACAGCGGTGTTCTCGGAGAAAACGCGCTCGCGCAGAAGGGCCAGCGCCTCACCGTCGGGCAGGTGGAGGTCGATGAGCGCGAAATCGAAGCGGATCTCTTTCGCCAGGCGGCGCGCCTCATCGAGGCGGGTGGCGATGCTGACCGCGGCGCCTTCCTGTTGCAGATGCGCGGCCAGCCGCTTGCGCAGCACAGGGTCGTCCTCGAGGAGGAGGATCTCCAAACCGGCGGGAAATCTGGCATCAGGATTCATCGATCGGGCTGCTGCAATAGCTGCTTCACCACCGGCCCGGCAAGCGCGATTGCCATGGCGACCGCCCGCCAGCCACCGGCCCGGGTGTCAGGATTTCTTTTGGATGACGATCTGTTCCGCGTCGCCCTGTTTTTCCGCCCAGATCGCCAGTTGCCGGCCGGGCTTGGTCAGCAGGATGCCGTTCTTTTTCCTCTCCAGTTTCCAGCCGGCGCCGGGGGCGGCGGTTTCGTAGTAGGCCAAAACTTTGCCGGATTCCTCGAGGGCTTCGAAACGCCAGATGCCGCGGGGCGCCCGGCCGCCCTGGGCGCCGACGGCATGGCCGAGCGCGGCGCAGACCGGCAGCTGCTCCTGTTGCAAGCGGGACTTGGCCCCGACTTGGTGCCAGGCCATGTAGAAAAAGAACGGCGAGGCGCACAGCGCTCCCAAGGCCACCAGGGCGGCCGGGAGGCTGTTGAAGGCGTCTTCCAGCGTCGCCGCTTTCCGGCCGAGCAGCCAGACCACGAAGAAGCCCAGGCAGGCCACGCCGTAGACCAGCACGGTGGGATTCAGGCTGTCCATGATGGGTTGAACCTATCAGGCCGGCCGCGGCCTCACGGCACGGTGAAATCGATCAGGCGCTTCTGGCGGTCGACCTTGTCCACCACGACCTGGACCTTGGAGCCGAGCTCGAACTTGCGCTTGGTCTTGCGGCCGATGAAGGCCGTCCCGGCGCCGTTGAGCACGTAGAAGTCGTCCTTGAGCGACGACACCGGCACCATCCCGAACGCGCCGGCCTCGGCGACCTCGATGAAGAAGCCGTGGTTGCGGACGTCGGTGATGATGGCGTTGAAGACGGTCCTTTTCTTCTTGGCCGCCTCGCGCTCGAAATACTCCATGAGCTTCACCTTCACGGAATCACGTTCGGCTTCCGTGCTGTTGATCTCGGTGAGGCTCAGGTGCTCGGCGAGGGCGTCGATCTGCGCGATGCGGTAGCTCGTCGCGCTGCCGCGGCCGCCCTCGTGCTTGGCGAGGTAGGCGTCGAACACACGATGCACCACGAGATCGGAGTAGCGCCGGATCGGGGAGGTGAAATGCGTGTAGTCGGTCTTGTTGAGACCGTAGTGGCCGTCGGGCGTGGCGCGGTAGCAGGCCTTGCGCATCGAGCGGAGCAGCTGCGTGCGCAGGATGTAGCCCTGCGGGTGGTCTTTCAACATGGCCAGCAGGCGGACGACCTCGTCGCGGCTGGTCAGGTCGCCGACCTTGATGTTGAAGGTGCTGAGGAACTGCCGCAAATCATCGAGCTTGGTCTCGTCGGGATCGTCATGCACGCGGTAGAGCGACGGCAGGTGGTGCGTGCGGGTCACGCGGGCGACGGCCTCGTTGGCCATGAGCATGTATTCCTCGATGAGCTGGTGGCTCTCGTCGTTGTGGATGAGCTCGATGCGGTCGGCGTAGCCCTCGGCGTCGACGAAGATCTTGGTCTCGGGCATGTCGAGGTCGAGGCTGCCGGCCGCCATGCGCTCGCGGCGGATCTTGCTGCCGATGGTCCAGAGCTGGCGCACCCATTTCTGCAATTCCTCGAGTTCGCGGTGCGGGAGCTCGCTGAGCGCGCGGCCGGTCGAGCCGGTCTGGTGCGCGGCGGGCAGGGGGAGCTTGCGGATCAGGTTGAGGTCGTCCTCGAACATCAGCGCGAAGGCCTGCTTGTAGGTCATGCGCTTGGTGCTGCGGATGACGGTGTTCGCGAACTCCGTGGTCTTGAGCCGGCCGCTGGCGCCGAAGGTGAAGAGCGTGGCCTTGGTCAGGCGGTCCTGCGCCTCGACGAGCGAGCAGAGGCCGTTGGAAAGCTTTTCCGGCAGCATCGGCACGACGGTGCCGACGAGGTAGGTCGAGTTGCCGCGGTTCTGCGCCTCGCGGTCGAGGGCGGTGCCGGGCTTCACGTAGTGGCTGACATCGGCGATGTGCACGCCGATGCGGATGTCGCCGTGCGCGAGGTATTCGATCGAGAGCGCGTCGTCGAAGTCCTTGGCGTCGTCCGGGTCGATGGTGAAGGTCGGGATCGCGCGGTAATCGCGGCGGCCGGCGAGGTCGGCGGGGCCGACGACGTTCGGGATGGCGGCGGCCTCGCGGACGACCTCTTCCGGGAAAACCGGGGCGAGGTTGTATTTGTGGTAGATGGCGGCGAGCTCGGCGCGGGGCTCGAAGGCGCGGCCGAGGCGCTGGACGATGACGCCGTCGGGATTCAGCTGCCGGTCGGTCCACTCGTTGAGTTTCACGACGACCTTGTCGCCGACCATCGGCGGCGGGCGCAGCGTGGATTTCACGGGGTCGGCGACGATGATGTCGTGGCCCATGCGCGGGTCGTCGGAGACGACGTAGAAATAGGTGCGACCGCGCTGGAGCGTGCCGGTGAGGGTGGCGTTGCCGCGCTCGAGGATCTTGATGACACGGCCGGCCAGTTCGCCGGGCTTGAGGAAATGCGGCCAGTCGCGGTCCTTCGGCGAGCGCAGACGCACGACGACCTTGTCGCCCTGCAAAGCGACGCCGGTGTCCTCGGACGCGATGAAGACGGCGGGCTTGCGCGGTTCGGTGACCTTGACCTCGGGGAAGACCATGGCCGAGCCCTTCTGACGGAAGTTGATCGTGCCGGTGACGAGGTCGGCCTCGCGCGGCACGCAGAGACGGTCGCCCTTGATGACGGTGATGCGGCCGGTGCGGACGAGGTCGTCGACCTGCGCGTTGAATTTGCGGCGGTCCTTGGGCTTGAGGCGCCATTCGCGGGCGATGGCGTCGGCGGGGGCCGGGACGTAGCTGCGGCGTTGAAGATGCGCCAGAAGGCGGTCGGAATAACTCATGATGATGCGTGGACGGACGGGCCGGATTGTTGCCGGCATTTAACCGAGTCCCCGGGATTTTCTGGTGGAACCGTGCCGCCGGGTCTGTAGTGTTGCAACATGCGAATTGTCCATGCGGCCAGCGAATTGTTCCCTTATCTCAAGACCGGAGGCCTGGCCGACGCGGTCGCGGCGCTCGCCGGGACGCTGGCGGACAAGGGGCACGAGCTGGCGGTCTTCATGCCCGGTTACCGTTCGGTGCTCGACGGTCCGCACGTGGCCGGGGCGAAACCCAGCCACAAGCTCAAGATCGAGATGGGGGAGGAGTTCCTCGCGGGCGATGTCTACACGCTGCATCCGCGGGCCGGCCTGACGATCTACCTCATCTGCCGCGAGGAGTTCTTCGACCGCAAGCGGCCGTATTGGACGGGCGAGCGCGACTACGACGACAACGACGCCCGCTTCATCTTTTTCCAGAAGGCGGTGGTCGAACTGCTGCGCCTGACGGACTTCAAGGCCGACATCCTGCACTGCCACGACTGGCAATGCGGCCTGCTGCCGCTGTTCCTGCGCGACGCGGAACGGCGTTACGGCGTGACGCTCGCGCTCAAGACCATCTTCACCATCCACAACATCGCCTACCAGGGCATCTTCCCGCGCAAATCCTACGCCCTGACGAACCTGCCGGACGAGCTGATGACGATCGACGGCTTGGAGTATTACGACCAGATGTGCATGCTCAAGGCCGGCATCGTCTACGCGGACAAGGTGACGACGGTAAGCCCGCAATACGCGAAGGAGATCCAGACGCCGGAGTTCGGCAACGGCATGGACGGCGTCATCGGCACGCGGCTGGAGGACCTGCACGGCCTGCTCAACGGCATCGACACCGCGGTATGGAATCCCGCCACGGACGAGCACCTGCCGGCCCGTTTCACGGCCGACGATCTGGCCGGCAAGTCCGTCTGCCGGACGAAGCTGCTGAAGGAATTCGGCTGGGCCGCGAAGTTCAAGGGGCCGGTCTTCGGCATGGTCTGCCGTTTCACCCCGGCCAAGGGCCTGGACCTGGTGCTGGGCGCGAAGGATTTTTTTGCCAAGGAGAACTGCCGGCTCGTCGTGCTCGGCAGCGGGGAGAAGAAATACGAGGAAGCTTTCCGTGAATTGGCCGAGGCCAATCCCGGCAAGATTGGCGTAAGCGTGCGCCACGACGAGGCCATGAGCCACCTGGTGGAAGCGGGCTCTGACTTCTTCCTGATGCCGTCGCTCTTCGAACCCTGCGGACTGAACCAGATGTATAGCCAGGCCTTCGGCACGGTGCCGCTGGTCAGCAACGTCGGCGGACTGGTCGACACCGTGATCGACTGCGCCGCGCAACCGGAAACCGGCACGGGCATCATGTTCGCGCCCAAGCAGGAGGATTTCAACGCCGGCCTGCAGCGCGCGCTCGTGCTCCACGCCGACAAGTCCGCCTATGCCGCCGTGCAGCGCCGGGCGATGCAGCGGGATTTTTCGTGGACGAAGGCCGTCGCGGCCTACGAGCAGCTCTACACCGAGGCGTTGTGATGCCGGCTTGGCTCCTGGCTATTCCCGTAGGGGCGTCGCTTGACGACGCCCGCTCGGGGCTAAGCATCCCGGGCGTCGTCAAGCGACGCCCCTACCAACGCTGAGCGCATGACCGCCACGATCATCTGGTTCCGGCAGGATCTTCGGCTGCAGGACAATCCGGCCCTGGCGGCGGCCCGGCAGCGCGGTGGCGCGATCCTGCCCGTCTATATCATGGACGACGCCGGCGAAGGCGATTGGCCGGCCGGCGGCGCCTCGCGCTGGTGGCTGCACCACTCGCTGGCGGCGCTGGACGAGTCACTGCGCGAGCGCGGCTCGCGGCTGCTGCTGGCGAAAGGGGAGAGTGGAGCGGCGCTGCGTAATCTGCTCAAGACGACCGGCGCCACGGCGGTCTATTGGAACCGCCGCTACGAGCCCGCCGCCATCGCGCGCGACAAGGTCATCAAGACGGAACTCGGCGCGGCTGGGTTGGAGGCGAAAAGCTTCAACGGAGCCCAGTTGTTCGAGCCGCACACGGTGCAGAACAAATCAGGCGGTCCGTTTCAGGTGTTCACTCCCTTCTGGCGGCACTGTCTGACGTTGCCGGTGGAGGCGCCGGTGAAACTTCCTGCGGGTGACCTGCCGGCGCCGGGCCGATGGCCGGCATCGCTCGCGCGGGATGAATTGAGTCTCCTTCCGCAGATCAAATGGGACGCCGGCCTAGCGGCCGCGTGGCAGCCGGGCGAGGCCGCGGCGATGAAGCGGCTCAAGAAATTCGTGGCGTCGGCGATGACGGACTATGCCGAGCGGCGGAATCAGCCCGACACGGACGGCACCTCCGCGTTGTCCCCGCATCTGCATTTCGGCGAAATCGGCCCCCGCCAGGTCTGGGCGGCTGTGGCGGGGGTCTCCAAGGAGAGCGGTGTGTTTCCGGCGAACCGTGGGGCACAGGTGTTCCTCAGCGAAGTCGGGTGGCGCGAATTCGCCTGCCACCTGTTGTATCATTTCCCGCAAACACCCGCGGAGCCGCTGCGGAAGGAGTTCGCGGCATTTCCCTGGCGGAAGGACGCGGCGCAGCTGCGCGCGTGGCAGACGGGGCGCACCGGCTACCCGATCGTTGACGCCGGCATGCGGCAGCTCTGGCAGACGGGCTGGATGCACAACCGGGTGCGGATGATCGTGGCCTCGTTTTTGGTGAAGCACCTGCGGATTTCCTGGCAGGAAGGCGCCGCGTGGTTCTGGGACACGCTCGTCGACGCCGACCTCGCGGGCAACACGCTTGGCTGGCAATGGAGCGCAGGTTGCGGGGCCGACGCCGCGCCGTATTTCCGGATTTTCAATCCAATCCTGCAGGGGGAGAAGTTCGACGCCAACGGCGACTACGTGCGCCGGTGGGTGCCTGAACTCGCCCGCCTGCCCGCCGCGTTCATCCACCAGCCGTGGGAAGCGCCGGTGGGCATGTTGCTCGAAGCCGGCGTGAAACTGGGGCGTGATTATCCACAACCCATGGTGAATCATGGAGAAGCACGGATCGCAGCCTTGGCGGCGTTGAAGAGCATCCGGACACGCGGAGGGTAAGGTTCAGTAATTCTGTAGCGGCGGTCTATGACCGCCGAGAGGGTGCGAAAAGGGGCTTCGTCGGCGGTCATAGACCGCCGCTACAGGCAGCCAGCGAGAGGAATTTGCGCCCCTGAAGAATTCTCAATTCGGGGCTTTTCAAACAAGGTCCGGAAAGTATGGTGGGCCGCTTATATGCAGAGAACATTCGTTATTTTTAAGCCGGACTGCATGGCCCAGCGCCATGTGGGCAATGTGCTCAACCGCTTCGAGACCGCCGGTTTCAACATCGTCGGCTGCAAGATGACCCGGCTCACCCCGGCCCTGCTGCGCGAACACTACGCGCACGTGGCGGACAAGCCGTTTTACCCGGAGATCGAGGCTTTCATGAGCTCGCGGCCCGTCATCATGATGGCGCTGGAAGGCGACAACATCGTCCAGAAGGTCCGCGACCTGCTCGGGCCGACGGACTCGCGCAAGGCCGCCAAGGGCACGATCCGCGGTGACTTCGGCACGGAGATGATGAAAAACGTCGTCCACGCCTCGGACAGCGACGCGAACGCGAAGGCCGAGCTGGCCCGCTTCTTCAAGCCGGAGGAGCTGTTTCAGGCCTGAGCGAATCTGCGCGCTTGACGGCCACCCGTCCGGTGCGCTCTTTTGTTCCTTCGATTTTCCGCCCCTATCGTCTAGCGGCTAGGACAGGAGATTCTCATTCTTCAAACCGGGGTTCGATTCCCCGTGGGGGCACCACTTAAAACGCGCATCGCAAGGTGCGCGTTTTTTTTCGAGTTGGTTTGGGTCACCCAAGCCAGCCGGTTCAGGGCCAAGAACCAGTTGCCTCCGCGCCGGGGTGGTTCAACTTGGCGCGGACGATGGCCGGGCAAATTGTCTGGGCGCGTTCATCCCCTTCATGTCTTTTTCCTCCCTTGGTCTGTCCGCTCCGCTGTTGCAGGCGGTGGCTGACCGCAACTACCTCACGCCGACCCCGGTTCAGGCCGCGGCGATTCCGGCCGGGCTGGCCGGACGCGACGTGTGGGCGCAGGCACAGACGGGCTCGGGCAAGACCGCCGCCTTCGCGCTGCCGATGCTGCAGATTCTGGCGGAGACCCGGCGTGAGCGCGGGCGGTTCGTCCGGGCCCTGGTCCTGGCGCCGACCCGGGAACTCGCCGCCCAGATCGGCGCGTCCTTCAAGCACTACGGCAGCCATCTCGCCGAACCGCTCAAGGTGATGGTGCTGCACGGTGGCGTTTCCATCAATCCGCAGATGATGGGACTCGGCGGCGGAGCGGATGTCATCGTGGCCACGCCGGGCCGCCTGCTCGATCTCATCGACCACAACGCCGTGTCCCTGTCCGCCGTGCAGATGCTGGTGCTGGACGAGGGCGACCGGCTGCTGGATCTCGGGTTCGCCGACGAACTCAACCGCATCCTTTCGCTCCTGCCGGCGCGGCGCCAGAACCTGTTTTTCTCGGCGACGTTTCCGGCGGAGGTGCAAGCGCTGGCGGCGGGATTGCTGCGCGAGCCGGTGCGCATCGAGCTGCCGGTGGAGCCGGCGACCGCGCCCGACATCCGGCAGCGGGCGATCGAGGTGGATCCGCCGCGCCGGACGCAGTTGCTGCGTCACCTGATCCAGACGGAAGGCTGGGCGCGCACGCTGGTTTTCGTCGCGACGAAGTATGCCACCGAGCACGTCGCCGAGAAGCTGCGCAAGGCCGGGCTCAAGGCCGGGGCCCTGCATGGCGAACTGAGCCAGGGCGCCCGCACGCAGGCGCTGGCGGATTTCAAGGCAGGCAAGTTGCAGGTGCTGCTCGCCACGGACGTGGCGGCGCGGGGCATCGACATCGTGCAGTTGCCGGCAGTGGTGAACTTCGACTTGCCGCGCTCCGTGGCTGACTACACGCATCGCATCGGCCGGACCGGCCGGGCGGGGGAGACGGGCGTGGCGGTCAGCTTCGTCAGCGCCGGTTCGCACGCGCATTTCCGCCTGATTGAGGAACGTCACCATCTCGCCATTCCCCGGGAGCAGATCGAGGGCTTCGAGCCGGAGGAGCTTGCGGTGCCGGAATCACCCGCCGGGGGCGGCATCAAGGGGCGGCGCAAGAGCAAGAAGGACAAGCTCCGCGAGGCGGCGGCGCGTGCCGCGGGGATTCCCATCGAGCCGCCCGCTCCGGCCGAGAAAAGATTCTCCTGGCCGCGCCTGCGCTCGCAGTAGGTAGCCGGTGGGATTGAACCACGGAGGCACAGCCCTCGAGCTGGGGCACATCCTTGAAGCCGGCCGGCTCCATGAACGGCCCGGCTCTCTCTTCATCCCGAATAATGCACTCGGGTGGGCGTCGGTTTCCATACCGACGCCTCGGCGCGCTCGCAGATCCCCTGTCGCCGGTATGGAAACCGGCGACCACCGTTTGGTGGCAAACTCGCCATAGGGAATTTGTCGTTCGACTGCATCGTTCGGGCTTAATAGCGGACAAATTCGTTTCCGGATCCTGTCGGGGGCACCAGTTTCAGAGGAGAGGTTAGCTGCGCACACGAAGCGCACGTGCTGGTGGTTGCGATGGAGCAGGACTCTTTGAGGTGGCGAGGGTTGTCATCGAGTTGAATGCCATCCGCCTTGATCGGGTTTCACGGGCACGGTAACTCCGTCGAGTTTAAGACCGGTGCTGCGCGAAGCGGCGCCGGTCGATCTCAGAACAATCGATCCTGCCGGCATTCCGCGTGAAACTGGAGAACCCGTGACCTATCCTGAAACCCGCCGCCTGTGGCCCAGGCTTTTCCTGCCGTTTGCCGCGGGGTATTTCCTGTCCTATCTCTACCGCACGGCCAACGCCGTCATCGGCCCGGTCCTCGCGCGGGAAATGAATCTCGGCGACAACGCGCTCGGCCTGCTGACCAGCACCTATTTTCTCGCGTTCGGCGCCGCCCAGCTGCCGCTCGGCATGCTGCTCGACCGTTTCGGTCCGCGCCGGGTCGAGGCCGGCCTGCTGTTGCTCGCGGCGGCCGGCGCCTTCAGCTTTGCGCTGTCCGACGGCCTCGGCGGCCTGGCCCTCAGCCGCGCCCTGATCGGCTTCGGGGTTTCGGCCTGCCTCATGGCGTCGCTCAAGGCTTTTGCCCAGTGGTTTTCCGCCGAGAAGCAGGCTTCGCTGATCGGCTGGATCATGGCTTCCGGCGGCCTGGGGGCGCTGGCCGCTTCGAAGCCGCTGGAACTGGCGCTCGGCTTCGCGACCTGGAGGGAAATCATGTTCGGTCTGGCGGGGGCCACGCTGACGGTCGCCGCCGTCATCTGGTTGGTGGTTCCTGACAAGGAAGGCGAGAAACGCCCGGCCGGGTTCGCGGACCAGCTGGCCGGGGTCAAAACCGTTTTCTCCAGCCTGCATTTCTGGCGTTATGCCCCGCTGGGTTTCTGGTTCGGCGGCGGATTCATGGCGGTGCAGGGACTGTGGGTGTCGCGCTGGCTGTCGGTGATGGAGGAACTGGACAGGGCCGCGGTCGCCGTCCGGCTGACCTGGTTGAACGGCACCATCCTGGCAGGCTTCCTCTGCATGGGCGCTTTCTCCACCCGACTGGTCCGCCGGGGCATCAGGCTGGAATTGATCTATGGCGGGGCAATGACTGTCGCCGTCGTCCTGCTCGGGCTGATCAGCAGCAGCCCGACTTTGACGGGGCGCCTGTTGTGGCCGGTGCTCGGATTGGGCTTTGCGCTCTCGCACCTCTCCTTTGCCCTGGTCGCGCAGGCTTTTCCGACGGCTCTCTCGGGGCGGGCGACCACCGCCATCAATCTGATCATGTTTGCCGGGGCCTTTGGCCTGCAATGGGGCATCGGCGGGCTGGTCGACGCCTTGCAGGCCCGCGGGTGGGGGCAGGAGGCGGCTTATCGCGCGGCTTTCCTTACGCTGGTCGGCGGCCAGTTGCTGTCGGTCGTCTGGCTGCTGGGCGTCGGCCGGCTGCGCGGTGAGCGCGGCGGCGGTTGAGCCTACTGAAAATGTCGTAGGCCACCCGCACGGTGACCGTCGCGCCCAGCCGCCCGGTAGGCACAACTCATCGTGATGACCTCGGCGGGATAACTGCGCCTGTCTATTGACGTTCGCATAACAGCCTGACGGGTAGGGCGCACCGGCCCGGTGCGCCGCGGCGGAGCGGGCCGCTCCGCCCTACCAACTGCATCGTGACGCCAGTCTATTTCGCGAGGATCCATAGGAAAGGAAACCGGTCACCAAGATGACTGAAAGGCCCGTTGCGCAAATGGCTTGGGTGGGCGAATCTCCCGGGACGTTCGGGGCCTGCGGACCGGCCTCATTTCGACGCAGTAACGCCACGCCCCCGACGCCAAGCCAATCCATGAACTGGGACGAACTGACAGGTGATGATTTTCCCGCAGCGGTTGCGAAAGCCCAAGGCGTCTGCCTGGTGCCGCTGTCCTGTATCGAGCGCCACGCGCATCATATGCCGCTGGGGACGGACATGCTCATCGCGCGGGAATTCTGCCGCCGCGCGGCGGCCCTCGAGCCCGTCATCGTCGCGCCCGAGTTGGTCTTCACCCAGATCGCGGAGGCACGGCATTGCGCGGGGACGATCGCGATCGAGCCCAGCCTGGTCATCCAGCTGCTCGACAACCTCTGCCGCGAACTGGCGCGGAACGGTCTGAAGAAAATCCTCCTCGTCAACGCGCATGGCGGGAACAACGACCTGCTGCGGTATTTCGTGCAGCCCCAGCTGGCGTCGCCCCGCGACTACGTGGTCTATGTGGCCAATCCCCATTACCTGGAGGCCGACCGCGCCGCCATCGAGGCGTTGTGGTCGTCGTCGGACCCCTACGGCCATGCGGGCGAATACGAGACGAGCCTGATCCAGGTGGTCCGGCCGGACCTGGTGCTGCCGGAGAGGGTCAAGGCGGACGGCGAAGGCGATCCGCGGAACCGGATCAAGACCGTGCGCGACGCCGGACTGCACACGGGCATCTGGTGGTATGCGGATTATCCGACGCACTACGCCGGCGACGCGTCCGCCGCGACCGCGCAGAAAGGCGAGGCTGTGTTCGCCGCGCGGGCTCGCGCGCTCGTCGCGGCGATCCAGACCGTGAAGCAGGACCGGGCCTCGCAGCAATTGCAGGACGAGTTCTTCGCGGCCAGCGCCGCTCCGCTCCAGAATCGGACCGTCGCCAAACCGGTGGAGTATATTCCCGACGCCCAAGTCGACGCTGCATTGGATGCGGCTCTGCGCGAACTGCTGTCGACGTGCTTCAGCAAGCCGGAGGATACCGTATTCAAGGACCGCCGGTATTTCACGGAGCCACCCGCCCACCGCTGGTTCATTCGCGGCCCGGATGGCAAACTTGCCGCGCACGTGGCGGTGCACGTCAAGGAAGTGTCCGCGGCCGGCGTGAAATACCGGATCGGCGGCATCGCCGAGGTCGCGGTGCATCCCACGCAGCGCGGCCACGGACATGTGCGCACACTCCTCGCGGCGGCCCACACATGGATAGCGGCACAGGGCTTCGAGTTTGCGGTGCTGTTCGCGCACCATCCGAACATCTATGCCTCCAGCGGCTATCGCGAGGTCGGCAATCTCTTCTGCGCCGTCCAGTCGCCCGGCGGACCGGTGCAATGGGAACGGGCCGACAAGGTCATGGTGGCCGAGTTCGGCGGCAAAATCTGGCCTGCGGGCGACGTCCGGTTGGCCGGACCGAAATTCTAGCCGTATATTTCCTGCCAATGCTCGTCCCTCACCCCCCGTCGCCCTTCGACAGGCTCAGGGCCTTGAGCTTGTCGAAACGGCTGCGCGCACTAAATGGTGGAACCCGTCCTCCGGACGGGTTGTTGGACGCACGCCAAGGCAAACCGGTCCGGAGGACCGGTTCCACCCACCTCAACTGTATGAGTCCGGCTGGAGAGGGGGGCCGAAGGGCGGGGTGTGGAGTAAACGTCCGTCAGCCTGGGAAATTTCCGGATTAGCCGCACCCCGCTGAATACCCCAAACCATGCCCCGATCGTTCGCCTGTTTGTTCGCGCGTAGCGTGGCTGTCATGGTCCTTGTTTTCAGCCTGTCCGGGCACGCTGCCGAACAGCGGACTGCAGCTGCGCTGGAGCTTGGTTTCAAAACCCCGCCGGAATCAGCCAAGCCCCGCGTGTGGTGGCACTGGATGAACGGCAACGTCACCAAAGAGGGCATCACCGCCGATCTCGAATGGATGGCGCGCGTCGGCATCGGCGGCATGCAGGTGTTCGATGGCAATCTCGGCACACCGCAGCTCGTCGAGAAACGCCTGGTGTGGATGACGCCCGGGTGGAAGGACGCCTTGCGCCATGCGGCTGCCGAGGCAGATCGGCTGGGGTTGGAGATGGCGATGGCCGCGTCGGGCGGGTGGAGCCAGACGGGAGGACCGACGGTCAAGCCCGGGCAGGCCATGAAGAAACTGTCGTGGAGCGAGACGGTCGCCACGGGACCGGGCAAATTCGCCGCCATCCTGCCGCAACCGCCGTCCGGCAACGGAACCTTCCAGAATCCGCTCAAAATTCCGGCTGAGGATCCGACCTTCTATGCCGACGCCAAGATGGTCGCCTATCGTGAATTGCCCGAGGAGCGGAAAATGTCCGAGCTGCGGCCGCGGCTGACGTCGAGCATCGCGGATTTCGATCTGTCGCCCTTGGTTGACGGAAACCGGTTCACTGCCGTTTCCATTCCTTTCCCCGCCGGGGTGGAGCAGCATTGGGTGCAGCTCGAATTAGACCAGCCCTGCAAGGTGTATGCCTTCACCTTCGCGGGCGTGGATCGGCCCCCGTTCTCCGGCTGGCAGGTCATTCCCGGTGGCACCTTCGCGACGAGTCAGGACGGCAAGGAGTGGGCGACTCTGGCCAACTTGGAAGGTGTGGAGATGCCCTTCACGCAATTTCCGTTGCGGAGCTATTCCTTCCCGGAAACCACGGCCAAGTATTTCCGTCTGTTGGTGAAGCGGCCCAAGTCGAAGGCGCTCACGGCGGAAACCGCCCCGGTGAACAACACGGTCGATATCGGCGAACTCGAACTGACCGTCACGCCGCGGGTGCACCGGTGGCATGAGAAGGCCCAGTTTTCCAACATGGTTGATCTCGAGCTGACCGCCACGCCCGACTATGCCGCGAGTCTGTCGATCCCGGTGGCCGACGTCATCGACCTGACCGGGCGCATGCAACCGGACGGCAGGCTGGAGTGGGATGTTCCAGCCGGCCGGTGGGTGATCCTGCGCATGGGCTATTCCCTGACCGGCGCCAAGAACGGTCCGGGCACGCCGGAGTCCACCGGGCTTGAAGTCGACAAGCTGAGCCGTCCGCACGTCGAGTCGTATTTGCGCGATTACACCGGCCAGATCGCCGATGCGATCGGCCCGTATTACGGCCGGAGCTTCCGCTATCTGCTCATGGACAGCTGGGAAGCCGGGTTGGAGAACTGGACCGACGACATGGTGAGCCAGTTCACCAAGCGCCGCGGTTACGATCCGACCCCCTGGCTTCCGGTGCTGACCGGGCGGCTGGTGGGCAGCGCTGAGTTGAGCGACCGGTTCCTGTGGGATTTCCGGCGGACGATCGCGGACCTGCTCGCCGACAACCATTACGGGGCTGCGACGGAGTATCTGGGCAAATCCGGCGTGGGCGTCTACGCCGAGGCGGTGGGCGTCTATAACCCCACGACCGGCGACGGGCTGCAGGCCAAAGGTCGGGTCAGCATTCCGATGGGAGAGTTCTGGGTGCCTTTTTCGGAAAACAAGGACACCCCCGCGGAGACACTCACCGACCTCAAGGAAGCGTCCTCCGCCGCGCACATTTTCGGCCAGAAGATCGTGGCGGCCGAGTCGTTCACCTCCATGCCCTCGACGCCGATGTGGGCCCAGGCGCCGTTCGACCTGAAGGCGCTGGCCGATCGCGCGTTTGCCAAGGGCGTCAACCGGATCGTGATCCATGAATCCGCCGCGCAGCCCTTTGTGGACGGCAAGCACAAGCCCGGCATGACGCTGGGCTGGTTTGGCCAGAACTACACCCGCAACATTACCTGGGCGGAGCAGTCGGTGGTCTGGAACACCTATCTGGCGCGCTGCTCTTTTCTCCTGCAGCAGGGATTGTTCGTCGGTGATCTGGCCTATTACTCCGGCGCGGGTGCGCCGGCCGCCGTGCCGTTTTGGAAGCCGGTCCACCCGGAGCCGCCTCCGGGTTACGATTACGACTGGATCAACACCGAGGCCCTGCTGGATCGCATGACGGTCAAGGACAGTCGGCTGACGCTGCCGGATGGCATGAGCTATGCCGTGCTCGTCGTGCCGGAGGACATCACCTTGATCACGCTGCCCGTGGCCCGCAAAATCCGGGAACTGGTCGCCGGCGGTGCGACGGTCATCGCGCCGCGGCCGAAAAAATCTCCGAGCCTCGAGGGTTATCCCGGTTCGGATACGGAGCTGCAGGCCATCATTGCCGAGGTCTGGGGCGGCATAGACGGCACGACCATCACGCATCACGACCACGGTCGGGGCCTGATCCATTGGGGCAGACCGGTGGCCGAAATTTTGGTCGCGAAGCACGTAGCGGCCGATTTCGAGCACACCCGGCCGGCGCCGGACACGCAGCTCGTCTGGATCCACCGGCGGGCAGGGGAGACCGACATCTACTTTGTATCGAACCAGCAGAACCGGCCGGAAGAAATTGAGGCAACCTTCCGCGTGAGCGGGAAGGAGGCGGAACTCTGGCATCCGGATACGGGAAAAATCGAGCCGGCCGCTTACGCCAGCGCGAACGGCCGGACCACCGTGCCGCTGCAACTCGGGCCGAACGGGTCCGTCTTCGTCGTGTTCCGTCATGCGGCGAAAACAGAATCCCGCGTCCTGCCGCGGTCCGTGGAGGAGACCCTGGTGACATTGGGCGGCGGCTGGCGGCTGATTTTTCCGCCGGACTGGGGTGCTCCGCCGCAGGTGGAACTGCCGAACCTGATCTCGTGGACCGAATCCAACGAGACGGGCGTGAAGTATTTCTCCGGCACCGCGACGTATGTGAAGGAGATCGACGTGCCGCCGGAGTGGCTGCAGCCGGCCGCGACCCTGCAACTCGACCTGGGCAGGGTGGAGGAGATCGCCGAGGTTTTGATCAACGGCGAGCCGGTCGGGGATATTCTCTGGAAACCACCTTACCGCACGGAGGTGACGGCCGCCCTCAAACCGGGTCGCAATCGTCTCGAGATCAAGGTCACCAATCTCTGGCCAAACCGCATCATCGGCGACCGTCAGCCGGACGCGAAGCGGATCTACACCTTCATGCACATCAAACCCTACAAGAGCGAGTCGCGCCTGATTCCGTCCGGGCTTTTCGGTCCCGTGCGGATTCTGCGTCAGACCAAAACAACGCAGTAGCAACCCAACCCCCAAATACTTGCCCCATGATCATCATTCTCCGCCACCTCCGTCTGCTCGCCCTTCTCGTCGTTGTTGCGCCACTGACCCAGGCCGCTGAAACCTCGGCCGGACGCTTCGAGCCCAACTGGGCGTCACTCGACCAGCGGGCGACGCCCGCATGGTTTCTCGACGCCAAGTTCGGCGTCTTCATCCACTGGGGCGTTTACGCTGTGCCGTCCTGGGGCAAGCTCGGCGAATACTCGGAGTGGTATTGGTTTCACCTCGAGAGCCCGAAGGAGGAGAGCAAGGTGTGGCAGGAATTTCACCGGAAGAATTACGGCGAGGGTTTCAGCTACCATGACTTCGCTCCGCGTTTCACGGCGGAATTGTTCGATGCCAGGCAGTGGGCTGATCTGTTCGCGCGCGCCGGCATCAAATATGTGGTGCCGACCTCCAAGCACCACGAGGGCTTCGCGCTCTGGCCGAGCGCCGAGGCGAGCCGCACCTGGGGCCGGCCGTGGAACTCGGTGGAGATCGGGCCCAAACGCGACCTCATGGGTGAACTCGCGGAGGCGACCCGGGCCAGCGGGCTGAAATTCGGTTTCTATTTTTCGCTCTACGAGTGGCATAATCCGCTCTGGAAAACCGACCGGCCGCGCTACGTGAAGGAGCACATGACGCCGCAGTTCAAGGACGTCGTCACCCGTTACCAGCCGGCGATCATCTTCAGCGACGGCGAATGGGAGATGAACTCGGCGGACTGGCACAGCGAGGAGCTCCTCGCCTGGCTGTTCAACGAGTCGCCGTCGAGGGACGAGGTCGTCATCAACGACCGCTGGGGCCGGGACACGCGCCACAAGCACGGCGGCTATTGGACGACCGAATACGCCGCGGGGCTCAAGGACGACAGTCACCCGTGGGAGGAAAGCCGGGGCATGGCGCACTCCTACGGCTTGAACCGCGCGGAGCGGGTGGACGACTACAAGACGACCCGGGAGCTGATCCTCGTGCTGGCGGATCTGGTCAGCCGCGGCGGCAACCTGCTGCTCGACATCGGTCCGGCGGCAGACGGCACCATCCCGCCGTTGATGGAGCAGCGGCTGCTGGAAATCGGCGCCTGGCTGAAAGTGAACGGCGAGGCGATTTACGGCACGCGTTTTGCCGGCCGCTCGTGCCAGTGGACGGAAGGCGAACGCCAGCAGCAGGAATTTGGGGAGATTCGAATCAAGTATAGCCTCATGGAGCAGGTCGGCCAGAGGCCCAAGGACGGTCGGGCCGTGAAGCAGGTGTTCTTCACGAAGAAACCCGATGCGCTGTATGCGATCAGCGCGGGCTGGCCCGGGAAGCAGCTCGTGTTGCGCGGCGTGCGGACGCCGGAGAACCCGGTGGTGACGATGTTGGGGGTCGACGGTGTCCTCGAAGCGACCCGTCAGGGTGACACGCTTACGATCACACTGCCTGCATTCGGCCCGGAAGAGGCGCCGTGTGCGCACGCCTTCGCCTTCAAGATCGCCGGCGCGGAGATCCTGCCGGAATAGCGGACTCGTCCTGCGAGTTTCCGCGAATTGACGCGAATCCATGAGGTGGCCCGTCGCGCCTATCCAGGTCCCGATTGCGGTCGACTTTCAGTGACTGTTCGTGGCACCAACCGTCGCAAGGCCTATGGCTGGCAGGCCGGCTTCCAGCCGGTGAAGCCCTGCGGCTGCCCTTCGACAAGCTCAGGGCCGTGAGCCCGTGGAACCGGGAAGCCGCAGCCACTCAATCAGTCTCTTCCTATTGCATGGGTTCCAAACGGTGGAACGCGGCCTCCGGACGCGTTTCAGGATACGCGCATCGGAAAAACGTGTCCGGCCCGCCATCCGAAGCCTTGGCGAAGGATGGAGGCCACGTTCCACCCCGGCGACTGCATCGTTACGACCAAGTTGGTTGGGTCAGGCCGATATCCGCTTCTGATCAGAGCAACCGGCCGGCGGGGACGAACCAGGCGCGATCGCCCTTCTGGTAGGGCGCGTTGCCGTTGTAGGATCCTGGCACCTCCACGTAGCGCAGGGCCCGCGTGCAGCCGATCTCCGAGGTGAAATAGCCGAGCAGGGTCAGCTGTTTCAGCATGCGGAAATAATGAACCGGGGTGCCGGAGGCCTTTCGCGACTGATGTTCGCGGGCTTCGGCATCCAGCCGGTTCAGCAGCGCGGTGCGCTCGGCGGCGGTGGCCTCCAGGAAGGTCCGGCCGCAGCTTTGCCGGCAGTCGGCGTCGAGTTGCGCGAGCCCGGCCTTGAACACGCTTTGGTGCGCTTCGTCGTAACAGTCGTTCACCATCATCTGCATGAAGGCGCCGATACCGACGGCCTTGGCGCCGGGCGTGCTCGTCGTGGGGATGATCGTCTCGCCGATCTCGTCGAGCAGGGAGAGTTCCTCGCCGGAGAGTTCGAGCGGGGCCGATTTGCCCGCAAGCGTTTCGCCGCGCAAGAAGGTCTCGGACCCGATGATGGCGCCGCCCATGAGCAGGGACAGTCGTTTGATGGCATCTCGGCGGTTCATGGCGGGTGAAGTCAGAGGTTGCCGCGTTTCAGCTCGGCCACGGCGTGGTCGGCCGCGCGGGCGGTGAGCGCCATGTAGGTGAGCGAGGGGTTGACGCAGGAGGCCGACGTCATGCAGGCGCCGTCGGTCACAAACACATTCTTCGCCTCCCACACCTGGTTGTGGCCGTTGAGCACCGAGGTCCTGGGGTCGCGCCCCATGCGCGCGGTGCCCATCTCGTGGATGCCCATGCCGATGGCGTAGTCGGTTTCGCCGGCCTTCACCTGCTTGATGCCGCTGGACTCCAGCATCTCGGCGGCGTCATTCATCATGTCCCGGCGCATCTTCCTTTCGTTCTCCTTGATCTCGCAGTCGAAGGTGATGACGGGCAGGCCCCATTTGTCCTTGGTGCCGCGGTCGAGATACATGCGGTTCTCATGGTAGGGCAGGATCTCGCCGAAGCCGGTCATGCCGATGCGCCACGGCCCGGGCTCGGTCAGCGCCGCCTTCAGCTCCGCGCCGATGCCCAGTTCGGCGACCCCTCGCTCCCAACCCTGCCGGCTGGCGGCGCCCTGGTAGCCGAAGCCGCGCAGGTAATCGCGACGTTCGCCGAAGAGGTTTCGGAAGCGCGGCACATAAAAACCGGTGGGCCGGCGGCCGAATTCAGCCTGGTCGAGGAAGCCCTCGACCTCGCCGCCCGCGCCGCAGCGGAAATGATGGTCCATCACATTGTGGCCGAGTTCGCCGCTGCTGCTGCCGAGACCACCCGGCCAGATCTCCGTGGCGGAGTTCATCAGGATCCAGGTGGAGTTGAAGGAGGAGGCGCAGAGGAAGACGACCTTCGCCCGGTATTCGCGCGTCTGGAGCGTCTCGGCATCGAGCACCTCAACCCCCGTGGCCTTTTGGGCATCCCGGTCGTAGAGCAGCCGGGTGACGATCGAGAAGGGGCGCAGCGTCAGGTTGCCGGTGAGCACCGCGGCGGGGAGCGTGGACGACTGGGTGCTGAAATAGGCGCCGAACGGACAGCCCAGCCAGCACTTGTCGCGATACTGGCAGTTGACGCGGCCGTTGATCGGCGCGGTCAGGTTCGCCGTGCGACCGATGATGAGGCGGCGCTTGCCGCCGAAATTCTCCCTGAGCCGGGCGGCGACTTCCTTTTCGACGCAGTTGAGTTCCATCGGCGGCAGGAACTGGCCGTCGGGCAGCTGGGGCAGCCCCTCGATCGAACCGCTGATGCCGGCGAATTTTTCCACATGGTCATACCACGGGGCGAGGTCGCCGTAGCGGAGGGGCCAGTCGACGGCGATGCCCTCCTGCGCGTTGGCCTCGAAGTCGGCTTCGCACCAGCGGTAACTCTGGCGGCCCCACATCAGGGAACGGCCGCCGACGTGATAACCGCGGATCCAATCGAAGCGCTTGTCCTCCTTGTAGGGGCATTCCTTTTCGTCGGCCCAGTAATCCGGGTTGGACTCGTTGAGCATGTAGTCGCGCCGCAGCACGGGATGGTCGGCCTGCGCCTGCCGGGTGACCTTGCCGCGGTGCGGGATTTCCCAGGGAGCCTTGAGTGCGTTCGTGTAGCCGGTGATGTGCTCGATGTTGCGTCCGCGCTCGAGGAGAAGAACCTTCAGGCCTTTTTCGGTCAGCTCCTTCGCCGCCCAGCCGCCGCTGATGCCGGAGCCGACGACGATTGCATCATAATTTGCTTCAGGCATGGGAAGGGGAAATTCAGACATCCACCACGCAACGAAATCCGATGGTCGAGCAGCGATCGAGGCCGGGCCAGGTGAGCATGAACTTCGCCCCGAACGCCGCGCTCTTGGGGCCGGTGTCCGCATACCAGCGCGAACCGTTGAGCGTATAATAGGAGCCACCGCGGATGATCGCGAAGCGGTTTACGCCGTCCTGCCGTTCGCTCTCGGTCCACTCCCAGGTGTTGCCGCACAGGTCGTAGAGGCCGAAAGGGGAGCGCCCGAGCGGGAACTGTCGCACCGGAGTGGTGCCGGTGCCGTTGATGTTGCAGAGGTCCGGGCGGCTTCCGGCGGGTTCGTTGCCCCAGGGATATTTGCGTCCGTCGGTTCCCTGCGCGGCGAACTGCCATTCCTCTTCCGTCGGCAGACGCTTGCCGGCCCAGCGGGCATAGGCGCGGGCGTCATCCAGATCGACGTAGACCACAGGGTGATCCTCGCGACCGGCCGGAGGCGCGTGGTTGGTCCAGTGTTTGAGGAAATTGTGCCCGTGCCTTGGTCGATAGCCCGAGGTGTGCAGGAACTCCGCGAATTGCGTGTTCGTGACGGGCGTGAGATCCATGGCAAACGGCGCGAGCACGACGTCGAATCCGCGCTGTCCCGGCTGGTGGTGAGGGAAGAAGTTGGGAATCTTTTCGCGGGTGGATTCATGCCAGCCGCATTCGCGCACCTGGAATTCGAAGGCGGAGCGGAAGTGTCCGCCGGGGATGATCGCCATGTCCGGTGGCAGGCTGCCGGCTGCGGCTGGCGGTGTGCGCGGCGCGGCCTTGAGCCTGGTCTCGACGCGGGAGGCGGGAGCGGCGGACCAGTTCGCGCGTGCTTCGGTCGCGCGTTGCGCCGCGAGGAATGCGCCGAAGTCCGCGCCCAGTTGGTCGATCCGTCCTGCGACAAAACAGCCGATGCCGCGCGGACGGAGGTGAGCGCGGGCCGACGAGACTTCCTGACCGGCGACCAGGTCCCAAAGCTGTTCCCCGGATTTGAGTTCCATCGCCAGCAACTCGCCCTCGACGGTATCGGTCGAGCGATTGATCAGGGTCCACAGCCTGAGGCCCCCGCCCTCCCAGCGGCTCGCGAAGATGTGTTGGCAGAGAGTGGGCACGAGCGGGGTCCAGCCTTCGCCGCAGAAGAGGGAAGTGAAGCGGCGCTGGATGGGCAACATGGCCCGGAAAATCGATTTCTCGCACTCCGAGTAGCCGTTCCAGGTGCCGAAAACATTGTCCCAGATCATCAGGCCGGTGCCGTTCATGAACGCGGCGTGGGCCAGATGGGTGCGATCCGGTTTGCTGTCCGGCTCCCAGCGCGCCACCTGGTGCAGCTGGTGACGGCGCTCAAACCACTTGTTGCGGACGACGCCGGGAGCTTCGCTGTCCTCGAAGTCCTGCGCCCAGCTCATGTGGTGGTCGGCGATGCGTTCCAGAGGCAGGGACATCTCGCTTTCGAGCACCACGCCGGGGCGAACGGCGTCGAGCTTCGCCCGAAAATCCGCCGCGCCCTCCTTCATGGTGTCGAGGAACACCCCGTCGGCCCCGAGCGCGCCGACAAACTCGGCGATCATCGTCACGTCGTCCCTCGGCTCGCGCCTCGTCAGTTCGTCCCAGGGATTGTAGTTGGTGAAGACCCGCAGGCCGGCCTCGTGCAGTTCGTCCACCACGCGGCGCAATCCTACCAGACCGCCCGGCATGTCCCGGTAGAAGTCGAACTGGTTGCGCTCGTCGAAGCCGATGCGCGGGTAGGCGTGCCACAGCACCACGCTGTCGCAGCCGCCGAACTCGCGACGGATGAACTCGAGCCATTCCTCGACCCGATAGGCGCTCCTCGTCGGGTCGTAGAAACGCTCGTCGCCCAGCAGCAGGAAATAGCAGGCGTAATTGCCCGGCACCCAGGCGAAATCCGCCCGCCGGTAGAGCGCGTCGCTGTAGTGCAGCTCGCGGCGCGCCTGTTCGCGCCAGGCGGCGAGTTCTTCGCGGAATTGCGGCCAGAGTGCCGGGTCTGCGGGGGCCTTGATGATGTTTTCGACCTGCATGAAAGAGCCGGGGATTCGCGGTCAGGCTTCGGACTTTTCCGACAAGGCGTAGCGTCCGGCCGTTTCCGCCAGCGGCGCGAGCAACTCGAGCTTCCACGGTTCGACGCGCGGGGCGACCGAACAGGCGGTGCTGAGGATATAGCCGCCACCTTCGCGCGCGGCGTCCAGGCAGCGGGTGGCCTCGGTCAGGACATCCTGCGCAGATTTTGCGCGGAGCAGTTCGACCGAGTTCATGTTGCCCTTGAGGAAAACCTTCCGGCCGAAGTCGCGTTTGGCGTCTGCGAGCAGCGCGTCGCCCAGCGGGGGCGGATCCAGCGTGTCGAGACCGTCGATGCCCGTCGCGACCATGAGATCGAGCCGATCGCCGATCGCGCCGCAAGTGTGGGTATAAACCGGCCGCTGGAGGGCCTGGACGGCGCGGGCGAGGCGGAGTTCGTAGGGCAGGACGAATTCGGAATACATCTCGCGGGAAACGAAGCCGGCACCGGCAAAGGCCGAGGAGATGAGCACGGCATCCACCCCGGCCCGGGCCTGGGCGCCGGCCCACCGGATGGACGACTCGGTCAGGCGGTCCAGCAGCGCATGGGCCCTGGCCGGATCGTCGAGCAACGCCATGAGCGCATTTTCGTAGCCGAACATTTCCATGAAGTGGGTGAACGGCGAGAACACCTCCCCGTTGACCGACACTTCTCCGTGGGTGGCGGCCTGCACCTGACGGATGGTCCGGAGAAAATAGTCGGGCACCTCGGTCAGCAGGCCGGCGTGGTCGCCGTCGAACCGCGGGACATGCAGCGTGTTCCACCAATAGCCGGCGAGATTCTCGATGCCCATCGGCTGGTCCGGATCCAGGGTGGCGAAATCCGCGCGCCGCGGCGCCTCGCCGTCGGCGCCGTAGTGGCGCGGATTGTCGTCAACGGGCACGAAGGTGATTTCGTCGTTCTTCCAGAAGAGGCGTTCCCCTTCCGGGGTTTGCTCCACGCGACGAAGCTGGGCCAGCAGATCGGGCGGACGCCCCGGCAGGTTGATCAGCACCCCGTCGAAGCGGTAACGGCGCTGGAGCTTCACCAGCGCTTCCGCAAACCCCTCGCTGGTGAACCAGACGCGGTGCGGGGGAATGCCGGCGTTGAGGAAATAATGCCCGATGGCCAGCTGGCAGAACACCGGCACGCGATCCGGCGTCTGGTGCCGCATGGCGCAGGCGACACGTTCCCGGCCGGTCATGACTGGCGCTGGTTGGGGTGAATTCATGGGCGGAGGTGACACGACAGTCCATCGCCGCAGTCAGCGCCGCAAGCAAACGCGCAGGCTCTCATCTCGTTGACCGGAGGTTCGCAGCCCGGCGGGGAAGGCCACGACGTGATCCCGCCAGGTGGTGGCTTGGTTCTCCTTTTTGATTCATCCGCCAGTCGCCACACCCCGCCCTGCGGGCACCCCTCTCCAGAGGGGAGCAAAGACAAAGCGGCCAAGGATCGGGTCCCCTCTTGGAGAGGGGTGGCGCGCAGCGACGGGGTGCGGAGGGGAGCAAAGTAGAGAAAGAATAATTAAAGCGCGCCGGATAGGTCCGAGGGGAGGGGAGGCGGCGTCCGGACGTTTCGTTGGCCGCCGGCGTTGATCGGCCCGCTGCACGGAACCCGACTCGGCTCCAGCCACCGAGTGCCCGATTTGCAGCGCAAATTTTCATTTTCCCCGACAGGTTGGTGGCGTCGTGCTGCTCATGGCGTCAACCGGATGAATGAAGGACAGGTTGTCGCACGGAATAGATATGCTGATGTTCAAAACCACCCAATGAGCTTCAGACCGCTGAAGCCCATTCCCGCCCCACCAAGTTACCAACCTAAGTCAGCACCAACCCTAGTCACCATGCATACTGTGTTCAGAAAGTTGTTGGCCTGTTTGCTCAGCATCGGCCTCGGCGCCGGAGTCACCGCCCGCCTTGCCGCCCAGACCGCCCCGGCCTCCGCGGCCAACGAAAAAGCGAAGCCGGCCCCGGCTTCACTGGAAGAATCCGCGCTCGTTCTTTCTCCCTTCGTGGTGACCTCCGCGAAAGACGAGGGTTATGTCGCCACGAACAGTTTGGCCGGCAGCCGCCTCAACACGAAGCTGGCGGACACGCCGGCGTCAATTTCGGTGATGACGAAGGACTTCATCAACGACATCGCGGCGATCAGCGTCACCGGTGCGATGGAATACGCGGTCAACGCGGGCAACGACATCAACGCCGGCAACACCGCCAATCGCGGCGACACCGGCAACGGACTCATCGGAAATGATTTCAATTTCCAGGTGCGCGGCTACCGCCAGGCGACGCAGACGCGCGATTATTTTCGCACGGTGCTGGACGGCGATACCTACAACGTCGAGCGCATCGACGTCGCGCGCGGGCCGAATTCGCTGCTGTTCGGCGTCGGCGGCCCCAGCGGCGTGGTCAACACCACCACCAAGCAGGCCGACCCGACCAGGGATTTCGGATCGCTCAACACGCGCATCGGCAGCTTCGGCATGCAACGCGGCACCGTGGACGTGAACCATGGATTTCTGGGCGGCAAATTCGGCGTGCGCGTGAACCTGCTTTATCAGGAGGCGGACGGCTACCACGACTTTGAATCGGACGACCAGAAACGCGGCGCGATCGCGCTGACCTGGCGGCCCACCGATTCGACGACCCTCCGGGTCAACGCGGAGAAGGGTTTCATCCACCAGAACCGCGTGCGCCCGTGGACGGCGGTCGATAATTACAGCCGCTGGCGGGATTCGGGCAGCCCGATGTTCGCCTACGGCACGCCCCAGTCGCCGGCGGGCAACCTCGCTCCCGTTCAGACCGATGCGGTGAAGAACGACCAGAATTACTCCCAGTCCCAGAACACCTCCAACCTGGGCGGAGTGAACAACGGCCTTTCGACCGACCAGTTTCTGAGTTTCCATCTGGGCTTCTACGACCTGTTGCAGGACGGTCCGCTGAGCGGAGTCACTTTCTTCGCCGGTGGCGACAGGTCGCTCGGCGGCGGCCTCGGCAGCTTCCGGGGCGCGCGCTATTACCGCACGTCGAACAACTATGGCAATCAGGCCGGCTTCGACACGCCGTTTCCGGTGACCGACGAAAGCATCTATCCCCGCACCTCCAACCCGGCGGGCCCCGGGCAGTTTGTCGAGGTCGACTATCACCAGTTTTCCGCGACGGTGGAACAGCGCATCGGCAAGAACCTCCACCTGGAGGCCACGGCCAACCGCACGGTCCGCGAGTTCTACAATCAGACCACGCTCGGCTTCAGCCAGATCTCGCTCACCTATGATGCGATCTCCTACCTGCCGACATTCCGGGCCGATGGCAGCTATGCGGCGAGCCTGGGCGGCCCGACCACGACCGGCCAGGGCCGGGGAGCGCTCAACTTTGGCACCACCTACGTGAATCTCCTCACCGGCGCGGTCGAGGCCAACCCGCTCGGCGGCGGGCTGGTTCCCAATCCCTACGCGGGAAAACAAATCATCACCTACAGCCCCTCGAAGGCGACCTCGACCACCACGCTCGACGACTACCGGATCAGCGCCACCTATTCCTTGGATCTGGGCAAGCTGGGCAAACACAACCTCCTCGCCTTTGCCGCCCGCAACGAGAACAAGGGCGACTCGGACACCTACAATCTGGGCAACCTCGATCCCGCCCGCCTGGCCCAAAACGTGACGACGAACAACCCCACGCTCATCCGCCATATCGACGTGCTCAGCTCCCGGCTGGAGGATCGCGGCATTCCGGATCCGTTCGCGAGCCCCGTCAAGGTGGTCAGCAACACGATCCGCGGCGTCCAGAGCCTGGTGGCCGGGCAGCCCTACACGCCGGAGTATTACACGCCCGGCTTCTACCTGAACGGCCTGACCAAGAGCCTGCGTCAGACCGAGTCCGCCGCCCTCGCCGCGCAAAGTTCGTTCTTCGGCGGCAATCTGATTACCACCATCGGCGGCCGGCGCGACATCATCAGGGCCTACAACGAGGGCACGCAGGTCAGGGATCCGCTGACGCAGATCATCACCGGCTTCACCCCGGCGCATGCCCTCATCCTCAACACGGCCGGCAACACCTATTCGGCCGGCGCGGTGTATCATCTGCCGGTGAACGGATTTCGCTGGCTCAGCGTCTTTGCGAACCAATCGACCAACTTCCAGGACCAGAACAACGCCACGCGCTTCGAGGATGAGGAAATACGCCGGAATCTGGAAATCGGGCCGCTCAAGGGGCTCGGCCGTGATTTCGGCCTCAAGGCCTCGCTGCTCGACGGGCGCATCAACGCCACCGTGACGCGCTACACCGTCGAACAGTCCAATGTGGCGGTCAGCGTCGGCTCCGCCGCGATCACCAACTTTATCAACGCCATCTGGACGACCATCCAGAACAACGGCCCGAGCACCACGCAGACCGACGTGCAGAACCCCTCCGGTCACCACATCGGCGGCAACGACACCCGGGCGCAGACCTCCGAGGGCTGGGAGCTGGAATTGACGGCCAATCCCACGAAGGAGTGGCGCGTCTCCTTCAACATCAGCAAATCCGACAACAAGCTCTCGGGCCTGGGCAGCAACCTGAGCGCCTACATCGAAAAGCACCGCGCCACCTGGGCGGCGAAATCCTCGCTGGCCTACGATCCCACCCTGCAGCCGGGCAACCTCAGCAACGCCGGCGGAACGAACAACATCGGCGCCCTCATCTACGATCTGGACCATGTGTATGTGCCGTTCGCCAAGGCCAACGAAGGTCTGTCCGAGATCAACATCCGGCCCTGGAATGCCAACCTGTTCACGGCCTACCGGTTCAGCGACGGGTTTTTCAAGAACCTGACCCTCGGCGGCGGCGTCAACTACAAGGGGCCCGAAATCATCGGCTTCAAGCCGGCGACCCAGGCGGACCCGACCATCAAGCTCTACAAGGGGCACATCTATTACCTGGTGAACGCGATGGCGTCCTACGACATCAAGTTGCGCAACAAGAACAGCGTGAAGCTGCAGCTCAACGTCAACAACCTGCTCGATTTCGACGACCTGCAGGTGCTGAGCTCCAACTACAACGCCACGACGAATTCGATCGGCAAGTGGTATTACCACCTGCAGCCCCGCACCTACAGCCTCTCCGCGACCTACAACTTCTGAGCCGCGGGGTTTGGTCAGGTCTGACGACACGCGAGGCGCGATTTTCCGCGCCTCGCGTTGTTTGTTGTCTAAACCTCGGCCCCGCTCGCCTGGCTCAACCGGCCGGCATTCATCTTGTTGAGCGATTGCTCAGCCGTAACGATGCAGTTGAACGACAAATGGACACGAAGCCATACGCATGAAATTCAGAGTAGAACCTATCCGAATAACCCCGTCCGGCTGTTTGCTTTTCTGTAGCGGCGGTCTGTGACCGCCGTCGAGCGTGACGTGGTTATCGCTCGGCGGTCACAGACCGCCGCTACAGCAATGCGGGCGTCTGGGGATATTCGATACTCGGATAGACTCTTATAGGGGATCAAGGCGGTTGCTCGCTAAACGGTGGAACGCGGCCTCCGGACGCGTTTCAGGATGCGCACATCGGCCAAACGCGTCCGGAGGCCGCGTTCCACGCCCGGCAACTGCATCGATACGGCTCAGCGCGCAGGCGTCGCGACCGGCGCCGTGTTCATGTCGGCCGAGACCAGCGCAGTGATCGCTGGTTCGAGCCACCCGCTCTCCCAGGTGTGTTTTCGCTCCGGTCCGTGCTCCCAGTGGTGCGGAATGCCCAGGGCCGTCAGCTGCTCGTGGATGCGGGTGTCATCGTCGCGATACAACCCGTAGCCCAGCAGGGCGAGCCTTGCGGGTTGGGTGCGCAGGAGTCCGGCGCGTTCGTCCAGCAGCTGCGGCACTTTGTATCGGGCGAAATCCGCCTCGGTCGGCCAGCAACGGTCCGTGCCCCAAGGGCCCGGTCGTTTCAACAGGAACGGCGCATCCCAGGACGCCGCCCGGCCGAAGATGTCGGGATGTCGCAACAGGAGACTGAAGGCCCCCCAGCCCGACTTGCTGAAACCGACCAGCAGCCGGCCTCCGGAGTCTTGCCGGACCGGGTAAAGTTTTTCCACGAAAGGCAGCACCGCCTGCAGGAGATGGCTTTCCTGCCGATCCAGGGGATTGGAAGGATGGTCGGCATACCACGGTATTTCCACAAAAGCCGGGCCGACACAGATCAGTCCGAAGCGCTCATGCAGATTCAGCCGACGCACCTCCTCCAGTCCCGTCATGGCCGCCTTTGCCCCGGGGTAAACGGGCAGCACAAACAGCACGGGATAACGACGTCCCGGTTCCAGCACCGCCGGCGTCAGGACGACCAGCTCATTGTTTCCGTTTTGGAACTCCGACCGGATCGTGTGGATGATGATGCCGTTTTCCCCGGTGCGGGCAGGTTCCGTCTCCGCAACAGGGGGCTCAATGCCTTGCGGGTAGCGGACGGCGTCCGCTGTGGCGGCGGCGAGGGCAGAATACAGGGCGACTCCCGTGACGCCGAACAGAAGAATCAAACGTTTCATTGTTTCCAGTTGGGCAAAGCGTTGGGGTTCCTCCCCCGGTTCCGGAGAAACTTAACCACTAATGGATTCATCAAGGGATGAATCCTACAAGATGTGCTCCGACTGATCCCGTTCGACAAGCTCAGGGCGTGCGTCTCCGCCGCTTGGTTTCGGGGGCCGGCTGATCGCCGGCTGGAGGATAGTTCTCCGTTCACCCCAGCGGCTGATGCGGAGACCGGCCCGTCAAGCCTATCCGTCCAGTCCGCGATGAGCGGACTCCCCGAAACCAAATCCCGGAGGCGATCAGCCGGAGGGTGACCTCGAAAGTTTCGCCCCTTGGCGAAACTGATCAGTGGTGCCCTAAACTTCCCGGGGTTGGGCTTAACCGCCACCCATTGAAAACAGCGAGGAACCATGATGGATTTGATCGAATGTCACGGAGCTTGCCCCAAGGATCTTCACGGCGGCGTCGGACGCGGCCATTCGAGGATCTGGCCGTCGCGCTTGAGGCGTTCGTGCAGGGTCGGATAGTCCACCTGCTGCACGGGCACGCCGGCGTCGATGGCGAGCGCGGCGGCGGTGCCCGCCGACTGGCCGAGGATCATGAAGACCGGTTCCATGCGGATGCTGCCGTAGGCGATGTGCGTGCTCGAGACGCAGACGCTCACGAGCAGGTTTTCGCACTCCTCCTGTCGCGGCACCATGCTGCGGTAGCTGACGGGGTAGGGGGCGGGCACGCCCCACTGCATATCGCCCTCCGCCCGCACGGCGCCGTCGATCACGACGCGCGACGTGTGATGCGAATCCATGCCGTAGCTGGCGAGCCCGACGCTGTCGGGGGCGACGCGCCGGCCCAGGCATTCATGTTCGGTCATCACGTAACCGGACTTCATCCGCCGGCCTTCGCGCACGTAGAGTTCGTGCGGCCAGCCGCCGGTCTCCACAAACTGGTCGCGCGGCAGGCCGAAGGACAGGACGCGGGCGCGGACTTTCTCCGGCACCGCCTCGTCGTTCGCCAAAAACCACATGAGGCCCTGCTGGTAGGTCACGTGCGCCTGGAAGATCTTCTCCCGCGTGGCGTAGTCGGCCTCGGGCCAGTCGTTGCTGCCGCCGATGAAGTCGGTCGAGAACGGACCGGCGTTGTTGCAGTCGCCGAGGTTGAGTTTGACCGGGCCGTGCCGGTAGGTGAAATCCCAGTCGAAATCCGGCGGCGCGGTGACGAGGTAGCGCAGCAGGAGCGCGTAGGTGTCGCGGTCGTAGCCGGCGGGCTTGGGCAGCGGGAAGCCGTCGGCGGCGGTCGTGAGCCACATCCGGAAATTGTAGGCCTGAACGGACTTGTCGCCGGTGCCCTTGGCCCGGGGCGGCTCCGGCGAGATCCCGGGCAGCAGGCCGCTTGCGGGATCGCCGGGCGTGCGGTAAGGATCGACGGCAAACCTGAACTGGTGCAGCCGGGCGATATTGTAGCCGTTGAGGGTTTCCCCGTAGACCGAGTTGTCTTCCCGGCCGACGTGATACGATACCCCCGCCCGGGCGAACAGGTCGCCTTCGTAGGTTGCGTCGACGAACATCTTCGCCTCGATCCGGTTTCCATTCTCGAACTCAAGCGCGACGATGCGTCCGCCGTGCTTCTCCACGCGCGCAAGGCGATGCTCGAAGTAGACCGGAACCTCCGCCTCGGTCAGCATGGCGCGGAAGACATCCTCGGCGTCGGCCGAACGGAAGCCGGTCCACTTACCCAGGCGGTTGAGAAACTCGGCGGCGAGGCCGCCGATGGATTCCTTGCGGCCCAGGTCCACCGCGGTCAGGCCCGCGGAGGTGAGGCCGCCGACATGGCGGCGGAAGACCGCGAGCGCGGACGTCTTGCCCATGCGGCGCGCTTGGATCGCCGCGCCGACGCCGCCGGGGGTGCCGCCATAGACGCACACGTCCACGCGGATCGTCTGCGGCGGCTGCGCGGGCGGCAGTTCGTAGTAGTAGCGCAGGCCGGGATTGGGAGTGGACGGGGCCGCCGCCAGCATGACGGCCGAGGCGAGGAGGATCAGGAGGTATTGCATGAGTCGGACCTGACAGGTTCAGCGGGGCGGATGAGGTTTCCTGCGCGAGTAGAAGAAGAGCAATGCGCCGATGCCGGCCATGCTGGCGGCGAGGGCGATAATCTTTCCCGAATGTCCCGCACTGCTGGCCGGGATCAGCAGGAGCAGGATCGCGCCGCCCAACACCAGGCCAAAAATGCCGACAATGCGCAGCTGGGCCGTGTCGTTGCCCGCACCCACTTCGGCGGTAAAATCGATCGGCCGGTCGCGGCGCGAGAAAAACTCCGCCTCGCGCGCCACCGCCTCCGGATCATCGTCCCGGTAAAACCGCCGGCTGCCGAGGAAGAACAGGGTGCCGATGCCGATCACCGAGAAAATCTGCTCCTGGAAAAACCAGGGCGTGGTGCCGAGCAGGGACGGACCGAAGGCGATCGCGGAGGAGGTCACGATACCGACGATGATGGTGCCGGGCGCCGCCCACTGCGGGGTGCGGCCGACGAAGAGACCCCAGAACAGCGGCACCGCCACGGGGGCCATCACGAGGGCAATGAGGTCGAGCAGCAGCTTGAACACGCTGCCGCTGCCGAACCGGACCAGCCCGAGCGCACAGGCGATGACGGTGATGGCGCAGCAAAAATTGACCACCCGGGCCAGGATCAGCCGGGGCCGACCCTCGAGCGGCACCCGGCCCAGGCGCCGGCAGATCGCCGGGTAAATGTTCTGCGTGAGCAGTCCGGCCAGGCCGGTGAGACCGCCGTCGAGCGAGCTCATGGTGGCGGCGCACATGGCGACCAGCACCAGGCCGACGAGTCCGGCGGGCAGCAGGTGCATCACGATGGCGGCGTAGGCCCCCTCGGCCGGCACGCGCAGCGGCATGGCGGCCACTTCCTCCGGGATCAGCAGCCGGGCGGTCATCGGCGGGATGAAGAACAGGAGAGCGCCGATGAGCGCGAGCGCGGCGGTGAGCAGGACGGCCCGCCGGGCCTCGCGGCCATCCTTGACGGAGAGGAATTTCTGGCAATTGGACATGCCGGAGACGCCGACGACCCCGTTGAGATACCAGGCCAGAAAGAAGCCCGCGACGAAATACCCCGGCGTCACCCCCGGCAGCGACGCCACGGTCTCGAGGCTCTTGACCGGCGCGAAGGCCGTGCTCAACCCGGCATCGGCGATGTGTTGGAACATGCCGCCGAGACCGCCGAGCTTCTGCAGGCAGATCACGGCGACGAGAATGGAGACGGGCATCAGGATCAGGCCCTTGATGAAATCGGCCGCGAGCACGGCCCAGGCGCCGCTCATGGCCGTGTAGAAAAGCACCACCACGCCGAGCACGACGATGACGAGATCGATATCGAGGTTGAGCAGCGTGGCCGTGAAGATGGCGAGCGAGTAGAGCTGCACGCCGCTGAACGCCACGCCCGCGCAGGACTGCAGGCTCGCGAAGAATTGTTCCATGCCGGCGCCAAAGCGCAGCCGGATCACGTCGGCGGGCGTGGTCACGCGCAGCTGCCGGAACCAAAGGGCGGGGGCGATGGCCAGGAAGAGATTGTTGATCACTCCGCCCCAGAACATCACCATCATGCCCCAACCGACCTGGTAAGCCGCTCCGGCGCCGCCGGTGAAGGTCCAGGCGCTGAAACCTTGCATGAAGAAGCTCCCGCCCACGAGCCACCAGGTGGCCTGGCCCCCGGCGCAGAAATAGTCGCGGGAATCGCTGCTGAAGCGGCGAAAGGCCAGTCCGACACAGACGAGGGTCAGCA